>Ga0307511_10000387_pt1 | contig 47111 bp, 38 predicted proteins | sample 13_EM_MG_FD_200266 | JGI IMG/M metagenome (GOLD analysis project Ga0307511, IMG submission 200266) | Populus trichocarpa ectomycorrhiza microbial communities from riparian zone in the Pacific Northwest, United States - 13_EM | ecosystem: Host-associated > Plants > Roots > Unclassified | place... | reverse complement strand
TGAACGCCTGCAAAAACGGAAATGCTATGATCGCCAAACATTCTCTTGTACGTCAACTGGCTATAAAACACCGCATAGGTATTGTCTTCCCTGCCGACATTTAATCCGGGAGACCCATCATCTAAAAGTCCTGCGGAACTCATGTCATTGTAATAATAAGTTTGCACTACAGGCCGGAAATCATTGAATTTTAAGGACTCATAATTAACGCCCGCTCTGTTTTCCCATTTCAATCCTTTGAGCAGGTCGACGTCTAAGGATAAATTTCCTTGCATGTAATAATCCTGAGATCTTGTTCTTATATCTTCGTCTACAATAGCGACAGGGTTCTTATTGTTGAGCTCATTGGAATAGGCTTTCTTGATCCATCTTCCATCGGAAGACCTGGCCGGGTACAGTGGCGATTGAGCCAGGGTAGACAGGAATAGATCGGCGGCTCCGTCCTCCGGAGCTTTTTTGTCTCCATACCGCATTTGAATATTAGTCCCCAGTGTTATCCGGTTGTTAACCTTGGAATTCAGGCCGAAGGAAAGGGTATATTTTTTATAATCGAAGCCGATCATTACGCCAGGCTGGTCAGTAATGCCAAAGCCGAGGCTATAGCTCGTATTATCCCTTCCCCCGCTCAAATTGAGGTAATGGTTCTGCGTATGGACAGTTTTAAATACATCATCCAGCCAATTATGATTCGGATATTTAACGCGATCGGTGGCATTTTGATACAGGTCTATCTGAGCTTGTGTGTACAACGGAGCCAGTGAAGAATTGAGGCGGGCTTCATTGGACAACTGCATAAATTCCGCGGAGTTGGAAATAATATCCGGAAGTTTCGTGGCCTTTGAAATGCCCAGTCCATAATTATATTGTAAGGAAAATCCTCCGCTTTTACCCCGTTTTGTTTTAACAACAATTACCCCATTGGCGCCACGGGAACCATAAATAGCCGCGGATGCAGCGTCTTTCAAAACTGACACGGACTCTATATCATTAGGGTTCAGTACGTTAAGACTTCCGGGCAACCCATCAATAATGACCAGTGGATTGGTACCTGCGCCGCTAAATGTTCCGACACCCCTGACCTGCAGTTGAACATTTTCATTCCCGGGCTCGCCGGATCCCTGAACCACCTGCAATCCCGGTAATTGGCCTTGTAACAGGGCTTCCGGAGTAGTCGCTATCCGCTTATTAAGGTCATCGCCTGAAACAGAAACTACGGCACTGGTCAATTTACGCTTTTGCTGGGTACCGTAACCTACGACCACGACATCATTTAACTGGTCGGAATTGGCATTCAGCACGATATCAAAATAATTCTTTTGGCCGACGATGATTTCCCGGCTTTGGTAGCCAACATAAGAAATAACCAGGACGGCTTGCTCGTCGGGAACATCGATGCTGAATTCTCCCTTTGCATTGGTCGTAGTTCCTGTGCCCGTACTTTTCAAAACGATATTCACACCTTCCAGGGCCACTCCGGCAAAAGATTTTATTTTTCCGGTTATTTTTATAGAAGCCAACTCAGTATAACCTGTTGCCGGCTTGTCCTGCAGCATCCCGGCAGACTTTATATCTTCCTTGCGTAATACAATATAGTTATTGCTCACCTCATATTTTATATGAAGGGGAAGCAATAATCTGGCGAGTACTTTATAGACTTCCTTTTTGCGAACATTGATGCTGACTTTCATGGAAGCATCGATTAATTCGGGGCTGTACACGAACCGGGCATTGGTCATACTCTCGATTTCAGCCAGTACATTTTTTATTTCAGCCTGTTGTACCTTAAGCGAAATTTTCTTCTCTAAAAAAAGCTGGCCTGCGGAATCATTAGCATAGGAACACATGGCTAACATCAAAAGCAGTGCAGGTATAATGGAGATTTTCATGACGGCAAGAGCAATTTGATGGCTCAATCTTTTTTTCATAACTTACAATAGTTTTGGTTTTTGAACGAAAATTCAAAACAGCCCTCCAAAGCGATGCAAACCATTCTTTGCGGGCACTAGTAATTAACTGGCAATGGTGAGAACATTGCCAGTTTTTTTTTGGTATTTTATACTTGTTTATATCGTCATTGGCAAATAGTTTTAGCGATTGATAGTTGTTTTACTGGCATCCAATTGGCATCCGTTGGATGTAATTATTATATTCCCATCGACCATCTCATAGGATGCATTGATAGCCTTGCAAATAATATTTAATTTTTCGTAGAAAGAGCCTTCATCCAGGGTGGCCGATAAGGAGCAGGTGGAAATGGCATCTGCTTCGTACATAATAGGGATACCATATGCGTCCTGCATCGTTTTAAATACCTGGCTTACCGGCGTGGCATTAAATGTAAATGTTGCTTTGGGTGGTGTGCTTATGAACGCCGGTTTTTCCGTCAGCGTCTTGAGCATTTCATTATTATCGCGGTTGTAAACAAGTTCCTGGTTGGGGGTCACCAGTATTCCCCCCGGTTCACTTCCTTTTGAAAAAGAGGTATGGAAATTACCGGTTTTGAATACGGATACTTTCCCTGTCTTTACAGCTACCAGGGCTCTCTTATCCGACAAGTAATCTTTTACGGTGAAGCTGGTTCCCAGGACTTTCGTGATAATACTGCGGGTTATGACAAGAAAGGGTCGTGCCGCATTCCTTTTTATCTCAAAAAAGGCTTCTCCATTCAGGTAGACTTCGCGGATGCTGCTGTCAGAGAACCCCGGAGCGTACGTCAATTTGCTTTTTCTTTCCAGGCGGACGGTACTGCCGTCGGGCAGTATGATAATTTGGGTGGTATCGGAACTGTTGACCTGTTCAACAGAATTGTTCTTTGTTGCAGCGGTCAGGAACGAGTATTGGGGAGGAGCCTTTCGACCGGTAGTGAAAGGGAAGAGGAACAGGCAAAGGCAAATAATTAAGGGTGCGGTAACAAGAGCAACTGCGAAAGAAATGCGGAACGGTAAACGAGGGGACTTTTTCTTTTTTTCTTCAAAAGCAGGATCTCCTGTTTCATGGGACCGGTCTTTTAGTTTCTGCAGTACTTTTTTAATTTCTCCTTGTATAGCTTCTTCATCCAGTGCCTTAAAATTGAGTTGTAAAGCGTAAACGATTGACTTTGCATGATTTATTAATTCCGCTTTATCTGGATTTTGTGCAACCCAGTTTTCCCAGAAGGCAGATTCCGGGGAATTCCTGTTAAGCACCCAGGTCCTGAATGAGCGGTTAAACAGGAGGTCTTCTACGGTAGTACATTCAAAATTTCCCATATGCAGGCAATTTGGCGTTCGTTCGTCCATAGTATAAAGGCCTGCACCGGTGGAAATCTACTCAGGGTGGGAAAAAAATATTTAAATAAACAGCGGCAATGAGCTAAAGAAATGGGAGAGCGGGAAGGTCCCTTTGGAGGAGAGGCTCTTAAGCTTTTTGAGGGAGCTATGGAGTAAATTATAGACGGATTGCCTGTTAAGTTCCATGATCTCTGCAATCTCTTCAATATCGGCGTCCATATAAAAACGGAAATAGATGACTTCCTGCTGGCGGGCCGAGAGATTTGCCAGCACTTTACGCATCCTGTGTGTGAGATCCGATAGGTTCTCCTGCCGGATTACTTCGCTTTCAACAGCATCCTCTGCACTAAAGATCAGCTTTAAGCGGAATGCCTTTTCTGCCCCGGAATGCCTTTTTTTATCTATCGCTTTAATGATCCTTCTCCGAAGTGATTTGAGGAGATAATATTTGACAAAAGAGGTCTCATTAACGGTCAGTCTTTTTTCCCAAAGGGTAAGAAACAGATCCTGGATACAGTCCTTTGTTAATTCCTCATCTTTTGCAATCCTTGTTCCATAATTGAAAAGGTCCTGGTAATGTATTCGCATTAATTCTCCAAAAGCGTCGGCATCGCCTTTGCGGAATTTATCCCACAGCAGTAAATTCTCATCCAGCAGGTTAATAGAGTCCATGCAAACGTTAGCGTGCCTTAAAAATTTTGCAACACTGCATATTACAAAATATATCTTAAATTGTAGATATGAGATGCCCTTTTTTCTGATATTCTCCTAACCATTAAACCCCCAACTTATGAGCAACACCTTGCAGGAGCTTGACTTCAACACCCTGACCCATCGCTCTTTTACTCCTTCTCCTGCCGCCTGGGAAGACCAGGTGCTGTATTTTTTATTGATCGACCGCTTTTCCGATAATAAGGAATCGGGATTTTCGTCGGCAGGCACAAGGTCTCTGTATCAGGCCGTGGACAATGGCAATGCCGTGAAGACGGAGGCCGACGCGGCCATTTGGCGGGCAGCGGGAGGCACCTGGACTGGCGGTACCATAAAGGGCCTGATTCAAAAAATCCCCTACTTGAAAAATCTTGGCGTCTCTGCCATTTGGATTAGTCCGGTCTTTAAGCAGGTGGCTTTTCAGAATACCTATCACGGTTATGGTATCCAGGATTTCCTGGAAGTAGACACGCATTTTGGCAGCAAGGAAGACCTGCAGCAACTGGTCCGGGAAGCCCATACAGCCGGGATCTATACTATCCTGGATATTGTTGTCAATCATACGGGAGATGTCTTTTCCTATGATGCGGACCGGTATCTTACCACACAAAATGGCCGAACTTTTATGGAATCCCGGTGGGATGGTAATCCATACAGGACAAAGGGCTTCAACGATGCCACGGGCAAGCCTGTTATTCCCTTTACCACTAACATAACTGCCGGGCCGGATGATGCTATCTGGCCCAAAGAATTCCAGGACCCTGCCCACTTTACGCAGAAGGGACAAATTACCAACTGGGATTATGATCCTGAATACCTGCAGGGAGATTTTTTTGATCTGAAAGATATTCATCTCGGGCAGGGGGCGACAGATACCTTCACTGCCTCTGCGGGTTTGACGCACCTGATTGAAGTCTATAAATACTGGATAGCACTATTGGACATAGATGGATACAGAATAGATACGGTGAAACATATGGAGACAGGCGCCGTGAGGACCTTTGCTTCCGCCATCCATGAGTTCGCGCAACGGATCGGGAAGGATAATTTCTACCTGATCGGGGAGATTACCGGCGACCGGAGTTTTGCCTTTAACAAACTGGAAGAGACGGGCATCGATGCCGCCCTGGGCATTGCCGACGTCCAGCAAAGACTGGGGGCGACCGCGATGGGACAGAGCAGCCCGGACAATTATTTCAATCTTTTCCGAAATTCCATCCTGATCGGAAAGGAGTCGCATACCTGGTTCCGCAATAAGGTAGTCGTCATGGTGGATGATCATGATAAGGTGAACCAGGGAGACCATAAGGCGCGCTTCTGCGCGCAGGAACAAGGGATTCAACTGATCCGGAATGTCCTGGCTGCTAACCTGACCACCCTGGGCATCCCTTGTATCTATTATGGCAGCGAACAGGGATTTGACGGTGCCGGGAGCGGTGACGGAGCCGACCGGTATATCCGCGAAGCCATGTTCGGGGGTAGCTTTGGAGCTTTCCGGAGCAAGGACCGGCATTTTTTCAATACCTCGTTCCCCATCTACCAGGAAGTGGCAAAGATCATCGCTATCCGCAGGCAGAATGTGACCCTGCGCCGGGGAAGGCAATATCTGCGGGAGATTTCCGGGGATGGAATTCATTTCGGCCTGCCTGTTCCCGCGGGCAACGGGGGGAAGCTGAACTCGATCATTGCCTGGTCGCGTATCCTGGATGATGAAGAGATCCTGGTGGCGATGAACACCGATACGGATAAAGAACAGTCCGCCTGGATAACGATGGAGAATACCCTTCATCGGGCCGGGGATGTTTTTACCTGCCTATACCCATCGCCGGGAGGGCCGCCAGCAGCCAGGGTAGAAGAGAGGAATGGGAAGGCGTTGTTGATCACGGTGCCCGCGGCAGGTTTCGTCCTCTATAAAAAAGAGTGATTGGCGGGCGGCCTGCGATCCTATTTCTCAAATACCCCCATCCATACCAACGCCGCAGCAATCCCGCCCACCAGGGGTGCGACAATGAACAACCATAATTGCCCTAATGCCTTGCCTCCGGCGAAAATAGCAGGGCCAAAACTGCGGGCAGGATTCACAGAAGTACCGGTGATATGGATAGCCACCAGGTGGATCAGCACCAGGCAAAGGCCAATCGCCAGTCCCGCCATCGTACTGTTTCCCTGTTTGGAGGTGGTGGCAAATATGACGAACAAAAAGAGGAAGGTAAGAACAGCCTCCGTCAGGAAAGCCGACGTTGTATTATAGCCGGCCAGATACCCCGGTCCCCATCCGTTAGAGCCCAGCGCCCATTCCCCCATGGTAAACCCCGGGCTGCCTTTCTGAAATTCATAGAGTACGGCCGCACCCAGCGTGGCGCCGGCGAATTGCGCGATGATATAACCGATACTGTCTTTGACGCCGATCTTTCCCGCTACCAGCATGGATATCGTTATGGCCGGATTGATATGGCACCCCGAAATAGGTCCGATTGCATAGGCCATAACGACTACCGCCAGACCGAAAGCGAGGGCGATGCCCAGCACGCCTATTCCCGCAGGAGCATCCGAGAGAACGGTGGCCGGAATAGTCTTCCCGGCTACAACCGCCGCCCCACAACCAAACAGAACGAGGGCAAAGGTGCCAATGCCTTCAGCGAAATACTTTTTCATAGTTAATAGTTTATTTGTAGTCCAATGTAAGTAAGATTTCTATAATTCCAATATTTATATATTATTAAATTTTAGTATATTATTTCCTCCGGTCTCCCATAACCGATCTTTTGCTTCCTGACGAGCAGGCATGCTACCTGCCCATTTTATTGGCTCTTTTTTTTCAGTGATTCATTGCGGGGGAGTAAGAAATTTCTACACGCTTGATTTTCAATTATGAAATTGTACGTTGTAGTGGTTTTGCCGTAGTGCTTATTTTGGAATTATTTTTTTTTAGCCCCACCTTCGGGGCAGACAGAAAAAATGCTAATGCCCTAGAACGATTGCCTTTTCTTCAGTGACAGCTGCGTTTTGTCCGGTCGGTATTTTTACATAGTAATTCCCCCTTCTCCCTGCCGGATATACCAACTGAAGAATTGGACATTTTTTTTATTGATTAAACCAATTTTATGAAGATGAATTTCAAACCTGCGTTTGGGAGAGTACTCCCATTTGTCCTATTCTTTTCCCTTGTTCTGAATCAATCCTGTAAGAGAGACCTGTCAAAACCACTGCAACCGTCCGGCACTACAGGCACCACCCCCCGGGCCGCCAACGAAGTGGTCAGCAGCTGGCTGACAACGTCCGACCAATCGCAACTGCTACAGCCACAAGGCAGCATCAACTTTGGGGCGGATGCAGGTACCAACGCTACTACCATCACCGTCGACGAGAACACAGGCTACCAGTCCATCGATGGATTCGGCTACTGCCTGACAGGCGGGAGCGCCTTGCTGATCAACAGCCTGGGCTCCGGACAGACAGCCCTGCTGAACGAACTCTTTGCCACCGGCACCAACCAGATCGGCGTGAGCTATATCCGTATCAGCCTCGGCGCCTCCGACCTCAGCGCCAATACCTTCACTTATGACGAAATGCCTTCAGGTCAGACAGACCCCAACCTGAATAATTTCAGCATCAGCCAGGAATCGGCCGACCTCATCCCCGTCTTAAAAAAGATCATCGCGATCAACCCGACCATTAAGATCCTCGCCTCTCCCTGGACGGCGCCCACCTGGATGAAGACCAACAACAGTTTCAAAGGGGGCAGCCTCAACACGGCTTATTATGACGCCTACGCCCGGTATTTTGTTAAATATATCCAGGCCATGAAGGCCCAGGGCATCACCATCGATGCCGTCACGCCGCAGAATGAGCCGCTGAACCCGTACAACAACCCCAGCATGGTCATGCAGGCCACGGAAGAAGCCACCTTTATCAAGAACAACCTGGGCCCTCAATTCCAGGCTGCCGGCCTCACCACGAAGATCATTTGCTATGACCATAATGCGGATGTGCCCAGCTATCCGGAGACAGTGCTGGGCGACGGCGGCGCCTACCCTTATGTAGATGGTTCGGCTTTTCACCTATACGCCGGCGATATCAGCGCCCTGACAGGAGTGCACAATGCCTTTCCTTCCAAAAACCTTTATTTTACAGAACAGTGGGTGGGAGCGCCCAGCAATTTCGGAGGCGACCTCTCCTGGCATGTGAGCACGCTGATCATCGGAGCCACCCGCAACTGGAGCCGGAATGTCCTGGAATGGAACCTTGCCGCCGACCCTAACTACAATCCCCATACCAGCGGCGGCTGCAGCACCTGCCTGGGCGCCATCACCATCAGCGGATCATCCGTCACCCGGAACGTGGCTTATTATATCATCGCACACGCTTCCAAATTTGTCAGACCGGGCGCGGTGCGCATTTCCTCCAACATTTCCGGCAACATACAGAATGTCGCCTTTAAGAACACGGATGGCACGAAAGTGCTGATTGCCCTGAACACCGGCGGCAGCAGCCAAAGCTTTAAAGTGAAATGGGGAAGCGAATCCTTTACCTACACCCTGGCGGCCGGAGCCGTCATCACCTTTACATGGGCCGGAACACAATCCAGCGGCGGCACGGGTGGTGCGCCCATCGGGCAGACGATCACGCTGAAAGGGTTCAACAATTTATATGTCAGCGGGGAGAATGGTACCCAGGCTATGACCTGCACCCGCACCACCGCCCAGGCATGGGAGCAATTCCTCGTCGTAGACGCCGGTGGCGGCAAGATAGCCCTGCAGAGCATGGGTAAATATGTCTCCTCTGAAAATGGCGTCAGCCCCATCACCTGCAACCGCGCCAGCTTCAGCGACTGGGAATCCTTCACCTGGGGCGTGAATCCGGATGGGACGATCACCCTGCAGGGCAACAACGGTAAATATGTATCGAGTGAGAACGGTACACAGGCGATGACCTGCAACCGGGCTACGCCCTCGGGTTGGGAGTCCTTCAAGGTAAATCAATAAGAGAAAAACGCCACGGGCGTTTTGGCCGAAGGCCCATCATTAGACACGAACGTTCGAAAGTTCATCTTTCGGACGTTCGCTCCAAAGTAACCGATTCTTATTACTATAAAAAAACACATCACTATGAACAAGCTCAGAAATTGTACAGGCATCAGCATGATGATCCTGCTGATCACATTCGGCATCGGATGTAAAAAGGATATCCGGCAGAGTGCCCCGACACCTGCCACGACCACCCCCAGGGCTGCTACCGGCACCTTGATATGGGCGGATGAATTCAATGGAACCAGCGTCAACACCGGCAACTGGAACATCGATAACGGCAATCCTGGCGTCAACAACGAGAAAGAATATTACCAGTCTGCCAATGCCACTGTCACCGGCGGCAACCTCGTCATCACCGCCCGGCAACAGAGCGTCGCCGGACAACCGTACACCTCTGCCAAATTAGAAACCTACGGCAAGTTCTCCGTCACCTATGGTCGTATCGAAGCCCGTATCAAACTTCCTACGTTTCAAGGTTCCTGGCCGGCCTTCTGGATGCTGGGCAATGATATTAATACCGGCGCGGGATGGCCTGGCTGCGGAGAGATCGACATCATGGAACATGTCAATACCAACAATACCATCTATGGCACGATGCATTGGGATGGTGGCAGCGGACATGTACAATATGGCAACAACATCAACACCACGCCGGGTGATTTCCATGTATACGCGGTGGAATGGGATGCCAGCAGCATACGGTGGTATGTAGACGACAATCTGTATGTCACGGGCAATATTGCGGGTAATATCAATAACACCGGGGCTTTTCACCTGCCTTTCTATCTTATCCTGAACCTGGCTGTCGGTGGAGACTTTCCGGGCCAGACCATTGACAATGCCTCTTTGCCGGCTACGATGCTGGTGGACTATGTGCATGTTTATGACCTATCGACTACCACGAATCCGACGCCTCCTCCGATCGGTCAGACGATCACGCTGAAAGGGTTTAATAATTTATATGTCAGCGGCGAGAACGGTACTACGGCTATGACCTGTACCCGTACGACAGCACAGGCCTGGGAGCAATTCCTTGTCGTTGATGCCGGCGGCGGTAAAGTAGCGCTGCAGAGTATGGGAAAATACGTTTCCTCCGAAAATGGCGTGAATCCCATCACCTGCAACCGCATCACCATTGGGGCCTGGGAATCTTTCACCTGGGGCTCGAATCCGGACGGAACGATCACCCTGCAGGGTAATAATGGGAAATATATTTCCAGTGAGAATGGTACGCAGGCGATGACTTGCAATAGGGCGACTGCTGCTGGCTGGGAGTCTTTTAAGGTTAATCAATAAAACGCCACAGGCGTTTTGCCCATAGGGCCATCATTAGACCCGAAAGCCCGAAAGTTCATCTTTCGGGCTTTCGCTATTTCCCCCTCCCGCCAGGGAGGATTCTTATCTCCGGCTCATCTTCCCGATCCCTATCAGCAAAAGAGAAAGGACAAAAAATCCTACCAGCAATCCAGCCGTATTAATAAATGCTTCATGATAAGCGATCTTATTTATATCGATGAACGGGTAAGGATAGAACCCAGACAAGGCTCCCCGGAGTAGAATAAAAAGTATATATGCTATGGGGTAAATTAACCAGGAGAAGATATCTTTCCAATGCAGGTTGTTCTTTGGTACAAAGACCAGCCAGAAAATTAAAAAGAGGGAAGGAATAACAGAGTGGAGCAGTTCGTCCACCCATAACTGCAATCCCAGGGGATCCCAGTAGCTCCGCAGGACCAGGTTATAGACAAGGCCGACAATCGTAATATAAACAGTGATTGCCGTCAGGGTCGCAGGCTTCGAAAAAAAATGAAGCCAACTCCCGCTGCTGCCCGAACTCCCGCCCCGACCCGCACCGGGTCTTAAGCACAGCATCGTACAGCAAAAGGCGACCAGGATATTGGTAAGGATCGTAAAAAAACTGAAGAACCGGATGATCGTCTCTGCCACCGATGCCGTTCTGTTGATAAGTATCAGATAAAACTGAAGTACAACGGCTGTCCATCCTAAAATAGCTACAATAGCTGAATATATCTGCATAGCTCTTGTCGGTTGCTGTCCCATAATGGCGGTGGTTGGATACAATTTAATATATTTATCTTATAAAATCATGATCCCATGCAACTCTCCATCACACAGATCGATACCGCCTGTATGCTGATCGACCTCAATGGTTTTCGCATAGTCACTGATCCGGCGTTCGATCCGGCCGGCGGCACTTATCAGTCCGGAGCAAACAGGATCTTAAAAAAAAATCAATCCCCGGCCATCCGGCCCGAAGATCTGGGGCCTGTGGACCTGGTATTGGTCAGCCATGACCAGCATAAGGACAATCTCGACAATAAAGGCCGGGAATTTCTCCATACCGTTCCGATGATCATTTCCACCCCGGAGGCGCAACAACGGCTGGAACCGGATGCTGTCACCGGTATCAATGAATGGGAGACGGTCCGGATAGACACGGAAAAAGTACCTGGTCTCCGTATCACCGGCACTCCCTGCCAACACGGTTCTGACGAGGAACTGCACAGGATCGCGGGGCACGTGATTGGCTTTATCCTGGAGTGGGAAGGGCAGGAGCGGGGAGCGCTCTATATCTCCGGAGATACCGTATTCTTTCCGGGTATTGAAGCTATCGCCGCCCGTTTCACCATCGATACAGCTATCCTGCATATCGGCCGGGCGGGATTTCCTGCCCAGATCGGCGATCGATACCTCACTTTCACAGTAGCGGAAGCCATTCGAACAGCTCAGCTCATGAAGGTCAACCGGCTCATTCCCACCCACCGGGAAGGCTGGGAGCATTTCCTGGAGACCCCTGCGTTCGCCCATGACCGCATCATCGCCGCCGGACTGGAAAGCAAGCTGGTCTGGCTGGAGCCGGGCAAGCCCGTCGGCATGGAGATATAACGTTACCCCTCCGTCTTTTTCGGCTTAATGGACCGATGGAATTCTCCTCAGAGCTGCACGCTCGTTCGATCTCCTAATATAACATTAAATTTATATATAATATCGGCGAGGTTGGTTATTTTAGCAGTCCCGACAGGTTGCAACATTCACCGCATTAACCACCAAAAATGTAATATCATGGACACGAACTCCAATTCGCTCAACTGGTTTGAATTGCCGGCTACTGACATTGCAAGAGCCAAAAATTTTTACGAAGCTATTTTTTCGGTTCAGATGGTAGATCTGGGAGAAATGATGGGGATGAAAATGGTCGGATTCCCTTCCGTTCCCGGTAACGGAAAAGCCTCTGGCGGCCTGGCTCAAAGCCAGATGCATACTCCCTCTCAAAGTGGGACCATTGTTTACCTCAATGCCAACCCTTCCATCCAGGAAGTGCTCGATCGCATTGAGCCCGCCGGCGGTAAGGTCGTTATGCCGCGGACAGAGATCAGCCCGGAGATCGGTGTTATGGCCTTTTTCGTTGACACGGAAGGCAACCGGGTCGGCCTGCATGCACAACAGTAGAACGACGGGGATCGGGGAGGAAAAACTCCCCGGTTCCCGTTCGTATCCAAAATTTACGTTACTTCGCGTCGTGAAAAATTCTCAATGGATAGGTATTGCGGCGGCCCTCCTGCTGATAGGGGCCTGTTTTCTCCCCTGGGCGTATTTCCCGGATCTTCAAAAGGATTTTACCGGCTTTTTCTCCGAGAAAAATGCGTACGGCAGGCCGGGAAAGGTACTGGTATTCTTTAGCGTCATCGCCATTGTCCTCTTTATCATTCCAAAGGTCTGGGCCAAACGGGTCAATATATTTGTCGGCGCCCTTACCATTGCTTTTGGGATCAAATGCTTCCTGCTCTTCACGGCCTGCTATAAGGGCATTTGCCCTGACAAAAAACTGGGCATCTTCCTCGTCCTGTTCGCATCGGCCCTCATGACCCTGGCGGCAATTTTACCGGATATAAAGCTGAAAGAGCGTCCGTAACAGGCTATTTGAATCCTGATGATAATTGATATCTTTAGGATATGAAATACAACACTCTATTTTTCTTATTGGCCCTGGGCCTTCTTTCTTCCTGCAACACTGCAACAAAGCAACAGGAACAATCGCTTCATCTCAACGGTACCTGGCAATTAGTATCAGGGACTACCATCACAAAAGGCGTCAGCACGTTTACGGATTACACGAAGGATCAGCGAATGATCAAGATCATCAATGACACGCATTTCGCATTCCTCAAACATGATCTCCATCCTCCCAAAGACTCCTCCAATCATTTTGATGCAGGCGGCGGCAGCTATACCTTAGCCGGCGACCAATATACCGAGCACCTGGACTATTATAGCGACAGAAACTGGGAAGGCAAAACATTTAATTTCACCGTCTCCATTCAAAAAGACACGTTGGTACAAAGGGGAATGGAGAAAGTGGAGAACGAAGGCATCGAAAGGGAGATCATTGAAAAATATATCCGGGTAAAATAATAGCGTCCCGTATTTTCCGAACCCTCTCAGGGATAATACGATCCTCTCTTTGTAATGACCAAACAGCACTTTTCTTTCCACATTAATAGAAATCATTTAGCGCGGGTAGCATCTATCCTCTTATCGTGCCAAACCCTTACTGGGATTGACTTTTCTGCGAAATCGTTTGCGTAAATAAATCGGGCGTTTGCACGTCGAAACCTGATTGCTATAGATAGCTTTGCCCCATTCACTAAAGAAAATTTCTATGAAAAACAAAAGAACAAAATCCTGGCTGATGTTTATCGGCCTCTTTGCATTAACGACTTGTTTGTATCAATGTGAAAAGGCGGGTATCAACAGCGCAGCCTCCTCTTCTGCCGGCAAGACTGCCAGTCAGTCCCTCGCAGCCGTCACTCCGCAAATAACAACATTTGTCCATCCGGGCGTACTGAACACCCAGGCCAGCCTGGATCTGGTGGCAGCACAGGTCAATGGTAGTGATCCGGACCGGTTGGCCTCCTATCAAAAGGTGCTTGATTTTATCAACAGTCATACCTATCCGACATCCTTTCCCTCTACGGTAGTGGTAGGGTCCAATGGCGCCAGTTCTCCCTCTAAAGCCCAGATCCGGAGCGATGCTGAATTAGTGTACGCCCTGGCCTTACGCTGGACCAAAACAGGCAATTTTACGTATGCCACCCAGGCGATAGGAATTTTAAATGGCTGGGCCTATAATTTTCAGAATTATGCGCTGCTGAATTCAAGCACCAACCCCAATCAACCCGATCTCGAAGCCTCCTGGACGACCCCCAGCTTCGTAGCCGCCGCGGAAATAATCCGGTATTATAAAGTCAACGGGGTGGGCTCCGGTTGGTCCGATGCCGATATCGCACAGTTCAGCAATTTCCTCAACCTGGTAAAGAATAATTACATCAACAACATTCCCGCCTATAACAATAACTGGGATGCTTCTGCCGGTTATGCGAAAATGGCGATTGGTATTTTCCTCAACAGCACGACGGTTTATCAGAACGGGTACAACTTTCTCATCAGCAACCTCCCGGCTATTATCCATTCCGATGGAACGCTCCCTGAATTATGCGACAGACAGGATTGCGTACATTACCAGTATTCCCTGACAGCCTATGCCTATGCCGCCGAACTGGCCCGGATCCAGGGAGATAATTCCCTCTGGACGGTCAACTCCAGCGTGATCAGCAAAGGGTATGATTTTATGCGGGCAGCTTATAATCAGAGCACCGGCTGTAATTACTGTACTACGTCCAGCCCTGTATTTCCCGGTACCGAAGTGGCTTACAACTATTACAAAACCAGTAACCTGCAGTATTTAAGAGGACTTCAGGATCCGTTGGGAGTTACCAGTGATAATACCTTTTTAGGCTTTACCACCTATACACACTATAATGTTCCGGGGCTTTGATTCCCGGGCAGTAATACTTCATGGACTCAATCTCTTTTTTTAACCGGCAGTTCGTTCATCCCCGTGCAATAAAGGGAATGATTCCCGCGGACGGATAAGACGGCTGCTTATTTTTATCCAATTAGTAAACTTGTTCTAACATGAAAAAACTCAATTTCCTTGTGGTGGCCGTTTTGATCCTGATGGCCTCCTGTCGGAAGGATGCTGGCAACGTTGCTCCTTCCGCGACAACGCAGCCAAGAGCAGCTACCAGCTCTTTCAAAGTAGTGGGTTATCTGACTTCCTGGTCGGGAACTGTCAGCCAGGTGCAGTGGTCCAAACTGACGCATGTCAACTACGCTTTCCTGATCCCCACTTCCAGCGGCGGATATCAACCTGTTGATAATCCCTCCAAATTGTCCAGCATGGTGACTTCGGCCCATGCAGCGGGGGTAAAAGCCCTGATCTCTGTCGGTGGTGGTGGCGGCGGCGATGGTTTTGCCGGCATTGTCGCCAGTGCTGCGAACCGGACGGCCTTCGTAAACAGCATGATCAGCTTTACCAATCAATACAACCTGGACGGAGTCGATATCGACTGGGAGTATCCCAGCGCCGGTACCCAGGCCAACAATTTTTTGCTCCTGATGCAGCAACTGGCTACAGCGATGCACAATAACGGTAAGCTATTAAGTGCAGCCGTGATAGGCTATGGTGGAGATTATATTGTCGACGGTGTATTTAGTGTAGTGGATTACCTGGTCATCATGGCTTATGATGAGAACAACTTTCAGCATTCCACGTTCGAGCTGGGCGCCCAATGTATGAGCTACTGGGAGGGCAGGGGACTGGCTGTTTCCAAAGCCATTCTGGGAGTGCCTTTCTACGGACATGATTCCAACCAGGATCCGAATTCGGATGCTGCTGAAGTCAACTACAATACCATCCTGGCTGCCGGCGCCAACCCCAACCTGGATGTGTACAACCAATATGGGTATAACGGACTTATTACCATGAAGAGCAAGACCAGCTATGCGATGAGCACGGGAGGGGGAGTAGCTATCTGGGAACTGTCCGGCGATGGCACGGGCGCCAATTCTTTGCTGTCGGCTATCAACCAGGTCGTCGTTGCCGGCGGCGTGTTAAGTACCGGCGCTCCTGTTGGACAGACGGTGACGTTCAAAGGGTTTAACAATGATTATGTCAGCAGCGAGAACGGCACCAAGGCCATGACCTGTACCCGGACGGTGGCGCAGGGATGGGAACAGTTTTTAGTGGTCGATGCCGGCTATGGAAAAGTCGCGCTGCAGGCTATGAGTAAATACGTCTCGTCCGAAGACGGCACCCAGGCCATTACCTGTAACCGTGCCGCCTATAGTACCTGGGAAATATTTGACTGGATACCTGCCGCTGATGGGAAGACGACCCTGAGAGGGACCAATGGTCTTTTCATTTCGAGTGAGAATGGGACCCAGGCCATGACTTGTACGCGGACAGCCGCACAGGGATGGGAAGAGTTTGGGATTAATCAATAAGATTTGGGATAAGCGATAAATCAGTAAACTAAATCCTTACAGGCGCAAAAAATGCCGTCTCCATTTTGGAGATGGCATTTTTTTTATGATCGTATTAAAAGATTCCCCTTACTGCTCCCAAAAAGAAGCTGAAAAAGAATATACGAACTGGCAAAAATTGTATTTTGATTGACCAGGAGAGGTCCATCGACCACCCTTTTCTTTCTTCCATTTTTTATGACCGTATTATTAAATTAATAGCATATGAAAGCTTTTTTACAAAAAGGGCTGGCTCTTATTTGTCTTTTGGCAGCAGGTAAGGATCACCTGTTCGCCACACCGGCAGGGCCCAAAAAAAATACATGGGAGCTACTATCGGTCACGGTTACTGCCAGTAATGGAGGCGTGCTGACCTGTGCAATGCCTTCGGTAACCTTATCTGCCAGCTCAACGGATCCGGGCGTCTCCTATAGCTGGACAGGACCGAATAACTTCACTTCTACGTCCGCCAACCCGGTCGTTTCCGTAGCGGGGACATATACGGTGACGGCTACCAGTTCAGCAGGATCGGGAATTGCCAGCATCACCGTCACCGCGAATACGACCGTACCGGCGGGGGTAATGGCTACCAATTCGGGGGTCCTGACCTGCGCTGTCCTCAATGTAGCCATAGCAGGGAATTCGATTACCCATGGAACGAGCTACAGTTGGACAGGCCCCAATGGCTTTACGGCATCCGGGGCTGTTGCTACCGCCATTACGCCGGGCATTTATACCTTGACCGCCACCAATCCTGCTAACGGTTGTATTTCCACGGCCACTACCAGGATATTACAAAACATTACGGCGCCCCAGGACAGTATAACGGCCACCAACTCCGGGGTATTGACCTGCACTGACACGACAGTGACCCTGACGGGCAGTTCCACCACCCCCAGGGTAAGCTACAATTGGACAGGGCCGGATAATTTTGCTGCCACTTCAACTGCCGTGACGGTAAACACAACGGGCAATTATACCCTAACGGTGACGAATCCGGCCAATGGCTGTATTACGAATGTCACCACCACGGTGGCACAGAACGCCGAAGCTCCGGCAGAGGTAACGATCAGCAGTCCAGGTAACATTGTATTGACCTGCTCGAATACCAGTGTGGTCCTGACAGGAAATTCTTCTACTTCCGGAGTGAGCTACAGCTGGTCAGGGCCTGGCAGCTCCGTTGCAGGAGCCATTGACACCGCCACGGTTCCGGGCAATTATACCCTGACGGTCACCAACCCCGTAAACGGTTGTTTTACCCTGGTGACAGCTCCTGCAATAATACAGAACACTGCCATACCCGGCGCGGTATCTGCCAGTGTTTCGACTACCCTGTCCTGTAACAACTCCAGCGTTATCCTCACCGGTAGTTCCACCACCAGCGGGGTGAGCTATCTCTGGACAGGCCCTTCAGGATTTATCTCGACTTCACGGGTTACGACTGCTACCCTGGGAGGTACTTATACCGTGACGGCCACGGATCCCTCCAACGGTTGTTCCTTCAGCAGGTCTATTGTGGCCCGGACCGATACGTCCCATCCCGCGGGAGTAACGGCCACCAATGACGGACCCCTGACCTGTTTCGTCTCCAATGTCACCCTTACCGGGAATTCTACCACAGCCGGAGTAAATTATACCTGGACAGGTCCCAACGGTTACTTTGACCCCGAACAGGTCTCCACGGCAGCCACCGACTCGGGAATTTACCTGCTGACCGTCTCCAATCCAGGCAACGGATGTATCTCGATCGCTACCACCACGGTGGCACAGGACCTGTCTGAATGCGGCCTCGCTGTCGCCCGCAAAACGGTCACCACCAGCGCTGCCGGCCTTGATGCGCCAGGAGCCCCCACAGGAAATGAAGGGCCGCTTACCCGCTTTACCTACAAGGTATACCCGAACCCCGTGAGCGCGACGGCATTCATTGAGTTCAGGTCCCCGGCCAGCGCCGGGGTGACGGTAGAGATTTACAACAGCATGGGCTCGCGTGAAAAAATACTGTTCAATGCCGCCGCAGAGGCAGGACGGACCTACCAGTTGACGCTCGATGCCGCTCATCTTGCCGCAGGCATTCATTATTGTTTGATCCGGGTGAATGATAAACTGTATACGGGGAAATTGTTGGTAGTACCGGACCGGCCTTAACTACCGGTGTCCTGTATTTTTAATGCTGTATCAGCTTCGCTGACAAAAAAATACGGGCTTAAAGGGATCAGTCCGCCTACGATATACGAACAGCAGTTGCGGATATTAGCACAATTGCGTAACTTTACATTAGAAACTTTAGAGATTATGGATAGCGTTGCAAATTACATAACCAAAGAAAAAGACATTCTCTACCGGCTAGGAGAAAAAAAAGGCATCGAACAAGGTGCAGAAGAAAAGAGCTACGAGGTAGTTAAAAACCTTTTGTTAAAAACTGATTTTACCACGGCTAAGATAGCCTCTTTGGCAAATGTTACGGAAGCTTTTGTTCGCAAGGTAAAGAAGACCTTAAATTAATCAGTTATTCCTGCTCCAAAATATATCAGGCCCCTTTTTGGGGCTTTTTTTATGCCCCCTCTCAATGCTGTATCAGCTTCGCCACCCCGAACGCGCATCCCGCCGCCAGGGCGCCGATGACCATTACCCGAATGGCGCCGGCCAAAGGATGCACATTGGTCATCTTACTCTTGAAATAACCAAAAATAAACAGACAGATCAGCGTAATAACAGCAGATATCTTTAGGCCGGTAAGGCTATCGCTGACAAAAAAATACGGACTTAATGGGATCAGTCCGCCTACGATATAGGAAAACCCGATGTTGAAGGCGCTCTTTCGCGCCCTCCGGGGATCGGGCTTATCAAGACCCAATTCATACTTCATCATGAAATCTACCCAGCGGTCCTTGTCCTTCGTCATCTCTTCCACGGCCTTTTCCTGTACCTCCTGGCTCAGTCCCAGGTTGGAAAAGAATTCCTTCACCTCCTCCTTTTCCATATCCGGAACCCGCTCCACTTCTTCATATTCCCGTTTTAATTCGGAATTATAATGGTCCACCTCCGTATTGCCGGCCAGGTAGCCGCCCAGTCCCATCGCAATGGAGCCCGCTGCAATCTCTGCCAACCCGGCTATCCAGATCAGGTTGATATGGGCCGGGCCAACGGCCCCGCTTAGTCCTGCCGCCAGGGCAAAAGGCACGGTCAACCCATCGGACATTCCTATGACAATATCCCGTAATATATCCGAGCTCCGCATGTGCTCTTCGGTATGGTTGGTGTCGTGGTGGTGTTGCAAAGAAGATTCCTGGTTCATCTTTAGGTGTCGGCCTCGTGTTGATTAGTTGATAAAACTAAGGCTTTTTCGGGACTAGTTCTTTAGCCGGCCGGACGAAAGGTAAAATTGCTTAACCCGGGATAGAAATGTGATTTATAGAATTATGACCAAAATATCAATAATTTTGCATCCAAACTTCATATAAATCAGTACGATGCAACTTACAGCCAAACTCACGCAACTCCTCCCTTTACAAACCGGCACCGGCAAAAATGGTCAATGGAAGAAACAGGAATTCATTGTAGAAACGGAAGGTCAGTTTCCTAAAAAAGTTTGTGTATCTATCTGGGGCGATAAGATTAATGACAGTCAATTACAAATCGGCAACCATTTGAAAATTGACTTTGATATAGAAAGTCGGGAATACAACGGAAGATGGTATACCGATGTAAAAGCATGGAAAATTGAATTGGCAGGTGCCGGAGGGCAAACAGTTCCGGGCGGGCCTGGTAATGAGGGTATGGGCAATGCTAACGATGACGGGGATGGGCTGCCGTTTTAGTCAGTCTATGACCGGCTTGCTGAAAAGCGCTTTACGGGCTATCGTGGAAGAATTTTCCTGGAACCCAAGATATTTTATGGAAGACAAGGCGGCTTGTAATTGATCTATATTTTCGTAATACATTCCGGTTATTATTTTCGCTGCTTTTCTATCTTTTATAAGATAAATGTTCTTATACTGGCCTGCTTTTGAATGCGCGAACGTATCCAGATAACTGTCAAACGCATTAAAATCATATATTTTTTCCTGGAAGGTGATGATATTCCTGAAAGAGATTGTCCGGGCTTCGGGGTCGATCTTAATGATAAAGGCATAACGGATCAGGGAGTAAATAAAGACAAAAAGCAGGAACCCGAAAACTGCCAGAAAGAAAACTCCCTGGACAGGTGTTGTCCCCCTCCTGGTCGGTATCCCTTTCCCGGGAATGACATACGTAGCTAAGATATAGAGCATGCCAATTATCACCAGACAAATGAACAAGCTGAAGATAATGGAGAGAATCCCGGAAGTTTTAAATTTCGATTCGACCATATTCCAAATTAGTAAAATTTGCCTGTATAAACTTCCGGAGTCTACAATATAGTAAGGCTCTCCTTAATAATTCCCACGGATTCCAGGATCTCCTCCCGGGTGATCACCAGCGGGGGCGCCAACCGTATCTTATCCCCGTGGGTGGGTTTGGCCAGCAGCCCGTTACCTTTCAGGGCCATACAGAGATCCCAGGCTGCTCCCGGATTTGGGTGGTCGATCACGATAGCGTTCAGCAGCCCTTTTCCCCGGATCAGCCGGATATGGGGGGAATTCAGGTTCCTTAGTTCCTGCCGCAATAACTCACCCAGCCCCTGTGCATTTTCTGCCATCTTCTCTTCTTTCAGCACCCGAAGGGCCTCCATCGCTACCTTGCAGGCAAGCGGGTTGCCTCCGTAAGTAGAACCATGTTCCCCGGGACGGATCGTCAGCATGATCTCGTCATCGGCTAATACAGCCGATACCGGCAGTACGCCTCCGCTCAGGGCCTTTCCCAGGATCAGGATATCCGGGCGTACTTCTTCATGGTCGCAGGCCAGCATTTGGCCGGTACGACCCAAACCAGTCTGTATCTCATCTGCGATGAACAGGGCGCCCGCTTCTTTACACAATTGTTTGGCTTTTCGAAGATAGCCCTCATCCGGAACGACGACACCGGCCTCTCCCTGGATCGGTTCCACCAGGAAGCCTGCCACGCATGGGTCCTGCAGCGCCCGTTCCAGGGCAGCGGCATCGTTATAAGGGATAATAATAAATCCCGGTGTATAAGGCCCGAATTGCCGGTTGGAATCCGGGTCCGTGCTGAAAGAGATGACGGTGCTGGTCCTTCCGTGAAAATTATCGGCACAGACAATGATTTTAGCCTGGTTCTCCGGTATATTCTTCACCTGGTAGCCCCAGCGGCGGCATAACTTGATGGCTGTCTCCACCGCTTCCACTCCCGTATTCATGGGCAATACCTTCTCATAGCCGAAATATTGGGTGATATACTGAGCATACTCTCCCAGCAGGTCGCTGTGAAAGGCCCGTGAGGTCAGGGTGAGCTTTTGGGCCTGTTCCAGTAAGGCAGCGATGATGCGGGGATGGCAATGTCCCTGGTTCACGGCGGAATACCCGCTCAGGTAATCGAAATAGCGTCGGCCGTCCACATCCCAGACATGCACTCCTTCTCCACGATCCAGTACGACCGGAAGGGGATGATAATTATGAGCGCCATATTGCTCTTCCAGCTCAAGGTAATGACGTGCTGTATCGGATAATGCCGTTCCGGTAGAAATCGCTTGCATAGAAATAAAATAAAAAGGGTGAAAAGATGGTTTGGGAGCATGCCCGCCGCAGCAACCGGAAAGGGGATAGTAAAAGGCTTACCGGCAAGGGGCGATATCGTCAGCAGTGATGATCGAGGAAGTCAAGATTTTGACCCAGAAAGTCTATGGACTGAAATTGTTGGATGCGAAAAGATTTCCTGCAAGATACTCCATTTTGCCGAAAGGACAATCCCGGATTGCCGAAATGGGAATTCCTCAGCCACAAGCTGAGGGCGGCCAATACCGTGTTTTGAACACATAATATGGGTGTTTTCACGGGTACAAACCTCCCTCGATAGGATTACTTTAGTCCGGCAAGGCACAAACCATTTAACATGAAGCCCATTATTTTTATTCCCGGGATAGAAGCCACCAGGCTGGTAGACACGAACAGCTTCGGCTTCGACACCATCTGGAATGCATACGATACGCTCGGCACTTCGCTCGCTTCCAAATTTACCGGCCCGCATATCGACGAGCCTCTGCAATTAAACCCGCTGTACGATGTATCTACCTCCGTTATTGTCGGCAGGGACACGGTGGCTTCCCTTCCTTATCAGAATACGTTCGCGAGTCTGTCAAAAAAGATCCCGGATCCTATTTTCCCTTTCGGATATGACTGGAGGCTGTCTAATGCCGTCAATGCGACCCGGCTAAAGGACTTCGTACAATACCTGCAGCGCAAACTGCAAATAACCACCGGCTTCCGTTTTATCACACATAGCATGGGCGGGCTGATCTTTTCCTGTTATCTCCGGCAGATCAGCAACTATGATCATATCGATAAGGTTATATTATGCGCCCCTCCTTTTATGGGCTCGCCCTATGCCCTGGTGCATATGGTGAAAGGCAGCGGCGGGCTCAGGGGATTCATCAGTAAGATTCTGGGGCAGAATGACGATATCCGGAAGATTGTGCGCACCTATCCGGGTCTATTTGAAATATTGCCCGTTTATCCGGGTGCACTGACCTACACGAATGATCAATCCCCTGTGGATCTGTTGCGATTGGACAATTGGCAAAGCAATGTCTGCGACGATAAGGACAATGCTATCATCGATCTGTTTCCGCAACGCCTGGCTGCCTTAGCCCGGTTCCGCTGGAATGATCACCAGGACTATACGCTGCTGGACGTGCAGCTCAGGAAAAAGATCATTGTCGTAGCCGGCATAGATCCGAAAACGAATAGTAATACGCTCACCCATCTGCCTGTCATCCGGCAACAAAGCGACATCCTGAATTTTTTGCAATTGGACGGAATCAATGACAAGACAAACAATCAGAGCGGCGATGGAACGGTACCCAAAGTCAGCTCCACCTGGTTCTCCGATGTATTGATAACCATCGGAGTCCCGAAGGATGGTATTGTGGATCAGTTGGGAGATAACATTGACTTTCATGGAATGTTCCTCCGGGACAGCCGGGTGCAAAACATCATAGCCCGCTATTTTAAGAATGATCTGTATCCGGCGGCCGTATCACCCGCCGGAACCCTCCAGCCCGATCCGGCCGTAATCGGCAATCTCTGCTATTTCGCAGGTGGCAGCCTTCCCATCCTTCAACGGGGGTGATCAAATCAGACGGCTGATCAAAGCTGGCAGCTGATCAAATCAGGCAACTGATCAAATCAGACAGCTGATCAAAACAAGCAGCCGATCAAAGCTGGTATCTGTATCATCCGGCAAAAGAAGGAGGGCGGTAGCTTTCACCAAAAGAAAGGGGCTGGCCTTTTGGGCCAACCCCTTGTTGTCGGGCTGTGTCTAGGGTTAAAAAAAGGTTGTTGCTATACTAAATCTTAAATCCTTTACTTAGTTCAAACCCGGATTCTGGGTAAGATTCGGGTTTACCTGCATTTCCGATTGCGGAATCGGAAATAAAAGATGATACTGATCAATCGCAATCCCCAGGGTGCTCATCGCCTGCGGGAATCTTCCCAGCCGGATCAGGTCCCACCGCCTTTCTCCTTCCACACATAATTCTCTTGCCCGGTCCTTCAAAAGACTATCCACGAAGTTATCCGAAGTAGGGGTGTTCGTCAGGTTCAACTGTTGTGTGGGATCTGTCAGCCCGGCCCTTGCCCTCACTTGATTCAACCCATCGAATTTCGTAGGGTCTGTAGGGTCGATATTATTTAATGCCTCGGACTTCAGCAATAATATATCCGCATAGCGGAACACAATCCAGTCGACCCGGGAATTATTGCTTCCCGATGTCCATTGATTGTCCCGGTATTTATAGAAGAAAGGAGTGGCGGATTGCACGAGTCCCGTAACAATGCTAACAGCTTTATTGGCCACGTTATAGCCTTTCCGGACAGAATCCGCTACGCTATACCCGGTATTAAAGAAGTTGTTCTGACAGAAAAAGGAGGCAGAACCGCCAAGACTGGTAGGCGTAAACATCCTTAAGGTAATATTCCCGGTATTAGGGGGCAACCCGAACTGTACGCAGAAAATATGTTCCGGCCCATACTTCTTATCACAATCAAAGATATCCGCATATTTGGGCAATAAGGAATAGAGGTGTGAATTGATGACCTTGTTACATTCGGCCAGCGCGTTCTGATTGTCCGCCGGATCGGCGAAGGAGGTCTTGGCCCTGGTGAGATACACTCTGGCCAGCATGGCGGAGGCGGCGCCGGAAGAGACCATTCCCTTATTGCCGGAAGAAATCTTATTCTCCGGGACACAATGGGTCTCTGCATACTGCAGATCGGTGATGATCTGCTGGTATACTTTGGCGGAAGCGGTACGAGCGGCATACAAGGACGGGTCCGTACTGCCCTCTACCGGCGCGGTGATCAACGGTACATCCCCGAAGCTCCTTACCAGATTGAAATAGCCCATTGCACGCAGGAAGCAGGCATTGCCTACAATATTGCTCCTGCTGGCCGTATCCATATTGATCGCAGGGACATGGAAGATCACATCGTTGGTTGCCTTGATCAGTTTATAATTATTGATCCACCAGTTGGAGATCTCCCCGTTGGTAGACGTATAATTGTTCTGATATAAGGAGGTCCTGTCGCTATTTCCGCCAGAGGGATAGAGCAGGTCTGCCGAATTCTCCGTGATGATCCACACCGTCCTGCCATAAAATGCCTGCGGCTGCAAAGTGCTGAATGCGCCATTTAATGCGGCCGTCGCATCTGCAGCCGATTGATAAAAATTGCTGGGGGTCAGGAAGCTGTAGGGCTTTTCCGTCAGGAATTTTTTACAGGAATTAAATAACAGCAAAATTCCGCTTAATAATAATATCGTTGTCTTTTTCATGGCCACAATGTTTAAAATGTCATTTTAATACCCGCAATAAATGTCCTGGCGGGAGGATAAGGATTCAAGTCGGTGCCCAGACTGAGATTATCCTGCCCGTAAGAATTCACCTCGGGGTTATACCCGGAATATCCGGTGAAGGTGTATACATTCTGGACGGTAAAATAGATCACCGAATTTTTGAAGACATGGGAGACTTTGCTCATCGGCGCATTGTACGCTAATGTCACCGTCTGAATACGCAGGTAGCTTCCACTTTCTATATAATTGTTGACTACGCCCAATCCCTTTTCCATCGTGCTGTTGGCACGCGGTACGGTATTGCTGGTGCCATCGCCGTGCCATGCATCCAATACAAAGGGAAAGGCGTTGTTGGTCCCGCCGGTAGTATGGGAGTATTTTGTCACATTCAGAAGATCGTTCCCATATACGCCCTGTAAGAATACCGATAAGTTGAACCTGCCCAGGGTAAAGTCATTGTTAAGCCCATAGAAGAATTTCGGCAACGCATGGCCTACAATGGTCCTGTCGCTACCGGTGATCAGGCTATCGCCGTCAAGATCTGCGATCATGGGGTCGCCGGGAACTACTTTCGTTTTTATACCGCTCTTTGTTATCTGGGCCTGATTCTGCCAGATGCCTTTGAAGACATATCCGTAAAAAGACCCTATCGGCTGTCCTACCCGGAGTATGGAAGGCGCGAGCCCATTGGTCAATATGTAAGGCCCTGTAGCGCCAACCAGGATATTATTGGTGCCATTTAAATTCAACACTTTGTTCCTGTTCATGGAATAATTAAGGGTTGTGGACCATTTGAACCAGTGGCCCTCTACATTCTTCGAGGAAATGGACAGATCAAATCCCTGGTTGCGCACCTTTCCTGCGTTGAGCAGGATGGAGGCATACCCCGACGATTGGGGGATGGAGACATTCAGCAGGAGATTGCTGGTCGTCTTGTAATAATAATCCGCTGTTACCGTGATGCGGTTGTTCAGGAGTCCCAGATCGATACCGGCATCAGCCGATGCCGTGCTCTCCCAGCTCAGATCAGGGTTGGGTATATTATTGGCAGTGATACCCACTACTCTTACCGGGTTAGTCCCCAGGGAGTAACCGTTGGAGGTATACTGGGACTGGGATTGATAGGAACCGATCTCCTGGTTACCCGTTATGCCGTAGCTGAGGCGGAGTTTAAGATCACTGATCTTGGGGATATTTTTAATAAAGTTCTCATCCGACATCCGCCAGGCAAAAGCTCCCGAAGGGAAATAGCCCCATTTATGCAAGGTCCCGAAACGGGAAGATCCGTCAGCACGCATCGTGAAGGTAAAAAGGTATTTCTCTTTCAGGCGGTAGTTGGCCCGTCCAAAATAAGAAGCCAGCGTGTTCAGCGTAGTATTGGAGGAAGGCGTTAGTACAGAACTGCCTATGCCAAGATTATTCGTACCCAGCGTATTGGTAAAATAACCATTGCTGGAAGTACTATACGAGCTCGTATCGAATGCCTGCACGGTGAACCCGCCTACGATATCAACGGCATGAATTTTATTAATGGTCTTGCTGTACGTCAATGTATTTTCATTCAGCCAGCTGTAGCGGTTGCTCGTGCCTTCATAACCCGAACCGGCAGTCTGCGCACCCAGAAAGGTGGTGGTGGGAATGAATTTCTTCTCCGTACTGCTGCTGTAGTCCACGCCGAAGCTGGTCCGTAGGCGCAGGCCGGGTATGATCTCATATTCACCGAAAAGGTTGACCATTCCCCTGAATACGGCGATCCTGTCATTGGACAGGACAATGCCGGCAACGGGATTGCCGATACCCGATACATAGGGCAACGGCGTATTCTGGTAAGTATAGGCGCCTGTGCTGTCACGGAGGGGAACGGCGGGGCTCATACCCAGGGCGGAACCGGCAGCTCCATAACCTATTCCCGTTTTGGTAGCGTCTATCAGTTGAGAGGTATAGGCAATCTGGGAAGTGAACCCTGTCCTTAATTTTTCACTGATCTTGCGGTCGAGGTTCATCCGGACCGTACCGCGCTGAAAGCCCGTATTGCGCATGATGCCATCCTGTCCGAAATAATTGAAGCTGAGATAATAGCGGGTATCGGCGCTACCCCCATTGAATCCTAACTGGTAATTTTGAATAGGCGCGGCCCTGTATAAGGCGTCCTGCCAGTCCGTACCGGCCCCAAGCGCCTTGATCTGTGCATCCGTATAAGGGAGCGCCAGGGCGGTAGCAGGATTGGCAAAGTTGTTTTGCTGTTGAAGGGTATCCAGGAACGTGGCGAATTGGGTGGCATTCAACAGGTCCAGTTTTTTGGACATTTTCTGAATGCCGTTGTAGGCATCGAATGTAATGTTATGTTGCCCGGCAACTCCTTTTTTGGTAGTCACCAGTATGACGCCATTGGCGCCCCGGCTACCATAAATAGCAGTAGCCGATGCATCTTTCAGTACCTCGATGGATTGGATATCCCCGGGATTGATGGAGTTCAGGTCCCCGACGCCGGCGAACCCGTCGATCACATACAATGGTTCATTTCCTGAGTTAATGGAGTTGGTCCCCCGGATCCGGATGGAGGTTACGCTCCCGGGCTGGCCATCCGTCTGGATAAATTGCAGGCCGCTGACACGCCCCTGCAGCATCTGGTCGGCCCTGATAACAGGCGTCTTGTCCAGGTCCTTCGCATTGACAGAGACGACAGATCCCGTGAGGTCCCTTTTACGGGCAGTCCCATAACCGACCACAATGACATCATTTAAGCCTTTTACTTTTTCATTTAAAACAACTTCAACAGTTGTAGAACTTGTAATATTCACTTCCTTCGGTTCGAACCCAACATACGAAAAAACAAGGATCGATGATCCTTGCTCAGGGACGGCTAAAGAGAAACTTCCATTCGCATTGGTAGCTGTTGAAAGTTTGGAACCTTTTAGCTGTACCGTCACGCCTTCCAGTAAAGTGTTGGCGGAAGACAATACTTTACCTGTAATTTTTCTTGTTTGAGCCTTAACGAGTGTGCAAGAGAATAATACGAAGATGGCAAGAAGCAATCTTTTCATTGACATAAGTATTATTTTGGTTTTTATATAAGCATTTTCATGCTGGGTCCAAATTAGGTAACAACCGCTATGTATCATTATCGAACAATTTGCATTTTATTCAACTATTTTGGCATAAATGCAATTTTGAGATTGATAATTAACGAGTTATTAGCAAAAAATAGTACGTAGGCGTACACTTTTTGTATCAATAGCGCACAATTAAAGCAAACATATAAGGTATAAATATTTGATTGTCAGCAGTCTGTGAATCCGGCATTTTTTTGGATCGCTGAAGGAATACCGGTCCTGGTATTTAAAAAAGCCAAAAATGTTTAAAAACCATTTCAAAATAGCCTGGCGCAACCTCACCCGAAACAAAATATCCTCCCTGATCAATATCGGCGGATTGACGGTAGGCATGACCGTAGCTTTATTGATCGGACTCTGGATCCATGACGAGCTCTCCTTTAATAAATATCATAAGAGCTATGACCGTATCGGCCGGGTGATGATACACAATGGCCCGGAGCTGACGAGCACGTATAATTATCTTCCGATGCCGCTGGCCGGGGCGCTTCGCTCTGGTTTTCCGGGCGATTTTAAATATGTCGTATTGACAACAGGGGTAGGAAACCATATTCTTGCGGCAGGGGATAAGAAGTTCACACAGGCCGGCAGTTATATGGGACCCGAAGCCCCTGACCTGCTGACCCTGAAAATGCTGAAGGGGGCAAGGGCGGGGCTCACGGAAATGAACAGCATTTTTCTGACGGAATCTCTGGCTCAAAAACTCTTCGGCAATACAGATCCCATCGGTAAAATAGTGAAGATGGACAACGATGTCGCTGTAAAAGTGACGGGAGTATTTGAAGATCTTCCCCTCAACACCAGCTTCTCCGGATCCAGCTTTATCGCTCCTTTTGATCTGATGGTGTCCAACACTGACTGGGCTAAAGCGGACCAGACCAACTGGGGAGACAATTCCTTCCAGATCTTTGTTCAGTTGGAGTCGCATACTGATTTTAATAAAGTTTCCGCGAAAATAAAAGACCTGGAACTTAACTATGTCGATAAGCAACATGCCGCCTTCAGACCTGAGCTGTTCGTTCATCCCATGAGTAAATGGCATCTGTATTCCAGCTTTGAGAACAGGGTCATCGTTACCAGTGAACAACTTAAGCTGGTCTGGTTCTATGGCTTTATCGGCTTGTTTGTCTTGTTGTTGGCTTGTATCAACTTCATGAATTTAAGTACGGCCCGCTCCGAACAGCGTGCCAAAGAAGTGGGCATCCGTAAGGCAGTTGGTTCGATGCGTTCGCAATTGATCGGTCAGTTCTTTTGTGAATCCCTGCTGACGGCCGTCCTGGCCTTTGTTCTGTCCATATTCCTGGTGCGGCTAATGCTGCCCTGGTTCAATGGAGTGGCCGGTAAAGGCATGACTATACCCTGGAAGGATCCGCTGTTCTGGTTGTCGGGATTGTTATTCACGTTGATCACAGGGTTGTTGGCAGGAAGTTATCCCGCTCTTTATTTATCTTCTTTCAATCCAGTCAAAGTGCTGAAAGGCGCTGTTCGGGTGGGTCGTTGGGCGGCTATTCCACGCAAGGCATTAGTGGTCTTCCAATTCACGGTGTCTATTGCACTGATAATCGGCACCCTGATCGTCTATCGCCAGATCCAGTTTGTCAAAAACCGTCCTGTCGGATATTCCCGGGAAGGGCTGTTACAGATCCAAATGACCTCTAACGATTTTCAGGGAAAATACGAAGTCCTCTCCTCAGGGTTAAAACATACCGGCGTAGTATCTCAAATGACAGAATCATCCAGTCCGGTGACAGGCAACTGGTCGAATAGCGGCGGCTTTGACTGGAAGGGCAAAGACCCTGCTGCGGAGTCCGACTTCGCCGTCGTCTCCGTTACCCCGGAATATGGTTCGACCGTCGGTTTTCAATTAGTGGACGGAAGGGATTTTTCCAGGGACTATGCGACCGATTCATCCGGCTTTATCATCAATGAAGCGGCTGCCAGATACATGGGCTTACAACATCCTGTCGGAGAAACGATAAAATGGGATAATAAATGGAATAAGATCCACGGGGATTTTAAAATCCTGGGAGTTGTCAAAGACATGGTGATCAACTCCCCTTTTGAAAAAGTAAAACAAACGATCTATCGCCTGGCGGGCAACCCGGGCTGGATCACTATCCGGATCAGCCCTGCCGTGAGTATAAGAGACGCACTACCTAAGATCGAAGGGGTCTTTAAAAAGATCATTCCTTCCGCACCCTTCGATTACAGTTTTGTAGAAGAGCAATATGCGGCTAAGTTTGCCGCTGAAGAACGTATAGGCACGCTGGCTTCTTTTTTCGCCATCTTCGCGGTTTTCATTTCCTGTCTGGGGCTCTTCGGGTTGGCCTCTTTCGTAGCCGAACAGCGCACCAAAGAGATCGGAGTGCGGAAAGTGCTGGGCGCCTCCGTGCTCACCATCTGGCAAATGCTATCGATGGAATTTGTGGCGCTGGTGGTTATTGCCTGTCTCCTGTCCATTCCCATCGCCTGGTATTTCATGCGGGAATGGTTACAGAAATATGAATACCATAGCCAGATTTCAGGGTGGATCTTTGTGGCCACCGGCCTGGGAGCCATCGCTCTCACCTTGCTGACCATCAGCTATCGGGCTATAAAGGCGGCTATTGCGAATCCGGTCCAAAGTTTGCGGGCTGACTAAATAAAATGGAAAAGATTCCGATAAGGCAAATTAAGGGAGCCCAACAAGAGCCGGATTTTTCTGAAAGCTTTAGCATACGGGATATCCGGACCTTACTTGCCGGGAAAGATATGGTCCAGGAACTTCACAGGCATGATTTCTTTTATATTCTCGCCCTGAAAAAGGGAGCCGGCAATCATGATATAGACTTCCTGCCCAACAAGATTTGCGACCATTCTGTTTTCTTCATGCGCCCTGGTCAGGTACACCGGCTCGTACTAAAAGCGGAAAGTATAGGGTATCTGATGCAATTCAGCGTTGAATGCTATTTCCCTCATGACAAGATAGCAAGCCAGCTATTACGCAAGGCAAGTAATACCAACCATTATCAGCTTGATGCTGATCGGTTTCAAAAGCTGTTTACGATATTGACCTGTATCTTTCAGGAATATGCCGATAAACAGGAAAGGTACCAGGAGGTTATTACAGCAAATATGGGTATTTTCTTTATCGGGCTTGTCCGGCAGCATAGCAGCAACCCTACCGATAAGGCCAACCTCTATATGCAGGAACGACTGGCAGCGTTGTTAGAACTTTTAGAGGCATCTGTTTCTAGTCACAAGCAGGTATCTCAGTATGCCGCCCTGTTGAATCTTTCCACCTATCAGCTTAATGCCATCACTAAGGCAACGTTGGGTAAAACCTGTTCTGAACTTATAAATGAATATATCCTATTGGAGGCCAAAAGGTACCTTCTGGCGACTTCTAATCCGATAAATCAACTAGCAGATCACCTGGGATACGAAGATGTCTCCTATTTTATCCGGTTCTTCAAAAAACATACCGGGTATTCACCGGAGGCGTTCAGACAGAACTCCAGATAAATCCTATATAACTACATTTTTGTCCTATCCCCGAGCCTGCGTCCGGAATTACATTTGCATTCAACAAAGTGCTTTTCTAAAAAGTAATTTCAAATGCATAATAAAATAACGGAAAGTAGAGATTTTGACGTAATAATTGTTGGGGGTAGTTACGCCGGGCTTGCAGCAGGTATGGCTTTAGGTAGGGCATCAAGACAAGTTTTAATTATAGATAGTGGCGAGCCCTGTAATAAGCCAACGCCTCATGCGCATAATTTCATTACCCGGGACGGGACTCCCCCAAAAGAAATTACCCTGCTTGCAAAACAACAGGTGGAAAGGTACCGCACCGTAAAATTTTTTAATGGTTGGGCAACAACCGGAGTAAAAAGGGAAGACGGTTTTGAAATCGGGGTAGGTTCAGCTGAGACATTTCGTGCAAAGAAGTTGATTTTTGCAACAGGTATCCGGGATATTATACCTGACGTAGATGGCTTTTCAGCATGTTGGGGCATTTCGGTCCTTCACTGTCCCTATTGCCATGGATACGAAGTGAGCAATGAAAAGACCGGCATTTTAGATAATGGAGAAGATGGGTTTGAATTTGTGAAGCTTATTTCCAATTGGACAAAGGACTTAACCCTGTTTGCCAACGGAGCTTCAAGGCTGACAACCGAACAGCGGGAGAAACTGGAAAAACACCTTATAGGAATAGTAGAAAAAGAAGTGGAAAGATTGGAGCACAGCAATGGTCATCTTCAAAATATCATTTTCAAAGATGGCGCAAGGTCTTCCGTTAAAGCTTTGTATGCACGTATACCTTTTGAGCAACACTGCCAGATTCCGAAGACCCTGGGGTGTGAATTGTCTGCCGATGGCTATATTAAAATAGATGCCTCTCAAAGGACTACTATTGATGGAATTTTTGCCTGTGGTGATAATGTAACCCGCGTGCGTACCCTTGCAAATGCTGTTGCCATGGGGACGACAACAGGGATGATGGTTAATAAAGAAATTATTCTTGAAAATTTTTAAACAAATAAAAATAAAATTCACGCAAATGAAAATTATCATTGTAGGCGCAACAGGAACTATCGGGCGGCACGTTGCAGGTTCTTTAGAAAAAGAGCACGAAGTAATAAGAGTCGGTTCCAAAAGTGGCGATATTCAGGCAGATATTACGGCTCCTGAATCCATCGACAATTTATTCAGGCAGGCAGGTGCATTCGATGCACTGGTATGCACAGCAGGGGACGCCTATTTCGGTCCCTGGAAAACCATGACAGATAGGGAGTTCAGGAGAGGCATCGATAGCAAACTGATGGGGCAGATCAATCTGGTGCTCATTGGGCAACACTATATCAATCCCAAAGGTTCATTCACATTAACCTCCGGCGTGTTGACACAAGATCCGGTTTTGGGTGGCGCTAATCCATCGGCTGCCAACGGAGCGATTGAAGCTTTTGTGCGCGCAGCGGCCATTGAATTGGAGAACGGTGTTCGCATTAATGCGGTAAGTCCCACCGTTGTGGAAGAATCGCCGGAATATTTTTCTTATTTCCCGGGCCATATTCCGGTGTCCATGAAGCAAGTGGTATACGGCTATCTCAAAAGCGTGCTCGGGGCAGGCACAGGGCAAGTAATAAAAGTATATTGATTTTATTCATCTCTCAAACTTTGGACCGGATTCGCAACAGCCGCCCTGATCGCCTGAAAACTGACGGTGAACAGGGCAATCAGGACTGCTCCCAGTCCGGCCAGGACAACAACCGACCAGTTGAAAGGAATCCGGTAATCATATTTATCCAGCCAGTCCTTCATCAGCCAGTAGGCTATCGGAGAGGCGATCACGCATGACACCAATACCAACCCGACAAACTCTTTCGACAACAATGCCACTAGGCTGCCAACAGAGGCCCCCAATACCTTGCGTATGCCGATCTCCTTGTTCCTCCGTTCGGCCAGGAACATAGCGAGGCCGAACAGACCCAGACAGGAGATGAAAATAGCCAGCACGGAGAAAATACCCGACAATTTGCCAACCTGCTTTTCTGTGGTGAACTTCTTACTGAACTCCTCGTCGCCAAAACGGTATTCAAAGGGCAGGGAAGGATTGTATTTGTCAAAGATCGGATGAATAGCTGCCAGCGTCTTCGCAGGGTCCGCTGCCCGCTTCAGCCGGAGGAGAATAGCGTTGATATTATCGGTCTTGCTGCCATTGAAAAGGATAGCCAGGGGGGCGACCGTTTTGAATGGATCGGTTAGTATTACATCTTCCGCAATTCCTACAATGTTCAGCACCCGGTTGGCCGACTTCATGGTCTTGCCGATCGGGTCTTTATAGCCGATTATTTTCAGGGCCGATTCATTCAGGATTACCGCATTGGAATCGGTTTTGTAATCTCTTGAAAAAGGCCGGCCCTGTTTAAGGGTCAGTCCCACTGTCTTTTCAAAATCCCATTCGGCCATGATAGCGTCTAAGGCGATATCCGCATGCGGGTCCTTGCCCTCCCAGGAGAAGTCGCTCCATATATTGTAGGTAGCGGTCATCGGCTGAGAGGCTTTGGCTACCGATTCGATATAGCCGCTGTTCAGCAGATCCTGTTTCAGGGCATCGTAGTTAACAGCCAGGTCGCGGCTGGCGTCGATGGTGAGCAGGTTATTGGGATTGTAGCCGGTAGAACGATCCCTCGCGTGGCCGATCTGCTGAAATACGACCACTGTGCAGATGATCAGCCCTACGGAAATACTAAACTGCGAGACTACCAGTACCCTGCGAAAAGTAACGGCCCCTCTGCCTTGTTGGTTGCCCCCTTTCAGCACCCTCACCGGCAGGAAGGAGGAAAGGTACAGGGCGGGATAACTTCCTGCTACCAGGCCCGTGATAACGGAAAGGATCAGGGCAGTCCCCAGCAGCGAAAAATTACTGGCATCGAAATGGATATTTTCAAATCCAAGATCTTTTAAATAGGGGATGAGGAGCTGTATGAGGCCCAGGGAAAGTAAAAAGGCCAGTGCGGCAGTTAGTAAAGACTCGCTCAGGAACTGGGCAATCAGGTCGATCCGTCGGGAACCCAGTGTCTTGCGGATACCAACCTCCTTCATCCGCAGTTCCGACCGGGCCGTGGAGAGGTTCATGAAATTGATGCAGGCGATAAGGAGGACGAACACGCCTATGATGCCGAACAACCGGACATAGTCTATCTTGCCGCCCACATTTTCCCAGTTTTTAAAATCGCTGTACAAATGCCATTTACTCATGGGGTGAAGGAACAGCGTTTGATTTTTGAGACTCTTGTCCTTTTGCATATTCAGCGGACCGATCTTCTTAGAAAAAGCCTCCATAGAGACACCCTCCTTCAATTCCACCAGGTTCATGAGGAAATTATTCGACCAATTATCTTTATTGCCTTTGATCCAGTTGTTATTGTCGATAATAAATTGATAGGGGGCCAGGAAATCAAAAGTTATAGTAGAGTTCTTCGGCACATCCTTTACCAGGCCGGTCACCCGCAAGACATGCTCATTGTCATACTTTATCGTTTTCCCCAGGGGGTCTTCCTTTCCGAATAAGGCGGAGGCCAGGGATTCGGTAAGGATGATGGAGTTCGGGTCGTTCAGGGCGGTGGCGGCGCTGCCCTTTATAAGGGGGAAGGAGAACATCTCCAAAAAATCGCCATCTACATGCAGCCCCGGGCGGCTGAATTTATTCGTGCCGGTCATCAGGCTGTGACTTTCAGTCCAGGTGAGGCGGGAGGCTCTTTTTACTTCCGGAAAATTGCTTTTCAGCTCATGGTACAAGGGTAGGGGCGAAGAATTCTGGGTATTCTTTTCATTGTTGAACAGGGTGTTCTTCATTACCATCGCTATGCGGTCCTTATTCTTATGGAAACCGTCAAAACTGGTTTCGTACGTCATCCATAGACCGATAAGGATGGCAAAAGCCATTCCCATCGCCAGTCCGAAAATATTGATGAAGGACAGTACCTTGTTCTTAAAAAGGTTGCGGTAGGTGATCTTGAAGTAGTTTTTGAACATATAATATTCCTTACCAACAAAATGCCGGTTTTGTATGTGTTTGCTAATCAGTAATTTGAATTCAATCCCAAAATGTCCGACTGTTCATTCCTGATACACTTATGTTCGCATGTGGCGCAGAAGCTTAGTGCCTCACCACCTTATAATTCTTATATTCAAAAAATCTTCTCCCCGTAATCTTCTCCGCCCAATAATGAAACCAACCTTTCAGCGTAAAATTCTTCTTACTGATATCCGCGGAAAACTGCCAGTTCTTCCGGCTGATAAGCTCCTGCATCACTTTCGGATGGCTTCCCGTGAACTTCTGCAGCGAATCGATCGTTCCGTAATCAAACCGCTCCACTTTTCCGGCCGACACCTTATCCCTGAGGGAACTGTGATTATACAGTTTTTCAAAATTCAGATGTTTCTGTAATTGAATGGAAGGATGCTTTACATATCCATAGTGATGGATATAAGCATCCAGGGGCTTTACCTGTAATTTCCGGCCGTTCTTCCGGAACCCCTGTGCATCCCGGTAAGAGCGGATGGTCTTATCATTACGGATGATCCGTATCTCATGACTGTACCAGCGGCGGGAATCTCCCAGGTAGTCATAGCTCCCATAAAAATGACGGTATTTAAATAAGAATCCTTCTACCTGCGGGTCTTCTTTGTAACGCACCATGTTCTCCCGGATGGTGGCATAACCGTCTTCATGGATCACTTCATCTCCCTGGAGATAAATGCACCAGTCTGCCGCAGCGGAGACATGATCAAAGGCCTTGTCGGTCTCAACGGCCAATACTTTTCCCCCTTCCCGGAGCGTATCATCCCAGACGGAATAGCTGATCCGGATCTTCGGGGAATTAATGGATTGTATCAGTCCCACCGTGTCGTCTTCTGAATTTCCGATACTGACGATCACCTCGTCGCAGAGCGGTAAAATGGAAAGGATCGCCTCCTTTACCGGGTAATCGTATTTGATGGCGTTTCGAATAAATAAAAAGCCAGCTACTCGCATGGAATCTTCGCAATTTAGGTTAGCAGGATCACCTGATATTTCGGATCAAAAGTAAGGGAAGACAGCGTCCCCTTCTCAAATATTCCGAAAAAACTCGATCCGCTTCCTGTCAGCGACGCATATATGGCGCCCTGGCTGTATAATTGCTCCTTAATAGCCTTCAATTCGGAGTATTGCTGCAGGATAGGTGATTCAAAATCATTCACCAGTTCCCCGGCCCAGGTATCAACAGGCTGCTGTATAACGGCGGCTATGGACTTGCCGTCTGCATGGGGAGACTTACCGCCTGCATGGGGAGTACATTGGGAAAAAGCCCAGGCCGTGCTGATATGGACGTTTGGGTGGACGATGGCAAAGGAATACGGGGTAAGGTCCAGCCCGATGGGGGTCAGTTTTTCTCCCCGGCCTTCGGCCAGGCAGGGCCTGTTCAGGATAAAGAATGGACAGTCGCTGCCCAGCTGCGCGGCATATTCCAATAATTTTTCATCGGGCAGTTGCAGGTGAAAGGTGGTATTCAGTAACCGGAGCATGGCGGCTCCGTCGGAGCTACCGCCGCCCAGGCCGGCTCCTATAGGAATATGTTTATGCAGGTAAATGTGGACAGGGGGAAGCTGGTCGAAATCCTTTTTTAACAGTAAATAAGCTTTGAGGCAGAGATTGGTTTGCGGATCCCCGGGAATAGGCAGGCCGGTGGCGGTGAATTCAAGCTGTTCCGACCGGATGATCTCCAGGACGTCTTTTACGGGGACGGGATAGAAGACCGTTTCCAGGTCATGATAACCATCCTCGCGCTTGCGCAGGATCTTCAGCCCGAGATTGATCTTGCAATGGGGGAAAAATACCATACGATCCTTCTTGTATTATGGTCTGGCTTTGGAATATCCGGCAATCTTCTCCGTCGGCCAGACCCTATCTGATCCTGCGACGACTATTGATCTCATCCCGGATAGCGATGGCGCGGATATAATCTTCCTGTTCCAGCACTTCGGTGAGCAGGCTGTTCAGATCTTCCATGGACAGGGCCTTGAGATCTTCGCGGGAGCCGCTTTCCGTGGTCGTGGTGGTAGTAGCGGTCACCCCTCCGGATTTTTTCTTTTTGGACGAGCTGTCCTCCATCAGGATACCCGCGCTGTCGAGGATGTGCTCGTAAGTATAGATAGGACAGCCAAAACGGACGGCGAGTGCCAGGGCATCGGAAGTCCGGGAGTCGATCTCGACGGTATCATGTTCGCTGACGCACACGAGTTTGGAATAAAAAATACCTTCCTGCAGATCACAGATAATGATCTCCTGCAGGTCGATAGTGAAGGCGCTCATGAAATTTTTCATCAGATCATGGGTCAGCGGGCGGCTGGGATGCATTTTTTCCAGGGCGACAGCAATAGCCTGGGCCTCAAATCCCCCAATCACAATGGGCAACCGTCTTAGACCATTCACTTCCCCCAGCACGACCGCATAGGAGTGCGTCTGCGTTATACTGTGTGATAATGCCACTATTTCCAGTTCGATCTTCTTCATAAATAATTCACGAAACTAAGGGATTTTATCCAAAAAAACGCCACAGGCGTTTTGCCCGAAGGGCCATTATTAAACACGAACGGGAGACCCACAGGGTCGATGGTTCGCTCTTTCTTAAGACTAAGTGTATCCTTTAAGCCACTCCCTTCAGCTTCTTCACCGCCTCAATCATCTTAGGCACAACTTCGAATGCATCCCCGACAATGCCATAATCGGCGGCTTTGAAAAAAGGCGCTTCCGGATCTTTGTTGATAACAACAATGACCTTGCTTCGGTTCACCCCGGCCAGGTGCTGGATAGCGCCGGAAATACCGATAGCAATATACAGGTTGGGGGCGATAGCAATGCCGGTCTGTCCCACATGCTCGTTGTGCGGGCGCCAATGGGCATCTGCCACCGGGCGGCTGCAGGCGGTAGCCGCTCCCAGCAATTTAGCCAATTCTTCGATCATACCCCAATTTTCCGGTCCTTTCAGGCCCCGTCCGCCGCTGACGACCAGCTCGGCTTCCGTCAGAGGCACCTGCCCGGATGCCTGGGTGGCCGATATGACCTTTACTTTTGCGGCATCCGCAGGAACGGTCAAAGAAGCTATTTCCGCCACCCCTTCGCCTGTCCTGACAGCATAAGAGTTGGGATTCAGGGAAATAATCTTGATCGGACTATGGAGGGCGACATGGGCAAAGGCCTTCCCGGAGAACACATTTTTCTTCACCACGAACCCATTGCCCGTCGTATCCGGAAGGGCGACTGCCCCGGCCACGAGGCCGGCCTTTAGCCTGGCTGCCACCCGGGGGGCAACGGCCTTGCCGCTGAGATTATTAGAGAATACCACGACAGTAGCCCCGGTAGATACGGCGGCTTCCGACACTATTTTGGCAAATACCTGGGCATCCAGATGATTGAGGCTGTCCTGGGCTGCCTGGTGTATTTTTTTTATCCCGTATTTACCCAGCGCTGCCAGGTCTTCTGTCACGGTTCCCAACAGAATGCCTTCGGCAGTAGTGCCCAATTGTCCGGCAATCGTGGCGCCGTAGCTCAATGCTTCCAGGGAAGATTTTTTTATATGTCCTTCGGAATGATCTATGAAAATTAATACTGACATGATTTCAATTTTAACAAGCCAATTTATTTAGTGTCTTCCCCGGCTCCCCTTTAGAAGGCCAGAGGGCAACAGCCCCTTTAGGGGGCCCGGGGGAAGCTAAAACGCTTTAGCCTCTTCGTGCAGGAGCCGGATCAGTTCGGCCGGGTTATCGGCAGGCACCAGCTTGACGCCAGCCTTAGCCGGGGGCAGCTCAAAGGATACGATGGTGGTCAGGGGCTCCACGGCGAGGGGTTCCACGACCTTCATCGGTTTGGTGCGGGCTCCCATGATCCCCTTCATATTGGGGATGCGTTGCTCTGCTACGCCTTTCTGGCAGCTTACGACCACCGGCAGGCTCACTTCGTCGGTCTCTTCGCCTCCTTCTATCTCGCGGACAATGGTAGCCACCGTTCCATTCAGGTCGAACTTCGTGGCAAGAGATACATAGGGAAGGTCCAGCAATTCCGATACCATTCCACCGATAGAAGACCCGTTGTAATCGATGGTCTCTTTACCGGTGAATATAAGGTCGTATGCCCCCTGCCGGGCGACTTCGGCGATCTGGGAGGCGATATAAAAACTGTCATGGCTATCGGCATTTACCCGGATGGCCTCATCTCCGCCCAGGGCAAGCGCTTTGCGGATAATGGGCTCCGTATCGGCAGCGCCTACGGTAATAAGGTGCAATACTGTGGAAGGATCCTTTTCCTTTAGCTCGATGGCCCTTACCAGGGAATACCATTCGTCGTAAGGATTGATGATCCACTGCACGCCTTCGGAGGCGAATTTCGTATTGTTCTGGGTGAAGGCTATTTTTGCCGTTGTATCCGGTGTTTTACTGATACAGACTAATATCTTCATTATTCCGGAAGGTTTTTAGGTGAGGAATAAAGTTGTTTATGCAACTAAAACAAAGATAAGTTTTGTAAAGATAACTAGCACTTTATTTTAAAAAAAATTTGATCGGTTGTATGGAAAGGATAGATAAACTAAAGGAATTCCTGCTGGCCGATCCCCACGATGCATTTATAAAGCATGCATTGGCCCTGGAGTACAGCAAGATAGGGGAGGAGGGGACAGCCCGCGGTCTCTTTGAAGAGATCCTGGAACGCGATCCATCTTATGTGGGTTCTTATTATCATTTGGCAAGATTACTGGAACGCACGGGCGAGAAAGCGCTGGCCCTTCAATGGTATGAGAAAGGGATGGTGGCAGCGAGAGCGGCGGGCGAGGTGAAAGCATATAATGAATTGGAGGCGGCGTATGAGGACCTGGTGGACTTATAGGGATAAATTTCCTAATTTCGAACTTTGCAGGTTATCAAAAATTGTCCCCGCCGGCAGATAAGGGGGCTTAAATTTTTTAATGGATCTTCTTCAATCTTTCAAAGACTTTACGGCTACCGAACATCTCTTCTCTCCAAAAGATAAGTTATTGCTGGCCGTCAGCGGGGGAGTAGACTCCGTCGTCTTATGCGAGCTCTGCCATCAGGCCGGCCTTGATTTCATCATCGCCCACTGTAACTTTCAGCTAAGGGGGGACGAGAGTGAGCGGGATGAGGTTTTTGTCCGGCAACTGGCAAAAAAATACAACAGGGAATTGCTGGTCCGGCGGATGGATACGCAGGGCTATGCAGCAGAACACAAATGTTCCATCCAGGTTGCCGCCCGGGAGCTACGCTATGACTGGTTCCGGGAGGTCACCGGTCAGACCCCGCAGGCAGACCCGGCTCAACCGGGTATCTCCAACGTCGATCCGGCCTCATCCGTAGTTCCGGCACCCCATTGGATCCTCACCGCCCACCATCTCGACGACAATATAGAGACCCTGCTGATGAATTTTTTCAAAGGCACGGGCATTGCCGGGCTAAGGGGCATCCTCCCCCGGCAGGGCAACATCGTCCGCCCGCTCTTATTTGCCCACAAAGATGCGTTGAACGACTTCGCGAAAGACCATCAGTTGTCCTGGGTGGAGGACAGCTCCAATGTATCGGATAAGTATACCCGCAATTATTTCCGCCACCAGGTGATCCCGCTGGTGCAGCAACTATATCCCGGCGCTGTACACAACCTGACGGATAACATACCCCGTTTCCGGGAAATTGAAGTGCTGTACCGCCAGTCGGTGCAACAGCATAAAAAGAAATTGCTGGAGTATAAAGGCAGTGAGATCCATATCCCGGTGCTGAAACTAAAAAAATCAGCGCCGCTGCCGACTCTCGTCTATGAGATCATTGTGGATTTTGGCTTTTCCCCGCAGCAGGTGGAGGGAGTGATCGATCTGTTGGACAGTGAGTCCGGGAAATATATCCGGTCTGCCACCCACCGTATTTTAAAGAACCGCAACTGGCTGATCATTGCAGCCCATCCCACCGCCCTGTCAGAAACTATTTTAATAGAGTCACCGGAGGATAAGATCATCTATGGGAATGGAGAGCTGAAGCTGGAATTATTGGATACCCCCCACCAAATCTCCTCCGATCCCCGGATCGCCCAGTTCGACGCAGGAGCTATCCAATTCCCCTTATTGCTGCGAAAATGGCGGCAAGGCGATTATTTCTACCCGCTGGGAATGAAAAAAAAGAAAAAGCTGGGCCGTTTTTTCATCGACAACAAGCTTTCCCTGGCCGATAAAGAAAAGGTATGGGTGATTGAAATGAATAAGAAGATCATCTGGGTAGTGGGGCTTCGCATAGACGACCGCTTCCGCATCACGCCTCAGACCCGGCAAACCTTAAAAATCGAATCTCGGTTGACTTAATTCATTCCAGAAGGTATTGACCACGCTGGGGTGGAGGGCGATCGTGAAGACCACTCCGAACAAGGCTCCCCAGAAATGAGCATCATGATTGACATTATCTCCGCCCCGTTTGCCCATATAGGCGGAATAAGCCAGGAAAAGACCGGCATAGATAATCGCCGGAATAGGCAGGACGACCACCCGGATCGTCGTCCAGGGCCTCAGCAATATAAAAGCAAACAGTACTGCGCACACTCCGCCGCTGGCGCCCAGGCTCCGGTAGTTATAATCGTCGCGTCTTTTGAGATAGGTCGGGATATTGGCTACAATGATGGCCCCTACATATAAGACCAGGTAAGAATAATGCGGCAAACCTAATTCTCCCATATAATGGGCTTCCAGGTACCTTCCGAAAAAGAACAGGGTGATCATATTGAATGCCAGGTGCATCATATCTGCATGGATCAGCCCGCAGGTGATAAAGCGGTAATACTGATGGCGCATGCTGATAGCCGGAGGCCAGAAGATGAGGTCGTTTAATATTTTGGAATTGTTGAAGGCAGTAGCGGAAATAAGACAGGTTAGAACTATAATACTCAGGGTAATAGTGAACATTGGAATTTTTTTTAAAGATAGGGTTTTATCATCATTCGTTTTAGAGCGCCGCAAACTTTCATCCTACATATGGTGATATTTTTCATTACGTATGATGGTACAGGCGCGGTATACCTGTTCGGCCAATAGCAGTCTCACCAACTGGTGGGGGAGGGTGAGTTGCGACAATGACCACTGGTGGTTGGCTCTTTTCAGGATCGTTTCATCCAAGCCGAAGGCTCCTCCGATCAGAAAAACGAGGTTTTTGACACTCTCATTCGCCCTGCCCTGGATAAATTGCGCCAGCCCTTCTGAATAGAGCTGCTTGCCTTTTTCATCCAGCGCCACCAGGTAGTCGTCCTTGGCCAGGGCTTCCAGCAGGATGACGGCTTCCTTTTTTTTCAGGTCTGCCTGGGAGAGGGTCCCCGCATTCTTAGGGGGAGGAATGATCTTCCATTCCACGGGGTAATAACGGGATATGCGCTTTGTAAAGTCTTCGACCCCGGCTTTTACGTAGGGCTCATGATCTTTTCCGACAGACCATAGTTGTATTTTCATGGAGCAAAGCTAGTGAATACTGCCAAAGGCCGCCCGGCCTGTTTCATCTTATATTCGAATAGGTTTGGGATTCTCGACCAGTTCCTGTCGCTGGGGATGGATGATAACATTCATTTCCTGGAGAGGTCTCCTTCCCAATAAAGAGAACTACAGAATTGATTTCGGAATTTTTTGCCACATCACATCATATGCGCGCACCCCCTTTTATTCCCCCAGCGGCAATGTAAAAGAGAACACACTTCCTTTTCCCGGCTGGCTTTCAATATGCATTTTTCCTCCATTGCGGGCCAGGAATTCCCGGCAGAGCATTAGCCCCAGACCGGTGCCGGATTCGCCGGCAGTGCCCTTGGTAGTATAATAATTATTGAGGTTGATCTTTTCCAGCGTCGCCCCGCTGATGCCCATGCCTGTATCCTTTACATAGATCTCCACGCCGGCCGGGTCCTTACGGGCGCCTACCGTGATAGCGCCCTTCTCCGGCGTATATTTAATGGCGTTGGATAGCAGGTTGCGCAGGATGAGGTTGACCATATCCTTATCGGCAAAGGCGAATATCGTATTGTCTGCTTCCACCTTCACCCGGATCTGTTTGGCGGCTGCCTGGAGCCGTAATAATTTTGTCACATCCGTTATGAGCCCGGGTATATCGATCTGCCGCGGTTTTACCGCATCGGACTGCATCTGGCTCCTGGCCCAAAGCAATAGATTCTCCATCAGGCTGGTCGTATACGTTAGTTCGTTCACCACTTCCGGCACCATTCCTTTGATCTCTTCTGCCGGCAGGTCATATTGCTCCATATTCTGGAAGAGGTTCTTCAGCGCGTAGATGGGAGATTTCAGGTCATGTGCGATGATCGAGAACAGCCTGTTCTTAAAAGCGTTCACATCAGTCAGTTCCTGTGTTTGGTGTTGAAGCAGCTTTTCATTCGCGGCGATCTCTTCCTTTTGCTGCAGGATATCGTGCTGGTAGCCGGTGTTTTCCCGTTTGATCAGGTACAGCCCGTAAAATATAAACGCAATAGCCAGCACCTGGTTGAAAAAATAAAAGAAAATATTCGCCGTCGCCAATTGGTAGGTATAGGTCTTGCATATCACCGCCAGCACGAAATAGCTCACCATGGACAGGCCTACGGCAAAGAGCATCTGGCTGATCTCCTGCAGGAAGAAGACGGAGAGGATGCCATAGAGGATAAAGGATAGCTCAACGCCCAGGTTGATCCCGCTCAGGTATACGATACAGGTGGCGAAAGGGTATAGGACGAAATAAGCAACCTGGGCGATATGATAATGGCGGCGGCCATTCAACCATAACACGAGGATCGGGACAAAAGCCGGCAGGCTGGTCACCAGCCAGGCCAGGGCCGGAAGCTTATCATGATGGAGAAAACTACCTGTTGGAACAATGATCCCCGTGAGCAGTTGAAAAAAATTAAGCAGATTGAAAATAGCCAGCTTTCGTTTGTCATAATCCTGCAGCACAGGGGTGAATCCGATCTTCTTGATCTTTTCCAGGAATAGAGGGGAGGAGACACTCAGCGATCTTATTTTTTCCAGTGGCCATTGCAGGACCTGTATTGACTTCTGGGGAAGTGCTTGTAACTTCTCCGCTATCCCGAAGGATTTGAGCCGGCCCTGGAAAATAAGCTGCTTTTGCGGGAGAAATTTCATGGAATATTGACTTACTAACGTAATTAGCGCGTGGTAAAGTAAGTATTTAAATTCAGAACGGCAAGCCCCTGTCCGGGATTTATCTTCGCTGAAGGGGCAGACCGGTTCAATATCCGTTAGTCCCCCATTAAAATTTCCTTAGAGAGCCTTATTCCCTGCCCGTGGAACTATCTTTGCAGGGGTATTCCAATTAAACTATTCTAATGGTATTCATTGACAGGGTTCGGCAAGAGGCAAAACGGGCGTTTGACAGGATACGGAATGAAAAACTAAAAAACAATCTCCTACAGGCCATCCCTTTCTGGGTGGCTTCACTGGTCACTGGTTTTGCCGCTGTCCTGTACAGCCGCCTCTTCAGCCTGGCGGAAAAAGGCACGGCATTTATCGTACATACACATCTGTGGCTGTTTTTTATTGTCACCCCGCTCTGCTTTATTACGGCCTGGTGGCTGGTGCAGCGGTTCGCTCCCTATGCCAGGGGCAGCGGTATCCCCCAGGTGATGGCTGCCATCGAACTGGCTACCCCGAAATACAACGAGAAAGTAAATAAGCTGCTGAGCCTGCGGATCCTCTTCATTAAAGTGTTATCCAGTTTGGTCATGGCCTTGGGCGGGGGAGTGATCGGGAGGGAAGGGCCTACCATCCAGATAGCGGGCTCCGTCTTCCGGAAGATCAATGAATGGCTGCCTTCCTGGTGGCCTAAGATCTCCAAGCGCAATATGATCATGACGGGAGCTGCCGCGGGACTGGCGGCTGCTTTCAACACTCCTTTGGGTGGGATCGTTTTTGCTGTGGAGGAACTGACGCGTACCCATATCAGCTATTTCAAAACGGCGCTGTTCACGGCGGTCATCATTGCAGGTCTGACGGCCCAGGCCTTTCTGGGGCCATACCTGTACCTGGGTTATCCGGATGTCAGCAACCTTTCGGGGTCTATATTCGTGGGGGTGGTCCTCGTAGCTATATTGTCCGGTCTGGCCGGTAGCCTGCTCTCCCAATGTATGCTCAACATCTTTCGGTGGAAGGCCCGTTTCAAATTCACCCGGCAGCACATTCTCTATATAACGGGCTGTGCATTGCTGATCGCCTCGCTGGCTTTTTTCATCGACACCCGGGTGTTGGGTTCCGGGAAGGACCTGATGACGACGGCCTTGTTCACGCATGATAAATATTTGGCCTGGTATGTCCCGATCCTGCGGATTGTCGGGCCCATCTTTTCTTTTACGACCGGTGCGGCGGGCGGAGTATTCGCTCCGGCGCTCAGTGCAGGCGCCAGTCTGGGGGCGATGCTGTCGGGGTGGATGCACCTTTCAGCTACCAACACCAACCTGCTCGTCCTATCGGGCATGGTGGGCTTCCTCACGGGGGTGACCCGTACTCCTTTTACTTCGGCGATCCTCGTGCTGGAAATGACGGACCGGCACAATGTGATCTTCCACCTCATGCTGGCGGGGATGACGGCGAGCCTGGTAGCGCTGCTGGTTGACAAGCATTCTTTTTATGACCACCTGAAATATCAGTATATGCATGAGTTGATTAAAGAGGATGGGGGAGCACCCGCGGATTCCGATATTCCTCCGCATTCGGGTCCGGGCGCTATTCCTTCCGATAGCCAGGGTGGGGAGGAGGAGTAAAGCTTTTGGAAGAGATATCACTCGCAAATCTTACATGTATTATCTTTGCTTCAACAACACTCACCACGCCTCTGATTCAAGCGCACTTTGGTGGGTTTCTTTTTTATAACCTACTTATGAAATATGTAGACATCATTTTCGGCAATGTTCATTCAACCTTTCGACCAATTGGAATACAGTTGTAACCGGATTTTGGAGGTGACAAGGCTTTGCCTCATGCAGAGCCAGTAAACGCATGGCATTTTCAATTGCTTTTTGCTGGCTCGCCTGTTGATCTTCCAGTAGATGGGAATATAAGGCCCGGGCGAACCGAAGTGCTTTGCCTTCTTTTGTATAATTT
>Ga0307511_10000386_pt1 | contig 47126 bp, 43 predicted proteins | sample 13_EM_MG_FD_200266 | JGI IMG/M metagenome (GOLD analysis project Ga0307511, IMG submission 200266) | Populus trichocarpa ectomycorrhiza microbial communities from riparian zone in the Pacific Northwest, United States - 13_EM | ecosystem: Host-associated > Plants > Roots > Unclassified | place... | reverse complement strand
TTTCTTTGCGCCGCCTCCTACTGCACATATCCAGAATCCCCAGTCGGCAAATCGCAAAGTCATAGCGGACAGGATCTGCAGCGTCGAACTTCGCCAAGCGACTGGTCAACGCCCGCGCCGCTTTCCAATCCGGTGATTTGCGATTGTTCAACCCGAGGAACGTGGCGATGCGGTGGATGTGCGTGTCGACTGGCATTACGAGTTTGGAGGGGTCGACGAAAGACCAGATGCCGAGGTCGGGAGATGTGCGGCGGACCATCCAGCGGAGGAAAAGGTTCATTCGTTTGCAGGCGGAGCCGTTAGTTGGGGACGTTAGGAGATAGTCGAGGGCCTTCATTTGGCGATTGCCGATCAGGGCTTCGACGAAGCGCGCCAGCGAGGGGCCGATGTCGCGATCCCGATCGTCGTAGCAGACGCGGAACAGATCGCCGAGCGTGCGGTGCTCGCGGATCGCCGAGGCGATGCAGGAGAGAAGTTCGACAAGCTCCGGTGTCTTGTGGAAGCGATGCGTGAATCCTGCAAAACGCTGCCGGCCTTCGCCGCGATCGAAATTCATCAGATATTCATATGGCGACGGCACCATGCGATCGAGGACGCGGCCGACGTTGTTGACGACGGTGTCCGCGCGGCCATATGCGAATGCACCAGCGAGAAGACCGGCTACTTCCTGATCGCGAGGATCGTGGTAGCGAAGAACAAGTTGCAGCGGGTCGGGCTCGATCGTGCTGACGTCGAACGTTGCCACCAGGGTGTCGAGCCGCTGCCGCAGCTTTTCCCCTCGAACCGGCATTCTCGGCATGAGGGGCCAAACGTCGAAACCCTCTTCAGCATTCTTCGTCTTAAAGTCGTACATTCGTTCGTCTTCGGGAGGATCTCCATGCGCGCTCTCCGCCGCCTGCTCTGTGTCACGTTCGTTTTTTCGTCGTTGATTGCGCCGCTGCACGCGGCGGTCACCGGCACCGTCATCAACATCGACGGAAAGCCGGTCACCGGAGCCAAGGTGTCGCTGTTCGCGCCGGAGTTGATCGCGGCGCAGGGGCCGCGGCTGCTCTCGGCCGACCCGCAGCGGAAGCCGCTCCTGACGACGACGACCGATTCCGGCGGCAAGTTCACGTTCGATGTTCCGAAGGACCAGAACGTGGTCGACGTCCGCATCGAAGCGAATGGTTATGCGCCAGCGGCGGGTCGGTACACGGCGGACGATGACGCCGGGGCCATCTTGCTGTCGCAGGCGAATTCCGTGCGCGGAACGATCACAGCCAACGGCAAGCCGGTCGCGAATGCAACGGTGATCATCCTCGGCGGCGCAGAACTGACGACGAAGACGGATGCCGACGGCCACTACACGGCGCCCGATCCATCGAAATGGGCGTTTCGCATCATCGTTCTTCATCCCGATTTCGCGATTCTGGAAGAAGGCCTGGGCATGGCCGCAACGAGGAAGGGACCGGACTATTCGATGACGTCCGGCGTGACGGTGACGGGCCGCGTCGTCGCCGAGGATGGACAGACGCCGGTCGGAGACGCGCAGCTCTTTCTCGATGGATGGCCGGCCGGCAAGTCGGCTGCCGACGGAACGTTCACGATCCCGCACGTGCGGAAGGATTGGGAATCGGTCCAGGCACGAGTGGGAAATCGGATCGCAGAGCGGGCCCGGACGGAGAAGGCTGCGACGCTCAAACTCGGGAAAGGCGCCACGGTCAACGGCAATGTTCGCGATTCGAAGTCGCAACTGCCGGTAGCGGGCGCCCGCGTCTCCCTCGGCCCCACGGGACGTTTCGGCGGACGCGATGCCTCGGCGGATGCGATCACCGACGCCAAGGGAAACTTCACCATCACGCCGGTGGCTGCGGGAACGTACGAGATCCGGCCTACGCGGCCGGGCTACACCATCAACGGCATGCAGGCGGTGCATCTGAAGCCTGCCGATGCTGTGCAGAAAGCGCTGTATGCCACGGCGCACGGCCGTATCAGCGGAACCGTGGCTGACGAAGACAAGCGCCCGGTTTCTGCGGCGCACCTCACCACGCGCCGGGCCTCGCGCAACAGCGACATGATGGCCATGGTTACTCGCGGTGGCCCGGGTGGCGGGAGCGAAGGCTTCAGCGCGCCCGATGGACACTTCGTTCTTCGCAACGTCGAGACGGATGCCGATCTGCAGGTCGACGCGGTGAAGCGCGGCTATCCGGTGGCGAAGTCTTCGACGCTGAAGCTGGCTGCGGGTGAGCGCAAGACCGGCATGACGATCACCATCCCCCGAGGAGTGGCCATTACCGGAAAAGTGACGGACAAGGATCGGAAACCGCTGTCAGGCGTCGGTGTCGAGGCAATCGAAGCGTCGGCAGACGCGATGGGTGGCATCCGTCGCATGGTCATCTCGAACATGCAGGGACAGCGCAGCGACGAGGTCGTACGCACTGGCAGCGACGGCACGTTCCTGATCCGCGTCAAGGAAGGCTCCTACGATCTGGCTTTCAAGCGCGAAGGGTACTCGGCGAAGACCGTGCGAGGCATCAAAGTCGACGCGGGAACGAAGCCGGTCGATGTCGCGCTCGATCCTGGCGTCGAGATCAGCGGCCGCGTCACGCGCGGCGGCGCGGGTGTGGAAGGGGTGAGCGTCCGTACTATCTCGCAGGATGGAATGAGCGCGTCGATCACGTCATCGGACGGCAGCTTCACGATCACCGACCTGACGCCCGGCCAGATGATGCTGAACGTCAACAAGCAGGATTCGTTCATCCAGGAAATGCGGCCGGTGACTGCACCGGCGCGGGACATCGTCATCGAACTGCCGCCGGGCGGACGGATCACCGGGCATGTGGTCGACAAGAATTCGCACCAGCCGGTGACGTCGTTCATGGCAGGCGTGACGACTTCGCGCGGTGGCGGCGGAATGATGGTGATGATGCCGCCGATGCAGAAACAGTTCACCAGCGACGACGGCTCGTTCGTGCTGGAAGGCATCAAGCCGGGATCGACGCAGGTGGTCGTGAACGCGCCGGGCTACACGACGGCGCGCGTTCCGAACATCGAAGTCGAAGACGGCAAGACGACTCAGGACGTCGAGGTCGACGTCGAGACCGGAGCGAAGCTGACCGGCCGCGTGACCGGACCGGACGGCAGTCCGCTCTCCGGCGTCTCGGTGCGGAACGATCAGATGGCGGGCGGGCGGGTGATGCGTTTCGATACGTCGGACAACGGCGCGACGACCGATCCGAACGGCGAGTACACGATCGAATCGCTCGATCCGGGAGAGAAGACGTTCGCTTTCACGCGCAGCGGCTACATCGCGCAGCAGAAGACGGTGACGATTCCGTCCGGGAAGGATGCGCGTCTCGACGTGCAGCTCTCGACGGGGATGCGCGCCACCGGTTTTGTCGTGACCGACGGCGGCGCGCCGATTCCGGACGCGTCGGTGCGCGCGGCGTCGGCCAGCGACATGGACGGCGGCCGCGAGGGTCGTTCGGACGGCAACGGCGCTTTCACCATCGAAGGGCTGGCTACCGGTCACTACACGTTCACGGCGGTGAAGTCAGGCTTCTCGCCCGGCGTGCTGCGCGACATCGGCATCGCGTCGTCTGGACCGGTTCGCGTGATCCTGAAGAGCGGCGGCGTGATCACCGGTCACATCAATGGGCTCACGGCGCAGGAGCTTCAGCAGGCGACTGTCTACGCCAATGGCTCCGGTTCCGGCGGAGGAATGTTTGGCGGAGCGGGCGTGACGGCGCCGGTCGACAGTTCCGGCAATTACCGCTTGGAGGGAGCGCCTTCGGGAACGGTGCGCATTTCGGCGCGCACCGGCGCGATGTTCGGCGGGTCGAGCAAGTCGGCGGCGCCGAAGACGGTGGAGCTCGAGCCCGGCGGGACGGCGCAGGTGGACATCGATTTCAAATCGGACACGGTGATTCGCGGCCGCATCACGCGCAACGGCGCTCCGGTTCCGCAGGCGCAGGTGCTTTTCATCCCGCGCGGCGGACGGAGTCAGACCACCGCCAGCACGTCTTCGGATGCCAACGGCCAGTACGAACTGAGCGGCCTCGACGACGGCACCTACACGGTGCAGGCCATGGATATGGAGCGTCTGACGCCGTTCACGACGCAGTACGAGGTGCGCGGCTCGGGTACGTTCGACATCACCATCAAGACGGTGACTCTGCGCGGTCATGTCGTCGACGCGACTGACACAAAGCCGCTGAATGAGGCCAGCGTGGAGCTTCGCGCCGCAGGCCAGTCGCTCTTCGGTGGCCGCAGCGTACAGACCGATTCCTCGGGGAACTTCCTGATCGAGAACGTCGCCTCCGGCGCGTACCAGATCACGGCCGACAAGTCCGGCTACGGCCACGAGGCGCGGCAGATCACGATCAGCGATTCGACGCCGGAGGATGTGCAGTTTCATCTTTCGCCGAGCGACGGCATCACCATTCGCGCCGTCGACACGCGCGACAACACGGCGCTGACGGTGAACGTGATTCGCATCGTCGATTCATCTGGCAACGAGCTGCCGTCGCAGGGCGGCTTCTTCAGCAGCAACGAAGTGGTCAAGCTGGCGCTGGCGCCGGGCGTCTACAAGGTGACGGTCATGGCCCGCAATTACGCCCCGCAGACGATCTCGATGCCGTCGCCGTCGCAACAGATCGTTCGCTTCTCGCCGGGAGGAACGATCGTTCTGCACTCGCGCGACTCGGCGCCGCGCCGGGCCCGACTCGTCGATTCAATGGGTGTCGCCTACGGGATGAATCCGATGACGCTGGGAGTCTTCCCACTTCCGCCCGGTACGACGCCGCTGAACAACATCACCGCAGGCCACTACCGGCTGGAGGTCCTCGATATGAACAGCGATCACATTTCAAAGACGGTGGAGATCGACGTGACCGACGGACAGCAGAGGGATGTCGACGTGTGAGGCTTGTTATCATTTGTCGATCATGAACATCGTGATCGAAGATCTGGATGAAAAGACGGTGGAAACGCTCAAAAGGCAGGCCGCCACTAAGCAACGCTACAGGCAGACCTGAAGGTCATTATCGAAGAGACGGTGGACCAGCGTGAACGTGGGAAGGCCTGGCGCGAGCGCACTGGTCGCATAGCCGAAGAAATCAGACAGAGCGGCCGTTGCTCGATGCAGAGGAAAGCTTTCTTGCGCCCGATCTTCTCTTCGCTGAGTGCGCCAGCATCCTCGCGAAATTGGTCCGGCGCGGCACGATGACGGACGTACGTGCGCTGAAAATTGTCGAAGAAATAACGGATGGACCGTTCACCAGGGTGAGTAATGCGCAAATTGCAGATGACGCGCTCAGGATCGCGCTGAGTAACGCAACGGTAGTCTCTCCTTATGACGCGTCATACGTTGCGCTTGCGATGCTCTTGAATACGTAGTGCATTACGGCTGACCGGAAGCTGGTCGAGAAACTTCGTGGTACATCGGCCGCCAATTAGGATCGTGCAAGACATTGGAAGGATCGATCAACGATTCACCGCCCCGCGGCGTTATCTATGGTGCCAGCGAATCGAATTAAGAACGGAGGCACATCCATGAAGCACATTTCGATCGGCGGACTCGACGTCTCCCGCCTGGGACTCGGCGCGATGTCGATGGCCGGCTACTACAACGTCGGCGCGGGCAGCGACGACGAGTCAATCCGCACCATCCACCGCGCTCTCGATCTGGGTGTTACGCACATCGACACTGCCGAGATCTATGGCCCCTACAGCAACGAGGAACTGGTCGGCCGGGCCATCAGGGACCGCCGCGAACAGGTCGTCCTGGCCACGAAGTTCGGCATCGTCTCGCACGCCGGTGGCGGCCCGGGCGTCATCGACAGCAGTCCGGCCAACGTGCGCGCCGCGGTCGAAGGGTCGCTGAAGCGGCTCGGCACCGACCACATCGATCTGTACATCAGCACCGCGTCGATCCGAAGACTCCCATCGAAGATACCGTCGGCGCTCTGGCCACACTGATCGCCGAGGGCAAGGTCCGATACATCGGCCTGTCGGAGGCCGGTTCCGACACGATCCGCCGCGCGCACGCAGTGCACCCGGTCGCCGCGCTGCAGACCGAATACTCGCTGTGGACTCGCGACCCGGAGGCCGAACTGCTGCCGCTCCTGCGTGAGCTGGGCATCGGCTTTGTCCCCTACTCGCCGCTCGGCCACGGTTTTCTTACCGGCACGATTCGCTCCGCCGACGACCTGTCCGACGACGATTGGCGCAAGACGAATCCGCGGTTCAGCGGAGAGAACTTCCAGCGCAACCTGCGCATCGTCGACGAAGTCAGGGCCGTTGCCGCCGAGGCCGGAGCAACACCGGCACAGGTGGCTCTGGCCTGGCTGCTGGCACAGGGCGACGACATCGCCCCGATTCCGGGAACCAAGCGGGTGGCGCGCGTCGAAGAGAACATCGCCGCCGACCCGCTCGAACTGAGCCACGCGCAGATCGAACGGCTGAACAACCTCACCCCGGCCGCAGGCGAACGCCACAATGCAGCGAACATGGCCGTAATCGAGCGATGATGCATTGAGGACCGAATGATGCCTGCGCAAACGGATCCCGACATTGCCACGCTGGCGAAGTTGATCGGCGCTCTTGTTCCCTACGATGGAAACGTCGAGCTCCGCATTCCCGGTGTGCGAGTCGCCAGGGTGTCGCAGACGAATCAGGAGCAGATCCACTACATGCAGCGATCGTCGTTGTGCATCGTTGCGCAGGGCGCGAAGATCGTCATGATCGGCGGCGACAGCTACGGTTACGAAGCGGGGCAGATCGCGCTGTATTCGATCGACGTCCCGATGGCGGGCCGGGTCACGCGGGCCAGTTTCCCGGAACCGTTCCTCCTTCTCAGGATCGATCTCGATGCGGAGAAGATCGCCGAACTGGCTGTGAAAGTGTTCCCGCACGGTCTGCCGCAACCGCGAGACCCGCGTGCACTGTACGTTGGTGAGGCCGATGCAAACCTGATCGATGCCTCGACCCGATTGCTGAAGTTGACGTCGCAACCAGTCGATGCCGAGCTCCTCGGGCCGCTCGTGGTCGACGAGATTCTGATCCGATTGCTCCGCAGTCCGATGGGGAGCCGGGTGGCGCAGATCGGCCAAGCCGGGTCGAGCGTTCAGCGAGTCGGGAAAGCCGTGTCCTGGTTACGCGCGAACTACGACCAGCCGGCGAACATCGAAAAACTGGCCAGGCTCGTGAACCTGAGCGTCACGTCGTTCCACCGGCAATTCAAAGCCGTGACCGGCATGAGTCCTCTCCAGTATCAGAAAACGCTCCGTCTGCAGGAAGCGCGGCGCCTCATGCTTGCCGCGATGCTCGACGCGGGACAAGCGAGCCGCCGCGTCGGCTACTCGAGCGCTTCGCAATTCACGCGCGAGTACGGCCGCTTCTTCGGCAACGCACCGACGAAAGACATCAATCGCTTACGGGAACAAGGCCTCACTGCGGCAGACGCCTAACGCTGCTCAATCCACCTTCGCGTTGACGGTCATCACCTTCGAGCCGCAGGCGGTCATCACATTGGCGGTGCCGGTGTAGAAGCCGTTCTCTTCGTTCAGACCGATGAGTGTTGTGACGCCCGCTGTCGCCGCAATCGCGGGCCACCACCATCGCCCACCGATGGCCCCGCGATTTCTAAAATGCGAAGATCGGAATGTGCGCCGCCACCGTGGCCATGTCTCCCTGTGCATTCAGGATCTTGATCTCGACGTCACGCCCATACTGAAGGCCCGACTCGGCCAGCCCTTCGATAACTCCGGCCTGCGCATCCCGGACATCGATGACGTCGTTGTACTGCACGAATTAGAGCTTCCACTTGCGACTGGCGTTCCTGGCCCGTCCCGCGCGCTCGCGATGCTGCAGGTCGGAAACAACAAGATGGCCGAAGCGGCGGCGACTACGGCCAAGCCGAAGGCGATTCTGCGAAATGCGATGAACACCGGACGGCGCGTATCGTCTCGCGCAGGGAGGCGGTGTCAAGGCGCTCGCGGTTCTCGCGGAGATAGATTGGCTGAAGACTGAACGAAGTATCGATGGAAATCCTCTGAGAGGTTGCCGAACGCCAACTTATGAGCGTACATTGCGACTGTCGCAGCGCTGCGATGTCGGAGTGTATTGCTTGGACTGGCTCAACGCGGTATCCGATCTCGCGAAGAAGTCACCCCTTCTCGTTTGCGCTATCGGGCTGGGACTGCTTAGCGCGGTTCACATTGCTCGTGTGGTCATCGCCATTTCAACGTTCTTTGTCGAACTGCTTGCCGACGATCTCTTCGATTGCTGGATCTGGTTGAAAAAACTCAGGCTCGCAGCCATGCCGTGGCGGCGGCACGCTGCGATCCACGTCGTCGCACACGAAGAGCAGAAACACGTGATCTCTTCAGGATTGAATGCGCCAACGTTGTGTACCGACGGCCTGGAGGTCGTGAAGCCGACCGGCACGGTTGAGCGCGAAAACGAAGTCCTGCTGCCTATCGAGGCGCCAGCTCGCCGGACGTCACGTCTGTCGTGGATGGCGACCGCCGCCGCGGCATTAGTTGCGCTCGTGCTCGCGGGTGTGTGGATGCAAGCATCGCGAAAAACGCATGCGATGAAGACACTCGTGGCCAGGACACCCACAATGCATCGCAATATCGAGCCTCGACTCACCGGAGGATTCCCATGGGCGCCGCTAGTGGCAGCGACGCGTGGTGGGCAAGAATCCTTTGACCCCGAACAAATGAAGTTCATCGGCGCGGCCGGTGACGTGCTGGAACAAACGGCTGGCGATGATTCGATCGAAGCGCAACATGCTGCGGCGCTCGCGCATCTCGTCGCGCGACGCACGAGCGACGCCTTGGCGATCTTGAAGAACCTTTCGACGCGCACTGCCGACGCCTATATCTTGAGTGATCTCGGGGCCGCGTTGTATACCGACGCTCTGGAACGAGGAGGCTCTGCGAGATTTGCACCGGCCCTGGCCGCTACCGACAGAGCCTTGCGCGTGGACTCCCGGCTCCCCGAGGCTCTCTTCAACCGCGCTCTTATCCTTGAGCATCTCGGGATGAGGCGGGAGGCCTGCTCCACTTGGGAACGCTACATCGCGATCGACTCGCAGGCTGCTTGGAGGGGGGAAGCGGCTGGGCGTCTACGGATGCTGGCGTCTGAACCGGAGGACGGCCACGAGTTGCGGCGGCAATACGACCAGGCGCCCGGCTCCCCACCCAGTGCAAACGGCAATCGCGTGCTTCAGCCTACGCTTTATGCCGCCGCGCAGAGCGCAGCCTTCGAGGCGAACTGGACCGAGGCGCTCTACCTCCTCGGACTGGCGCTCGATCGGCCGCCGGCGGCTGGTGCCGAGGCGTCGACCGCACAGATGCTTGTGATGCGCGCGCATATCGAGATCAGAATCGGTCTTCCGGCGGCCGCTCGAACCGACATTGCCCGCGCGAAGCCCATCATTGATCGCATCGTGGATCCCTCTGCGCGCGAGCGCGCCGTAGCAGCTTGCCTTACGATCGAAGCGGCACTTGCGCCTTCGCCCGCCAGCGCGATCCGGCTACTGGATGGGCCGCTCGGATCTCACGGTCGCGAAGGAACCGTATTGGCGCAGATGTACCTCCAGCGCGGCCGTTCGTTCGCAGTGCTTGGTTACGTGGACAGGGCATACGCCGATTTCGAGGCGGGAATCCGTCACCTCGACGACGCGCCGGAAACGCACGCAACGCTTTCGTGGGAAACGGCCACCACACGGGAAGAATTGTTCGATGAAGGTGTGGCGTTGGCCATGTCGCGCGGTGACGGGTCGCGCGCATTCGCGTACGCTCAGCGAGCGCGCACGCCGCACTCGGCCGCGCTCACCGAATCTTCCCTGAGCGGAGATCGCGCCCACATCTTCATCGAATACAAGGTGCTGCGCGACCACCTCGCCATCTTCGTCGCAAAAGACGGTCGCCTGCGAGCGGTGCAAATTGACGTACGGTCTGAGGTGCTTTCCGCCGAAGTCGATCAGTTGACCTACAACGCAACGCTGAGCGACGCCACGTGGTTCCGCCGGGCCGCGAGCACTTTGTATGACCGGCTCCTTGCGCCGGTCACCAACGAGCTCGAAAATGGACGAACGCTCGTCATCGTTCCCGACGCGTCGCTGAACGCCGTGCCGTTCTCGGCGCTCGTGGGGCCGAACGGCCGTTATGTCGTCGAGGATCACCCCGTTGTAATCGCCCCCAGCGCCACTGCGTATGCGCGTCTCGCCACACGTCCTCGCGCGTCGGCGGCCCGGCCTCTCAACCTGCTGCTCATCGCTGGACCTTCACGCCATGACGCGCAATTCGGTCGCCTGTTCTCCGCGCAGCGTGAGGTTGACGCAGTCGCCTCCGCATATGGCCTGTCAGTAAATCGCATCAGCTCCGATGGCTCCACCTTTGAGGCGCGGGCTGTCAGGGCGAGCATTATTCATGTCGCTGGTCACGCGGTCTCGTCCGGGAACGCGCAGCCGGCACTACTCATGTCCGATAGAAATGGCAATCCAGAGCGCCTGGAGGCGAGAGATATCGAGGCCATGGATCTTCGCAATACCCACCTCGTCGTTCTCTCTGCCTGCAGATCAGGCGTTGGTGAAGAAGCGCAGACCAGTCTTGCGAGAGCGTTCATAACCGCTGGTGCTCCGGCTGTTGTTGGTACTCTCTGGGACATCGAAGACAGAGCGGCCAGTTCTTTCTTCCCGCGCCTGCATCGCTATCTTGCGCAAGGCGCCTCGCCTGCAGACGCACTTCGAGCAGCGCAGCTCGATTGCATTCGTCGCCGTGACATAGCACCGAAAATGTGGGCAGCAGTGCAGGTCATTGAGAGCGGATTGCGACGCCCGACCCGTCAGGAATCGCTGTGACGGTGCCTCCGCTCCCGATCACCGGCTCGGCATGAACGCACCGGGTCGGTTTCCGGAATTGCACCTCGACTAGAAGTTGCGTTCCTCAACCTCTGGTGCAACTGCCAAGCGTCCTGAGCCCTGCCCCTTCAGTCCACCTTGGCGTTGACAGTCATCACCTTCGTGCCGCAAGTGGTCATCACATTGGCGGTGCCGGTGTAGGAGCCGTTCTCTTCGTTCAGGACGACGTACGCTGGATCTTGCGTGTATGGCGCGGAGAGACGGAGGTAGATCTGAGGCGCGTCGAACACCGCTTCGATCGTCGTGGTGCCGCGCTTGGCGAGACCGAAAACTCCATCGCGCGAGAATCGCCATTGGCCGGCGGCTTCATCGATGCACTCGCCCTGCATCTGCATCTGAAGGGAGAGATCCGACGCCATGGCACCGGTCGCTCGGCGACGGCCGGCCGAAGGAGCGGAATTGACAAGGGGCGCGGCATCCGAACCGTAGAAGAGTCGTGGCCGCGGCCATACATCGCCCCAAATGAACGTGCCCGTCACATAGACATCGTCGGCGGTACCGTGGAAGTGTCCGGAGCGGACGTCGATGTGCCAGAACTCGGTGCGATTGCGCGCCACTTCCTGGAGCGCGCCTTGTTCGTACGAGAAGATAACGAGATCGCCTTCGAGCGTTCCTGCCGCGATCTGCATCCGGTCATTGCGTGTGTAATGCCCGAGGGCCAGGTCGCGCGGCTCGTTGATGTTCTTGGTGTTCAGGAAAGCGAGATCCGGCGGCAGCTCGATCTCGTGATTCTTGGCGATCGAGGCCCGGGTTGTACGCGGGAAGTTTCCGTGGCCATCGCCGAAGAAGACGCGAATACCGCGGAGTGAAGGCAGGATCACGTCCAGATTCGAATCGCCGTCGATGTCGCCGAGGCGCGCGGACTGCGTTCCAAAGTTCTCGGCCTGCGGCAGATAGTAGTTTTTGACCGAAAATCCGCCACCGCCGGTTCCGAGAAGGACGACCAGATCCTGTACGCAGCGAATGACCAGATCGGGTAAGCCGTCGTGATTGATGTCGCCGGTCAGCACGCGATGATCCGGCATGATCTGCGGCGAACCGGCAATGCGGATGGTCTGGAGCGTCTCGAACGTACCGTCGCCGCGCGAACGCAGAATGGTGGCATCGGTGGCGAGGGTCCGGAACCCGTCCGGCCTGTAGTCGTTCAGGAGAACGAAGTCGTCCTTGCCATCGCCATCCACATCGGCGATGTATGGGCGCGTCCCGGTCGAGATGGCCAGGGCGGTTGGATAGTTGCGCGATGCGTCAGCGATGTACAACCGGTAGCCGGGACCCTGGATGGGCGGCTGGGGCAGGTTCGCGGGAACCATCACCGGTGTTCCGATGGTGAGCAGATCCAGCCGATGATCGCCATTGACATCGAGCACGCCGATGACTCTCTCGTCGCCGAACCCGAGGTCACGCACCTCGGTCAGCGAAGTCCCGTTGTTGATGAGGATGTTCTTCTCCTGGATCAGATCGTCCAGTCCATCGCCGTTGAAGTCGGCGACGATCGGAAACGGCGCGCCCGAGCTGACGACAACACCTGTGGTCAGTTGGGCAGCGGCAGCAGAAGCGAGTGTGAGGGCGAGAATGATTACGACTGCACGCTTCATGACATCCTCCTTCGGCGATCGGATTCTCGATTCTACATTCCAAATCCGCGATCTGAAAACTGCCGGACGCGGAGATCGCCGGCCTTTGGCGAGCTCTAGCGCGCCGCACCGTGCGCGCGGTTCGTACGATAATGTGCGCTCACGTTTGAAATGAAGGGGTGCACCAATGATCTCTAACAAGCGAGTCACGAGCTTCTCGTTCGCAGCCTTTTTGATTCTCCTGGGTGCGACGTTCGCAACCGCGCAACGAGCGCAGGCGCAATACAGACCCCTCTATGCCAGCCAGAAAGCCAGCGTCATGCAGACGATCGGCGTCACCGACGTGACGATTACCTACTATCGTCCCGCGATCAAAGGCCGCACCATCTTCGGCGATGCTCCTCCCGAGATGGAGGCGCGAGCGAAGGGCGACGCCACCCTCGACAATCAGAACGAGCGAAAGCCGGGCGAGCCGATCGTTCCGTACAACCACGTGTGGCGCGCCGGCGCAAATGACGCGACGGTGTTTCAGGTCACCGACGACGTCCTGATCAATGGGCAACCACTGAAGGCCGGCACCTATAGCCTGTCAGCGATCCCCGGCAAGGACGAGTGGACGATCGTCTTCAACAATGACTACGGACAGTGGGGTGCATTCTCGTACGACGCGAAAAAAGACGCGCTCCGCGTGAAGGCGAAGCCGCAGGCCGCCGCGCAGAGTCAGGAGTTGCTGGCGTTCAACTTCGACCCCGTGACGGCGAATTCAGCCACGGCCAATTTGCGCTGGGAGAAGGTGAGCGTGCCGTTCACCGTCGAAGTAAAAGATGTGAAGGCTGTGTGGCGCGCGAAGACGGACGCGCTGATCGCCGCAAATCCGGCGAACGAAGTCTTTCCTCTCCAGGCAGCAAGTACCTTCGCCGCCGACAAGAATTGGGATGAGGCGCTGAAGTACATCGATCAGTCGATCAAAACCAAGACGACGTTTCGAAATCTCTCAGCCAAAGCCAACATCCTTCGCACTGCAGGCAGGAAGGACGAAGCGCTTGCCGCCGCCGATCAGGCAATCGCCAAAGGCAAAGCCGATGGCGTTGATACGACGGCCTTCGAGAAACGCGTGGCCGGTTGGAAGAGCGGCACGTAGGGTCTGACCATTCCGCGGACACATCCAAGCGAGTGGACGCGACGTAGTCCCATCGACAAGGAGAGGGAGCAAAACATGGCTTTCGTCGTTCGCTTTACGCCACCGTCGTTGTCATCACAGCAGTATGACCAGGTCATCAAACGCCTCGAAGCTGCCGGTGAAGGCTCACCCAAAGGGCGGCTCTTTGCTGTCGCGTTCGGGCCAACCGATGCGTTGCGCGTTTCCGACGTCTGGGACACGCACGAGAATTTCGACCGCTTCGGCCAAACGCTGATGCCCCTGCTCCAGGAGCTCGGCATCGATCCAGGCACTCCGGAGTTCATCGAGGCATACAACATCATTCCGGGCGCCTGACGGGCGGCGTGCGTCGATCTCGTTGGCTATTGGCTTTTCTCAGGCGGCGACTCTAATCTGAGAAAAATGAAGAAAGTGCTGGTAGTCGTAGCCGCAATCGCGCTCGTTGTATGGGTCATCTCGTGGTTTCGAACCCCGGAGGCCGTTGCCACCTCGGCCGCTCGGCCGTGGCCGGGAGGGATGGGGTCGCTCAAGAGCGTTGCCGATCGGTTGCCGCCACAGCAGGCGAACGACGCATCTGTGAAGCTGACGGCGCTCGCCAACGCATTGCCGAAGAACGAAGCCGCCGGCGAATTCGTGGCGCGCGAGATCGCGCGGGGCGAGCTCACCATCGGCCAGCCGCCGGCGCTCCCCGATGTCTCCGCGATTCGCGAGTTGCTGCTGCGCCAGCCGGTCGTCTGGGAGCGCCGCGAGGGGATTGGGGGCGGCAACGACGCGAACGCGGAGCGCGCGGTGCAACTGACGGTGGCAAGGGCGCTCGTCGCCAGCGCGCTGACGAAGGCGCGCGCAAACGATTCCTCGGCATGGGAGGACCTGCACGCCGTGTGGAAGCTCTCGCTCTCCTTGGACGGGCATCCGCAGGTGATGGTGCAGACGGCCGCGTTGTCGATGGCCCGGATGATCAACGCCGTGGCCTGGAAACTGCCGCTGCCCGCGCCGGCGTGGCTAGGCGAACTGCAGCAGCGCGACAGCCTGCGGCCGCTGCTCGAAGCGTTTCAGCATCAGACGGCGTCTTACGCGCAGGACGGCTTGAGCATTTTTCCGACGAAGATGCTCGCGAGCTCCGTCGATCGAGACCGCGGGATCGCTGAGGAGCTGGTAAACGAAACCCGGTGCGATGTGAACGCGCGCGCGACCGAGCTGGGGACGGACCTGACATCCGTCTGGCGCCGCGCCTTCCGCTATCGCGCCGAACGTGAGGCGACGGCGAACGCGTTGCGCGTGCGCGAGGGGAAGCCGATCGAGACCGCCTCACGCTGCAGCGACGGCGGATGGACCTTCGACGGCACGACGCTGCGCTTCCGCCGCGAGATCGCCACCGCCGCGCCGGACAGGCCGATGCCGCTGGTGCTGGCAGTCAAGCCGTAGGGAACGACGCTACTTGACACCGCGCGGACTGTGACCCGTCCAACGTTTGTAGGCGCGCGAGAACGCTGCCGGATCGGAGAAGCCGAGGAGATAGGCGGTCTCGCCGACTGCAAGTTTGCGTTCACTCAGGTACTGGATCGCTTGCTTGTGGCGTAGCTCGTCGAGCACCTGTCTGAACGTGACGCCCTCGGCTCTCAACTTGCGAAACAGCGTGTGGCGGCCCAGGCCGAGCTGCCCCGAGACGGCGTCGATGCTCACGTCCGCGGTGTGCAGGGCGCTCATCAGCAGCGCTTCGACGCGACCTCTCGTTGAATTCGCGCTCTCGACACGCTGAAGCAGCGTCTCCGCGCGGGCTTTCACGATCTCCAAGACTTGCCCGGACGGCGGTTTCTGCGATCCAAGCTCCAGCCAGGCGGCGTCCGTCACCACCGCGTTGTGGTCACTGCCGAAGGCGATCGGCATGCGAAAGATGCGGTCGTACTCGGCGCGATACGGCGGCTCGGCGTGCCTGAAATGAACCGCCTTCACGAATTCCGCTCCGGGAAAAAGCCGGCGCGCCGCGCAGACGGTCCGGGCGAAACTCGCTTCCGCTCCTTCCTGAAAGTCGTCGTACCCCGTGTCGGCGATCCAGACTTCGTCTCCATTCCGTGTCATCCGGTAGCGACCGTTGTCATCGACGTCGCTCAGCCGCGCGAAGGTCTCGGCCATGGCCGGCGAGAAAACGCCCATCATGCAGGCGAACGATCGCTCCACCCCTTCGTCCGATTCGCCGAAGTGGAGCGCGAAGGCCGGGTCGTTGCACAACTCCTGTCCGGCCTTCATCAGCGCAACGTATCTGTCGAGCGGGATGCGGTTGTCGTCATACCGCAATTTCGCGGGGTCGATGCCCGATCGCTCCACCAGCACTGCACGGGCGGCGCCCTTCGACATCGCGAAGTCCATCAACGCGCGCGCGGCGGACGCCGCAACCGTGCGTTCAGGCATTGCCCGGTCCCACGCTGCAACCGTCCATCATGCTTTTGCTACGCCGGGTCATTGGGGTCGGCATCCGTCGCGCTTAAGGTAGCGCAAATGACGATTACAGAGGTTTCGCCGCGCTTCAAAGCCAGGCTTGCCGGGTTCTTCTACGTCCTGATGATTCCGATCGGCGCGATTCCATTGATCGCAGGCCGCCTCCACACGTCGGGCGACGCCGCGGCTACGGCGGCGGAGATCCTCGCGCATCCATCCCTGGTTCACGCCGCGTTCGCCGTCGATCTTCTCGTCGTCGCTTGCTATATCCCGGTGACGGCGCTGCTCTACGAGTTGTTCAAGCCGGTGAACGGCACGATCTCGCTGACGGCAGCGTTTTTCAGCCTGATGGGCTGCGCCGTTCAGACATGCGCAAGTTTCTTTCGCATCGCTCCGCTGATGCTTCTGACCAGCGCACAGTCGTCGAGCGGAATCAAACAGGATCAGGTGGTGACGCTGGCGTATCTGGTGCTCAAACTCTACAAGCCGGCCTACGGCATCGGACTCGTATTCTTCGGCTTCTATCTGCTCCTGATTGGTTGTCTCATTTTCAAATCGACGTTTATGCCTCGGCTTCTGGGCGTGCTGGTGATGGTCTCTGGTCTCGCCGGACTGACGTTTTTGTGGCCACCACTGGCACAGCTTCTCTGGCCCCGCGTCTTCATGACCCTCCTGGCCGGCGAAGGCCTGCTGATCCTGTGGCTCCTGATCGCCGGCGTGAATGCCGAGCGGTGGCACGAGCGTGCCGCGACGGCGCGAAAATGAGGAGGCCTTGCTGCCAGTCGTGAGGCTTAACCGTTGTACCCAGTTACGCGTGATCACGGTGACGAGCGCGTCGACTAATTTCCTTTAAGAATTCTGAGACTGCAGTCGCGACGGCCGCGTCGCGAACAGGGTCGTGAGAATCCCACATTTTCGAGACGGCATATGTTGCCGCTCCGATGACCACACTGTCTATCGCCACGTCAGCGACTACCTTCGCGGCGTCAGCAGTAATCCTGAGAAAACTCCTCAGCTCCGCTGCGACCGCTGCATCCGTTTTGACGGTTTGGAGAACCCAACGTGCCTCAGCAATGCGCCTCGGGCGGAAAACTTCGCCGCTCTTGACGTGGTCGAACGCGAATCGAAGCGGGTTTGCCTCATACCTTCGGCGATTTTCTGGATTTGGCTCCGCCATGTAGTCGCAAACGCTCGGAAATCCCACGAATATCGAAACGTTCGATTCGGCAATTTCCATTAGGTATGCGTGGCCGGCCCGATTTGCCGAGGGCGGCTGAAGTCGTTCGATGTGCGAGATCAGCGAGTAGAGATTGAACGGGACGTTGAAATCGAACATCGAGGAAGGCAAGGGGAGAAGATCGCGACCGATGAAGAATTGCTCCGCACGTTCCAGAGCCGCATCAGCTCCACGTGCAATTTCGCTGTCTTTGTTTTTCAGCGAACGAATCAATCCTGTCACGGCCTGAAACTGCGCATTTCGGACGGCGGCGAACAAGTCGATGTGAAACAACTGAGATCCAGCAGCCGGCGAGAACGGCGGGTAGACCGGTGGCGTGAACTTCATCTCTCCAGCGCAGGCAAGCGTCTCGATTTCGTCGGGAGAAAGCAGGCTGAGACAGGATGGTTCCTGAAAGGCTGCGACTTCCACGATATTCGCCAGGAAGTGCGCGTAGTACGACGGGAAGAGCCGCGTAAGAGCGACCACTCGCAATCCGAGAAGCGTATCGAAATACCGATAAAGTCGCGCTGCGAGGACAATCTGAGCCGCAGTATCAAGATCACGCGCAAGCTCGACGACCGCGGCGAGAGCCGGTTTCGCATTTCGAGGCGACTCCGTCAATATCGAACGATCGGAGAAGCCAGCCACCTGCCACGGTGTCGATACGGCCAATGCGTCCAGAACTTCCGAGGCGGCGTTGTCGAATATCGAAAAGACTTTGAGATCGTGATCGTGGCGAGGATCCAGCGGTGGTAAACCTTCGACTTGCGCGATCAGCTCGTGCTTTGCCGCGAAAATGAATGCAACAAAGTCGCCGAAAGACGAGATCTGCGTCGCTCTCGCAGTGAGCGATTTTGCAGATGCGACGAATTTGGCCGCTTCTGCCTTCATGTCGTCGGTCATGTGATCGATGAGCTTCCTTGAGCCGGGGGGACGCTTCGATCATATCGCCTTGATCCTGGCTCCACAGTCGTGATGCATTACCCGTTTCGCACCGAACGGCCGTGCTCAGTCATGAGGAGCGGCGCGACGCGAAAGTGGCTAAACTCTCTCATCGATGTGAGTGAATCGGTGATCGCTGTGTCGGCGTTGTCCCGTCGTTTCGGTACGAAGACGGCTTTGGACGCGGTGAGCTTGTCCGTGGCGCGCGGCGCGGTCTACGGCCTCGTCGGCGCGAACGGAGCGGGCAAGACGACGCTCATCAAACACATTCTTGGCTTGTTGCGCGCGGAAAGCGGCTCTGTGCGCGTCTTCGGCCTCGACCCGGTCGCCGATCCGGTCGGCGTCCTGTCGCGCATCGGCTATCTATCCGAGGAAAACGACCTACCGGGGTGGATGCGCGTCGAGGAGCTGATTCGCTATCAGCGGGCGTTCTATCCGCGATGGGACGATGCCTACGCCGAGGAGTTGCGCAAGGCCTTCGCGCTCGACCCGGCGGCGAAAATCAAGACCCTTTCGAAGGGCCAGAAAGCACGGGCGGGGCTGCTCATCGCGCTGGCGTACCGGCCGGAATTGCTCGTGCTGGATGAACCGTCGTCCGGCCTCGATCCCATCGTGCGCCGCGACATCCTCGGCGCGGTCATTCGCACAATCGCCGACGAAGGCCGCACAGTGCTCTTCTCATCGCACCTGCTGGAGGAAGTGGAGCAGGTCGCCGATCACGTCACGATGATCAGCCAGGGCAGCATCGTTCTGAGCGCGCCGCTCAGCGAGATCAAGGAAGCGCATCGCGTCGACGGACGCCTGCCGTCCCTTGACGAGATTTTCGTTGCGCGCGTCGGGAAGGCTTGATGCGTTCGCCGGCCGCCGCGGTTGCCTGGCAATTCCGGCGACAACATCGCTGGGGGCTGATGGCCATGCTCAGCTACCTGTTCGTTCTGGCGATGATCAGACTCGTCCTCTTCGAGCGGGGACCGCACGTCGACCTCGATGAAGTGAGTCTTGCCTTGTTCGTGGCCGTCCCTTTGTGTGCGACGTTCATGTATTTCCTGTCGGTGTTCAGCTTCGGCCTCTCCGGCGACGCGGCTGCACGACAATCGATGTATCCCGCCCGAATGCTCACGCTGCCGGTGACGACGTCCGCGCTGGCAGGGTTGCCGATGCTTTATGGCGCTGCGGCCATGGCCATCCTCTGGTTCGGAACGAGGCTTCTCGCACTCTGGCCGTCCAACGTCGACGTTCCCGTATTCTGGCCGGCGCTGCTGGCAGCGTCGGCTCTGGCCTGGACTCAGGTACTGACGTGGATGTCCTACCCGTGGCGAGGCCTGCGCGGGATCATCACCGTGGTGTGGCTGGCGGCGATCGACGGCGTCATCATGCTGGCGCTCTATCTCAAAGCGTCCGAGGGGGTAATGCTGGCCATCCTCGCGCCGCATGTTCCGCTCGCCTACTTTGCCGCGCGTTCGGCTGTCGCGCGAGCGCGCCGCGGAGAGGTGCCCGACTGGCGGGGAAGATCCGCGCGGGCCGGACGTGCCGCGGATGTCCGGCCGCAGCTCCACTTTCCTTCGCCGGCACGCGCGCAACTTTGGTTCGAATGGCGCCAGTCTGGACGCTCACTGCCATGGCTGGTGGCGATTCTGTTGCCGTTCGAGTTGTCCCTCCTTTTCGCCTTCAGCCAGACGCCGGAGCTCATTTTCGAGACGCTTCTCTTCGTGGCGTTCACGCCACCCTTCCTCGCTGTTTTCGTCGCTGCGACCGCTGCCAAATCTGGTGCGACGACAAGCGATGCGTATGGCGTGACGCCCTTCATCGCCACGCGGCCGCTGACGAATGGATCGCTCATCGCCGCCAAGATGAAAGCGATGATGTGGAGCACGCTTGCGGCGTGGACGCTCGTCCTCATGGTAACTCCGATCGCGCTGCGATTCTCCGGCGCCGCGCCGGTGGTGATGGAACGCGTGCATCGATTGATCGAAGTGATGGGGATGCCGCGCGCAATTGCGATCCTGCTGCTCGCGATTTCGTTACTCCTCGCGTCGACGTGGAAGCAGCTCGTGCAGAGTCTCTACATCGGCATGAGCGGCCGCGAGTGGGTAGTCAAGGCCAGTGTGTTTGGTGCCCTGACGTTCCTCGCCGTCATCCTGCCGCTCGCCGTCTGGATCAGCCGGAACCGGCGGGTGATGGCACTGTTGTGGAACAACTTCGCGCTGATCGCGGCCATTCTGGTCTGTCTCAAACTGACCGCCGCTGTATGGATCGCCGTACGCCTCCATGACAGGCGGCTTCTGAGCGATGGCACGCTCGTCATCGGTGCGATCTGTTGGGATGTCGCGGTATTCGCTGCTTACGGCTTGCTGGTCTGGATCGTTCCTAACCTGCTCGTTGGCAAATACGTTCTGGCATTGGTCGCGATCCTCGAAGTGCCGCTGGCGAGAATCGCCGCGGCACCGCTGGCGCTTGCATGGAACCGGCATCGATGAGCAGAACGAGAGTCATCGGCACGATCGTGATCATGATCAGTCTGCCGGTCATGCTGGCAGCGTTCGAAGCCCTTTCGTTCCGAGCTCGAAATCGGAACAACGGCTTCATGATCTCGTCGGGCGAGAAGCGGGAGTACCTGCTCTACGTCCCGCCCAGCTACGACCGCACCAGGCCGGCCCCGCTCGTGATCAGCATGCACGGCGCGGGCGGATGGCCGGTGCAGCAGATGAACCTGACCGAGTGGAACCGGCTGGCCGACCGCGAGGGCTTCATCGTCGTCTACCCCGCGGGACTGGAGGGTGTAGGCCCGAGGGTCTGGCACGTGGGATCCGATTTTGCGAAGGACGTCCGATTCATCTCGGAGATGATCGACACACTGGAGTCGGCGTACAACATCGACCCGGCCAGGATTTACGCCAACGGCTTCTCGAATGGCGGGGGCATGGCCTTTGTGCTGTCCTGCACAATGTCCGATCGGATCGCGGCAGTGGGGATGGCAGGAGCGGCGCAGACACTGCCATGGAGCTGGTGTACGGAACGCCGGGCCGTCCCGATGATTGCGTTTCACGGGACTGCGGATCGCTTCGCCTTCTACAACGGCGGTCAGTCGTGGATCGCCCCTCATCCATTTCCAGCGGTCCCGCTCTGGACAGCGAACTGGGCGCGCAGAAACCGCTGCGGAACAAAGCCAGTCGAGTCGGTCGTGGCGCGTGATGTCACGCGCCGCGAATACACGCATTGTGCTGACAACGCAGCCGTCGAGCTCTACACCATCGAGGCCGGCGGACACACCTGGCCCGGCGGCGGACCGCTCCCCGAGTGGTACGTCGGATCGGATAGCCGCAGCATTGATGCGACGGCCACGATGTGGGCGTTCTTTCGAGCGCACCGGCTTCCGGGCAAGTAGCGCGCACGTGTCTCAAACCTTGCATACATTTCGCCGAAGCCACTGTGGCCATGCCGGATGATGACGTCCGCGCGTTGATGAGGTGGCTATCTCGCACAGGGGAGCATACGAACATGAAACCAAAAAACACGATTTGTCTCTGGTACGACAACGACGCGGCTGAGGCGGCGCGCTTCTACGCCGCCACTTTTCCAAATAGTGAAGTGATTGCTGTTCACAAGGCGCCCGGTGACTACCCCGGCGGCAAGAAGGGCGATGTACTGACGGTGGAGTTCACCGTTCTGGGCGTTCCCTGTCTCGGCCTCAACGGCGGCCCGACGTTCAAGCACAGCGAGGCCTTTTCGTTCCAGGTCGCGACGGACGATCAGGAAGAGACGGACCGCTACTGGAACGCGATCGTCAACAATGGGGGAGAGGAAAGCCAATGTGGCTGGTGCAAGGATCGCTGGGGTCTCTCCTGGCAGATCACTCCCCGCGTGCTGACCGACGCGCTCGCGGCTGGTGGCGATGAGGCAAAGCGTGCCTTCGAAGCGATGATGCCGATGACGAAAATCGACATCGCCGCGATCGAGGCTGCGCGGCGGGGCTGACAGGCTGTCCTCCCTCCCTGGAAAAGGAGTGCGCGAAGACGGCGACGAGCGGTCGGCATCGTTACTTCTCCGCCAGGCCAGCCAGCTTGATCGCCCCGTCGCCGATCAGGACTCGACGCAAGTAATCGATCTGGCCGAGGTGCCAGTTCAGGTGTCCATGCAGATGAATGAGGAGTTGCCTTGTCGAAGTGGCGATCTCGAGAACGACTTCCGGATACTCGGTGTCGAGCTGCTCGGAGGAAAGGTGTTCGATGACCTCTGGAATCGAGCGTCTCAACTCCGCTATGCGCGTCCCGAGCTCACGCCGTGACATCCCTTTGGTGCTGAATTCGAGCTCTCGATTTCTCTGGTAGGGAAGATTGCCGAGTTGGCGCCCTATGTACTCCCGGAGATTGCCTTCGATGTGAAGCGCCAGATTGCCTGCTGCATTCATGACTCCCGGAAGCGTCTGCCATAGCGCCTCATCATTCGGGAAAGCTTCGACCTGTTGACTCAGCCTCGCGAGATCGCGACGGAAGAGGGGCGCCAGATCGCTGGTCATCGTCATTGTGGAGAGATCTCCGCTTCGCCTTCGAGGTAGAAGACGCACGTGCCTTCCAGCTCGACGCGATCTCCGACCAATCGGCAAGTGATCTCTCCGCCGCGCCGCGACGCCTGGAAGGCGTGAAACTCGGTCTTGCCCAGTCGTTCGGCCCAATAGGGCGTCAGCGCGCAGTGCGCACCGCCGGTCACGGGATCTTCCGGGATCCCCTTGGCCGGAGCGAAGTAGCGGCTGACGAAGTCATAGACTCCGTCGCCAGCCGCGGTCACGATCACCCCGCTGCGGTCCAGTCTCGCCAGTGCCGCGATGTCGGGCGCAAGCTCCCGCACGACCTGTGCGCTCGCCAGCAACGCCATGTAGTTGAAGGCGTCGGCGAAAACTGCGATCGGAACGACGCCCAGCGCTTCGGCCAGGCCGGGCGGTGTCGAAACCGCCACGGATCGCCGCACCGGAAAGTCCATCACATAGCCGGCACCCGCCCGGCGCACCGTCAACGGCCCGCTCATCGAGTGGAAGACGACCCTGTCGCGTCCCGGCTCCAGGCGCTCCATGACCACCGCTGCGCTGGCCAGAGTTGCGTGGCCGCAAAGCGGCACTTCGGTGGTCGGTGTGAACCATCGCACGCGATAGTCGTTGCCTTCGCGGACCAGAAACGCCGTCTCGGCCAGGTTGTTCTCGGCAGCGATGGCCTGCAGCGACGCGTCAGCCGGAAAGCGATCCATCGGCATCACGGCGGCCGGATTTCCTGCGAACCGGCGAGTGGTGAACGCGTCGAGCTGGAAGATCGGCGTGCGCATCAGCGGTACCGCGCTTGCTATCCGGCCTGGCGATCGAGGTAGGCCTTGATTCGGGACCAATACCGATCGCGCCAGGCCTGTTCGGTCTCAGGGATCAGGTCCTTCGGAACGCCACGATGCACCAGCACGAGCTCCGTCCCGCCATCAGACGTTGGCGTCAGTGTGACCGCGGCCATCGAGAAGATGCCCTCGGGGAACCGGCGGTGGCGCCAGGCCTGAACGATGCGTCGCCCGGGGACGAGGTCGACGTTGATTCCGGTGACATCACTCTCGCCGTCACTCTCACCAAGGGAGAACGTCCCGCCGATCTTCCTGCTGATGATCGCTTTCCTGCCGGTGAAGGCGGTGTGCTTTCGCGAGTCGGCCAACAGATCGTAGACGGTCGCCGGATCGGCCTTGAACTTCACGCGCTGTTTGATGGTCTTGCACATGGTTACCTCCCCGTGTTGTAACCGGCCGTTGCATCGCGGCGGAATCGCTTGCGGGCAATCGCGAAGCGTTTCTGGATCGCCACGAACACGAAGAACACGCGGTTGCGAAGGCGCGTTGCCAGGCTGGCGTCCCACCGTCCGCACAGCACCGTGACGACCGCACGGAAAATCTGTCGCGGAGGATTCGGGTCGAAGAACAGATCGCGGAACTCAGGCGTGTAGAAGCCGACAACGAAACGACGGTACGAACGATAGCGCTTGCGTGAGCGGTCACAATATTTCTTGAAGCGTTTCGCTCGAAAATCGTTCGCCTTCGCCGCGTCATCGAGTGTCTCCGCAGCTTCGATCCCCGACTCCATCGCAATCGAAACGCCGGTCGAGAAAACAGGATCGAGAAACGATCCCGCATCGCCAGCGAGGATCCACCGGTCGCCTGCGTAGGTTGACGCCTGATAGGAAAAATCCTTTTCCACCCGGACCGGCCACTCCCGCTTCGCGTTACGCATCAGCTCCGCAACCAGTGGCGTATCGGCAATCGCCTGCTGCAAACGCTCTTCGTTCGTTGCGGCGGGAAGTTGCTGAAAAAGATTCTTCGGCAGCACCACACCGACGCTCATCAGATCCTTTGAGATCGGGATGAGCCAGAACCACCCCGAGTCGGCGCGTGCCACGAGACGAATGTCGTCGGGACGATTCCCGGCAATGCGCGGCACTCCGCTGTAGTGAGCAAAGATTGCGATGTTCGCGAGACGAGGCTCGTCGGTCCGAAGCGCAAATTTTCTCGCGAGAAGGCCATTGCGGCCTGTCGCATCCACGACCGCCTTGACCCGAACGCGTCCCGCAACTCCGTCCGCATCATTGAAATCGATCGTCGCGGAATCGGAGTCGAACTCGCACGCGGTGACGTGGTGCGCCTCGCGCACATCGACGCCTAACTCCTTGGCCCGATCCATAAGCATGTTGTCGAACTCCGCACGCGGGACCTGAAACGTCTGCGGCGTGTGCACTTCGGTGACGGTCGAGAAATCCACTCCCCTCCCGCTCACACCGTCATGGGTAAACAGCCGCGCCCCCCACTTTTCGGGATACTCCGCCGAGGCGGCGCGAGCAGTCAGACCAAGCGCGGCCAGGTGGTCATTCGCTGTAGAGAGAAGCGATTCGCCAATGTGAAAGCGTGGGAACGTTTCGCGTTCGAAGACGACGACGCGATGTCCCCTCTGGGCGAGAGAGATAGCGGCCGAGGATCCCGCCGGTCCACAACCGGCGACGGCAAAGTCAAAATCATAGTGCTGCATCAGACGTACTCCTCTTCGTTCATTGTGCAACGGAGCCGGCAGGCCGCAGAGGGGGATGCTCCTTGAGCCACCGTTCCATTGCAGTGAGCAAGGGACCTGTGGCCATCGTCGTGACAATCGCCATGACGACCAGCGTCGCGAACATCGCGGGTGTAAGGATGCCGAGGTCGTAGCCGATGTTGAGAACGATCAGCTCCATGAGACCACGAGTATTCATCAATGCTCCCAGCGAGAGGGCTTCATTCCAGGGCATCCCGCTCAGACGTGCGGCGATGGCGGAGCCACCGAGTTTTCCAATCGTTGCTACGCCGATCACTCCGATCATCACAAGCCAGCCGCGTGAATTGCCCAGGAGAGCGAGATCGGTGCGGAGGCCCGTGTACGCAAAGAAGAGCGGCAGGAGCGCCATCGTCACGATCGAGAGCTTCGCCATCATCGCGTGACGCTGTTCCCGGTCGATGGGCAGAATCGCTCCGGCCACAAATGCACCGAAGACGGAGTGAACGCCGATCAGCTCGGTAGTTCCCGCTGCCGCAAAAATGAGGATCACGACGGCGCCGATGGGACTTCCAAGCCGCGCAAGCACGGGACGAACCACGCGGGTCATGACGACAGCAAAGAGCGCGACGAATGAAATCGTCACAAGAACTCCGGCCAGACTCCCAGCGTTCACGATGGCGATGACCGCTGCGAGAAGACTCCAGGCCGTGATGTCATCGACCGCGGCACAGGTCAGCGCGAGCGTGCCGAGCGGTGTGGTGCTGAGCCCTCGTTCGCTGAGAATGTGGGCGAGAACGGGGAATGCTGTGATGCTCATCGCAATGCCGACAAACAGTGCGAAGGCAATGAATCGAGTTCCTGCGGGAGCAAAGTCATGGAAGAGTGATGCGGAAATCGACACTCCGAGAAAGAAGGGAATGACGATGCTGGCATGACTCACCATCACCGCGGTGTGTCCGCGACCACGAAGACTGTTGATGTCGAGCTCCAGCCCAACCCGAAACATGAAAAGAATCACGCCGACCTCGGCGAGAAGCTTGAGCGTTCCAAGCGATGCCAACGGGAAGATGAACGCTGATGCATCCGGCGCGATACGTCCGAAGATCGTCGGCCCGAGAACGACGCCCGCCAGAATCTCTCCGATCACGCTCGGTTGACCGATCTTTCGAATGAGCCATCCGAACGTGCGTGCCGCCGCGAGCGTCACGGTGATCTGAAGAAGCAGCGTGCTGAGAGGGGCGGTTCCGCCAACCTGCTTCGTCGAAACAGGGGCACGCTCTCCGACTGCCGCCGGAAGCGATTTGCCATAGCCGATGACGAGCCACGAAGCGATGGCAAAGAGGGAAACAATGAGTACGTAGGTGGCGATCGTGCGCAGCGAGCTGATTGTCACGTGAGCCTTGTCGAACGGGGTTTGGAGAGGCCGGCAATTGTAGCGTCGTGCTCGCCCTGAAACGAGAAGTATCAGCGCAAGAAACGTCAAGACGCCGCGCCGCTCCGTCGCTACACTCGCACCATGAGAATGAGAGACATTCGATGGGCGCGGCACTTGGCGGGATGCTCCTGGCGGAGGTTGCGCAGATCGCCGCCACCTTCGATGAGCCCTCTCCGAAGGATTGCCCCGAGCCGGCGCCGGCGTTCGAGATCTCGACGACACGACTCCCCGGTTACAAGTTAGTCGGCCTGCCGGCGGTCGAGATCTACCACACCACCCGGGTGAACGCGCGCTATCGGCTGAACCATACCGACTTGTGTTTGCCGGTGGTTGCGGCCTTCTGGAAGTAATGGTGGCTGAGGCTTGGCCAACCTACGAGCCGCGCCGTGCGCGCTTGACCGCGTCTACTGCGATGGCTCTCACCAGATCACTGAAGATCACTGCGTGCAGCGGGTAAAGTAGATACCAGTAGAGCACGCCGGCGAGCCCACGCGGCACGAATATCGCGGTCTGAACGAGCCTCGACCCCGCTCCTTCTGCTGAGACCTCCCACTGCAGCGATGCGGCGCCGGGGACCTTCATCTCGGCACGCAGCCGCAGAAACTTGTCTTGCTCAATCGATTCAACGCGCCAGAAGTCGAGAGCTTCGCCCGGAAGAAGGTGCTGCGGATGGCGGCGCCCGCGGCGCAGTCCCGGACCACCGACAAGACGGTCGAGCGCACCTCGCAGTCGCCATGCTGCATTCCATGTCATCCATCCCCGTGCTCCACCCAGCGACGTGAATGACTCGAACACCTGTGCAGGCGATGCGTTGACTTCGACACTTCGAACTTCGTGGATCGCCCCCTCTCGATCGCTGCGCTCGACGCTGTTCGGTGAATGCAGCGCACCACTCCATCTCGTCTCTGCCTCATGGGCGTGCTCGAGCGCCGACGTCACAGCGTCGCGATACGGTCTCGGTACGATCTGAGGCATCAGGGTGCGCGCGCGTAAAGTGTCGGCGAGTACGGGTTCGACGATTCCTTCAATGAGAGGAACGGCCAGGCTGTTCGGAATCGGGGTTACGAGCCCGACCCATAACCCGGCGATGCGCGGCGCGAGCACCGGAACTGGAACGATGAAGCGTCGCAAGCCGCGAATGCTCGCGTAGGTCTGCATCATCTGCCGGAAGGTGAGGCGATCCGCACCGATCTCGACAACGCCCGTCTCGTCGAGATGAACGGCGGCGACGAGATACTGCAGCACGTCATCGATCGCGACCGGCTGCACCTCGTTGTCGATCCATCGTGGCGCGACCATCGCCGGCAGACGTTCGGTGAGATACCGCACCATCTCGAAGGATGCGGACCCCGAGCCGATGATCGGACCGGCACGGAACTCGAGCACCGGAACTGAACGTGCCAGTGTCGATCCCACTTCAGCGCGGCTGCGCAGGTGCTTGGAGCGTTGTTCGCCTTTCGGCAGGAGCCCGCCGAGGTAGATCACCTTGCGCAGAGCGGAGGGGGCGGCCGAGCCGAACTGCTCCGCGCCGCTGCGGTCGAGCGTCTCGAAGTTGGCGGCCATCATCGAATGAATCAGATAGAAGGCTTGATCGACACCTTCGAGCGCTCGAACCAGAGACTCGCGGTCGAGGACATCCCCACGCGCCACTTCAACGTCCGCCAACCAGGGGCGGCCGGCGATCCGCGATGGTTCGCGCACCATCACCCTGACCGTATGTCCGGCCTGGATCAATTGGGGAATCAGCCTTCCGCCGATGTAGCCGGTCGCACCTGTGACGAGGATTCGCATGAGTCAGCCTCTCATGCCACCCTTCAATTCTTCCGCCGACTTTGCGGCGGCGTGCTCAGCCGGAGGCCTCGCAAGTCACCCAGATCGGCTCCGCCGGCTCAAGAAACTGAGCCAGCGTTGAACGTCAGGTCAACCGGATAGACGAATCCAGGGATTGTCTTCCAGGCATCGCGTTCAGGGTCGTGAGCGAAAGTCAGAAGCTCTTCCACATGGAGACCCGACGGTGGCGAGAGCTCGGACAGAGCTCGTGTCATTGTCTCCTTCTTGCTCGTGAGTGTCTGATTAGACGGCCTAACGCGCCTGGCTGGGAGACAGGGAGTCGAACCCCGATTGAGCGGTTCAGAGCCGCTTGTCCTACCATTGAACGATCTCCCAGAACTGGCGGGCCGTGGATGCTACACGGCGGGAAACGCCTCGGTCAACATCCTCATTCCGGCGTCGATGGCCGAGGGCGGGTGGCGTTTCGTGCGACAATCGGCGGGCGAGGATGAGATCGTGTTACCCGAAGTTTTTGAGTGTCCGCAGTGCCAGCGGCAGTTTGTCTTCGAGCTCGTCGAGAACACCGACGACCGCTCGATCTATTGCCCGCAGTGCAAGCGCTACCTAGGCGAGAAGGACCTCAACTTCATCCTCATTTCCGAAATTGAAGAGCTGAGCGAGCGGCTCCGTTTCGAGCGCGAGCGGCTGGAGAAGGACGAAGCCGTTTACTCCATGTCCGACTGCGATGCCGAGCTGAAACTCTACGGCAGCGAGATCCACAAAGTCGTTCACGTCCTGCGCAAGGCGGTCGCTGAGCTGGACGCCCTCAAAGAACAATACAAGTGAAGCAGGGACGAGGGACGAGGGACGAGATTCGTCGGCGGGTTTCGAATTAGTCCTGAATCCCTCTCTCATCCCTCATCCCTCGTCCCTCGTCCCTCGTCCCTGCTTCATCCGATTGTCACGACATCTTTCGCCAGGTAGTACCAAAGCCCGGCTGTCGTCAGCAGGGTGAACCAGCGCGCCGGGGCGTTCGAGGGGACGATCAGCGCGGCGCTGACGAGGAAGAGGTCGGCGAAGATGCGCAGGAAGCCGTAATCCTCCAGCCAGATCGTGTGCGGCAGGATGGCGAAAATGGCGAGGTAGCCGAGCCAGGCGAAACGCCATTCGATAGGTGCGCGCGTCCGCCGCCAAATGAGAATGACGGTGATGACGACGGATGCGAGAAACAGACTCTCCGTAAAGTAAAGCCGCTGCTGGTGGTAGCGACGCGCGGACGATGCGGCCAGAAAGCGCGCGAATTCGACGAACGGCAGGGCGATGGCGGGAGCGCCGGAGCGGAGCGGGGTGACGCCCCAGCGCAGAGCGAGAAACACCTGCCACGCCGCGTAGATGGCGATCGGAATCAGGAAGACGATCGCTGCGATGCGGCGCTCGCGTTTGAGCCAGCGTTCGATGATCCACGCTCCGGCCAGTGCAACGGCCAGCAACAGCGTCGTTTCGCGCGTCATCACCGCACAGGTGAGCAGCAGCGCGGCCGGAACGTTGCGGCGCGACGCGACTGCCCAGATCGCACCCATCGCGAAGGCAGCGGCCACGATCTCGGAAAGATCGCGCGAAAACGTGAGCACGAAGCCGGGGTAAAGCGGCACGATCACGCCCCACGTCGTGTGCAGCCCAAACCGCTTGGCGAATGCTCCGGCGAACGCTGCCATCGCCGCGGCGGCGATGACGTTGACGGCGACGAGCATCATCGGGACCCAGTCGGCGTGGCCGAGGGAGAGCAGCCAGACGATCAGTGGATAGAGGATCCGTTGCTGGCGGTATGAAGGGTTATCGAGCCGGATTCCGTAGGCCTTCTGCGCGCTCGTGAATGGATCGAGCGCCAGGCGGTAGAACGTCAGCCCGTCGTAGCCGCCGATGTTCGGAATGACGGTCAGACCGGGCGGGACCTTCGAGGCGTCGACATTCTCACCGCCGGCGATCACGAAACGGGAGATGTCGCCGCCGCGGGTTTTCAGCAGCGGGATGAGGAAAGAGACGTAACAGATCGCGATGATGATCGCCGGCAGGAGCGGCGAGTCGATCCTCCGTTTCATTCGCGGCGATTATCCACCGTAACTTTTCGCCCGCCCGGCGGTTTAATGAGCGATTCATGAATCCCGCGGACGAAGAACACGAGCGGCTGCTGATCGAAGCCGCGCAGAAGGACCCGAAGCGGTTCGCGGAACTGTACGAGGAGAACTTCGGACGGGTGTGGGCGTTCGTGATCCGGCGCGTGCGCGATCGATCCGCAGCGCAGGACATCACCTCGGAGGTTTTTCACCAGGCCCTGGCGAATGTGAAGAAGTTCGAGTGGCGCGGTCTGCCGTTTTCAGCCTGGCTCTATCGCATTGCCGCAAATGCAGTGGCCGATCACTTTACGCGGTCGGCGCGCGAGCAGAGCGGAAACGAGCGGGAGTCAGTCAGCGAGGTGACGGACCGCGAGATTGAAAACGTCGACCGGCGGGCGTCGCTGTTCCGCTTCGTCGACCGACTGCCAGCCGATCAGCGGCGCGTGCTGGTGATGCGATTCGCGGAGGAGCAGAGCATCCGCGAGATCGCTTCGGCGCTGGGCCGGAGCGAGGGAGCAATCAAACAACTTCAATGGAGAGGCCTGCAGACGTTGCGGTCTCGAATGAGCGAAAACCATGGCTGAGCGCAATCTGATCGAACGTCTCGATGACGCGGTAGAGGCCATCCTGGCCGGCCGTCGCGACGGCCTTGCGCTTGCCGAGCCGGAACTGGCCAGGTTGCTGGTCGTCGCGGACGACCTCTGCGACCTGCCCGACCCGAGCTTTCAATCGAAACTGAAGGCGGAGCTGATTCCGTCACTGGAGACTGAAGTGACCACCATGACCGAGGAAGGAACCCAAACCAGTACCGCCACGATTACTCCATACCTGCTCGTCAACGGAGCCGACGACCTGATCGCATTCATGCAGGACGCGCTCGGAGCGGAGCTGCAGGAACGTCATCCGGCGCCGGACGGCCGCGTGATGCACGCGTCGCTGCGCATCGGCAATTCGACGATCGAGCTGGGCGATCCCGGCGAGGCCTACGAGCCGTTCGGAAGCGCGATGCATCTCTACATCGACGACATCGACAACCTTTACGCCCGCGCGCTGGCCGCCGGAGCGACCTCCACGCATCCTCCGACCGACCAGCAGTATGGCGATCGCGAGGCGGGAGTGAAGGATCGCTGGGGCAACGTCTGGTACATGGCCACGCATCAGGAGGATGTGTCGGAGGAAGAGTTCCAGCGCCGGCTGGCTGGCGGCGGTGGCAAGCCGCACAAGGAGCCGGGAGTTGGTCCGCGCCCCGAGGGCTACTCCACGATTACGCCATACCTCCATGCGAAGGGAGCACGATCGCTGATCACCTTCATGGAGAACGCGTTCGGCGCCAAGGTCGAGCATCTGACGGAGATGCCGGGACGCGAAGTAGCCCACGCGGGAGTTCGCATCGGAGGCTCGATGATCGAGCTCGGCGAAGCGCGCGAAAGCACGGGGCAGATGCGCGCTGCCATCCACCTGCACGTGCCCGACGCCGACGCCACTTATGAGCGAGCGCTGCGTGCGGGGGCGAAGTCAGTCAGTGCGCCGGAGGACAAACCGTATGGCGAGCGGGCAGCCTTCGTCATCGATCCGTTCGATAACCACTGGTACATCGCAACGGCGAAGTAGCTTGCCGGGCTTCGCGGCAACGTAGTTCTACGCGCCTATGTTCGGCGGAGCCTTGGGCAAGTTACGGAGCCGGCCGTGCCGGCCTGAAACCCACCTCGTCCCGATCCGTAGCAACAGCGACAAATCAGGGACGAGGTGTGTTCATGCGGATGACGAGAGTGGCAGTTGCAGTGGTCGTGTTGGCGCTTGCGGCGAGCGCCGGTTTCGCGCAGTCGAAGGAGCGGGCCGACATTCCGGAGCAGGCCAAATGGCGGCTCACCGATCTCTATGCCAGCGACGACGCCTGGCGTGCGGCCAAGGACAAACTCGTCGCCCGCATCCCCGAGGTGAAGAAGTACAAGGGAACGCTCGGCAAGTCGCCGGAGCAGCTCGCGGCCGGGCTCATTCTCCTCAGCGATCTCAATAAAGAGCTGGGGCGCATCTACGTCTACAGCGGTCTGAGCGCCGACCTGGACACGCGCGTCACGAAGTATCGCGGCATGAAGCAGGAGATGGATCAACTCGGATCGTCATTCGGCGCCGAGACGGCATTTGTCGAGCCGGAGATCCTCAAGATCGATCGCGCCACCATCGACGCCTACATCGCCAAAGAGCCGAAGCTGGCGCCGTACACGTTCTATCTGCACGATCTTCTTCGCAGACAAGCCCATACGCTCTCCGAGCCTGAAGAGAAAATCATCGCCGATGCCGGGCTGATGGCGTCGGCGCCCGGCGATGTCTATGGCACCTTCACGAACGCCGACTTCCCCTTCCCCACGATCAAGCTGGCCGACGGCACGTCGCGGAAACTCGATCAGGCCACGTTCTCCGTTTCGCGCTCGCTTCCGAATCGCGACGATCGGAAGAAAGTCTTCGAAGCCTTTTTCGGCGCGCTGGGGGACTATCGCGGAACGATCGGCACGTCGCTCAACGCCGAGGTCCAGAAAGACCAGTTCTACATGAAAGCGCGGAAGTATCCGAGCGCGCTCGAGGCCGCGCTCGATACCGACACGATCCCCGCTTCGGTCTACACCAAGTTGATCGAGGGCGTGAACGCGAACCTGCCGACGTTCCATCGCTATCTCAAGCTCCGCAAGCGGATGCTCGGCCTCAACGATCTGCACTACTACGATCTCTACGCGCCTCTGGTCGGAAACGCCAAGCTCGAATATTCGCTCGACGAAACGAAGAAGAACATCGTCGGCGCGCTGGCTCCGCTCGGAACGGGATACACCAGCGTCATCGAGAAGGCATTCAACGATCGCTGGATCGATCTCTATCCGAACGCCGGCAAGCGCACCGGCGCCTATTCGAACGGCGGCGCGTACGACGTGCACCCGTTCATGCTCATCAACTACAACGGCCGCTACGACGACATGAGCACCGTGGCCCACGAGCTCGGCCACACCATGCAGAGCTACTTCTCGAACAAGACCCAGCCCTTCCCCACCGCCGGCTACCCGATCTTTGTGGCCGAGGTCGCGTCGACCTTCAATGAAGCCCTGCTCAATGACTACATGCTCAAGCAGATCAAAGACCCGGCTACGCGGCTTTCACTGCTTGGCAACTATCTGGAAGGGATGAAGGGAACGGTGTTCCGCCAGACACAGTTCGCGGAGTTCGAATTGCGCATTCACGAAGCGGCGGAGAAGGGCGAGCCGCTGACCGGCGATACCTTCGACAACATCTACTACGACATCGTGAAGCGCTACTACGGCAACGATCAGGGAGTCTGTATCGTCGATGACGTGATCAAGCACGAGTGGGCCTACATCCCGCACTTCTATCGCACGTACTACGTCTATCAGTACGCCACCTCCGCCACAGCCTCGGCGGCGCTATCGGAGAAGGTGATGTCCGGCGATGCAAACGCCACGAAGCGCTACCTGGCCTTCCTCTCCGCCGGCGGATCGAAGTATCCGATCGACCTGCTCAAGGATGCCGGCGTGGACATGACGACCTCGGAGCCGCTCGATCTGACGATGAAGAAGATGAATCGCGTGATGGATGAGATGGAAGCGATTCTGAATAGCGGGCGCTGACGCGTGCGCTGACGCGCGTTGTCGGTTGTCGGTTTTCAGTTGATACCGCGGCTGTGCCACATTCTTGTGCCTGCGCAGCCGCACAAATCAACGGAAAACCGACAACCGACAACGCGGCGAAGCCGCTACCCCGGGAACCTTCCCCGCCCGCCCATCCCACCCCGGCCGCCGCGCCCGCGGTTGACGCCGCGATCGTTTCGGTCGGGACGGTTGCGGGAGGCCAGTGCCTGCTGCAAGGCGTTCCACTGCGTCTGGGTCAGCAGCGTCCGCTCGGCGGCCAAGAGTTGTACGCGGCGATCGAAGAGCGCATCGCGAATGCCGCGAAGGCGCTGACCGGCTCCGGTGATGTCGGCGGTGGCGGGCTGGCTCGATTCGACGGTCTCACGCAATTCGCGCGCGGCCACCATGCTGTCGCGATCGAGCTTGGCGATCTCGTCGCTCTGGTCGTGGCTGATGCGATCGAGCGACGTCGTCTGGTCGGGCGTCAGGGCCACGGCCACGCTGATCTGCGGATCGTGCCACCAGTCGCCGGGCGGCATCAGGTCCGCCAGGTCGCCGGCGCTGGCGCGCGCGAAGCCGCCGGGGCGGTCGCCGTCTGCGCCGCCGGGATAGCTCCGCGGCCGGCGATCGGTGTCGCCGGTATCGGATGTACAGGTGACGAAGGTGAGTGTGACAAGCGAAAGAAAGAGGAGGCGGACGATGCTCTTGCGATTCATGTCCTCAGCCTACGTCCTCACATTCGATCTGTTGAGCCGTAGGGCGTGCTTTGTCTTAGAATCGTTGCAGTCCACAAATCCGGCAGAAACGAGGTGTGTATGCGATCGATCATCGTCGCGGTTCTCTCTCTGTTCATGGCCACGGCCGTGCTCGCCCAGTGGGAGCCGCCGAACGCGCCTCATGTCGCGGACGACGGCGGGCCGCCGCGCGTCTACTTCGCCCACTCGTATTTCAAAGACACGCCGACCCTGGCGGGTCTCGACGACCGGCTCTCCGTTCACGTTCAGAACTTCAGCACCCTTCTGAAGAATGCGAACGGGAACTGCCAGGGCATCGTCCTTTTCCTCGAAGGGATGCCGATCAAGGGAGACAAGGCGGAATCATGCGATCCGGTCGCCGGCCACGTGCGCTATCGCCTCCTGCGGGTAAAGGATGATGACGTCGCCTGGCGTACGCTTCTTGGCAGTCCGCCCGGATATGCGCACCCGATCAGTATCAGCGTCGGCTCCGACCAGCAGTTCTCGATCCCAAGCACGGCCACGTTCATGCTGGAGATCATCCCCCATCAACAGTTCCTCATCTTTCTCGTCCTCTTAGCCGTTTCGCTGGCTATCTTCATCTACCTCTGCCGCACCACCAGTCTCGTTCGCAGCGGAACGCATCCCGTTCCCAATCTGCGGCCGTATTCGCTTTCGCTCTTCCAGATGTCGTTCTGGTTTTTTCTCGTTATCGCCTCCTATGTCTTCATGTGGCTGATCACCGACGAGCTGGATACGATCACCGACTCGATCCTTGCCCTGATCGGTATCGGCGCGGCTACGGCTCTCGGCGCAACGCTGATCGATCAGAAAAAAGCCGCGCCGGCGCCCAACGAACCAGGCGGCACGACGAAGGGGTTCCTCAACGACGTGGTGAGTGATCCCGACGGCGTCAGTCTGCACCGCTTCCAGATGTTCGTCTGGACGCTGGTGCTTGGCGTGATTTTCATCGGGTCGGTCTACAAGAACCTGGAGATGCCGCAGTTCAGCGCGACGCTGCTCGGCCTGATGGGCATCAGCTCCGGCACATACCTCGGCTTCAAGGTTCCGGAGAAGAAGGGAACTGATACGCCGGCAGGATCGACGCCGGATGCGGAGCCGCCTCCCGACGCGGGGTAGCGCTTCGCGCGTTGTCGGTTATCGGTTGTCGGTTCGATTTCGCAGCGAATTGATCGTCCCCCGACAACAGAAAACCGACAACCGACAACGCGCGAAGCAGCAGTCAGGAATCTAGGAGCCGCAATATCGCTGTCAGCTCCCGCTTTACATTCCGAAGCGCCTTGCTGACATTCTTCGATGGAGGCGCAACCGGCGTAGCCTCAACACCCGGCGACGCGATCTCCACATCCAGCTTCTTTTTCGCCCCCGCGATCGTGAATCCCTCGGAGTAGAGAAGCTGTTTGATGCGCAGGATGATGTCGATCTCGTGGCGCGTGTAGAGGCGCTGTCCGCCGCCGCTCTTGTTTGGCGCCAGCGGCGGAAACTCCGTCTCCCAGTAGCGCAACACGTACGGCTGCACCTCTGCGATCTTGCAGACTTCGCCGATCTTGTACAGCCGTCCTTCGTCGCCGGCAGCCATCGACTGCGATTATAGGTCGCCTATTCGCTGCCAAAGGCCACAGCGCCAGCGCCGTCGGTCTCGATCTTTCCGTCGATCTCGTTGAACAGACCGACCGCAGCGGAAAAAACATCGTCGACCGTGATCTCGATCATGCAGCCGTGGTGCATCAGCGGACAACGGCGTTTGTAGCAAGGCTGACAGGCGAACGGCTTGCGAACAACGCGCGACGCGCCAGGGATGACGGTGCGATCGGGATCGGTCGGACCGAAAATCGAAACGGATGGAACGGCCAGCGCAGTAGCGAGATGCAGCGGACCACTGTCGTTTGTCACCACCACCGCGCAGTGCGAGATCGCGGCAGCCAGATGCAGCACGTCGCCTTCGTCCCCGATGATCGGCAGGCCGCCGGTTGCCACCGAGATGGCCTCGGCCTGCTGCCTTTCGCCGGGGCTTGTCAGCAGAACGACCGAATAGCCGGCGCCGCGCAGCCTCTCCGCCAGCTCGCCGTAGCGATCGTCGCCCCAATGCTTGGCGCGGCCGTAAAGTCCGCCGGCGTGAAGGCCGAACAACGGCTCGTCGAGCCGGACACCGGCATCGCGAAGCAGTCGTCCGGCCCGCTCGCGAATGTGCAGCGGGATCTTCATCGTCGGAATCTCGTCGACGACGCGTGGCGCATTCATCGCCGCCAGCAGCAGCGAATAGTCATCGAGCTGATGACCGCGGGCCGGATCGCGACGAACGCCGTGCGTGAGCAGCATCCCGCGTACATCCGTCGAGTAGCCCCAACGCTCGCTGATGCCGGCAGCAAAGGCCACCATCGCGGCGCGGAATGAGTTGGGAAGGATTACTGCGCGGCGGAAACGTCCCGCCTTCAGCAAACGGATGCGCTCGCGCGTGTCGCCGTTCCAGGCGATCACGTTGCGGAAAATACCGGCCGAGGAGAGGAGAGAGGCGATGTGCCGCGGCGCGGCGACCGTGATCCCGCCTTCACTGCGGAAGCGATGATGCAGCGCGCGGTACGTGGGGAGCGCGAGGACGTTGTCCCCGACCCAATTGAGTCCGATGACAACGGTCTCACTCTTCGTCTGTTGTTTCGTCTTCACTCGACGCGTTCCCCTTCCAGCGGTCGTGCATCCACAACCATAACTCCGGGCGCGCTGCAATGCGGCGGGAAATCACGTCGTTGATGCGCGTCGTCAGCGCTTCGGCGTTCTTCTCGTCGCTGCCCAATTGATCGATTCGGATCGGTTCCTCGAACTCCAGCCGGTGCCCGGTTGCGTCCGGAATGCAAAAAGCGAACACAATCTCTGACTCCTGACGCAACGCCATTTTTGCCGGGGCATCGGTCGTCCATGCCGGCCGCCCCAGAAATGGGACGAGGATCCCTTCCCGTGGTTGCACCGCCTGGTCGGGAAGGAGGATGACCACGCCCTTCCGCGACAGCGCTTTGAGCAGCGCCCGGGCCGCTCGTTTGCGATCGACGACCTCCGCTCCGGTGCGGGCACGAATGGCAGCCAGATCGCGCTCCAGGAGCTCGTTGTCGAGCGGCCGGGCCACGGTGTGGACGTTGCTCACCAGGGCCATGATGGCCAGTCCGGCGATCTCCCAGGCGCCGAAATGCGCGCTGATGAGGACGACCCCGCGCCCGAGGGCGATGGCTTCTTCGAGGATTTCCGCATCGACGAACGGACAGTGCGACGGGATCTCTTCGATGGGCAGATGTTGCATCCGGATGGTGGCCAACGCCACGCGGCCGAAGTGACGCCAGCACTCGTCGAGGATGCGTCGTCGTTCGGCTTCGCTCTTCTCGGGGAAAGTCTCGGCGAGGTTGCGCATGGCCAGACGATCGCGTCTGCGCAGGATCTGGCGCGCCAGACTGCCAATGCGCGTTCCCCACCGGCGCAGCGATTCGTTCGACGCGGAACGAACGGCGCGGGCGACCACGCGATACAAAACATATTCGACGCGCTGCAGGAGCGCGTTTTTACGACGGCGGCTCATCGGGAAATGCGCGCGGCGATCGCTTCCAGAACCTCAGGCTCGACGATCATCTCCGCGGCGATGGGGATGATGTCACGGTCATCGATCTTCACCGCGTCTTTTTCGGTCGTGACGACGGTTTCGGAACCGGCCGCTGCTTTGATCGAGGCGATGTCGGCGGCCGTGTAGCGATGATGATCGCGGAAGGACTTCGTCCCGACGACGTTCAAGCCATTGGCGCGCAGCGAGTCGAAGAACTGCTCATTGTTGGCGAGACCCGAGAAGGCGAAAACGCGCGGAGCAACGTCTGGGATCACGATCCGAAGATTCCGTGGAATCACGAAGTCGGCATCCGCAAGCGCCGAACGCCCCTCGCGCATGATGCCGCTGCCTGCGTCGATCACGACATCGACGTCGCGTGCGAGCTTCAGATGCTGGAAGCCATCGTCGAGCACGAATAAATCGCAGTCATTCTGGCTGAGAAACTGAACTGCATTGTCGTAGCGCTTTGATCCGACAATTACGTCTACATTTTTCAGCTTGCTTTTGATGAGCACCGGCTCGTCGCCGAAACGGGCAGCGTCGAGCGAGGTGACCAACCCCGAGACGTTGCCACTGCGGCCGTAGCCGCGCGTCAGCACTGCGACGCGAAAGCCGCGCTTGTCGAGATAGCGAGCAATGGCGATGACCGAAGGCGTCTTACCGGCGCCGCCAGCGGTGAGGTTGCCGACCGAGATCACGGGCCGCGGCAGGCGCTTGCCCTTGCGAATGCCGAGGCGGTAGAGCGCTCGATTCAGCCGGTTCAGGCCGCGCCAGAGAGGCTCGAACGGTTTCAGAAGGATCGTCACGCCAGCAACTCGACGATCCGCGATGCCGTCCGCGCCGCAGCGCCACGATTCTGTTCGACGGTCCGCCGCGCCCGATCGCTCATCTCGCGGTGCGCCGAGGCGTCATCGAACATGTTCGCAGCGAACGCGAAAACGTCAGAAGCAGAGCGGACTTCGCGCGCACCGCCGTCGCGCAGAAACGTCCGCGCGATCTCGCGGAAGTTGGACATATGCGGCCCGAAACTGACCGGGATACCGTCCGCCGCCGGCTCGATCGGGTTGTGTCCACCCGTCCGAACCAGGCTCCCTCCGACGAATGCCGCGCTGGCAAAGCGATAGACCCTGGCCAGTTCACCAAACGTGTCGAGCAACAAGACATCCGCCGGCTGCTCGACCCAGTTGCTGCGGCGGACGAACGGGGTTTTTGACAGCAGCGACGCCACGATCTCAAAGCGCTCCGGCTTGCGCGGCGCGATGATCACGAAGGCATTGTGCGCGGCGATGAAGCGCTCCAGCTCCGGAATCAGCGCTTCGTCTTCCCCCTCCATCGTCGAGCCGAGGACGAGAACCTTGCGTCCGGCGATGAGTGATGCAAGGCGAGGAGCGATCTCGAGCGGGCGATCGTCGGGAACGTAGTCGAACTTCACATTGCCGCTGGTCTCGACGTTTGCGGCCGGCGCGCCGATGGCGATAAAGCGCTCGCGATCGGTTTCCTCCCGCGCCAGGATGCGATCGTATTGGCGAAGCACCGAGGCCACGAACGGACGCGCCAGGCGATAGCGCGGGAACGAACGATCGGAGATCCGGCCGTTCGCCAGCAGCAGCCGCAGGCCCTGCGCGCGAGAGAGACGCGTCGCGTTCGGCCAGATCTCCGTTTCCATCGTCGCGAACACGCGCGGACGATGATGGCCGAGGAAACGCTTCACGCTCGTTGCGAAATCGAATGGGAAATACGTCACGGTCGCCTCGGGGAACAATCGTCGTGCCTGCGCCTGGCCGGTCATCGTCGTAGTGGTGAAGACGATCGTCGTGGCAGGACGCTGCCGCAGGATCTCGTCGACCACCGGCCGCGCCGCAAGCGTTTCGCCTACCGACACCGCGTGAATCCATAGATCGTGAGCCGCCGCCGGCGACTTGTAGAAACCCATCCGCTCCGGAAAATTGGCCAGGTACTTCCCGCGCAACATGCCGGTCAGCAGAAAGTACGGCAAGGCAAGAAGGAGCACGAGGTACAGCAGCACCTCGTAAAGGACGAACATGGCGCGAATCATAGCCGCCAGACCGAATCCACCGCGCCATCTCCCCCGTACATCCCCCCGGAGGCAGCCCATGAGCGAAAACGACAATATCCAGAAACTGCAGCAGCTCTATGCCGCATTCGGCCGCGGCGACATCAACATGATCGTGAACAACGTCACCGACGACGTGAATTGGGGCACCGACTCGTCCGCCGACATCCCCTGGTATCGCATCCGTCACGGACGCGATGGCGTGGCCGACTTCTTCGCCACGCTCGCGCGCGAGGTCGACTTCCCCGAATTTTCGCCGACGCATTTCGCGGCATCGGGCGACGTCGTCTTCGCCCATGTCGATCTCACCTACAAGTTCAAGAAGAACGGCCGTGGCGCATCGTCCGGCTCCGTTCACGAGTTCACGTTCCGCGACGGCAACGTGTCGCGGTTCCGCGCTTTCGAAGACACGGCCACCGTGCTGGCGTCTTGGAACGGGTGACGAGCTCTGTAGGTGCGAGTATCCTTATTGAATGCCAGACATTAATTTCGGTCCGAACGCCAAGGCGGCCGATGTGTCGCCGTACTCCCTCGGCGTGCTGCGCGACGTCATGAACGCGGCGAATGTCGCCACGCTGACCATCTCCAGCACGCAGAGGAGTCCCGGCGATCAGGCCCGCGTCATGTACAACAACCTCGAAGGCCAGGGCGTCGCTGCGCAGCGCAAGCTGTACAAGCCGCCCGGACAGGCCGTCATCGATGTCTACGTCGCCGGCAAGGCTGCGAACAAATCAGCCGACGAGATCAAGGCCGAGATGACGGCCAGGATCAACGAGCTCGGCCCGATGAACGTCTCGCACCACGCCGCCGATCCGAAGGTGCTGAACGTGTTCGACGTCGCGCCATCGTCGGTCGCAGATGTGCCTGCGTTCGAGGCTGCAGCGAAAGCGGACAATCGAGTATCGAAGTTCCTGACACCGCCGAACGATCCGGGGCTGCACTTCGAGATCCCGCAGCCGGCGTAGATGGGCTTGGGGGCCTGAACTTCGCGCGACGGAGCGCTGCCGTCTCGGCGGCTGGCCGGGCGGCGTCGCGCGTTCGCTGGGAATCGGCGGCGAGACGCCAGCGCTCCGGCTGCGAACCGTTTGAGCTTTGGGTAAGACACAACTCACGCCCGATACAGCGCCGCCCCCCAGTGCAATCCTGACCCGAGGGCTGTGAAGCAGACCAGCATGCCCGGCTTGATCCGGCCCTCGGTCACGCACTCGTGATAGAGGATCGGCAGCGTGCCGGCGGTCGTATTGCCGTAGCGCTCGATGTTGTGCGGAACGCGGTCAGCGCCGAGGCCGAGCTGTTTCGCGACCCCTTCGACGATGCGCAGATTGGCCTGGTGGATCAACAGCACGTCGATGTCCGACACGCTCTTTCCGGCCGACGCGCAGACCTCGCGCACTGACTCCGGCATTTTGGAGAGCGCCTGCCGGAACACCTCGCGGCCGTCCATGTCGGGGATGATGTCGCCGTCGTCGATCTGCTTGTGCGTTACGAACGGACGAAGGCGGAAACCGACGCCGCGCGTGTAGAGCGACTCGATATCGGATCCGTTCGTGTAGAGCTTCGAAGCTAGAAATCCGCGATCGCCATCGTCAATCCCTTCGACGACCACCGCGCCTGCTCCGTCGCCGAAGAGCACGACGCGATCACGAATCCGCGTATTCGCCTCCCGCTCCTCGGCGGTAACTTCGCGATCCTCAAGTCCGATGGTCGTATCCCATCCGTTCTGCCACGGCATGAACGGCGTGTGCACGTCGCCGCCGATGAGAAGGATGCGCGCGTACTTGCCGCTACGAACGAGCGAGTCAGCGAGATCGAGCCCGTAAAGAAATCCGGAGCACTGCTGGCGGATGTCGAAGGCCGGCAGCGACTCGCGAAAGCCCATCTTGGCCTGCACGACCGGCCCGTTGCCAGGAAAGAAATGGTCGGGCGTCATGGTGGCGAAAATCAGCGCATCAATGTCGTCATGCGTTCGCCCGGCCGCTTTCAGCGCCCCCTCGGCGGCCATCATGCCGAGGTCGGAAGAGGACTGGCCGGGATCGGCGTAGTGGCGCTGCTCGATCCCGCTGCGCGTCCGGATCCACTCGTCGGTGGTGTCCATGATGCGAGCTAGCTTCTCGTTCGGAACGACGTTTTTCGGGATGCCGATCCCGCTGCCGGTAATCACACTTTTCATGGATGGCAGAGCATACACGGCCCGCTGCTTGCTAACTCATCAGGCATTGGAGGAGTTATGAAACGAGCCATCACCTGCGCGATCGCCCTCCTGGCCTTTGCGTGCATGCAGAAACAGGCGGACGGAAACTATCGCGCCACTCCCGCCACAACAGCGGCTGCGAAAGAAGCGAAGGACAACGTCGCAAAAGCCGGCGAACAGATCAAGAAGACCGGCGATGAAATCGGCAAGTCAGACGCTGTCCAGAAGATCAAGGACGGCTCCGTCGAAGTCGGTCGCGGCGTGAAGGAAGGCCTCGGCCAGGCCGCGCAGAAGGCGGGCGCCGAGTTGCAGAAGGCAGGGAAGAAGGCCGAGGACGACGTGAAGAAAAAAGACGCCACGACTTCGCACTGATCATCATTTGTCATCCAGATGACGCGAATTCAACATCGAGAGTCCTTCTCCCCGCGCTTTTCAGCGGGGAGAAGGTGCCGAAGGCGGATGAGGGGCGGAGCTTGCGCAGACTGCGTAATCAGGCACCGCCCCTCACCCGCACTCCGCTTCGCTTCGTGTCTCCCTCTCCCCGCTCGACGCGAGGAGAGGGACTCTCGATCGGATTGACACCGCTCCGCCGCGTTGCGGCTACGCGCCTCCGGCAGTCTTAGGACGACAAACCCCGCAATACCGCGCGCCCCTCCTTGTTCTATCCTTCCACGCGATGGAAGCGAGACCCGAACAGTTCGACGAACTGCCGCCGTGGACGGTGGAAGACTCGTCGGCGTTGTACATGATCGACCGCTGGGGCAGCGGCTACTTCGACGTCAACCCGGCCGGCGATCTGACCGTTGCGCCGCTGCAGGAAGGCGGCACCGCCGTTCCGATCATCGACGCCCTTCGCGAGGCGCAGGCGCTGAACCTCAACGCGCCGCTGCTCATCCGCTTCCAGGATCTGCTCCGGCATCGCGTCGAAACGCTCAATCGCGCCTTCAACGACGCCATCGCCGAGCACAATTATCGCGGCGCCTACCGCGGTGTTTTCCCGATCAAGGTCAACCAGCTTCGTGAAGTCGTCGAAGAGATCCTCGACGCCGGACAGCCGTTCAACTACGGCCTCGAAGTCGGCTCCAAGCCGGAAATGTTCGCCGGACTGGCCATCCACAACGATCCCGAAACGCTCATTGTCTGCAACGGCTACAAAGACACCGGCTTCATCCGAATGGCGTTGCTGGGCCGCAAGCTCGGCAAGAAGTGCATCCTCATCGCCGAGAAACTTTCGGAAGTCCGGGCCATCACCAAGATCGCCGCGGAGATGGGCGTCGAGCCGTGGATCGGCATGCGCGTCCGCCTGCTGTCGAAGGGCAAAGGCAAGTGGGCCACGTCCGGCGGCGAGCACGCCAAGTTCGGACTGTCGACCTCCGAGATCCTCGAAGCGATCGACATCCTGCGCGAGGCGAAGATGGAGTCGGCCTTCAAGCTGCTGCACTTCCACATCGGCTCGCAGATCCCCGACATCCTGACCATCAAGCGCGCCGTCCGCGAAGCGACGATGTACTACGCCAAGCTCCACAAGCTCGGTCATCCGCTCGAATATCTCGACGTCGGCGGCGGGCTGGCCATCGACTATGACGGCTCGCGCTCGGAGTTCCACTCCTCGATGAACTACACGCTGGAGGAGTACGCCAGCGACATCGTCTACAACATCATGGACATCTGCAACGACGAGCAGGTGCCGCATCCGAACATCGTCTCGGAGTCGGGCCGGGCCATCGTTGCCCATCACTCGGTGCTGGTGGTGCAGGCCTTCGGCGCCATCGAGAAGACGCCCATCGAGCCGCGCACGGTGAGCGCGCGCGACCACAAGCTGACGCGCGAGATCCTCGACATCGATCAGGGCCTGAGCGACGAAAACGTCAACGAGTCGTGGCACGACCTGCAGCAGATCAAGGACCAATCGCAGCAGATGTTCGAGCTGGGACTGCTGCCGCTCGACGTGAAGGCGCGCATCGAAACGCTCTACTGGGAGATCGCCGAGAAGCTGCAGAGCATCATCGGTCACATGGATCCGGAAGAAGTGCCGGAGGATCTGCGCACGCTCAACATCGAGCTCGCCGATCAGCACATCTGCAATTTCTCCGTGTTCCAGTCGCTGCTCGATCACTGGGCTCTCGGGCAGCTTTTTCCGATCGTGCCCATTCACCGCCTGAACGAGAAGCCGCAGCTCGAATCGACGCTGGTCGACATCACCTGCGACTCGGATGGCAAAGTCTCGAAGTACATCGATCGGAATGACGTTCGCGAAACTCTCCCGCTCCACGAGATCCGCGACGGCGTGCCTTACTACCTCGGCATTTTTCTCACCGGCGCCTACCAGGACATCATGGGCGACATCCACAATCTCTTCGGCCGCGTGAACGAGGTGCACGTTTTTCTCGATGCGGACGAGGAGAGCGGCTTCTACATCGAGGAAGAGATCCCGGGAAACACGATCGGCGAAGTGCTGGCCATGACGCAGTACGACGGGCGCGATCTGGAAAAGCGGATGAAGGCGCAGATCGACGTGGCCATCAAGCAGGACATCGTCCGCCCGAACGAGGGGATGCGGCTGTTGCAGGAGTTCGAGCGCGGGCTGAAGGAACAGACCTACCTGAGCATCGAGTGAACGACTTTCCTCCTGCTCCCGCGGGCAAGTCCGGCTGGCCGTGGGATGCGCCGGCGCCGCCAGCGCAGATCGAAGCGCCCGTTCCGCGCATCTCAATCATCATCCCGTCGTTCAATCAGGGACAGTTCATCGAAGAGACGATTCGCTCGATCGTGCTGCAGCAATGGCCCGATCTCGAGCTCATCATCATCGACGGCGCATCGAGCGATGAAACGGTCGAAGTCATTCGCAAGTACGAGCGGTGGATCACGTACTGGCTCAGCGAGCCCGATCCCGGACAGGCCGACGCCATCGTCAAAGGACTGAAGAGGGCGACGGGCGACATCGTGGCCTGGTTCAATGCCGACGACTTCTTCACCGATGGCAGCTTCGCAGCGATCGCCAACGTTTGGCGGCGCAATCCACGCGGCATCTACGCAGCGGCTGTGGCGAATTTCTACATTCGTGGGCGGGAGACGCTGATCCGGCCGCGCGGCATCACGCTCGAGAACGTCGTTCAATACTGGAAGAAGCAGTCGGTCTGGCACGACCCAGGCTTCTTCTGGTCGCGCGCCGTCGTCGATGCCGTCGGCGGACCGGATACGTCGCTGCACTACTCGCATGACTTCGATTACCTGTCGCGCGCGCTCCAGCATGCGGACGTCGAGTATGTCGATCATGTCGTGGCCGGCTTCCGGTTGCATCGGGAATCGAAGACGATGACGCAGACCGAGAGGATGATGGCAGAGACAGCCGCGGTCAGTCAGCGCTACTGGCACCTCATCAAGGACCTCGATCACGACGGTTTCGAGCGCTCCGAGTTCGAGGCTCGCCTGCGGCGTGGCGCATCGAAACTGCTGCGGCGCAATCGCGATGGGTTGCCGTTAATTTGGAGATCGTTGCGGGAGCGTCCGTTCTCAGCTCTCGTTCGATTAGTTCTGCTGTTCCCAACAGTGCTCGTCGAGCGTCTCCGCCGTTTGCTGCCAGCCCGCCACCTCAAGTAAGCGCTGGCTATACTCCACGGCATGATGAAACGCATCGCCGCGCTGGCCGCACTGCTCCTTTCCGCGACGACCATCACCGCAGCTCCAGCAATCGATCGCGCCGCGATGCAGGCCAAGGTTCGCGCCGAGTTTCTTCATTCGTGGAAGGCCTACGAGAAATACGCGTGGGGTCACGATGAACTGAAGCCGTTGAGCAAGGAGCCGCGCGACTGGTACGGCCAGTCGCTGCTCATGACGCCGGTCGATTCGCTCGACACGCTGCTGCTCATGGGTTTTAGAAATGACGCTGAGAAAGCGAAGGCGCTGATCGTCGAGCGTTTGTCATTCGACAAAGACATCAACGTGAAGGTTTTCGAGGTGACGATCCGTCTCCTCGGCGGTCTGCTTTCCGGCTACGAGATGACCGGCGACGCGCGCCTGCTCCATCTCGCCGACGACCTCGGCACGCGCCTGCTGCCGGCCTTCGACACGCCCACCGGCATGCCCTACATGTACGTCAACCTGCGCACGGGAAAGACCTCCGGCGCGCGCTCCAATCCCGCCGAGATCGGCACGCTCATCCTCGAATTCGGAACGCTCAGCAAACTGACGCACAAGCCGGTCTACTTCGAGAAAACGAAGCGCGCCATCGTCGAGCTGTACGAGCGCCGCTCGAAAATCGATCTCGTCGGCGAAGAGATCGACGTCGAGA
>Ga0307511_10000385_pt1 | contig 47165 bp, 49 predicted proteins | sample 13_EM_MG_FD_200266 | JGI IMG/M metagenome (GOLD analysis project Ga0307511, IMG submission 200266) | Populus trichocarpa ectomycorrhiza microbial communities from riparian zone in the Pacific Northwest, United States - 13_EM | ecosystem: Host-associated > Plants > Roots > Unclassified | place... | reverse complement strand
CTGGCCTCCCCAACTGCGGTAATCCGCCGTGACCGAACGCGGCGGCTGATTGTTGTCCTGGGGCAGTGCCGGATTATCGACAACAAAGAGCGACCCGTTAAATTTGATGGGGTAAGCACCGCGTCCCGCACAGGCCGTAACGAAACGCTGAAGCACGTAACCTTCCCCGGTGGCAACTGCCGCTTCATCGCCCCGGAGAAAAATCCAACTACGATGCCAGAATTGGTCCCACCATTGCTGGTGCTCCTGCCGGGTCTTTTCCAGATCAAGCGCCCCGATTTGCATGGCGAGGCCGTTGAGTTGCGCCAGCCATTGCTCAGGCATATCGGTTGTGGCCGTCAACGGATAGATGGAAACCAGTTGTGAAGTAGCAGGAGCACTCGATTGCAAACTCGTGACGTCCTTACTCACCAAACCTTTGCCCTCGATCAACGCACCCGAGGTCAGATTGGCCACATGCGGATCAGCGTTGGGACGATTCCGGTGATACCAAACCATGCGGTTCGCCTGATCTGTCAGGACCCGGTCCGCGTTCGCGTTTCCATCCACCGCCATTCGCCAATCTTCCTGGGTCACATCAATGGAGAAGGGACTGGCACTCGTCGCCTCCACTCGAATCACGGGATGATTGGCATCGACCCAGACACGCAATTGGACAGCATGTGCGCCGTCCCCTTCCTTGATCTGAATTTCTCCCTCGTGAAGCTTGAGCACTTGTAGAAAGGGCGCTTTTTCTGCAAGAGGGCTGGGGCTCAAAGCAACATGCACCGCGCCTAATTTGAGCAAGCCCCGATCACTTCGCACGTCCTCGCTCCAGGCATCGCTCTTCCCGATAAAAAAAGAAAGTGTGCCGCTTGGCTCAACCCAGACATTCAACCCGATGTCACCATTACCGATCGGCATCGATTGGGCGGAACTCGGCCCCGGCACATCCCAAGTCACGTTGCAGGCATCGAGCAAGGGAACAATATCAGCAGTCGATGCACTTCCCGTTTCCGCTCCATGAAGTCGCGTGGTCGCCAGCATGAAGCCAGCGACAAACCAAAGCCCGGAAGAAAAGCTGGTTACCCTACGATTATTCCATTTTTGAAAAGACATCGATTGGCACTTTCCGGATTTAACCATGAAGCGTCCGGCGGTACTCGGTGGGAGATTTACCCACAACCCGCTTAAAGACACGATTGAAATGGGTCAGGGAAACAAAACCGCAATCATAAGCCACTTCGCTCACGCGCACGTTAGGATTGAGAAGCAAATTCTTGGCTCTCTCGATGCGCGTGCGGGCCAGGTAATCGGTAAAAGTGAGACCCGTCGCCTTCTTGAACATCTTGCAAAAATAAAAGGTGCTGACGTTAAGAGCCTTGGCCATCTGGTTCAGTGAAAGGGATTCCGCCTGGTGCTCGCCAATAAAACGTTTGGCCCGCGCGATAAGAGGTGGCTCCTCATTCTGCTGCTCAATCATAATCTGATTGGCCATGACCGAGAGGTGTTTGGCGAAAATTTCCAGCAAACGCACCATGGCTTCATACTGCTCCTTCCCCAGCACCTTACCGTGAAAATAGGCATCCTGAAGCTCGTTCAAATCGACCTTAATGCCCCACGTAATCAATTGCTGGGCGACTTTCGTAAAGCCTGTGTCTGTTGGCTTACGCAGGGCTATTTGGCCCGTTTGCAGAAATCCAATGACGTTGTCCCCCACGCTCACCGGAACAGCCGTATCGCAAAGACCCGCAAAACACATGACCGAGTTCGATTCTCCCGGCTCCCCTTCGATCAACTCCTGCTGAACCTGAAGGCACGCCGCACAACTGCGACTCGATTTGGCCATGAGGGCGCAAAATGGATTTTCATGCTTCTTCCCATGCAACGCCTGTTGCCAAAGTTCGTGCGGGCGAAACGCCAGCGGCAAGTGCGTGGCCTGATTGAATGCGGTTTCATAATCGCGAAAGATCTGCGATTTTGAAAGCTGTTGAACGATTTCAGCCGTCTTCAGCATGGTAACGCCAAGGGTTGCTCTCTTTTAGGGTGTGGGCAACGCAAATCGGTGTCAACAAGCCAAAAGGTGGCTAAAGTTGACCAAAGTTCGCTTGCCCGGAATTTCATCCGCCAGGCCTCACCGAAGAAGAACCTTCCGCGCCGTGGACTTGAAATTTGATGTCGTACTTCGGGATGATGCAGTCGATGTCTTCGATTTCCGTCTCGATCACGGCAAAGCCCGGCCCATCTGCGGCAATACTCAAAAAATAGGCCTTCGACTTGTCCTCCAGCAACTTCCAAACCCGTTGCATCTGCCCCAAATCACTCACCATCCGGGCCTTTCCGCGAATATTGACGATAATATTCATCTCGTCGTTGGAAAACATCCAACTGACATGGGGATGCACGGTAATATGCTGGATTTTTCGACTGGCCGGTGAAGTGATGGTGTAAAGCAGGGGCCAATCGTGCAAGGAAAGCGTCGCCATCCAGCGCATATGAGGCATGCCCTGCTCATCGACGGTGGCCAGAACGCCCGGGCGCTTGCCATCGGCCAGTTTTTTGGCCAGCTCGACGACATACTCAGCGTGTTTCGTAGCTGCTTCTCGCGGCGATTTTAAAGGATCGGAAGAGGACATAATGGAAAGGTTAGGGTCAACGGCTCGAGAGGCGATCATCATTTTCTCCTCAGGGTGACTACCCCCAACGTAACTCACCCGCGAAAAACCACTCCACCGTTCTTGCTTAAAATTAGTCCGATCTTGATTTGAAGATTGAGAACAGAATGATTTCCCGAAACCACCGCAAAATGGGGGAAACAAAATGTGACCGGCATTGGCCAATTTTTCGGACAGCCTCTAAATCCATTCTTGCAGAAGCATCGGAGTGATAGGATTTGAACCTACGACCTCCTGGTCCCAAACCAGGCGCTCTACCAAGCTAAGCTACACTCCGTAAGCAATTTGAAAGAAACTCTTCCAGTCCGTCTACTGGACGGCAGAAAGAGAAAATGCGTTCGCTGCAGGGGAACAGTATCATCTCAGCCTCTGGGGTAAAGCTTACTCTTCCGGTGCCTCGAAGCCACCCCATCTCGAGGAACCTCACCTCCCGCACGCCATCACCGGGCATCGCTGATGGCAAATTCGAGCCAGGGCGGCCCAAACCCGTTTTTAACAAAAAGTCTAAATCCCTTTGGCACATCGCCGAGGTTCTAGTACAACCCTTGTTTGCAATTAACGAACCATGAATGACCGCCTCAAAGCCTACGCCCGCGCCGGAGTTGACGTTGATCTTGGCAACAAGGTCAAAGCCGGACTCCCTGCCCTGATCAAAACCGCCCATCGCCCCGAAGTCCTCGGCAAGATCGGCGGCTTCGGCGGCCTCTTCCGCGCCTCCTTTCCCAAAATGCGCGACCCCGTCCTCGTCGCCAGCATCGACGGCGTCGGCACCAAGATCAAAGTGGCCGTCCTCGTCAATCGCCACGACACCATCGGCGAAGACCTCGTCAATCATTGCGTCAACGACATCGCCGTCCTCGGAGCCGAACCGCTGTTCTTCCTCGATTACATGGCGTCCGAACGGCTCGATCCCCACCGTTTTCAACAGCTCATCGCGGGCATGATCCGGGGCTGCAAAAAAGCCGGTTGCGCGCTGATCGGCGGCGAAACGGCCCAAATGCCCGGCATCTACCATGGGGCCGATTACGATCTGGTCGGCACCATCGTGGGCATCGTCGATCGCACCAAGATCATCGACGGCAAATCGATCCACCCCGGTGATGTCATTATCGGCCTTCCTTCCTCCGGCCTCCATACCAACGGCTATTCCCTCGCCCGCGAAATCCTTTTCAACCAACTCGGCTGCCGGTTGGATGCCAGTGTCGGTGCCAACGGCGACATGCTCGGCAATGAACTCCTCAAGGTTCACACCCTCTACCTGCCCCAGATCAGGAAGACCCGCGCCAAGGTCAAAATCAAGGGCATCGCCCACATCACCGGCGGCGGACTCATCGACAACATCCCCCGCGTCCTGCCCGAAAAGGTCGACGCCGAAATCAATCTTGGTTCCTGGACCATCTCCCCGCTTTTCCGCATGCTCGAATCCGCCGCCCGGATCAAGAACGAGGAACTCTATCAGGTCTTCAACATGGGCATCGGCATGGTCTTCATTGTTGCGGCGAAAGATGCCGCCCAAACGGTCAAACTCTCTGGCGGCAAAGTCATCGGCCAGATCGTCAAAGGCAACCGCAAGGTCGTGCTGAAGGAAGCGAAAAAGAAGTCTTAAGGTAGCCGGCGCAGGCCCTGCGCCGGTACGCCATCCAGCAGACCGAAGCAAGCTCCGGGGAATTCATGGTAGCCGCCGTCGGCTCGACGGCGGGTGAAAACCCTCCCTTGGTGCAAATCTCAAAAACCAAATCTTACAAGATCAGCATGACAACGCCTACTTCTTCGCTCTAAGTTCTAAGTTCTAACTTTTCTTTCCCATGCCCAAACGCGCTCTTCTCTCCGTCTCCGACAAAACCGGCTTGGTCGACTTCGCCAAGACACTCGCCACCGCTGGCTACGAACTTATTTCCACCGGCGGCACTGCCAAGGCCCTGCGCGATGCCGGGCTGATCGTGGCCGACATTTCCGACATCACCGGCTTCCCTGAAATGCTCGACGGCCGGGTCAAGACTCTCCATCCCAAGGTCCACGGAGGACTCCTCTTTCTGCGCGACAACGAGGAGCATCGCACCCAGGCCAAGGCGCACAACATCGAGCCGATCGACCTCGTCGTCGTTAATCTCTACCCCTTCGAGCAGACGATCAGCAAACCGGGCGTCACCCTCGAACACGCCATCGAAAATATCGACATCGGCGGCCCTTCCATGCTCCGCAGCGCCGCCAAGAATTATCGCAGTGTCACCGTCATCACCGATCCCGCCGACTACGCTGTCGTCGCCGGAGAAATCGCCGCGCAAGGCGACACCACCCTCCCCACGCGCGAACGCCTCGCGGCCAAAGTTTTCCGCACCACCGGTTATTACGACGCCCTCATCGCCAATTACCTGACGCAGCGCCTGCCGGAACCCGAACCCTTTCCCGAAACTTTCGCCCTTCCCCTGCGCCGCGCCCAAGCGCTGCGCTACGGCGAAAATCCCCACCAGGTCGCCGCGCTCTACGGCCAATTCCCGCATCACTTCCAGCAGCTTCACGGCAAGGAACTCTCCTACAACAACCTCATCGACATCAACGCCGCCGTGCGTCTCATCCGCGAATTCACCAGCGGAAAACCCACCGTCGCCATCCTCAAACACACCAACCCGTGCGGCCTGGGCAGCGGCGCCACTCTCGCCGAAGCCTGGGACAAAGCCTACGCCACCGACCGGCAGGCCCCCTTCGGCGGCATCATTGTCGTCAATCGTCCGCTCGACCTCGCCACCGCGCAACTCATCGCCGAAATCTTCAGCGAAGTCATCATCGCGCCCGCCTTTGAACCCGAGGCGCAGGCCCTTCTCTTCAAGAAGAAGAATCTCCGCCTCATGATCAACAGCGAAGCTTCCGCGCCCGCCCCGGGCCTGGAAATCCGCTCCTGCGTCGGCGACTCCTTTCTCCTCCAGGGTGGCGATGCCGATCTCGTCTCCGATGCCGCGTGGAAAGTCGTCAGCAAACGCGCTCCCACCGACGCCGAACGCGAAGCCCTTCTCTTCGGCTGGCGCGTGGTCAAGCACGTCAAGTCCAATGCCATCGTCTATGCTGCGCACGACCGCACTCTTGGTATTGGCGCGGGCCAGATGTCGCGCATCGACTCCTCCCGCATCGCCATCTGGAAAGCTTCCGAGGCCAAGCTCGACCTCAAGGGCAGCATCGTCGCTTCCGACGCCTTCTTCCCCTTCCCCGACGGCCTCATCGCCGCCGCTGAAGCCGGAGCCACCGCCGCCATCCAACCCGGCGGCAGTGTCCGCGATGCCGAAGTTATTGCCGCCGCCGATGAGCGCGGCCTCGCCATGATCTTCACCGGCCAGCGCCACTTCCGGCATTAATTTATCGGACATTTATTTCGCACCGAGGACACGGAAATCACGGAGAGGGAAAGAAGAGTTTTAATTTCGTATCTCAGTGACCTCTGTGTCCTCCGCGCGAAATACTGCCTTCGTCTTTCCCTTTCACTCTTTTCCTTTTACCTTAATCCCCGTGCCCATCATCTTCGGTCTCGATCCGTCTCTCCGCAGCACCGGCTACGGCATCATCCACGCGGAAGGCCGCAACCTTCGGGCCCTCACCTATGGCGTGATCAAAAACTCCGACAAGCTGGTTCCCTCCCGCTGCCTCGTCGCGATTCATCAAAAGATCACCGACCTCCTCCAGCAATACAAGCCCGATGCCGCCGCCGTCGAAGGCATCATCTATCTCCAGAATTACCAGACCGCCATCACGCTCGGCTCCGCACGCGGAGCTGCACTACTCGCTTTTGCCGAAGCCGGACTGCCCATTTATGAATACGCCCCGCGCCGCGTGAAGGCTGCCGCAACGGGTCGCGGTGGCGCGCAAAAGGCGCAGGTTGGATTCATGATGCGCGCCCTGCTTGGCCTCACCGAAAATCCGCCACCCGATGCCGCCGACGCGCTCGCCCTGGCCCTGACCCACGCCCAGAACACCGGGCTGCGTGCGAAGCCGAAGGAGATTTAGGCCGGGAGGAGCACCTCACTTATTTTGCTTATACGGCCTATTTTTTTAGGACGGATAGGACAAATAAGCCGTATGGGAAGGTGTTTTGCGGCCAAATTTGAAGTGCGACGCTGATTAACCGCCGCTACAGTTTCCCAGGATGATCTCCTTTCTTCGCGGCACCGTCATCGAAGTATTGCCCATGCGCCTCACCATCGAAGCGGGCGGCGTCGGCTACGACCTCCATATCCCGCTCTCGACTTACGACAAACTTCCCCAACCCGGTGCGGAAACAAAAATCCTCACCCACCTCCAGGTCCGCGAAGATGCCCACGTCCTCTACGGCTTCGCCACGTCCGAGGAACGGGACCTCTTTCTCCTCTTGGTCAATAACGTCAGCGGCATTGGCCCAAAGCTCGCGCTCGCCGTGCTCAACGGCATCACACCCGTGATGTTTCGTGGCCTCGTCGTCGCGGGCGACATCGCCTCGCTCAGCAAAATCAAGGGCGTCGGCAAAAAAACCGCCGAGAGGATCATCGTCGAGTTGCGCGACAAGGTCGGCGTCTCCGCCGCCTGGGAAGCCGCCTCAGCCAAACAGTCCCTCACGCCCGAGGAGCAGCACGTCAACGACGCCGTCCTCGCCCTTATCTCCCTCGGCTACAAACAGGCCGAAGCGCACAAGACCGTCCGCGCCCTCCGCGACGCCCAGCCCAAGGCCACGGTGGAGGAGTTGGTTAAAGAGGCACTGAAGATGCTTTAGTGGGAGCCTCTTTCCGCAAGTCGGCGGGGGCTTGCGGCCTAGTATTTCGATGTATAATGTCGAATTTGTGGGCCTTTTTTTCACAAAACGCTGTCAGTTGTGCACGACACCTCTAAGGCAATCCGCATATGTTTGGCAAACACCTCAAGGCAATGTAAAAGTTTGTCCAAAATGTAATTCGCGCCTTGAAAATCAAAAAAGCCGCGCTGTTTTTGATTCATCTAAGCCGTTTGTTTTTCCACCTATAGTGCGATCTTCATCTTCAGGATGTGGCGGATTCATATCCGTAATTTTTATCGCATTTATTGGTATTGCTGTGATTTCTGCCCTGAGTAATACAAAAACTGGAGCAACACTAGCCCCGCCCACTAAGGAACCCAATGGGAGCATTCAGCCTAAAGAAGTTAAACCAGAAACACCATCCTCTACAGCTTCAGTAAACACAAATGAGGCTATTTCATCAGAACACACTAAAACTGAAATGCCTAGCGGGTCGGGAGTATTATTGAAAAATACATCTAATTTTCCAGTCGCGATAATTGTAACGCGCAAGATAAACATTTTGAACGAAACAGGTGGCTTTGGGTTAGCTGTGGGAGATGAATTATTGATATTACGGAAACAAGGCACCAAATATATTGTAAGCCACCAGAATAAAGAATATGCAGTGAACCCAAATCTCATTGAAGATATGGAGATAAAGTAGCCCATGCCCGATAAAATTCCTCTCGATGCCATTCCGGAAGACCCGCGCCTGGAGCTGACCCTCCGGCCCGCGCTGCTCGACCAGTTCGTCGGCCAGCCACGGATCAAGGAACGGCTCGACGTGCTGATCGGCGCCGCCAAGCAACGCGACGATTCGCTGGAGCATCTTCTCTTCTGCGGACCGCCCGGCCTGGGCAAGACGTCGCTCGCCCACATCGTCGCCAAATCGATGGGCGCGGCCATTGTCACCACGTCCGGCCCCGTGATCGAAAAGGCGGGCGACCTCGCCGGACTCCTCACCACGCTGGGCAAGGGCGACGTTCTCTTCATCGACGAAATCCATCGCCTGAACAAAAACATCGAGGAGTACCTTTACCCCGCAATGGAAGACTTCCGGCTCGATATCATCATCGACCAGGGCCCGAATGCGCGCAGCGTCCGGCTCAATCTCCCGCGCTTCACCCTCATCGGCGCCACCACACGCGCCGGGATGATCAGCGCCCCGCTCCGCTCCCGCTTCGGCCTCGTCAATCGGCTCGATTATTATCCTGCCGAAGATTTGCAACAGGTCATCCTCCGCTCGGCCCGCATCCTTGAACTGGAAATCGAACCCGCCGCCGCGTTTGAAATCGCACGCAGGTCGCGCGGCACTCCCCGCATCGCGAACAATCTGCTGCGCTGGGTGCGTGACTATGTTCTCGTTCGTTCCCAACCACCCATCACCGTCGCTGCTGCCGATGCCGCGCTGACCATGCTCGAGATCGACCAGGACGGCCTTGACGAAATGGACAAGCGTCTGCTCGAAGCCGTGATCCATAAATTCGACGGTGGCCCCGTCGGCCTTAATTCGCTAGCCGTCTCCATCGGTGAAGAGCCGGGCACGCTGGAGGAAGTGCATGAGCCCTATCTCATCATGGAAGGTTTTCTCAAGCGCACGCCTCAGGGCCGAGTCGCTTCCAAACGCGCTTACGAAAAGCTTGGTCTCAAGCCGACCGGTTCGCAGCAGCAATTATTTTAAATAAATAGAAACAAACCAAATTAACGAAATTTTCCGAATTTAGAAATTTGGAAAATCTGGAAATTTCGTCTGCCTTCCCATGAAAACGTATCGCCACGAACTCATCTTCTATCTTCCGGCCCGGCGTGGATTCGTGAATATCACCTCGAAGGTGCAGGACTGCATCAACGAAAGCCACGTGCAGGAAGGGCTCGTCCTGGTCAACTCGATGCACATTTCCTCTTCGATTTTCATCAACGATCACGAAAGCGGCCTGCTCGAAGATTGGGAACGCTGGCTCGAAAAACTCGCGCCGGAAAAACCGCACAACCAATATCGGCACAACGATACCGGCGAGGACAACGCCGACGCGCATCTTAAGCGCACGATCATGGGCCGCGAAGTCACCGTCGCCATCACGGAAGGCAAACTCGATTTCGGCCCCTGGGAGCAAATCTTCTACGGTGAATTTGACGGCAAACGTCGCAAGCGCGTCCTGGTCAAAATCATCGGCGAGTAATCAGGCAGGCGCGAGGGTACGCCCACTCATGCCGAAAACCGTTTCCCGCGCTTCCCGGCCACAGGCGGCGATCACCACAAGCATCAGCACGGTGAAACCGACCACGCTGGCCAAGGCCAGCCCGTAGCTTCCGCCCGGAGCCGTGGCGATTTTCGTTTGCAGGACAATGTTGTACGACGCGAACAGATTACCCAACTGGTAGGTGAACCCGGGAAACGTCCCGCGCACTTCATCCGGCGAAAGCTCGTTCAGGTGGGCAGGAACCACGCCCCACGCGCCCTGCACCGCGACCTGCATGAGGAACGCACCCACGCCGAGAAAAAACGGCGTCGAGGCAAAGGCCCAAAGCGGAACCACCGGCAACGCCAATAACGCCGCGATAATAATTGCGCGCCGACGCCCTATCCGTTGCGACCAGGCCCCGAACGTCAACCCACCGATGATTGCGCCAATGTTCATCACGATCAAAATCGTGCCAACCGTCTGAGTCGGGAGACTGTGCTGGCTTTGCAGGAAAGTGGGGTAGAGATCCTGCGTGCCGTGACTGAATAAATTGAAAGCGGTCATCAAAGCCACCACGTAGAGAAAGACTTTCCAGTTCCGCAGCAAGACGCGAGGCACGGCGAGGTAATCAACCCGGGGCCGATTGCGTTCCCAGGTGGGCGATTCCTTGACCTGCAGCCGAATGTAGAAAACCAACAGGGCCGGCAGCACACCGACAATGAATAAGCCGCGCCAACCGATCAGGTCAAAAAGCTGACGATAGACGACCGAGGCCAGCAGGTAACCGAGCGGATAGCCCTGCTGTAAAATTCCCGAGACGGTGCCGCGACTCCGCTCCGGAATCGACTCCATGACGAGCGAGGCGCCAATGCCCCACTCCCCGCCCATCGCGAAACCAAAGAGGGCGCGAAGAATGAGCAATTCCGTTAGTGAAGAGGCAAAGCCAGAGGCGAGTTCGAAAAAGGAAAAAAGCAATACGACGACGACCAAGACCGGACGCCGTCCGAAGCTATCGGCCAGCCAGCCGAAAACCAGCGCGCCCAAGGGGCGAAATGCGAGCGTCAGAAAAACCGCATAGGAAACGCTCTCCACCTTGACCTGGAAATCGTGCGCGATGAACTTCATCATGAAGACCATCAAAAAGAAATCGAAAGCATCGAGCGTCCAACCGAGTACGCAGGCAATAAAGGTGGCTCGTTGTTCGCGATTTAACGCCTTCAAGTCATCGATGATTTTCATAGAGATACGGTCTTGAGAATGCCCAGCGCTCATTTCAAAGCACGCCGAAAAGCGGTTTACCCCCTCGTTCCCAGTTGTAATTGGGAACACACTTGTCGGCGAAGCTGTGCTTCTCCTCCTGGACTGAAGCAACGAAGTTGCGGGGACATTCGCGTTCCCAAGTACAACTTGGGAACGAGGGAAATTCGCACCGAGCACGCAGAGCTCGCGGAGAGAGAAGCAGGATGGGATATTAAAGGACCCTGGAGCAAGCTTCGAGGCATTCTTCTGTAGCGGCGGTCTATGACCGCCGAGGGAAAAAGAAAGTATGTCGCACTTGCTTCGGCGTTAATAGACCGCCGCTACAGCAAGGCCGAAGCAAGCTTCGGGGAATGAGACCCCAACGAGATTAAACCTCCGTGAATTCCGTGTTCTCGGTGCGAACCTTTATAAATGCGACAGTTCCTTCGACTTCGCTCAGGACAGGCGCCGACCGCCTCAACAGAATTTTCCAAACTGATCCCTCGACAGGCTCGGGATGACAGGAAGCTAAATCCCGCCCGCCACGGCCTGACGAAATTCGGGGAAGAATGGATTAGATTCCTTTTCCTGCTTCACCGTCGTCAGCGGACCGTGCCCCGGGGCCAGGATCGTGTTGTCTTGCGCGGAAAGGATGTTGTCGCGAATGCGCTTCAACGCCGCCCGATAATCGCTCCGAATTCCGCCCACCGATCCGGCGAATAGCGCATCACCCACAATGGCCAGCGGTGTGTTCAAGCCGTGAATATGATAAGTCGTCCCTCCAGCCGAATGTCCCGACGTATCGCGAGTTTCGATCTGCAAACGTCCCAACGAGAATGTCACACCGGGTTTGAAAGGGGCGGCGCCTTCGAGCGGTTCCGCTTCGTTCACATGCACACCAACCGAACCTCCCACTTTTTCAAGCAACCGGTCCAACTCCACCACATGATCGACATGGGTATGGGTCAGGTAAACGTCCTGGAGCGTCAAGCCCTGTTTCTTGATTTCATCCGCGAGCACGGACGCATCGGCGCCCGTATCGAAAGCAGCCGCCAAGCGTGTTTCGGTGTCCCACACCAAATAGGCATTCACGGTCATGTCGCCGTAAGTCGTATTCGCCTGGAAAAATCCCGGACTCGGCGGCATTGCCTTCGGCGAATAATGGCCCTCGGCCAGCGCGACCAACGATCTCGGTCCGAGCTCCAACGCCTGCGCCATTTTTTCCACTTCCGCAAAAGCCACGCGGTGCACCAGCTTCACTGCTTCCAGTTCGCCGATCTCGATTCCGATGCGATCCGCGAGCTCCGTATCGCTCAAGCCCAACCCACGTTGAGCTTTGCCGACGATATCCGTCACCGTGTCTTCAAGGGGGATAGTCATGGAACAAAGGTAAAAGGTAAAAATTAAAAGGTAAAGGGGTGCAGCCTTGTTTCTTGCTTTTACTTTTTCCTTTTGCCTTTTTCCTTCTACCCTTCCCCATGATCTACGCTGCCATCACCGCCGCACAAGCCGCGGGCGAACGTCTCCGCCACGCTTTCGGCCAGGAACTCCGCGTCACCGAAGCTTTCGCCCACGACATCAAGATCGCGGCGGACAGGGAATGCCAGGACCTCATCTACAGCATCCTGCTCGATCACTTCCCGAAGACGCGCTGCATTGGCGAAGAGGGCGATTCCCAAAATCCCGGCGATCCCAATGCTGAAGTCGAATGGATCGTCGATCCCATCGATGGCACCATGAATCTCGCGCATGGCATCCCCCATTTCTGCGTTTCCATCGCCGCACGCGAAGCCGCCTCGCAGCGCATTCTGCTCGGCGTCATTTACGATCCCCTGCGTAATGAACTTTTCACCGCCGAGCGCGGTAGCGGCACCTACCTCAACGGCCTGCGCCAGAAAGTCAGCACCCGCAGCAAACTCGGCGAAGCTGTCCTCGCCGTCGGTTTCGCGAAAAGCCAGGATTCGATCGATCATTGCCTGAAGCTCTATCAATTTTACGGTAACGAAGCCCGCAAGCTTCGCGCCATGGGCTCCGCCGCGCTCGATCTCGCCTACGTCGCCTGCGGACGCCTCGATGCTTACATCGAACAGGGCGTCAATCTCTGGGACATCGCGGCAGGCATCATCCTGGTCGAGGAAGCGGGAGGCATCGTCGAGACCGAACAAAAAATAAAAGGCCGATACCGCGTCTGCGCCCATAGCGGACGGATTGAATATCCGCTGAAGTAGTATAGCCGATCTAATTTTGCCCAGGAGCTTTGCCATGCCCGAGAAAAAAAGCGCCCCACGTCGTCCGTTGCTCACCCGCCAGGAGCAGGGCCTCCTCGCCTTTCTACTTGCTCTTCTCGTCGTCGGTGGCATCGTGCATAAATTAAGAGTGGATTGGTGCACGACCAGCCCCGTGCCCGTGCATAGATCCTGATGAGAAAACATGGCTAAAATCAATTTTGCCGAAGTCGTTGAGCAGATCTGCGAGCAGGATCTCCGCTACGCTTCCGACGCGTACCATTTCGTCCAGGAAGGACTCAACCACACGCTGAAGTCCCTCAAGCGCGGGGGGCAGCACGCCCACCGTCATGTCTCCGGTCAGGAGCTCCTGCACGGCCTGCGCGATTACGCCCTCAAGGAATACGGCCCGATGAGCAAGGCCGTTCTCAATGAATGGGGCATCAAGGCCACCGATGATTTCGGTCAGATCGTTTTCAACCTCGTCGGTTCCGGCGTGTTGGGAAAAAACGAAACCGATTCGCCCAGTGACTTCAAGAACGTCTTCACCTTTGACGAGGCCTTCGTCAAGCCGTTCGAGCCACGCAACCACACCCCATCGGTGCGCAAGACTTCCGGCACCAAGGCTAAAAAGCGTACTTCCACCGGCACAAAAAAGAAAAGCGCAGGCTCACTTTAGAGCCTATCTTGTGGCATCCGATTCCCGCGCCGGGTTCAGCAAGCAACAGGTCTTGCCCATGGCGTGCAAAGGGAAATGGTCCAAAAATCAACCGCAGTTATTTTCGATATGAGTTCCACTGGTCCCCTCCTTCCCGATCCCACCGTCGAGATATGCGAATTTGAAAACGGCCTCAGCGTCCTGGTCCAGCCCGATTTCACGGCACCGGTCGTCTCGATTCAATTTTGGTGCGCCACCGGCAGCATCCACGAAACGCCCTGGCTCGGCGCCGGCCTTTCCCATCTCCTTGAGCATCTCATGTTCAAGGGCACGCCCAGCCGCTGGAACAGCCAGATGGCGCAGCAAATCCAGGACCTCGGCGGTCATCTCAACGCCTACACGTCGTTCGACCGCACGGTCTATCACGTTGATCTCCCCTCCGACAATGCCCTGCCCGCGTTGGAAATTCTCGCCGATGCCGTCTTCAACTCCACTCTTCCCGCTGAAGAATACACCAAGGAAATGGAAGTCATCCGCCGCGAGTTTGCCATGGGCCGCGACAACCCCGATTCCGAACTCGGCAAGCTCATCTTTCAGACCGCCTTCGTCCGCCATCCCTACCGTCATCCCGTCATCGGCTACCTCGATCTCTTCAATCAAATCACCCGCGACGTCGTTCTCGACTACTACCACGATCGTTACACACCGCAAAATCTCAACCTGATCGTCTGCGGAGCCATCGCCCCGGAGACCATTTTTGCCCGCGCCAAAGAACTCCTCGAAAAAATCCCGCGTCGCCGGATGAACGAAATTCTCCTCCCCGACGAACCCCGTCAGCACCGCCGCCGCGAGCTGCGCCATGAATTCTCGACCCAGCTCAGCCGCGTTGCCCTTGTCTGGCCCATCGGCGGTCTCGACCACGACGACACCCCTGCGCTCGATGTCCTGGCCACTCTGGCCGGCGGCGGACGCAGTTCGCGCCTCAATCAAAGCTGCGTTGAAAAACTGGCTCTGGCCGAGCAACTCGAAGCCTTCGCCTACGCCCCCACCGATCATGGGCTTTGGGGCATCGAGGCCCGTTGCGCTCCCGACAAGGAAGCCGCACTGCTTGCTGAAATTCACCGCCAGGTCAGCGAACTCCAGCAGGCCCCGCCCAACCTGGCGGAAGTCGATCGCGCCAAGCGTCAAAGCCTCCTCCATCAAGTCCACAGCCAGAAGACCATGTCGGGCAAGGCCGCCTCCCTCGGTCGCGGATGGATTTCGCAACGCGATCCTCATTTCAGCGCCCGCTATCACGAACGTCTTCAGGCCGTCACGCCCGGGGAAATTCTCGCCGTCGCAAAAAAATATTTCCATCCCGACCGCGAAAATCTCATTTCCCTCGTTCCGAAAAAAGAGACGCCGGCCACCACACCGCTTTCCACCGAAGCCCAGGGACGCACCGTTCCGCAACTTCTCTCGCTCGGGGGAACACGACGCGCGCTCTACATGCCGCAAAACAATCTTCCCCTTCTTTCCCTGCGGGCAGTTCTTCCCGGCGGTCTTCTCACGGAACCGGAAGGCAAGGCCGGTTTGTCCCGCCTCGCCGCCAGTCTCCTCATCAAGGGCACGCGCCACCGCAATGCCGAAAAACTGGCTGGCGATATCGAGCAGCTCGGCGGCGCACTCCACTCCGATGCCGGGAACAACAGCGCCACCCTCTCGCTCGAATTGCTCAGCCCCGACTGGAGACCGGGCCTCGATCTCTTCCTCGAAATGCTCACCGAAACCGCACCGACCGAAGCCGAGCTCCAGATCGAGAAACGCAAGCAACTTTCCCTTCTGCAAGCCGAACTCGATTACCCCATGGCAGCGGCCCGCGACATCATTCGCGCCGCGCTCTATCCCGGCCATCCCTACGGCGGCAAGAATTTCGGAACGGTGGAAAGCATCGAATCGATCACACTCAAGGACATCCTCACTTACCAGACCTCGCGCCTTCTCACCCAGAACCTCGTCTTTACGGTAACGGGCCCCACAGCACCCGACCAATGGAGCGAACTCGCCTCGCGAGCTATTGCTTCGCTGGCCCCGCGCGATCCCCAGGCCAAAACCAAGGCTTCCCTTCCTGTTCTGGAAAAAATCATTCGTCAGGAAAAAATCGCGCCCAAGGAACAGGCCGTGATTCATCTCGCCTTTCCCACGGTTCCGGTCACCCATCCCGACCAGATCGCCCTTTCGATCCTGGACGAAGCCCTCTCCGATCTCGGTTCGCGTCTCTTCGTCCGCATCCGCGAAGAACTCGGCCTCGCCTATTTTATCGGCACCTCCCAGTTCCTCGGCCTCGAAGCCGGCCACTTCTTCTTCTATCTGGGCACCGACCCGACCAAGCGTCGTGAAATCGAATCCGAGCTTTTACAGGAAGTCGCCAACCTGGCCCAAAACGGCATCACCGCCGTGGAACTTGCCCGCGCCCGCGCCAAGATGCAAAGCCAGGACAAGCTCGAACAGCAGAATCCCTCGCAAATTGCTTTCGCCGCTTCGCTCGACGAGCTCTTCGGCCTTGGCCACACCTACGGCGAAACCCGTCGGAGCCGCATTGCTTCGATCACGCTCGACGAAGTCAATGCGGTCGCCCGCCGCTACTTCTCATTACCCCATTACGCCCTGGCCATCGTCTCCCCGGAATAGCGATCCAGGACTTATAAGGTAATACATTTTCAATTGATATAGACGCACTCTTTCCCGTCATCCTGAGCTTGTCGAGGGATCAGCTTCCAATTCGTTTTCACGATTATCGAGGCGGGGTTGTAACTGACAAATGCCTTGGTAGCTGATCCTTCGACAAGCTCGGGATGACGGATTACCTACCCAAGCACCTGATTCTTCTCATCCAGCCGCACCACGTTCGGCTGATGTTTGGCCGCCAATTCGATCGGCACCTGGGCGAAACTCATGATCGTCAACCGATCACCGATCTGGCCAAGATGAGCCGTGGCGCCATTCAACTCGATCACATTCGTACCGGCACGACCGAAAATCATGTAAGTCTCGAACCGCTCCCCGTTATTGATATTTCCCACCAAAATTCGCTCATAGGGAAAAAAGCCCGCCTTCTTCGCCAGATCCTCGGCCACGGTCAGACTACCCTCGTAGTGAAGACTCGCCCCGGTGACGGTAGCGCGGTGAAGTTTGGATTTAAGTAATGTAACGTGGGACATTGCAGGAGCACTATAGCATAACTGTTGCCGTTATTCGATCTCCCGAATGCGCTCAATATGCCGCCCGCCTTCAAACGGCGTATTCAGAAAAATCTGCACGCATTCCAACGCGATATACTCGGAAATCATCCGCTGCCCGATGGAAATCACATTCGCGTCGTTGTGCTTGCGGCCCAGTTCGGCCGTCTGGGAGTTCCAGACATAAGCGCATCGCACGCCCTTCACCTTGTTAGCCACGATTGCCTCGCCATTGCCGGAACCGCCAAAAACGATCCCGCGTTCACATTCGCCACTCGCCACCGCCTGCGCGGCAGGCCGGATGTATTGAGGATAAGGCACCGGCTTCTCGCTATCGGTTCCGCAATCCTTCACTTCATGACCGAGGGAAAGGAGCAGGGCTTTCACCTTCTCCTTGTACAAAAAACCAGCGTGATCGGAACCAAGAGCAATTTTCATGGGAAGCGTACAGGATTCTTTAACTCCGCGGCGCTGTCAATCCACACGAAGAATTTTGACGGAATGACCCAATTACTAAATTTACCAGATTAACAAAATTTCAAACGGGAAATGCGTATGGGAAGATTCTGAAAGCACTCTCCCTATCCTCAACATCCGAACAAATCAGAAAATCGATAACTTCCCCCTTCTGCTCCTCATTCCTGTATTTTATGCTTTCATGTCTTCCTGTTAAAAAAATTTCGTTAATCTGGTAAATTGAGTAATTTGGCCTGCTTCCCTCCGATGAACCGCATTCACCTCCTGCCCGAGCACGTCGCCAACCAGATCGCGGCGGGTGAAGTCATCGAACGGCCCGCATCGGTCCTCAAGGAACTGCTCGAAAATTCCATCGATGCCGGTGCGACCCAAATCGATGTTCAGATCGGCGCGGGCGGGCGCAGTCTCGTCGCCGTCACGGACAACGGCTCCGGTATGAGCAAGGATGACGCGCTCCTCTGCCTCGAACGACACGCAACGAGCAAACTCCGCAGCAGCGACGATCTCGATCATATCGCCTCCTACGGCTTTCGTGGCGAGGCCATCCCCAGCATCGCCTCCGTCTCCAAATTCCGCCTCCGCACCCGCGAACCCGACGCCCTCGCCGGGACCGAAATCATCATCGACGGCGGCAAGCTTCGCCATGTCCAAGAAATCGGCCTGGCCCCCGGCACGCAAATCGAAGTCCGCTCCCTTTTCTTCAACCTGCCCGCCCGCCGCAAATTCCTCCGCACCGAACCAACCGAGGCCGCCCACATCCGCCACACCCTGCTCCTCGCAGGGCTCTCCCGCCCCGACGTCGGCTTCACCCTCACCATGGACGAGCAATCGCCGCAGCGTTGGATGCCGGGCGAGGATTTGCGCCAGCGCCTCGTCTCCATTTTTGGCGCGGAATGGGTCGAACTCACCGTCCCCATCTCCGCCTCGACCAGCGACCTGCGCCTGCACGGCTTCATCGGCAAACCAGGCGTCAGCCGCGCCGCGCGCCACGAGGAACTCTTCTTCATCAACCAGCGCCCCGTCGAGAACCGCACACTCCACTTCGGCCTGCTCGAGGGTTACCACAACTCGCTCATGAAAGGCCGCTACCCGGTCGCGATCCTCTTCCTCGAAATGGACCCCGCAGGCGTCGACGTGAACATCCATCCCGCCAAACGTGAAGTCCGGTTCCACGACGACTTCACCATCCGCCATTTCGTCGTCAAGGCGGTGCAGGAAACCCTGCACGATTTCACCGGCACACCCGCCGCGAAGTTTACCTTCGGTGAAGCAGCCATCGATCGCCGAACGACGGAATCCCCTCCTCCTGTAGCGGCGGTCTATGACCGCCGACCGGATGAAAAGAAAGCTCCCTCTGAAGATTTCGGCGGTCACAGACCGCCGCTACAGACTGAAACTGCATCCGTCTCCGATCAGCAAGCACCCCTCCAACTCGAGCCAGAAATCGAGGAAATCACCCAGCAACCGACCCTCGGCCTCCCCGCCGAATCTCTCCTGCAAAAAACCATCCCGCGTCCGGAACCCCTCATCACCAATCGGCTCGGACTCCGCATCATCGGCTGCATCGCCAACCTCTACATTGTCGCGGAAGGCCCCGAGGGCATGGTTCTCATCGACCAGCACGCCGCGCACGAGCGGGTCCTCTTCGAGCAGATGCTCCGCCGCATGTCGCTCCAGAACCCCGCCTCGCAGCAGATCCTCTTTCCGGTTACACTCGAATTTCTCCCCCGCGAAGCCGACTTCCTCCTCGCCCAAATCGAAGCGCTGCAGCAGGCCGGCGTGGGCATCACCCGTTTCGGGCCCAGCACCTTTCTCGTCGATGCCCTGCCCGCGATGGTCAAGACCCGCGACGTCGGCGAATTCATCCGCACCATCGTCATCGACCTGCAACAGGAAGGCGGCGAAACGCGCAAAGGCCGCCGCTTGAGTGAGGAAGTTGTCGCGAAAACGGTCTGCCGCCATGCCGTCAAAGCCAATGACGCCCTCAAGCCCGCCGAATGGGACCAGCTTCTCCACGACCTCCTCGCCTGCGATCTACCTTATACGTGTCCCCACGGACGCCCCACCATGATTCAGCTTTCCCTCGCCGAACTGGAAAAGAAATTCGGGCGCGTGCAGTAGCTCTCCACAATAACGATCCATCCTCCTGGGCAAAACAAGCCGCTATCGGAGGATGACAGAATAAAGGACTACTTATTCTTCACATTGAGTCCCATCAGGAACTCGATGTTATTCTCGGTCTTCTTGATCTTTTCGAGCAACAGATTCATCGCCTCGACGGGCGACTCTTCGGAAAGAACGCGACGCAGAGCGTGGATGCGAGGCAACTCGTCGGGATGGTAGAGCAGTTCTTCCTTGCGCGTACCGGAGCGCGAAACGTTGAAGGCCGGGAAAATCCGCTGATCGGAGAGGTTGCGATCGAGGTTCACCTCCATATTGCCGGTGCCCTTGAATTCCTCGAAAATCACATCATCCATCCGGCTGCCCGTCTCGATCAGGGCCGTGGCGATGATGGTCAGGCTGCCGCCTTCCTGGACATTACGGGCCGCACCGAAGAAGCGTTTGGGCTTTTGCAGCGCGTTGGATTCGACGCCGCCGCTCATGATCTTGCCACTGCTCGGCTGCATCGTGTTGTAGGCGCGGGCCAGACGGGTAATGCTATCGAGCAGGATCACGACATCGACTTTGTTTTCGACCAGGCGCTTGGCCCGTTCCGTGACCATTTCCGCCACCGCCACGTGACGCTCGGGAGCTTCGTCGAAGGTGGAGGCAATGACCTCGCCCTTGACGGTGCGGAGCATGTCGGTGACTTCCTCAGGCCGCTCATCGATCAGCAACATGATGAGGTGTGCGTTCGGATTGTTCTCCATGACCGCGTTGGCGATCTTCTGCAGCAAAATCGTCTTGCCCGTGCGGGGCGGCGCAACGATGAGCCCGCGCTGGCCGAAGCCGAGCGGGCAGATAAGGTCCATCGCGCGCATGGAAACATCGCCCTTCTTACCTTCGAGGAAAATGCGCCGGTTGGGAAACATCGGCGTCAGCAGATCGAAGCCGGTGCGGACCCGGCCTTCTTCCGCTTCCTTGCCCTCGATCTTGTCGACGCGGGCCAGGGCAAAATAGCGTTCCTTTTCCTTCGGCGCGCGGATGGGCCCGTAAAGCGCCTCGCCCCGGCGGAGATTGAACCGGCGGATCTGGGACGGCGAGACGTAGATGTCTTCCGGGCAGGTCAGATAATTGAATCGCGGCGAGCGCAGGAAACCATAGCCATCCGACGATAAATCGAGGACGCCTCCGCCGTTGGCCGTGCCGTTTTTGGCAGCGTTGCGTTTAATGATTTCGCAAATCAGGTCATGCTTTTTGAGCGTGGACGCATTTTCAATCGCGTACTCCTCCTTCGCGAACAACTTGAGCGCACGGGTCGGCCGGGCCTGAAGTTCCTCAACTTCAAGATGCGGGCCGGGAGGAAGCGGAGCGGGTGGCGGTTCGGCTGGATTGACCGAAGCGCCGGAAGCATCCATCGGCAATCCGCCTTCCGTGGTCGGAGGAGCCCCGGCTTCCGGAGCAAAATTGGTTTCCTGATCGGGAATCGCGCCCGCAGGCAACCCGGTGGCAGGAGTAGCGACAGGCGCTCCGGGCAGTGGCAAATCGGGTTCATCCGCAGGCAGACCCTCAAGACGCCGGGGCTTGTTACTGTGAGGGCCACGCCGGAAAGGCCGGTTATTCTGGGAACGACGCATTCTCATGGGATGGAAATCAGGTCAAGCTGACGGAGCAGCGTGGCAGGCGTCCCCTCACCCCAAAAAGCGAGGTTGGCGCGGGCCATTTTCTCCAACACAGGCATCTGGCTGGCCAGACGCTGACCGGCTTCGGTTTCCGTCAAGCCACGCGCCATCAAACGCTTGAGTTGCGCAGCGCGGGAAGCGCCAACGCACCAAACGGCAGCAAAAGTCCTTTCGAGTTCGCACTCGAAGAGCAGCGGAATCATCACGGCCAAAGATTGTGTGGGATAGGTTCGAGCCCGCTCTTCGCGTTCGTGTTGCCAGACCGTTCGGATGGCGGGGTGGGTGATTTCGTTTAATTTTGCCCGCAAAGACGGGTCGGCAAAAACGAGTCTACCCAAGACCTTTCGGTCAATCGACTTGTCCGGTTGTAGAATGGAAGGGCCGAAAGCGTCAACCACATTTTTCCAGACCGGTTGGCCGGGTCGCATCACTTCATGCGAAATCCGGTCGGTATCGATGACATGCCAGCCCCGGGCCAGCAGCCCTTCGGCCAAGGTCGACTTCCCGCAGGCGATGCCGCCTGTGAGGCCGATTTCAATACGGGTGGGCATAATTTATTTAGTGTAGCGGCAGTCTGTGACCATCGTTGATTTTTGACGGAATTACGGAATTTTCCAAATTAACGGAATGAAAAAATGGAGGAAATCTGCCGTCATCCTGAGCTTGTCGAAGGATCAGACGCATGGCGACCGAGCGGAAAAATGGAAGAGTTTCCATTCCATATGGCAAAGAAGGCGTCACCTTTCATGGGAAAAGAGAATGCGTCTGATCCTTCGACAAGCTCAGGATGACGGATGGCTTATCCCTATCCTTCCATTCCGTTAATTTGGAAAATTCCGTAATTCCGTCAAAAATCAGCGCTCCCTTTAAAGCTGCGCCACGCGAACGGACAGAATCCCCGAATCGGCTTCGATCTCCTTGATCGTTTCCGGTGTGGGCAGGCTGTCGAGATTGTAAACGCTGAGGGCGTAACCACCCTCCGCGCCACGGCTCAGCGACATGCTGCCAATGTTGATCTTGTGCTTGGCCAGGAGCGTGCCGATCCAACCCATCATACCGGGACGATCCTTGTTCTCAACGATCATGAGAATCCCCTCGGGACTTGCCTCAAGGCTATGACCATTGATCCGGACAATGCGCGGGCGGGTGCCGAAAACCGTGGCCGCGACTTCGTACTTAAGTTCGCCCTTGGTCGCCTCAACCGTAATGAGGTCGGTAAACTCGCCGACGTCGGTGCTCTTCTTTTCGGTGACCTTCAGGCCGAGATCCTGCGCCGCGCGGGGTGCGTTGACTTCATTGACCGCCACTTCGGAACATTGGAAGAGCAGCCCCTTAAGGATCGCCCGCGTGATGGGAATGGTTTCAGCCTCACCGACCTTGCCGGTGTAATTAATGGTGAGCGTCTCCAGCCGGTGCGGGGCGATCTGGGCCAGCAGGCGACCCAGTTTTTCTCCCAGTCCCAGATAAGGACGGATCAGTTCGAGCGTGCGCAGGTCAACATTCGGTACATTGACCGCATTATTGATAATGCCGTTGAGCAGCAACTCGGAAACCGCCTGGGCGATTTCAATACCCACACCTTCCTGCGCCTCGGAGGTCGATGCGCCCAGATGCGGCGTTAACACCACGTTCGGCAACGGGCGGAAGGGCAGATCGTCCGCCGGTGGTTCCTTTTCATAAACATCCAGCGCGGCCCCGCCAACCTGTCCGCTTTGCAGCGCCGCCAGAAGCGCGGCTTCCTCGACCAATCCACCGCGGGCGCAATTGATGATTCGCACGCCTTTTTTGCACTTGGCGATGCTCGCCGCATTGAGAATGTTTTTCGTCTCCGAGGTCAGTGGCATGTGAACGGTAATGAAATCGGCCCGCGTCAGGAGAGAGTCGAGATCGTCGGCCAGTTCCACCTGCAAGCTGCGTGCGCGGCTCTGCACCAGATAGGGATCGAAAGCAATCACACTCATGCCAAAGGCAATGGCACGACGCGCGACCTCGCCACCGATCCGGCCCATGCCGATAATGCCAAGAGTCTTGCCGCACAGTTCCGTTCCTTCGAACGATTTGCGGTCCCACTTGCCCGAGGCCATCGAGGCATGCGCCTGCGGAATCTTGCGCGCCAGCGAAAGCAAAAGGGAAAATGTATGTTCCGCCGTGGAGATCGTGTTACCGCCGGGAGTGTTCATCACCACGATGCCCCGTCCGGTGGCGGCTTCGACATCAACGTTATCAACGCCGACTCCGGCGCGACCGATCACCTTCAGTCGAGTCGCCGCGGCCAACGCCTTTGCCGTCACTTTTGTCTGACTGCGAACAATGAGTGCATCGAGATCGCCGATGCGTGCAATTAGCTCATCCTCTTTAAGGCCTCCACTAGTCTCGACTTGAAAATGAGGGCTCTCGGAGAGAAGAGCGATGCCTTTGGGTGAAACGCCGTCAGCGGCCAATATGCGGTAAGAAGTCACCCTGCGACTTTCGGGGAAGCAACACGAAATGTCAAACTTGAGGGTAGTGTCTCAGTTTAAACCCAGAGCAAGCTTACGCTTAATCAATTTGTCATCCCGAGCCTTTTTCGGCGGTGAAACCGCCGCTGGCAAAGCGTCATTCTGAGCGAGCGAAGCTGAGTCGAAGAATTGTCGAAGGATCAGTTCAGTCTGCCTTTTAGGGAAGAGAAGCGGAACTGATCCTTCGACTGCGCTCCGCTCCGCTCAGGATGACAGTGGCTAAGCTTTTTTTCTTAACCCCGAACTGACCCACTATCGCTACCAATTAGCGGGTAGCGTCCTATTTTGAAATTGCACTCGTGGGCACTTATTACTATTTCGTGCCAATCAGCATACCAACCCATTAACACAAGATCGATTTCATCCCGCCGCAAAATTCAATCCCCAGAAGATACGATATTCCAAGGTTTTTTGATTTTACGCGAAAAACATAAAAAATGTTGTATTTACCTGAAGTGACCAAGGCCAACTATTAAAGACCAGTGACATTTAAGATTTTTTTTCAAATGAAAGGTAAAAAGACTTGCCGAGTTCGTTTCACCTCCATAATGTCAGCCGTTAGGAAAAGTGGAGCGAATGAACAATAAAAACAGCTAAAAAGCTCGCGACGCCAGTACCTTATGAAAAGCAAGCTTTTACGGAAATTGGCCAAGAGCCAGAAATACCTGATTTTGGCTGAGATTAAACGCAGCCAAGGCCTCTCCGTTTCGCAATTATGTGAGAGAATTAACCTCTCGTACATGGGAGTCAAACAGCACTGTGTCGCACTTGAAAAAGATGGCTATCTCGACACGTGGCGCCGTCCCAAGGGAATGGGCCGCCCGGAAAAAGCTTATCGTTTGACCCCCTCCGCGCAGGAGTTTTTCCCCTCCGAGCACACCAATTTCACCGGAGAAATTTTAAAGAGCCTGGAACAGGTTTACGGCCCTGCCGCGCCGGAGAAAATTCTCTACCAGATTTATCAGAACCAAACCGCCAAGTTACAGGCCAAATTGACCGGCCACTCGCTGGAAGAACGGGCGCGCTCATTCGCCGCACTCCGCGACCATGACGGCTACATGAGCGAATATTATTTTAATCCCGACATCCAGCGGCATCAAGTCATCGAATACAATTCGCCGGTGCTGGTCATCGCCGACCAGTTCAAGATTTTGACCAACCTGGAAAACGCCATGATCGAAAACGTTCTGGGCGTACGCGTGCATCGGGAACAGGAGCGGGTTTCCGGCCTCTACAAGTGCCAGTTCACGCTGCTCGACTGAGATCGATTTTTCCACGTTTGGAAAAATCAGGCGCTACCTCTTTACATTGGGGGCCGATGCGGTAAAATTAAAGGCTAGGAGATACTCATGAAAGAAACCAAAGAATATACGCTCTACAACGACACGGTAATGGATCACTTCCTGAACCCACGCAACATGGGTGATGTGCAGGAAGCTGACGGTGTCGGTGAAGTCGGCGCGGCAGCTTGCGGCGACATCATGAAAATCTCCCTCAAGATCCGCGACGGCAAAATCGAAGACGCCCGCTTCAAGACCTTCGGCTGCGGCAGCGCCATCGCCTCCTCCAGCATGGCCACCGAATTGATCAAGGGCCGCACCCTGGAAGAAGCCAAGAATTTCTCCAATCAGGAAGTCGTCGATGCCCTCGGCGGACTTCCCCCGGTCAAGATTCACTGTTCCGTCCTCGCCGAGGAAGCCCTCAAGGCCGCCATCGAAGATTACGAGGCCAAACAAGCCAAGCCGGTTGCCGCCTAAGTTGGCGATATTGTTTTTGCTCCTTCGTCTGCACTCCAATGCAGCCGAAGTGAAACGTGGTATAATTTGACTCTCATGGATAAGCGCTTTGTCTATCTCGATCATCAGGCGACGACTCCCGTTCTGGAAGAAGTGCTTCAAGCCATGCTTCCTTATTTTCGGGAAGCCTACGGTTCACCTTCCAGCCTGCACCGCTACGGCCTGCAAGTCCGCGACGGCTTGAAAAAAGCCCGCGAGCAACTCGCCCGCATGATCAACGCCGAAAGCGAAGAAGACCTGATCATCACTTCCGGCGGAACCGAATCGTCCAATCTCGCCATCAAGGGCTTTGCCGACGCAAACGTTCGCACCAAGGGCAACCATATCGTCGTCTCCGCGATCGAACATCCGTCGGTCATGAATTCGGTCGAGTATCTGACCAAGCACGGTTTTGAAGTCACCCAGGTGCCCGTCGATGGCATTGGCCGGATCAACCCGGAAGACATCCGCGCCGCCATCACGCCCAAGACCGCCCTCGTGGCCGTCCATCTCGTCAATCACGACATCGGCACTATTCAGCCGGTCAAGGAGATTGGAAAAATCACCGCGGAAAAAGGCATCGCGCTCTACGTCGATGCTCTGGCCGCCGCTGGATGGATACCCATCGATGTCCACGATCTCGGCGCGCAATTGCTCAGCTTCAGCCCCCACCGTTTTTACGGCCCCAAAGGTGTGGGAGTCCTTTACCGCAGTCGCAAGGCGCGCGTCACCAGCCATATTCACGGCGGCGTACAGGAAGGCGGACGCCGTGCGGGAACGGAAAATGTCCCCGGCATCATCGGCGCAGGCGTGGCGGCGGAAGCAGCCGTCCGCGAAATGGACCAGCGGGTCGAGCATGTCGCGATGTTGCAGAAGAAGCTCTACGACGGCCTGTGGAAACACATCCAGTACATCAAGCTCAACGGACCTGTGCCGGGCCCGCTCCGCATCTGCAACACCCTTAATCTCAGCACCGAATTCATCGAAGGCGAAGGCCAGCTCCTCCTCCTCGATTACCAGGGCATCGCGGTCGCCAGCGGTTCGAGTTGCGTCAGCAAATCGCTCAAGGTCTCCCACGTCCTCAGCGCCATCCATCTCGATCACGCGTTGGCCCAGGGCAACATCATCATGAGCCTCGGCAAGGACAACTCCGTCGAAGACGTCGATTATGTCATCGAGACTTTCCCGAAGATCGTGACCAAGCTCCGCAACATGTCGCCCATGTGGAAGGAATTCGAGGAAGGCGTCATCGACTCCGTCATCTCCCCCACCGGCCGCGGTAAATCGTTCACCCAACACGCGGCGGACATTTCCGGCAAGCCCGCGCATTAATAGCTGGCCGACTTAGCCGCAAAAGAGCGCAAAAAAACTGAAGCCCAGGCCGCTTTTCTTTCCAATATCTTTGTGTTCTCTGCGTTCTTTTGTGGCTAATTAAAAGCATGTCCGCTCCCCTGACTTCTGACGCCGTCCTCGCCCAACTTCGTGGCGTGAAATACCCTGGTTACTCGCGGGACATCGTCTCCTTCGGCCTGATCAAGGACGTGCAAATCGACGGCACCCGCGTCGCGGTGCGGATTGCGTTGACCACTGCCGACCCTGCCATTCCCAAGCAAATCGAACAAACGGCCATCGCCGCCATCGAATCCATCCCAGGCGTCAGTGAAGCCACTGTCCATCTCGATATCAGCGCACCGGTCAGCAAGGCACTGCAGGCGGAAGCAGGCGGTCTGCCGCAAACCCGGATCGAGGGAATCAAGCACGTCATCGCCGTCGCCAGCGGCAAGGGAGGCGTCGGCAAATCGACCGTCGCCGCCAATCTCGCCATTGCTTTGCGCGGCGAGAAAAAACAATTCCGCGTCGGACTTTGCGATTGCGATATCTACGGCCCCAGCATCGGCCTGATGTTCGGCACCCACGATCGCCCCTCCGCGACGGAAGACGGGCGCATCGAGCCTATCCGCCAGTATGATCTCAACCTGATGAGCATGGGATTTCTGCTCGACGACGCCTCGCCCGCCATCCTGCGCGGACCGATGGTCACCCGCTACACGCAGCAATTCCTGCGCAGCGTCAACTGGGGCAAACTCGATTATCTCATTCTCGATCTGCCGCCGGGCACGGGCGACATCCAATTGACCATCGTGCAAACCGTGGCACTTTCCGGAGCCGTCATCGTCACCACGCCGCAGGAAGTCGCCCTGATCGATGCGCGCAAAGCGGCAACCATGTTTGCCAAGGTCAACGTCCCGATCATCGGCCTTGTCGAAAATATGAGTTATTTCCTGTGTCCCAACGATGGCAATCGCTATGATATCTTTGGGACAGGCGGAGGTGAACGGGAAGCTAAACGCCTAAATGTGCCCCTTCTAGCCCAGATTCCCCTGCAAATGGACTTGCGTCAATCGTGCGACATGGGCCGCCCGATGACAGATTTGGCCCCTGAGAGCCCCACCGCTCGGCTTTTTCTAAAGGCAGCGCAAGTCATTCATCAGCAATGTACTACATGACTTTAGATTTTTTAAAATTGATTTATAGTCGACTTCTTGGTCAATTACTTTATACCGTTTGACAAGGTGGCTTTCGTTTCGTCTACTAAATATATGCCGGAATCTTCCGCACAAGAACGCGAGCACGACAATTTATTTCAAAAGTCGGCCCTCTATCAGGAATTTCTCGCGGAGCGGGAGGAGATTCTTCGTCACAAGTGGATCGAAAGCGAAAAGCTGGGACACGACATCGGTTTTGAAAAAGCCCTCCTCGACTGGATTGTCAAGCATCGCGCCGGTTGGCGCGCCCTCCGCCAGAATAAATCCTCCGGCAGCTCCCTCGCCCCGACGCATTGACAGGCCCCGCCTCTGCTTTAGATTCATAGCATGACAGCCACTACCCTGCCCGCGGTCACCCTGACGGAAACAGCGGCCCAGCACATCGCCGAAATCATCGGCGAACCCAATACCGAAGCCAAAGGACTCCGCATTTATATCGAAACCGGCGGGTGCTCCGGCATGTCCTACGCCATGGAAATTTCTCCCAAGAAAACGCAGGACGAGGAATTTACCATCCACGGCGTGAAGCTCTTTGTGGAAGAACGCGGCCTGGTTTACCTGGCGGGATCGGTCATCGATTACAAGGACGGTTTGACGGGGGCGGGCTTCCGCATCACCAATCCCAACGCCAAGCAAACCTGCGGCTGCGGGAAGTCCTTTGAAGCCTGATTTTTTTTCCACCTCCATCCTGGGAAGAGCCGTCAACAAAGGCCTGCGCGCAGCCAGGCAAAGCCTCGTCCCCATGCTGGTCTTGCAAGCCGCCATGGCGTCCTGCGTGGTCATCTATTATTTTTGGCCACCGGGAGCGGCGATTCTTGCGCGTTACGCCATCTGGCAGCAATCGGGCGGCATTCTCATCGCCGCCCTGGCCACCGCCTTCGCTGGCGGCGTGATCTCCGAGTTAAGCCTCGTCTATCTCCAGAACCGTGGGCAATGGAGCCCGATTCATGTGGAGAATCTCGCTTTTAAATCGGCCTTGTTTTTTATTAACGGCGCCGCCGTCTATCTCTTTTACGCCGAGCAAGCGGTCTGGTTCGGCACCGGCGCCTCGTGGTCGGTTCTCCTGCCCAAAGTCTGCGTCGATCAATTTGGCTTCACTGTGATCTGGTCACTGCCTTACCTGACCCTGCTGACCCGCTGGCAGGCCCTCCGCTATTCCATCATGCGCTTGTGGGCGGAGTTAAACCGGGACTTCGTCACCGAGCGGATGCTCCCGGTCCTGGTCACAAATTGGATGTTCTGGATCCCCGGCGTGTTCCTGATTTATTCGATGCCGCTCAATCTTCAAAGCCCGCTCTTTATTTTTGCCACCGCCATCTGGGGCATTCTTCTTGCGGCGCTTGGAAATCAAGGCGACGCGCCCCCGATCCATGTCACCCCGGGAACCTCTTCCCTCGACTCCATCAGCATTCTCCCTCAAGAGAACTCCACTGGATAGCCGGCGCAGGCCCTTGCGCCGGGCCGTCGCACGAAGTGCGACGGCCACCACTGCAGGCCACGCTCTTACGAGCGCGGCTACGGAGGGAAACCTACTGCCGACCGCAGGCCCGACGGCTACCTTATTCACTCTCGCTTCATAACGACGGCGACACCTTCATTTCTTTCCAAAAGAAGCAGGAATAAAGAAAGCATCCTCGGGGCAAGCGGTTCCGAGGACTTTCTGGATATTATCGATAATGGCCGCCTGCAATTCAGGATCGGTAATCAGGCGATCATCCTGGAAGCGCAGCGACGTAATGCCGTTACGCTTGAGCAACTGGGTATTGATGCCCATGAAAACCTGGTAGGTGGCGAGATGTCCCGCGGTGGGGTCGGCGTTTTGGTTGAGAATGAATTGGATGACGGCTTGAAGACTCATAGAGCGAGTGGGCGGGGCGGGCACGGATGGTTTTTGCAGGGGACTGAAACTGGGCACGACTTTTTCCTGGGGGTGCCCCCCGGATTCGGCGGTCTGGAGATACTCGGAGAAGGTTTGCGGTTCGGCATGGGGTGAGGCGGTATCGATGGTGGTTTGCGCCAGCTCCTCAAGGGAAAGAGCCTTTTCACTCAGCAGGCTGCTGGCGCAAAGCCGGTTGAGAATGTAGTCCCGCTCCTTGTCCGACAAAGCAAGGCGCCGCTGAATTTGATAAACGGGAGTCTTGCCGTCGCAGCAAAGCAAAAAGCGCCACTCCATATTGGGCAGCTTCATGGTCACCGGCAGTTGCTGGAGAGCCCAAACATTCTGAAAAACCTTGGTGTTATTCATATCAGCCTTGCTCTTTCGGTTGCAAACCCACCACGACGTAAGACTCCATTTCCTTCCAGGTAAACGGCATGATGAAAGTCGATGGCGGAAGTTTTAAGGTGAAAATTTTATCGGCAGTGATGCTTTGGGGCACGGAAATGGTCCAGTCCGCGCCAAAGGCGTGACTGGCATTACCGGCGAGGACATTGGAAAGCTCGCGACACATATCCAGACGCGTAACGTCGCTGAATTCCTTCTCCCCGTGTTGCCCGAGGAGCGCTTCGAGCACATTGGTCGTGGTGGTGATATAGAGGCAACCCTCGTAGACGCCGCTGATGTGAACGATGCTGGTGTAGTCGAGCAAAACGGGAGACCCGAATTGCAAGTAGGCCTCCTGCAGCACGGGTGGTTTTTCCTGCGCGGCAATCTTGCTGAAATAAGCCAGCGTGATGTTTTGAAAAACTTTTAATTGATCGGCATTCATAAACAAAAATTTCAAGCCACCTCGAGCGACGAGGAACGGTGGCTCTCATCCTTAACGATGCACCACTCCACGAGCAGCGACTGAATGGAGAGATTCATGGCCGGTTCAACGGCACATTTTTCGGTGATATTGATAGTGCAGTTCGGCCAGGCCAGAATCGAAAGGGCCGCTCTTTTTTGGAGGAGCGCTCCGGTTTTGGCCTCGATGAGGCGGCCTTCGCGGACGTAGATATAGCCCATCTGATAACCGGAAATAATGCGCAAGGTGCAGGTTTTGCGTTCCTGCTCGATCATCTGCAGGAAATTTTCGAGGGAAATGCCATTGAGGACGCTTTCCTGCGCGGCGAGGGTCATGGTGTCGATCAATTCCATGAAAACCTCGAAATCGATGGGCCTGTGCAGGACGGTGATGCCCCCGGCCATGGTGGGGAGTTCTTCGACGGAACTTTCGCTGATCGCGATAATGGGAATGGGAGGGTTCCAGCCATTAAGAACGGCCAGGAAAGCAAAGCTGTCCTGCTGCGACGCGGACTCCAGATTGGTGATAATCAAATGAACCGGCTCCTGCTTGAGGCAGGCCAGGGCCTGACTGGGGTGATCGACGACCAGGACTTTGCAGAGAGGCTTCTGCGTCGTGACAAAATTGCGGATCAATTCGGCAACGATGGGGTGTTCCTCGATCAATAAAATTGTGGCGTTACGAGTCATAGGCGTACTTCGTTTTCCTGGGCGTGGAGAATCAGTTCGTTCAAGGCTTCGATCAATTCCGTCGAGGTAAAGGGCTTGACCAGAAAACCACAGGCGCCGCGGGCCACGGCTTCCATGGCGGTGCGGTGACTGTTGATGGCCGAGATGACCAGAATGGAAGCGGTATGCCCGCCTCTTTGAATTTCCTGGAGACAGGCGATCCCATCCAGGTGAGGCATGGTCAAATCCATCGTCACAAGTTCGGGCTGTTCCCGATAAAAGATCTGCAGGGCGGTGACGCCGTTCTCGGCCTGAAAGACCTCCGTAATTTCTGGGTGCCGAACATTGCGTTCGATGGCGTTGCGGACAATGAGGGAGTCGTCAACAATGAGCAGTTTCATGCGGCAAGTGGGGATGCGCCCTTGGGGAGCAAAATCTGAAAGGCGCAGTAGGCCCCCTGCTCGGAATGGGGCACGATTTGCCCGCCAGCTTTTTGCAGGGCGGTGCGAATAATATCGAGACCGACCCCGCGACCGGCCAAATCAGTGACCTTTTCCGCCGTGGAAAAACCAGGCTCAAAGATGGCGTGCCGCAACTCGTTTTCCTCCGTGATATTCCACCCCAGTCGTTCGGCACGTTGCCGGATTTTACCGTAGTCCAGGCCGTTCCCATCGTCCTGAAAAATGATCTCGTGGTATTCGGGATGCGATCTCAACTCAAGCTGGATAAGACCGGAAGGATTCTTCCCCCGCACCGTGCGTTCTTCGACAGATTCGATACCGTGCACCATCGAATTGCGGGCCAGGTGGATAAGAATTTCATGCAAAACCTCCGCATGCTGCCGGGGTAAATCTTCGCTGGTAACATTCGTGTGGAAAGTCGCCGGCTTGCCGAGACGCTCGCTGAGATCTGCGATCAAACGGGAAAGAATTTCAATAAGGCCGGCCGGATTGACCACGCCTGAGGGGGCCTGCGTCGGCCCGTTAACCCTGCCTGTGTTGCCGAGATATTTTAACTGATCCAGACTTTGCCGAATCTGGTCACGGAGCTTTTGCAAAATCTCCCAGGAGGACCGGATGCGCACGAGCTCGCTTATTGCGATCTGAGGGGCCAGTCGTAGTTTTTCGAGTTGATCCTCCAGTTGATGCAACGCCCGCTCATGAGAGCTGAGCCTCAGGAACGAGGCCTCGCCCTTAAGCGTGTGTACTTGGCGAAAAAGAGAATGAATCGCGTCTTGCGAGTGACTTTCCCCTTCCGGGAGCCCAAACATCTTCGCGATGACAGAAAGCGCATCGTCGAAGCGGGTCAGGAACCGATCCAGGACGGCCGGTTCCACCTGAAGAATTTGCATGACGATCTGGAGCTTTTCCTCGGCTGCGGCTTCCTGCTGCTCCAGTTCCTGGGCCAGGTTCATGCGCTGGGTAATGTCCTCGATGCGGACGAGGACCTGGGAAATTTCCGCCTGCGTGCGAATGCGCTCGAAGTTGAGCGCAAAATGTTTGACGCGCTTTTCCTGCTGCGCTTCGAGAGAGGGAAAGAGGGCGGCAATTTGCTTGGCGGGATTGATCGACTTGATCAGGCGGTCGATCAACTTGGGATCGAAAAGGATTTTGAGATAATCGTGGAGCTGCTCGTAAGTGGTCGCGTCGAGCAGCGGTCGCAGGACTTCCGGCAAAGACATATCGCACAGATCGGACCTCTCAAAAATCTTTCCCACCACCTTGGAATACTCGGCCCCGATGCGAAAATCCTTATCGATCACCAACAGTCCATCGGTAACCGAATTGAGAATTTGCTCCATCTGCCGGTTGCGCAAAGCGGCGACCTGTGACGAAGCCAGGAGCAGAACCTGTAGAGCGCAAAGACGGTACCGTCCCAATTCTCTATTGTGGACGAGAAATGGCTCGTAGATGAAATCGACGGGACGAGAGAGACACTGTTCAACGGCGGATTGAATTGTGCAATCGGAGGACAAAGTCAACGGCTGCACGCTTATGTCTTCCAGCATGATAATCGAGGGCCGCCGATAATAGATTTCCCGCCCGAAAGCGCGGCTGATACACTTGTAATAGTGGGCCTGGGAGATGACGCCTGCGAAATAGTCTTCATCGAAGAGAATGACACCGGGCAATTCGGGCTGTTGGGCAAAAAGCTGGCCCAATTCTTCGCCCGTGGTATCGACGCTAAGAATAGTGGAGAACCCAGGCAATTGTTCCAAGGTGGAGTACGACCAGTAATTAACGGCATCCTGGCTGACCATCGAAAGTCCACTTCCATTGCGAAAGGGAAGATCAAGGGCGGAGGCTGGTTCCAATTGGATTGCCGTGGGGTCGGACATAATTCCTCACCACCAATCAACCGAGTCCTTATGCCAGACAAGTGACGAGTTGGAGAAGACTGGGTTAAGAAAACCGCATTCATCAAGTCATCCCCAATCTTTTACCGCTATAAAGAGAGCGTAATCCGACTAAAAGGCCTCCTCTGCCAGGATTTAACGGATCGTTACACCTTCAGGCTCTTTACGATCTTATTTCAGGATGGGTTACTTCACAGAGTTTGAGAGGCAACGGTCTAAAATTCTTTATGGCGAAGCTGTGAATTGTAGATAAGTCATCATCTAGCCGATGAATCAAAAAGCTGTTCCAGAGTATGACCTAATTGCTGAATGGTGAAGGGCTTGGCCAGTCTCATTTGAAAGCCATACTGTTTATAGTTGGCCATCACTTCGTTATCTGCATAGCCACTAGATAAAACAGCGCAAATATCCGGATTGATTTCACGCAATTTTGCCAGTGTTTCAACCCCGCTGATATCACCGGGGAGAGTTAAATCAAAAATAACCGCTGAATAGTTTTTCTTCTCTTTCTTCGCTGCATAAAAAGCAGCAATCGTATCCTTGCTGTTGGAAGTTGGAGTTACCTGATACCCCCAAAGTTCCAATCCTTTGGTCATGGCGATGAGGATTTCTTCATTATCATCCATGATCAGAATGCGGCCTTTGCCTTTTCCCAGAATGGGCAGGGGACCGGATATAATATCATGGGCTCTTTTATTTGAAGCGGGGAGAAATAGAGTAAAAGTAGTCCCAACATTAAGCTGGGACTGGACCGTGATACTGCCGTTGTGCGCCCGCATGATCGAGTAGCTGACCGCTAAACCTAGGCCCGTTCCGGTTGTCTTCGTTGTGAAGTAAGGGTCGAATATTTTCTCCAGATTCTTTTGATCAATGCCGTCACCATCATCCTTGAAAGCGACTTCGACATAGCTGCCTGATTTTAATAAAGGGAAAGCTCCTTCTTTAATTTTAACCTGCCGGGCCTTCACCTTCAGCTGTCCACCTGAGGACATGGCCTGTATGCCATTGATCACAATGTTCTGAATGACTTGCCTCAACTGCAAAGGGTCCCCTTCCACAGCGGGCAGGTGGGGTTGGATGTCGTATTGAATACGAGTGCTCGAACCTTGCAGCGCAAACTTTGCGGCTTTGGCTATGAGGGGGGCAAGATTAAGGGGTTGGCGTTGGGGTGTACCTCCTTTTGAAAAAGTAAGAAGCTGATGCGTCAAATACCGCGCCTCCACAGCCGTACTGGTGGCCTGTTTCAAGTATTTCGCTGCCGGAGACTTGCCTATTATTTCTGAGGCCAAGGAGAGATTAAGGCTGATTCCTCCTAGCATATTATTAAAATCATGCGCGATTCCACCAGCAAGTATGCCGATGGAATCTAATTTTGAGGCGCGAGTCCGCTCAGCGTCAGCTTGTTCTTTGGCCGTCTCATCACGAAAGACCATGATCGTGCCCACCACATGGCCATCCTTGCCAAAAATGGGAGATGCACTATCCGTAATAAATAGTCTGCTCCCGTCTCGCGAAATAAGTATCTTGCGCCACATCAACCTGACTTCTTTTTTGGTGGAAAGAACTTCCGTGACCGGGCTCGGTTGCTGCTCACAGGTATTGGGGTCAAGGAGGATGAGTAGTTCTTCAATATTTTTCCCCAACACTTCATTTTGATGCCAGCCGATCAGGTGTTCGGCAACTGAGTTTAAAAGCAGAACGTTTCCACATTCGTCAGTGGCGATGACGGCATCACCGATCAAGCCGAGTGTACACGCCAGCGATTCGAGCGTTGCCGTTACAACCTGCTGTTCATCAACATCAGAAAATGTAGCCATGAATTTCAATGTCAAAACTCACTTATTATCTTCTCACTCCCCATTCATTTTTGATTAAAAACCCTCTTGGAGCGGAACTTACTGGCCATTTGTACTATCCGTGTAACTAGCTGATCCTTCCATATCCCATGCTTCAGAAGTCCGGTATTTGTCCCGATTCTTGATTAAGAGATTTGTTTCGTGGAGATAGGTCCCTTCAGGCACCTGGGCATGGACTTCGGCCGGATACATCCCTTCCGGAAGATCGAGCACTGAACGGGTGAAAAAACGGATGTGCTCGACATGAAATCCACCGGCAGGCAACACGAATGACTTCGTCCCGATAGTTTTTCGGATCACTCTTTGGCCAGGAATGCGGGTAAAATGCCCTTGAGGATAAAGCCAGATCAATTCCTCTTTGGCGCCCTTACAAAAGAGCTTGATTTGTACTTCCTGCACCGGCAGCGGATCGACCATTTTAGCATACCAAGCCAAATTCAAACCCAGCATCAGGTAAGCTTCGGCCAATTCCACATGGTCAACCGACGCTTCAACGTGAAGCTTCGGGCGTCGAAGTGCCTGAAAGACATTCTTAAGAGGTGCAATCATATCGTGCCCTACCCTGAGGCTAAAATCTATCACAAAGGCATTTTAATTACAAATCTAAAATAATTATATTCATGCATATACAAGACGTGCTCTAAAACAAGGCCGGATTGAACGGGAGGCCCTCAGGCTCCGCTTGATTTACTTGCCGCCCACTTTAACCAGAGCGTAGTATGTGTCCTGCGTGATGACGATAAAGCCACTCTCCAACATACTTGAGACCAGCAGGCTTCTCTTGGCTCATTCTCAGAGTTACCTTTTTGGCTTATTAAGCATGGTTTTAAGACTGATTTCTATCGCTTATCTCGTTTAATATAAACAGCTTCGCCGGTTTAGCTCAGTGGTAGAGCAGCGGTTTTGTAAACCGTTGGTCATCAGTTCAAATCTGATAACCGGCTCTTCTTATTCTCGTTTTTAAGACTCACGGACAAAAGTAAATCCTGCAGTACTTCAGGTGAGAGCGGCTTGCTCATATAATCGTCAAAACCTTTGGCCAAAAACCTTTCCCGGTCGCCTTCCAGCGCTTCGGCCGTCAACGCGACCAGAAAGGGACATCGGTCGCCCAGCCTTTGTCGAAGTGTCTCCGAAGCCTTGACGCCATCCATCTCCGGCATCTGGATATCGGGGGAACAAGGTTGCAGTCATTGGTGCTCTTGAACGTAAAGGCCCGGTTCGTATTGAAACTCTCAAATGGGTGGACAAGCAAAAACTCCATGAGTTCATTCACAAAACGACGGCTCCCGATACAGAGAATATCTCATGCCGGAATTGAACGGCCTCGACCTCATTCGCTTCCTGCGCAGCCAGGGCAGCACCATCCCGGTGATTGTCCTCACCGGCTACTGCGATGAACTGGAACTCGCCGCCAATGCCGAAGTACTGGGCCCCTTTGAGGTCGTGACCAAACCCTGGAGTAACGAGCACCTGCTCCAGCGCATCAAGTTCTGGTTGGACACGGTGAAGCCGACGTAACCTTGCCCCTTCCAAGAATCAATAGGCGTGAAGGTAGAGCACGTCCTTCTCGGGCACGGTAACCGTCAGATCAGGCTGGGTCATCTGCTTCATGAAGACAATCGTGACGGTCTGCACTTTCTGGTCCTCGCCATGGCGTTGATTCCAGTTGTGGACAAGGTAATCGGCGTACTTTTGCAAATCTTGAGGATTACGGTCATTGAAAAGATTGGAGAGATATCGCCGCCAACGGTCGTTACCAAAATAAGCGCTGATATCGCCGGGTTTCTCCCACGAGACAGGCTGACCTGTAAATAAATCGATCTCCGTGCCGTTGGCTAAATCAGCGGGAATAACCAGCCACCCGTGCTCCTTTCGCGGATACGGGGCATACATGTTCCATTGCTGATCCAACCGGAAAACATGCCCCCATGGATCGATCTGCTTCATCCACCGGAAAGCCTCGGAGCCGTTCAAACTCGCCATATTCCAAGCCCAAATATCGATGAGGGATATGAGGATAAAGCCGCTCACACTCCGATCAAGAAGGCCCACTGATTTCGGCGCGGAGGCAGCTACGCTCTTGGGTTTTTTACGCTGGGATTTGGTTTTTTGATCCATTGGCTTCCTGCCCATGATGTCCCAAAAAGAAGCAGGTAGAAAAATCAACCAGGCCGTCGCGCAGACCCACGGAAATAAACCGAGGCGCAACAAGCTTTGCATGCCGATGAGATGGAATCCGATAAAAAGGAAGACAACCGCCAATCGAAAGCGATCCCGATAAACCGGCACAAAAAGGAGCAAGGGGCCGATGAATTCGAAAGCACGCGAGCCAAAGGTCAGAAGTCGAAGCAACTCGGGAAATTGCCGCAAGTAGATCCCGAGCGGAGCGGTAAAATGCTCGATATTGAGAGCGTAAAACAAGGCGTTGCCATTTTGGTTCCAGAGTGGATCGGATTTAAGCAAGGCTGCCGACCAATAAACCATGACGATCTGCAGGGTAAAGGCCCATGATGCCAGCTTGGTCGTCAGGAACCATGGTTGGACGACTTCTTTTCGTCGCCAGGCATCGACCGACCAGACCGCGCCTAACGGCAGAAAAAGTGACCAAAACAAGAGAAGCCTCAGCAGAACATCTCCACCCTGAAGAATTTGGGGATTGGCTTGCTGCAGAACGATGACTTCAAGCCAACAAAGGAGTGTGCTTATCCGGGTCAGGAAACCGGTGAGCAAGAGCACCGCAAAAAGAGGAAGACTCCAAAAGACAATCTCCAGGACAAGATTGGACACCACGTGAACGGCCAGATGGCAATAAAACACCTCAAAGCCAGGGGCAAGCTGGGCGAATAGGCCCAAGACCAGCAACCCAAGACCTATCCGAAAAAAAGCCAGGGAACGCAGGTCCAATTTTACCACAAGCTATATTCTCCCAAGCTTTTGATTCTGGATCACCGTATATCCGTCAGACTTCCACTGACTGTAATCTGGCTCGATTGCGACCGCTCAGGGCAGTTTTTCGGAGGAACTAATATCGATGAAAGTCTGGCTGGAGGAAATATTCCGTCCGGGGATCATGGTATTCACCATCAATTCTTTTAGCGTATAACCATTCTTGGTCTCGCTGACATCATTGATCTCCCAACGTTTGACCACATTGTCTTGATTGTCGCAACAATCGACCCGAAGAAGCCCGTGAAATTGGCTGCTCATCCATAACTTCACCTTTCCATAATTGGAGGGAGTTCCTTCAGGCCGCGTCACGGTGAAGAGCCAGGCAGGAAGTGTCTTAATGGAATCTTCCGTGATGTCCCCCTTGCACGGCCAGAGCGTGAAGGAAAGGCTGAGGTCTTCAAAGGTGATGTCGGTATCGAGGATATGCTGCCGGAATTCATCCGGAGTAAGGTCGTGGGCTCCTCCCGGTCCAATTTTCTGGGCACTCTTTTTGTCCGGCCCCAGGCAGACGACATATTTCATACCTTCGTTCGGGAAGGTAAGGGTCATGGTCCAATCGGAAGTAACAATGCTCACCGGGTAGACGTGCGATTTGCAATGCACGTTTCCAACCAAGCGAAAGTGTTGCAGCTTCATCGCCTGATTCAATTCACTCTCCGCCGTACTCGCATCAGGCATCTTGGGGGCCGGACGATCGTCGGCCTGCAATGCTAAAAAGGCCCCGCCGAATCCCAAAAGGGAAAGTGCTGCGAGAAGAGTTTTCATGGAGATGGTTATATCCTTCGAGGAATTGAAACAGGCAAGATTTAGCCCCTGTGTCAGGAGATTAAAGCTTATTTTTGAATAACCAGAATCGAGATGCGTTCACCACCTCAAATCACGCGGCACCCCATGCTTTTAAACTGTTACCCACCCCAACAGTTTCCCAAAATTTTATGTTGTGAGGGATTATCCGGCGTGGGATAAGAAACCACTCGCAAAATTGCGATACTGTCCCCCTTACCTACCCCTATGAAAACATTGTTTACCTCCGCCCTGATGGCACTCCTGTGCCTGGTCATCTCAACCTCATCTCCTCTCGTCGCCGAGACCGCAACGGCTAAACCGGCTACGGGGGAAAAAATCCCGTTTCATGGCAAGCTTCAAGCCGTGGACACGTCGGCGGAGACGATCACCATTGAAGGCAAGACACCTCGCGTGTTTCACCTGACCTCCACGACCAAGATCACCAACGGCGCGGGAGAAGCCTCCACGCTTTCCGCCGCAACGGTTGGCGAAGATGTCGGCGGTTCCTACACCAAGGACGCGGCTGGCAAAATGACGCTCTACTCCGTACGTTTCGGAGCCAAGACAACCGATGGCGAGAAGAGCCCCGGAACAGCGAGCACCTCAGTTCCCGCCCCTTCCACCGCGCTTCCCACCCCTGCGGCTGAAGCCACTCCGGCCCCCTCGACCGCAAAGCCCGCGCCTGCCGTCGATACCAACAAGAAGTATAAATTCACGGGCACGGTCGTCTCCGTAAGTGGCGAATCGATCGTCGTCCATGGCAAGGCCGATGAGACCTATGCAGTCACGGAAACAACCAAGATCACCGATGCGAGCGGCAAGGCAGCGAAGCTGACCAGCTTCAAGGCCGGAGCCAAAATCAGCGGCAGCTACACCAAGGCAGCAGATGGAACGACCTTCACCGCGACCTCGCTGAAGCTCAGCAAATAACCTGACTTGCGATTAACCATAAAAAAAGGGACGACCTTATGGTCGTCCCTTTTTTGTGCTTACTTGCAATACCTACTAGGCACTGAAAAGCTTCGACTTGATCAGGGACAGCGCATCCTGTAACTGGGCGGGTGAGTGACCGGGATCGGTCCCATTCGGGGTCAGGTGGTCCACGACCAAGGGCATGATCTTGGAAATGCCTGCCGTGACTTGCTCCTCCGACAGACCGGCCTTCCCAGCCATGGCCATGATTCGATCCTTACCCACAATCTTCATGACTTGCTCGGCATTGATGGGAGGGTTAACTCCACTGCTGACCCAGCCATTGATGATCCCACCGAGATCATGTTTTTGAAATTTCTGGGTCAGGCCAGCCACGCCACCTTCCTGAGCAACAACTTTGGATACGCCTTCGTAGACAGCCTCATATTGAGCAGGGTCGCCGGGCATGCCTGCTGCTTTTGCTGCCTGCAGAATTTGATCTAATAATCCCATATGATCTCCTTGGTTGGTGTGTTGTGAAAGATGGTAAAAGCTGTCCTATTTGGCTGGCTTGACCGTCACCGTATCCGCCGTCATGTGATAGGTAATGGTCACTTTGGAGCCAACCTTGAGATCGCCCGTCACCTTCGTTCCGGCCTCGCGGGAAACCGTCCAGGGATCTTTGCCCTTCTGAACTGTAATCGAGGTATCCGAGACGCTGAGAACAGGTCCGGTAACTTGGTAGCTATGATCGTCCGCCAGGGCGGAGCCAGCAAAAATCAAAGACAGCAACAAACCGAGTAAGAGTGATTTATTCATGGCATCAGTTGTGTCTCTCGTTTTCCCAAAGTCGACTTTATTTTTGGAACAAATTCATGACACGATCTGGCTACCGTAAACCCACGATAACCAGTCTCTAGGAAGTCGCAGCCAATTCCCGGTCGCGTGGATCGCTCGTGCGCATCGCCTTGACGAAGTTTTGTCCCATTTCCCAAACGGGGCCTGGAAATTTACCGAGATCAGCGACAACTTCATCGAGCGCTTTGACAAACCGGTCGATTTCCTTTTCGCCCACGATGAGCGGCGGCAGGATCTTCACGATATCGGCATTGTTCGCCGCAACCTGCGTCAGAATGCGGTGCTTCGTCAGCATCGGTGTCACGATAAGTTGCGGGAACATACTGGCATCGAGGGAGTGGACGAGTTTCCAGCCCATCTTGGGCATCAAGCCACTTGGCTCGGCAAATTCAATGGCGCACATGAGTCCCTTGACCCGCACTTCCTTGATGATGTCGTATTTTTTCTGGAGAACAGCCAGGCTCTTTTCAAGATAAGCCCCCATCTTGGCGGCATTATCGACCAAGCCCTCGTCTTCAAGCACGGTAAGGGTGGCCAAGCCAGAAGCACAGGCGAGGTTATTCCGCCCGAAGGTCGTCGAATGGACAATACAGCGATCCATACGCGAAAAGGTCTTCTGGTAAATCGATCGGCGCGTCACAATAGCCCCTGCAGGCACGTAGCCTCCGCTCAGCGTTTTGGCTAGGGTGAGAATATCGGGTTCCAGATTCCAGTGCTCGAAGGCGAACCATTTGCCCGTACGCCCAAGCCCGGTCTGCACTTCGTCGCAAATGAAAAGCGTCCCGTACTGACGGCAAAGGGCTTGCGCCCGGTTGTAGTAATCGTCCTTGGCGAATTTGACGCTCTTGCCCTGCACCAATTCGACGATAAAAGCGGCCACATCGCCTTTCTTCAATTCGTGTTCCAGCTCCGCAATATCGCCCATCGTCACCGTTTCGCAGCCGGGGACAAAAGGGCCAAAGCCTTCATGGAAAGCGGGGTTGCCCGTAACCGAAAGCGCGCCGTAGCTCAGGCCATGATACGAATTTTTCAACGAGAGAACGCGGGGACGGCGCGTGGCGCATTTCGCGAACTTCAACGCGCCTTCGACTGCTTCCGTACCGCTGTTGCAAAGGAAAACCGCATCAAGATGCGGTGCGCCCTGCCGGGCCAATCGCTTCACGAGGCGCTCGGCCAGGAGTCCGCTCATCAATGCGGAGTCGAGCTGCACCATGTTGGGCAAATTCAAATCCAGGATATCGCGGATCGCCTGCTGCACCACGGGATGATTTCTCCCGATATTGAAAACGCCGAACCCGGACAGGAAATCGAGGTAATCCTTCCCGTCCATATCATAGAGATAGGCCCCTTCGGCGCGGGCATAGACGATGTCAAAACCGATGGTCCGCTGCACCTTGACCAGGGTCCGATTCAAATAACGGTCGTGCAGCTCGTAATTTTCGCCCAGCCGGGAGGTGACCAGGTCCTTGAGATCAAGAGGCATCTCATCATTTAAGCGGATTTCGCGCTGAAAACAAGTTCCGGCATAAGCCGGTTGAGCTTAGGCACCTTGCTCGATGTCTCTCAGGAGTTGTTCAAATTGAATGATTTCCTCAGGCTCAGCCGTGCCAGCAACCATGTGACCAGCGAGAGATTTGGCCAGCGCAATTTGTTGGGCGTTGAGTCCTGTCGCGTGGGCCATACAGTCGCGGATGATGGCCACGAAGGTATTCCCGTTGAAGTTGCAGAATGGCGCCATACGGTGGCAACGCCGGCAAATTTCGACGGCTTCACCAAGGGTTAATTCCCGCTGGTAATTGTCGATCCAGAAGGCTTTGGTCTCTTCGTACCCGTCGCTGGTGGGTTTGTGCAGGGCGTTTCCGCTTTGGCAAAGCACCGCATTGACAGAGATGACGTATTCCCAGTCGCGGTTTTTGAACCAACCACGTTTCATTTCTGATGCGCAGACTTCTTTTTGGCGGCAGCGATTTCCTGAACAGTGTTGCTCTGGTAACTCCCCCTGCCCGTTAGTTTGTAAAGAGGCTCGGGCCGAAACTGGTGTTGAATTCGAATGCCTTCCGCAATAGTATCCTTAAGGATGGTTTCGCGGGAGCGGGTGTCGTTGTTCTGATCCATGGGCTTACTGGAACCATACTCCGGTTTTGCGTGCGACTCAAGTTAATCGGGTACAGGTCGAGGAATCAGTTTTTAATCTCTCACCACGCGCGTATCGGCCAGGCGATCATGCAGCGCCATTCCACGCGAGCTGAAAAGCGCCGCGACAAAACCGAGAAAGCAGGGCAATGCCGAAAGATATTTGGCCGCATGCCGTCCGGAGGCCCGCGGAAAGCTTATCCGCTCACCCAGCGCATCGGTCACCTTGATGCCCACCCATTGTTTTCCCACCGTGCCCTGCCAACGCGAACACTCAAGGCCCGCCGCATAAAGCCAGCCCAGACCGATGGCGATCAATAAAAGTAACTGGTGGAAATTCCGATTGAGCAAGGCCCATTCCTCCATCCTCGACTGATGATCGATATGATTCCACGCCCCTTGCACTTCCATCGTTATCGCCTTGAGCGCAAAAATCAGGGCAACCGGCACGAATAAAATCACGCAGTCGATGACAAAGGCGATCAAGCGAAGCAAGAAGGAGGCGGGGCGTAACAATACTTCCGGTTTTTCAACCACTGGCAGGGTTGCCTGCACCGAGGCGGGCTTGATTGGCGGTAAAGGAGGAGGCAGGACGGATATCTCGGCTGTTTTTAAGGTCGCACCCCTACCCACCTCCGGCACGGGAATCCCGCCTGCCTGCGCCGTCGGCACAGGCGGCAGCAGGGCACTGCGATCGACATGATCGAGCACTTCGCCCAGCGGCAGCCACTCCTTCAATCCGGGTGAATGGGCCAGGTATTGCAGGGTAAAATCACCGCGGACCAGCCCGTCCTGAATCTGCGCGCGGGTGAACGGTCCCCACGGCGCATTATTCTTGAGAACGGTGATGACCACGGCGGCTCTTATTTCTTTTTCCGGCGAGCCAGCACATTCGAGCGCGTCCGCAACCGCAGCGCATTGAGTCGGATAAAGCCCGTCGCATCGGCCTGGTTGTAGGCGCCCTGGTCGGCTTCCATGGTGGCCACGTCAGGATTGTAAAGGGAAAGCCGACTCTTACGGCCCGCAACGATCAGGTTGCCCTTGTACAATTTCAGCCGCACCGTGCCGGTGACATATTTTTGGCTTTCCTCGACCGCCGCCTGGAGAAATTCCCGTTCCGGCGCAAACCAGAAACCGTAATAGACCAGTTCCGAGTAGCGCGGGATAAGCGAATCGCGCAGATGCATCACTTCCCGGTCAAGCGTCAGCGTTTCAATCTGCCGATGCGCGAAATGGAGAATGGCACCGCCCGGCGTTTCATAGACCCCACGCGATTTCATGCCGACAAAACGGTTCTCCACCAGATCGACACGACCAATACCGTGTTTACCGCCAAGCTTGTTCAACGTCCGCAGCACATTTGCCGGACTGAGTTTTTTGCCATCAACCGCGACGCAGTTACCCTCGACGAAATCGAGCTCCACGTACTGGGGCTTGTTCGGCGCTTTCTCCGGCGAAACGCTCAGCATGAACATGTCGGCAGGGGGCTCGACCCAAGGGTCCTCAAGAATGCCACTCTCGAAGCTAATATGCAGAAGATTACGGTCGGTGCTGTAGGGCTTCTTGACGCTTACCGGAACAGCAATGCCTTTCGATTTGGCGTAATTAATCAGGTCGGTGCGGCCCTTGAATTCCCAGTCCCGCCACGGCGCGATGATTTTCAAGTCGGGAGCCAGCGCCGCAAAAGTCAGCTCGAACCGGACCTGGTCGTTGCCCTTGCCCGTCGCGCCATGCGCCACCGCGTCCGCGTTCTCCAGCCGTGCGATCTCCACCTGCCGCTTGGCAATGAGAGGACGCGCAATGCTGGTGCCGAGAAAATACTGATTCTCGTAAAGCGCGTTGGCCCGGATCATCGGATAAATGAAATCGCTCGCAAATTCCTCGGTCAGGTCATCGATGTAGCATTTCGAAGCGCCCGTTTTTAACGCCTTTTTGTCGAGACCCTTGAGTTCCTCTTCCTGACCGATATCGGCGCAAAAAGCGATGATCTCGGCGTCATACTTTTCCTTCAACCACGTCAAAATGATGGAGGTGTCGAGTCCTCCCGAATAAGCCACAACAATCTTCATGCGAGGTTCTTATCCGAAATAAGGCCAAAGAACAGAAATTCCTTTAGTGAACCTGGGAGTTCCTCCTTGCCCTCCCTCTAATCTTATCGCATCCCTGCGCAACAGGCTCAGGATCATGAACTTTTTTAAATGCGACTCGAATGCCACTCCCGCCCACGCCAGCGCGCGATAAGATAATCGAGCGAGAAAGCACCGGGACCGAAGGCCAGCACGATAATGGCAGCAAACAGGAAGAGAAACGGTGCCGCGGCGAAAAAATCGTCCGTATTTAGCTGCAAAAGCTCACCGAGCGACTTTTGCTCGGTGGTGATATAGGCCACGATGAAGTTGATGATGAGCGGAATCGCCGTCAGCCGGCTCAGCAAGCCCAGAGCGAGAAACATGCCGCCGAAGGTCTCCGTGAAACCGACGAGCCAGGCGTTTTCCATCGGGAAAGGGATGCCCAATTGTGTAAAATACGAGATCGGCGTTTCGATATTCAGGAGCTTGCCAAAACCGGCCTGCATTAATTGAATGCCCCACACGAACCGGATCACAAGAAGAAGCGGCGATTGGAGATGACTACCCACCGAGGCGAGTAAATCGTAGGCATGGGTGAAAAAAGTAACGAGAGGATGAGGAGATGAGGTCATAAAAATAGCTGTCGTTAATGTTGTTGCATTGGAAAAATCAGTTCGCCCGGCAGAACCAACCGAAGGAAGCCCATTGCGCAAACCACCCTTGGAGCGTCACACCAAAATTTTCGTCTACTTTTTTCCGGCGAAAGACGCGTTCGCAGGCCTTTTGTAGCGTAAGTCCTTTTTGCAAGGCGGCACAAACCTGATAAGCCTCGGGCGTAAGGCGCTTGTAGTAGACCGCATGGTCGCTGCGATGAACCGCGAGCCAGATTTTTCCCGGCTTGGGGCGTGTCAGCTTCCGGGCGGCCTTGCGTTTTGTTCGCTCATTGATGGCGTTGCTGGCCTCGCCCTGCGGCTCCTCTCGTCGGCGAACCGCGAGAATGAAGTCGTCGATCGGATAATCCAGAGCCAGAAAAGTAAGGTGGGGCTGAAATCCCAATCGTAATTTGGCCGGATCGCTTCCGAGCAAGTCGTCGACTTCCACGGGAGGCAACTCTTCGCTATCGAAAGCGACGATATGCGCCCATTCCAAACGGGCAATGTCGCGAGCCAGTTCATGATGGGGAGCAACCCAATCCGGCTCCTGACGCAGGAATTTTTCCAATCGATTACCCAGATTGCTCAGGGTGAAGGAATTCGACGGATATTTCGTGAGATAGGCGACCGATAAATCGTAAAAACGTTTCTCACCGATCAAGGTGCGCAGACCGGGAAAATCTTCGTAAAAGCAATCGAGAAGCCGAAACCAATACTGCTTGTTGTAAATTTCGATTCGCTCGAAGGAACTCAGCCGGTCATTGGGTTTGACGAACTTACTGACAAATTTCAGCGTCGGTTTTCCGTCCACCCATTTGGGCCGCATCTGTTGCCCTGGCGTCAAGGGGCGCATAATGACCTTGGCGAAAGCGCGCTGGATGGCCCTAAGATCGCCCAGACCTCGGGATTTAGATGGTCGCCGGTTCATGGAGCAACTCCTCGCAAAATTTGCCTGCCTTCAGGGCCTCGTGGTGGACTTCGTCAAAAGAGGGAATCCGGTCATCCCATTCCAGCAATGTCGCGGTTGGGCCAATTAACTTGGTCGCATGCGCATACATTTTCCAAACAGGATCGAGCACGGGGTGATCGTGCGTATCGAGAATGTATTTCTCGAACTTCGAATGCCCCGCGATATGGATTTGTCCCACGCGCCCATGCGGAATATTGTTC
>Ga0307511_10000384_pt1 | contig 47215 bp, 35 predicted proteins | sample 13_EM_MG_FD_200266 | JGI IMG/M metagenome (GOLD analysis project Ga0307511, IMG submission 200266) | Populus trichocarpa ectomycorrhiza microbial communities from riparian zone in the Pacific Northwest, United States - 13_EM | ecosystem: Host-associated > Plants > Roots > Unclassified | place... | reverse complement strand
AACGCCAGGAAGGGCCCCTTCACGACGAAAAGCGGGCCCCGTCAGCGAACGGTGTGCTCCGCCAGAGCGGGGGCGAAGCCGTTGGCGAAGTTGGCGTCGGCTTCGGCGACCTCGGCCGCCGAGGGGATGGCGTTCTTGCAGGCGGTGCCCGGGCCGTGGCCGGACATCACCTCGGAGCAGGGGCCGGTGTAGTCGTCGGCCAGCCCCAGGTTGTGGCCGAACTCGTGGGTGATGATGCGCGTCGGGTCGAAGCCCTGCGCGACCTGTTGGCGGTCGATGTAGATCTGGCCGTGGCCGTGCCCGTCGGTGGTGGTGTAGGAACCGCCGCCGTTGGTCTCGTGCAGGGTGATGGTGGCACTGCCGCCGGACACCAGCTGCACGTTCTTCAGCCTGGTGTCCCAGTTCTTGACGGCCTGCACCACCTGGGCCGAGTAGTGCGTGATCCCGCTCGCGCTGTAATGCAGGGTGACCACGGTCGGCGCCGCGTCCGCGGGCGCGGCGACAGCGATGCCGGCCAACGGGAGCAGGGCGGCGGCGAGGCCGAGGGTCAAACGTCGAAGCATCTCGTCACTCCTCTGGCGAAGACGTGCGGTCAGGGTGCCGGCCCAAAACTGTCAGTGCGGAATGTGACGCAGCCACCTGCGATCGTCGGGGCGATTTCACGGTTGACCCGGGTAATTTGCTGACCATGAACCTCCCCGAGGAGCTGTCGCTGGCCGTGGACGGGCCGGTGGCCACGCTGACGATCGACCGCCCGGCCAAGCGCAACGCCTTCGCGCTGCGGATGTGGCAGGCGATCCCGGCGGTGGCGAGCGCGGTGGAGGACGACGACGCGGTCCGGGTGCTGGTGATCCGCGGCGCCGGCGACGGCCCGTTCTCGGCCGGCGCGGACATCGCCGAGTTCCAGACGGTGCGCAAGGGGGAGGAGGCCGCGGCGGCCTACTCGGAGGTCGTGCACACGGCCGAGCGCGCGTTGGCAACGATGTCAAAGCCGACGGTCGCGCTGATCCAGGGCTGGTGCGTGGGCGGCGGCTGCGAGCTGGCGCTGGCCTGCGACATCCGGATCGCCGACGACACGGCCAAGTTCGGCATCACACCGTCCAAATTGGGCGTTGTGTACCACCAGATGTCCACGGCCCGGGTGGTGGAGACGGTCGGCCTGGCCTGGGCCCGCTACATCCTGTTCACCGGCGAGCTGCTCGACGCCGAGGTGGCGCTGCGCATTGGCCTCGTGCACGAGGTGCACCCGGTGGACGAGGCGGCTGCCAAGGCCTACGCCCTCGCCGAGACGCTGGCCAAGCGAGCACCGATCACCTTGGCCGGCGCCAAGCAGCTGATCGCCCGCGCCGCCGCCGGCCAGGCCGCCGACGACGAGTGGTCGCACCGCTGGTACCGCGCCTCCTACGCCAGCCGCGACTACGCCGAAGGCGTCGCCGCCTTCGTGGACAAGCGCCACCCCGACTTCACCGCGATCCCGTGGCCCAACCTGCATAAGACTGGGGGTCAGGTGGTGGCGGTGTCGAGGGGGTGGGAGTCGAAGAAGGACCACATGATCTCGTTGGGGTCGATCTTCGGCAGGACGTAGCCCTTGGCCATCGCGCCGGTCACGCCCGGCCACGAGTGCCGCTGCCCGGTCACCGTGTACAGAATCACCTGCCGGCCGCCCTGGCAGCCGTTGTACGTGGTGCTGATGACACCGTTGACAACCTGCTGCGTCACGCCCTTGCCGCAGTGGTCGGCGGTGGCCCACCGCTGGGCCGCGACCGGCACGCCGTAGGACCAGTAGAGCTGCTTGCTGCCGTTGTACGGGTTGGTGCCGTCCGAGGTGCCGTGGAAGGACAGCACCGACTCGGACCGGCCCAGCTTGCAGTCGCCCGGCAGGCGCAGCCCGGACATCGGCGCGATCGCGGCGACCTCATTGGACAGCTCGCAGCCGATCTGCGAGGCCATCCGCGCGCCGCCGGAGAAGCCGGTGACGTAGATCCGCTTCTGGTCCGCGCACAGCGCCTTGCTCATGCTGGCGATGGTGTCCCGGATGAACTGCACGTCGTTGGGCGCGCCCGAGGGCACCGGCCGGCCGTTCATCAGCGGCACGCCCGGCACGTTCCAGGCGAAGCCGTGCGACTTGCCGGCGATGAACGGAATGCCGGCCTGCGGCGCGACGACCGCGAAGCCGTGTTTGTCCGCGGTGGCCGCGATGTTCGACCCGGAGATCTGCTGCAGCGGGGTGCTGCCGCTGCCGTGCAGGTCCAGCACCATCGGGATGGGCTTGCCCGGCATCCGGCCGTGCGGGTAGTAGACGACCACGGTGCGCCGCAGGTCGCCGGACATCACGTGCTGGGTGCTCAGCCCGGCCGGCACCTCGGGCGTCTTGCACGGGCCCTGCGCGGCGGTCATGGCCTGCGGCTTGGGCGAGGAACTCTCGACTACGGAGGCGACGCCCGCGCCGCAGGCGGAGGCGGTCAGCGCGACCAGGATCGAGCCCAGTGCGAGCCCGTATCTGCGACGCGTGGCGGCGGTGGTCATCGGCGGTTCCCTTTGCGGCGGCGGGGCCGACGGCGTCGTCGACGGTCGGCCCCTAATCTACGTTAAGAAGTTCCTGAATTTTCCCTGTAGACGTGTTATCCGCCGGTGGGGTTGCAAGCGTTTCGCCTGACAACGTTGTCAGAGGGTCCGAAGTGGTCAGGACCACACCGTCCGCGGGTGCAGCAGGTCGGCCAGGCCGATCCGCTCGTAGAAGTCCGAGCGCAGCCGGTCGGCCACCGAGTTGACCACCTCGGCGCCGTCCTGCGACGGGTCGACGTGGGTGCGCAGCGGGCGCCTGCCGTAAGGGGTGTCGACCACGCGGACCACGGCCCGGGCCACCTCGGACGGGTCGGCGTCGGCCGGCTCCAGCTCGGTCAGCTTGGCCGTGACCTGCTCGTTGAGGCCGGCGTAGAACTCCTCGTAGGCCTTGGCCGTCTCGGCGTCGGCGGGCTGGCCGGCGTTGGCGAAGTGATTGGTCCCGCCGGTGAAGGCGCCGGGCACGATCAGCGAGGTCTCGATGCCGAACCGGGCCAGCTCCACCGCGTAGCTCAGGGCCAGCGAGTCCATGGCCGCCTTGGCCGCGAAGTACGGCGCGAGGTAGGGCGGCGTGCCGGCGCGGGCCGAGCTGCTGCTGCTGTTCCACACCACCAGGCCCTTGCGGGCGGCGCGCATGTGCGGCAGCACGGCGCGGTTGACGCGCTGCGAGCCGAGCACGTTGGAGTCGTAGATCTGGGCCAGCTGCTCCGGTGTGAAGGCCTCGGCCGGCCCCAGCGTCATGTGGCCGACGTTGTGGAACAGCACGTCGATGCGGCCCTCTTCCTCGATGATCCGCGCCACCGCGGCGTCCACCGAGGCCTGCTCGGCCACGTCCATCTCGATCGCCCGGATCTTGACGCCGTTGTCCTCGGCGTACTGCTGGATCTGGCTCACCTTGTCCGCGTTGCGGCCGGAGGTGGCCCGCATCCCGGCGTACACCGTGTGGCCCGCGTCGGCCAGCCGGTGGGCGCTCATCCAGCCGAAGCCGCTCGACGCGCCGGTGACAACAACGATCTGGCTCTCGCTCATCGTCCTCGCTCCTTGGTTCGTTTGTGGACGTTGTGTACATATAAGCACTCATGGAGACACTGTGTCCATATCCTTGGTTGTGACGGCGGTCACGGCGTTCGATGGGGGAGTGGCGGAGCGCTGGACCTGCCCTCGCTGCGACCGGGAGTTCGCCCGGGCGCGGCAGTCGCACACCTGCGTGCCCGGCTGCACCGTGGACGACACGTTCGCCGGCAAGCCGCCGTGGATGCGCCAGGCCTACGACACGATCGTCGCCGACCTGCGGGAGCTGGGCGAACTGCACGAGGACGCCGTCAAGATCGGCGTCTTCCTCAAGTGCGAGCGCAAGCTGGCCGAGATCCGCCCCCGGTCCAAGGACCTGCTGGTGTGGATCTACCTGCCGGCGGTCGTGGACGAGTCACTCGCGCAGGGCAGATCCGGGGACCGGGTGCTCCACCGGATCGCCGTGCGCGAGCTGACCGACGAGGTGCGGCAGTGGTTCCGGACCGCGTACGAGGTGGCCGACCAGCCGACGTGATGTTGACGACTACTCGTGCGCGAGGAAGGCCAGCGCCCGGCCGTTGGCCTCGCCGCCGGGCTGGACTCCTGCTGCGGGATCGGCACCGAGGTGTCGTGCCTGTTGCCGGCGCCAGCCTACGGATCTTTCGGGCGCAACGGTCACCAGGGCTCCCGCCGGCATGCCGCATGCGCTTCCCGCTTGCGCCCAGATGCCAAGCGAAGAGCGCGCATGTGGCAACTCGGCCGGCGATGTCGTGCACCCAGGGACCGGACACGGGCGCTTTACCTTCCGTTGTCCCGGCCTTGTCGGTACGTTGACGCCGATTTCGTGCCGAGGGACTTGGGTGACGCTGCCCGATTGGTTCCACCCAGGTCGATTGACGTTGTCAGGAGCCCCAACCATGAGCAGAACCCGGATCGCCGGGATCATGCTGGCCGTCGCGGCGGCCGTGGCCGTGTCCGCCATCCCCGCCGCCAGCGCGGTTCCCCAGTCCGCCGAGACGGCCTCGCGCGGCCCGATCGTGATCGGCCACCGCGGCGCGTCCGGCTACCGCCCCGAGCACACGCTGGCCTCCTACGAGCTGGCCGCCCGGATGGGCGCCGACTACGTGGAGCCGGACCTGGTTTCCACGAAGGACGGTGTGCTGGTGGCCCGGCACGAGCCGGAGATCGGCGGCACCACGGACGTCGCGCTGCATCCGGAGTTCGCCAGCCGCAAGACCACCAAGATGCTCGACGGCGTGCCGGTGACCGGCTGGTTCACCACGGACTTCACGCTGGCCGAGCTGAAGACGCTGCGCGCGGTGGAACGCCTGCCCAGCGTGCGCCAGCGCAACACGGTCTACGACCGCCGCTACCAGATCCCGACCTTCCAGGAGATCATCGACCTGGTGCGGCGGCTGGACAGGGAGCTGCACCGGGACATCGGCATCTACCCGGAGACCAAGCACCCCACGTTCTTCAAGAACCTGGGCCTGCAGATCGAGCCGAAGCTGGTGGACGCGCTCAACCGCAACGGCCTGAACCGGCCGGGGGCCAAGGTCTTCGTGCAGTCCTTCGAGGTGTCCAACCTCAAGCAGCTGCACCGCCAGCTGCGGGTGCCGCTGATCCAGCTGACCGGGGCCACCGGCCAGCCCTATGACTTCACGGTCAGCGGCGACAAGCGCACCTACGCGGACATCACCTCGGCGGCCGGCCTGCGTGAGGTGGCCACCTACGCGCAGGGCGTGGGCCCGGACAAGAACCAGATCATCCCGCGTGATGCCACCGATCACCTGGGCAAGCCGACCTCGCTGGTCAAGGACGCGCACGCGGTCGGCCTGAAGCTGCACCCGTACACGTTCCGGCCGGAGAACCAGTTCCTGCCGGCGGACTTCCGCTCCTCAGCCGACCCGAACGCCTACGGCGACCTGTTCGGCGAGATCGAGACGTACCTGCGGGCCGGCATCGACGGCTTCTTCACCGACACGGCCGACATGGGCATCGTGGCCCGCGACGAGTTCCGCAAGGGCTAGGGAAGGGCTGGAGCCCCTGTCCGGGGGGTTGGCAAGGGCTCCAGCAGTCGCCTACCACCAGGGGGGATTGGCGGCGCGGCTCCAGTCAGCTTAGGGCGTCCTGGGTCCGGCCGGGACCCCATTGACGAAATCAGTTGGCAGTCGAGAGCAACTGGGCCAGGGCGGCGTCCACGCCGTCCCCGTTCTGCACCGAGGACAGGCTGCCGCCGGTGTCCTGCGCGATGGCGCTGAGCTGGTCGTGGTCGACGCCTGTGCCGACGGCGATGATGTTGACCGGCACCGGCCGCTTGGCGTCCTTGAGCTGGCCCAGTTGCGTGCGCAACTGATCGAGGGTCAGGCCGCCGTCGTTCTTGCCGGCCACCACCACGACCACCCGGTTGTGCTTGCCGTCCTGGTAGTTGGCCAGCACCGACTGGTACACCGCCAGCACGCTGCCGTAGAGCTGGCTGCCGTTGGCCGGGGTGAGCTTGCCGATGCCGGCGTGCAGCTGGTCGATGCTCTGGTCGATCCGCACCACCGGCACGAGCTGCTTGTACGGCTTGTCGCCGTCCAGCCCGGCCGCGTACGCCCACAGCCCCATCGACCCGGACACGGCCCGGTTGACCTCGCCGGTCAGCGCCCCGCGCACCGCGTTCACCCCGGTCGGGCCCATCGCCGGCGAGGTGTCCACCAGCACCGACAGCACCTCGTTGCCGACCGCGGCCGCGGTCCAGCTGGCCGAGATGTCCTGGGTGGTGGTGGCGTCGGCCGGCGCCAGGTTCTGGGTGAGCGCGGGCCAGCGCATGCCGACGGCGTCGGTCGGGTGGTCCGGCGTGGCCGCGACCCGCAGCCCGGCGGCGGCGAACAGCTTCTGCTGCGCCGGCTGCCGCACGAAGTCGCGGAACTGCTGGGCCGCCTTGTTCTGGGTCTGGTTGACCCAGCTGCCCGACAGCGTGACGAACGGGAAGTCGGCGGCCGGGCTCGCGCCGCCCATGCCCACCTCGTACAGCGGCTTCGCCGGCTTGGGCGCGCCGTCCTGGCCGAGGTTGCGCCGGTACAGGTCGACCTCGGTCACCGGCACCGCGCTGTAGCTGGCGGTGCCGATGTCGGCGGCCTTGGCCAGGCCGTCCAAGGCGTCCAGGGTGTCGGCCGGCGCGCCCGAGGCCCGGGAGTTGGCCAGCTTGGTGATCAGGTCCTTCACACCCTGCTGGGCCAGCATGTCGGTGGTTACCGGGCCGGCGCCCTGCGCGGTCGCGCCGGCCAGCGCCGACTGGATGGCCAGCGCGCTGGCCGGGTTGGTGGCCGGGTCGGGCACCGCGAGCCGGAACTTGCCCCACTGCGGCTTGCCGTAGCCGGCCCAGCCGTTCGCGGCCGAGGTCAGCGCGGGCAGGTCGGTCCACTGCACGAGGTTGCCGCTGGCCAGCGCGTCCGCGCCGGGCTGCTGGGTGGCCAGCACCACCGGGCTGGTGGCGATGGACTGCGGCGTCGTGCTGACGACGGCGTTGTTCTGCGCGGTCAGCCGGTTGGCCCACAGCGTCGAGTCCGGCAGCCAGGCTGCGGGCGGCGCGCCCAGCTTGCTGTCGTCCCACTTGCTCGTGAGGCCGGCCAGCACGGTCTGCGAGTCCACCGACTGCACCTGCGGCCGGACGCACGCGTCGTCGACCACCGGGTGCGTGTCGGTCCAGCGCTGGGCCGCCTCCCGCACCGGCTCGGCGATGCTCGGCGTGACGGCGACGCGCAGCACCACGTCGCCGTCCGCGCAGCCGTTGGCCTCGGCGGCGGCCCGCCGCTCCAACACCCCGCCCAGCCACGTCCAGGCCACCCAGCCGAGCAGGAGCAGCACGACCAGGCCGGTGATCGCGACCGGCCACTTGGCCATGCGACGCCGGACCCTCGTCACCAGCGCGCGGTGTCGAGCCATCACGTCCCTCTCCGAGCCCCAGGAGTCCCTCACGGGTCAAGGTGACCTACAAGGTGTTACATCAGCGTGTTGATCGCCGAAGACCCGCTTGCGGGGTCGAGCGTCAGTGCGCAGATTCTGCCCTAGCTGCCAGACACACGGTGCCTGTTCGGCGCAACCAGGGCACCGAGGGTCACCTTCCGGACACGTGCGTGCCGTCCCGGACCGTGCCCACGTACTCCTCGACCAGGTCCTCCAGCGCCACCACGCCCAGCTGCTGGCCGTCGGCGTCCACCGCGCGGGCCAGATGGCTCTGGGCCCGCCGCAGCGCCGCCAGCGCGTCGTCCAGCCGGGCGTCGGCCGGCAGCTCCGGCAGGCCGCGCACCCGCTCCCGCGGCACCGGCGTCGACGGCGGCCGGTCGGCCAGGTCCAGCACGTCCTTGACGTGCAGGTAGCCGGCCAGCCGGTGGTCCGACCCGCGCAGCGGGAAGCGGGAGAAGCCGGTGGCCGCCACCGCCGCCTCGATGTCGCCGACCGTCGGCTCGGCCGGCACGGTGGTCAGCCGGTCCAGCGGCACCAGCACGTCCTTGACGGTCCGGGTCGTCGACGACAGCGTCTTGGCCAGCCGCCGGTGCTCGGGCTCGTCCAGCAGGCCCTCCTGGCGGGACTCGCCCAGCAGGGAGGCCAGCTCGTCCGGGGTGTAGGCGCCCTCCAGCTCGTCCTTCGGCTCCACCTTGATCAGCCGCAGCAGTGCCTGCGAGATCACCGTGAACGCCGTGAGCAGCGGCCGGGTCAGCCGGCAGAACCAGAAGTGCACCGGCACCAGCCACAGCGCCGCCCGCTCCGGGCCGGCGATGGTCAGGTTCTTCGGCACCATCTCGCCGATCACCGTGTGGCAGAAGGAAACCAGCAGCAGGGCCACCACCAGCCCGATGACGTGCACCACCGCGTCCGGCACGCCCAGCGGCGCCAGCGGCGCCTCCAGCAGGCTGGCCACCGTCGGCTCGGCCAGCGCGCCCAGCGCCAGCGAGCACACGGTGACGCCCAGCTGGGCGCCGGCGATCAGCAGCGGCAGCTGCTGGCCGGCCCGGATCACGGTGCGGGCCCGGGTCTGCCCCTGCCGGGCCAGCTGCTCCAGCCGGTCCCGCCGGGCGGTGATGATGGCGAACTCGGCGCCGACGAAAAAGCCGTTGCCCAGCAACAGAAAGATGGTCAGCAGGAGAGCGAGGCCGTCGTTCACGCGGGCACCTCGCTCGCCTTGGAGACCCGCAGCTCGGCCACCCGGTGCCGGTCCATCGCCATCACGGTGATCCGCCAGCCGTCCACCCGCAGTTCGTCTCCCACCGAAGGAATCTCGCCGAGTCGGGTCAGCACCAGGCCGGCCAGGGTCTCGTAGTCGCCGTCGGGCATCCGGAAGCCGGTGGCCTCCGCGACCTCGTCGGCCCGCAGCAGGCCGGACACCATCCAGCTGGCCTTGCCGAGCGGCCGGACCGGGGCGGCCTCGCCGCGGTCGTGCTCGTCGCGGACGTCGCCGATGATCTCCTCGACCAGGTCCTCCATGGTGACGATGCCGGCAGTGCCGCCGTACTCGTCGACCACGATGGCGATCTGCAGCCCCGAGCCGAGCCGCTCCAGCAGCGCGTCGGCCTCCAGGCTCTCCGGCACCGTCGGCACCGGCCGGATCAGCGCGGACACCGGGGTGGCGCCCCGCTGCGCGGCCGGCACGCCGAACGCCTGCTTGACGTGCACGACCCCGCGCACGTCGTCGAGGTCGCCGTCGTGCACGAGGAACCGGGAGAACCCGGTGCGCATGGCCGCGTCGATCAGGTCGAGCACGGTGTCGTCGCCGCGCAGCGCCTCCACCTGCACCCGGGGCGTCATGAGCTCGTCGGCGGTCCGGTCGCCGAACCGCAGCGACCGGTCCAGCAGCGTCGCGGTGCCCTGGTCGAGGGTGCCGTGCGCGGCGCTGGACCGGACCAGCGACCCCAGCTCCTGGGGCGACCGGGCCGACCGCAGCTCCTCGGCCGGCTCCACGCCGAAGCGCCGCACGATCCAGTTCGCGGTGCCGTTGAGCACGGTGATCGGCGCCTTGCAGGCCCGCGAGAACGCGTACTGGAAGCCGGCCACGGCCCGCGCGGTCGGCAGCGGCCGGGCGATCGCCAGGTTCTTGGGCACGAGCTCGCCGAACACCACCGACAGCGCGGACGCCAGCAACAGCGCCAGCACCGCGCCGATCGCGTCGGTCGCGCCCTCGGGCACGCCCAGCGCCGCCAGCGGCGTGTCGATCAGGTCGGCCAGCGCCGGCTCGGCCAGGAAACCGGTGATCAGGGTGGCCAGGGTGATGCCCAGCTGGGCGCCGGACAGCTGGAACGACAGGGCCCGGTGGGCCTTCTGCACGGCCCGCGCCCGGGCGTCGCCGACGAGGGCGACATGGGTGTCGACCTGGCTGCGTTCCAGCGTGGTCAGGGAGAACTCCGCCATCACGAAGACCGCGTTCGCCAGCGTCAGGGCCAGCACGGCGAGCAGGCAGAGGACGTCGAAGAGGTATCCGGTCATCGGGAACTCACGTCCGGGACCGGGGTGGTATCGCAGCCGGGGCTTTCCCCCGGCTTACTACTGTGGCCAGGTGACCGCGCGTCAGGCACGGAAGAAGTCACTCCTCAAGACGGTGAAGAACGTGGTACGTCGCTGTGTTGGTCGTCGTGGCCAAGTGTAAGGGCCGCGTATATGTGCCGGCCGGACATCCACGTGTCCGTCACCGTGATGTCGCCGAGCGGCGTGTGCTCCGGGTCACCGCTCAGACACACCAAGTCGGCACGCCGGCCCACCGCGATCTCGCCCCACTCGTGCTCGGCCTGCGCCTGCCACGCCACGCCGGCGGTCTGCGCGGCGATGGCCTGCGCCACATCGAGCCGCTCGCCGGGCAGCCACTCCCGGCTGGTGGCGACGCGCAGGCCGTCCAGCGGGTCGGCCGGGCTGACCGGCCAGTCACTGCCGAAGGCCAGCCGCGTGCCCAGCCGGGCCAGCGTCGCGAAGGGATACTGCCGGTCGGCCCGCTCCGGGCCGAGCCGGGGAATGGTCAGCTCGGTCATCACGGCGTCGGTCTGCGCCCACTGCGGCTGCACCGTCGCGATCACGCCCAGCTCCGCGAACCGCGGCCGGTCGGCCGGATGCACCACCTGCGCGTGGGCGATCACCGGCCGGCGATCCCAGTCCGGATTGGCCGCCCGGGCCCGCTCGACGGCGTCCAAGGCGGACCGCACGGCCGCGTCGCCGATGGCGTGCACATGGATCTGGAACCGCTCCGCGTCGAACGCCGTGACGGCCTCGGCCAGCTCCGCCGGCGACCACACCGGCATCCCGTGCGAGTGCGTCACGTCTGCGTACGGATCGAGCATCGACGCCGTGCCAGTCTCAATCACGCCGTCGGCAAAGAACTTCACCGTGCGGGCGGTGACCAGATCGCGGCCGTAGCGCAGGCACCGCTCCCGCCGCACGGCGAACTGGGGCAGTTGCTCCCGCCACCGGTCGGGATCGGCCCGCTGCGCCAGATCCGCCCGGAACAACAGCCGTTCCCGTTCCACGGCAAGGAGATAGGCGTCCACCAGCTCCGGCTCGACCCACGCGTCCTGCACCCACGTGACCCCGACCGATGCATACACCCGCCCGGCTTCCTCAAGCGCCGCAACGAGTTCCTCGGTCGAACGCCGAGGAGTCAGATCCAGCACGAGATCGCAGGCGTGCCACTCCAACAGCGTGCCCAGCGGGCTGCCGTCGGGTCGCCGCAGGATCCGCCCCAGCCGCGGGTCCGGGGTGTCGGCTGAAATCCCGGCCCGTCGCAGCGCAACGCTGTTGCACCACACGGCGTGGTAGTCACGGGATCGCAGCGCCACCGGCCGGTCCGGCACGGCCGCGTCCAGCCACCGCGCGTCGAACGCCCCGTCCGGGGCCAGCGTCGGGTCATAGCTGGCGGCCACAATCCAATCGTCGCCGGGATTTTCCCGAGCCCACCGGCCGACCTCGGCCACGACTTCGTCCACAGTGGACTGCTCGGTGATCGCCGGGCCCTGCCGCTCCAGCCCGCCCAGCACCGGATGGGCGTGCCCGTCGCCGAACGCCGGCAACAAGACGCCCGGCCGCTCCACGACCTCCGCGATGCCCAAAGCCTCGGCCTCGGGCCCCACTGCGACGATCCGGTTGTCGGCTATGGCCACCGACTGCGTGGCGGTGCGCAGCAGGATCAAATGCTTCGGGTGCTTTCCCGCAGCACGACCTCGGCCGCTATCCGCACGGTGCGCGGATTGCCGTCATGGTCGCTCAGCGCCATGTGCGCCGCCCGCGCGCCCATCTCCTCCAGCGGCAGCCGGACGGTGGTCAGCGTGGGGGAGACGTCCCGCAGCGTCGGGATGTCGTCGAAGCCGGCCACCGAGATGTCGTCCGGCACCCGGACCCCGGCCGCCCGCATCGCGGCCATCGCGCCCAGCGCCATCACGTCGTTCACGGCGAACACGCAGGTCGCGTCGGTGCCCTCGGCCAGCAGCTCGGTCGCCGTGTCGTAGCCGCCGTCGCGCGTGAACCCACCGTACCGAATGGACTTCTCCGGCAGCTCCACACCGGACTCGGCCAGCCCCGCCCGGAAGCCCGCCACCCGGTCCCGGCTGGTCAGCAGCTCCTCCGGCCCGCCGAGCACGACGAACTCGCGGTGCCCCAGCTTGGCCAGCGCCACCGCGAGCGCCTTGGCGCCGGCCCGATTGGCCGGCACCACCGTGTCCACCGGCAGCTTGGCCTGCGACACGCACGCCACCCGGCCGCCCTGCTCGGTGAACGCCGCGATCTCCTCGGCCAGCCGGGTCGTGGCGGCCCGCTTGGTGGTGCGGCTGCCGATCATCACCACCGCCTTGGCCCGGTGCCCGCGCAGCGTGGCCAGCAGCTCCCGCTCGCGGTCCGCGCTGCGCGCGGTCGTGCCCAGCACGACCACCAGGCCGGCGTCCTCGGCCACCCGGGTGACACCGGCGGCGATGCTGGAGAAGTAGGGGTCGGAGATGTCGTGCACCACCAGCCCGACCAGCGAACTGCTGTTGCGCGCCAACGCCTGCGCCGAGGCGTTGGGCAGGTAGCCCAGTGAGTCGGCGCTGGCCAGCACGCGGTCCCGCAGCGGGTCGCTGACCTGCCGGTCGCTGCCGTTGATCACCCGCGACGCCGTGGCCAGTGACACCCCGGCGTGCTGGGCCACCTCGGCCAGCGTGGTCTGCCGTCCAGGCACCGGCGCACCTTCCCTTCCCCGACTGAACAGCGACAGTACCGGTGACCTGTGCGGCATTCGTGCTAACGCCCCCGGCTTGTCGCGGCCGCACTCCCTCTTGTCACGCGGCTGAGCGCGTCCACGGTCACCTTGATCGCCGGCCGACGACTCGTGCGCTCCCGCCAGATCGCGTACAGCAGCCGGGTCGGCACCGGCTCCAGCCGCACCGCGACCACGCCGTCCGGCAGCGGGGCGCGGCCCAGCCGGGGCATCAGGGCCACGCCGATGCCGGCTCGCAGGAACTCCAGCTGCGACTCGTATTCGGACACCAAGTAGCTCACCAGCGGCTCGTGGCCGGTCGTGCGGACCGTCTGCACCAGCCAGTCGTGGCAGATCGACCCGGGCGGCTGGCACAGCCACCGCTCGCCCACCAGGTCCGTCGCCGTGACGCGCTCGCGGCCGGCCAGCCGATGACCGGCCGGCACCAGCAAGTCGGCGACGTCCTCGCCGATCGACCGGCGGGTCAGGTCCTCGGGGATGGCCAGCGGGGCGGTCTGCCAGTCGTGCACCACGGCCACGTCGACGTCGCCGCGCTCCACCGCGGTCACCGCGTTCGGCGGGTCGATCTCCAGCACGGTCATGTCCAGCGCCGGATGCTCGGCCGCCAGCTCGACGACCACCGCCGGCAGCAGGCCGCGGCAGGCCGTCGGGAACGCGCCGAGGGCGACCTTGCCGACCGGCCGGCCGCGCTGCTCCTCCAGCTGGATCTCCGCCTGCTCAACGAGTTTCAGCACCTCGGCCGCGGTGCCGGCCAGCACCTGGGCCGCGTCGGTCAGCACCACGCCGCGGCCGCGCCGTTCCAGCAGCGTGGTCCGGGTCTCCCGCTCCAGCTTGTTCAGCTGCTGGGAGATCGCCGACGGCGTGAAGCCGAGCGCCGTCGCGGCCCCGTTCACCGAGCCGTACACCGAGACCGCGTGCAGGGCCCGCAGCCGAGCCAGGTCAATCATGTAGCCATGCTAAACCGAACCATGAAGAACAATTCGATAGTGCTTAACTGACTGCTGGCCGAGGCTGGCCCCATGCAGCCACGTCACCTCCTCGCGGCCCTGCTCGTCGCCGTCATCTGGGGGATCAACTTCGTCGCCATCGACATCGGCCTGGGGACCTTCCCACCGCTGTTGCTCACCGCCCTGCGGTTCGCGGCCGCCGCTGTGCCCGCGGTGTTCTTCGTGGGCCGGCCCGGCGTGCCGTGGCGCTGGGTGCTCATCGTCGGCTCGACCATCGGCGCGCTCCAGTTCGGGCTGCTGTTCCTGGGCATCCACCTCGGCATGCCGCCCGGGCTGTCCTCGCTGGTGGTGCAGGCCCAGGCCGTGTTCACGATGGCCTTCGCCGCGGCGCTGCTGGGGGAGCGGCCGGGGCGGTGGCAGCTGGCCGGCATGGCCGTCGCGCTGGGCGGCATCGGCCTGGTCGCGCTGGACTACGGGCTGGACAGCCCGCTGCCGGCGTTCCTGCTGGTGCTCGGCTCGGCCGTCGGCTGGGCGCTGGGCAACGTCGCCACCCGCAAGGCCGCGCCGCCGGACGCCTTCCGGTTCATGGTGTGGGTCAGCGCCGTGCCGCCGCTGCCCATGCTGGCGCTGTCGTTGCTGGTCGAGGGCATCGGCCCGGACCTGCGGGCACTGGCCCATCCGACCGTGCCGGCGCTGCTCTCCGTCGCGTACGTCGCGTGGCTGGCCACCCTGGTCGGCTACGGCCTGTGGGGGATGCTCATTCGTCGCTACGGCGCAACCGCCGTTGCTCCTTACTCTCTGCTCGTTCCCGTGTTCGGAATGTCATCGTCGGCGTTGTTCCTGCACGAGGAAATGTCCGGACTCCGGATCGCCGCGGCCGCTCTGGTGATCGTCGGTGTCGCCCTGACCTCGGTGTTCGCCCCTAAACCGACAGGGTCTCACCAGGCCCCCATGGTCAACCGCTATGGTGCGCCTCACGACGTTCGGTAAACACCGATCTAACTGTCAGTGCACCACGGGAGGTAGTGGGTTGAGCGCCACCGTTGAGAGCGCGAAGCCGCCCCAAAAGGGTTTCTTCGGGCACCCCGCCGCTCTCGGGCCGCTGTTCTTCACCGAGTTCTGGGAGCGCGTCTCGTACTACGGGATGCGGGCGATCCTGCTGTACTTCATGTACAGCAAGCTCAGCGAAGGCGGCCTGGGCCTCGATCCGACGCTGGCCAAGAGCCTGATGTCGATCTACGGCGCGGCCGTGTTCATGTCCAGCGTGCTGGGCGGCTGGCTGGCCGACCGGATCTTCGGCTCGCGCCGGGCCGTGTTCATCGGCGGCGTGCTGATCATGTTCGGGCACATCGCGCTGTCCTTCCCGTCCGGGGTGGGCGCGCTGTACACGTCGATGCTGCTGATCACCGTCGGCACCGGCCTGCTCAAGCCCAACATCTCCAACATGGTCGGCGGCCTCTACGACGAGAAGGACCGCCGCCGCGACGCCGGCTTCTCGATCTTCTACATGAGCACCAACGCCGGCGCGGTGGTGGCGCCGCTGCTGGTCGGCACCCTCGGCCAGAGCGTCGGCTACCACGTGGGCTTCTCGGTCGCCGCCATCGGCATGTTCATCGCGCTGGTTTTCTACGTGCTGGGTCGCAGCCGCCTCGGCGACGTCGGCAACGCGCCGAGCAACCCGCTGACCCCCGATGAGCGCGGCAAGGTCTTCGGCCGCATCGGCGTCGGCGTCGCGATCGTCGTCGTGCTCGGCGTGGTCGTGGTGCTGGCCGGCTGGTTCACCGTCGACCTGGTGATCAACGTGATCAGCGCGCTGGGCATCATCCTGCCGACCGCGTACTTCGTGACGATGATCCGCAGCAAGCAGGTCACCGCCGTCGAGCGGTCCCGGGTGATCGCCTACATCCCGCTGTTCATCGCCTCGCTGTTCTTCTGGCTCATCGAGGAACAGGGCTCGGTCGTGCTGGCCGACTACGCCGCCAACCGGACCGACCTGCACATCGGCAACTTCACGCTGCTGGCCTCGTGGTTCCAGACGCTCAACCCCGGCTTCATCGTCGTGCTGGCGCCGCTGTTCGCGCTGCTGTGGACCAAACTCGGCAGCCGGCAGCCGTCCACCCCGGTCAAGTTCTCCATCGGCCTGGGCATGGCCGGCCTGTCCTACCTGCTGATGGTGCTGCCCGCCGCGCTGTACGGCCCCGACGCCAAGGTCAGCCCGTTCTGGCTGCTCGGCAGCTTCCTCATCGTCATCCTCGGCGAGCTGTGCCTGTCCCCGGTGGGCCTGTCGGCCACCACCCGCCTGGCCCCCAAGGCCTTCGGCGCCCAGATGCTGAGCCTCTGGTTCCTGTCCGACGCCGCCGCCCAGGGCATCAGCGCCCAGATCGTCCCGTTCGCCACGCCGCAGACCGAGATCCCGTACTTCGGCATCGTCGGCGGCGTGACCGTGGTGCTGGCCATCGGCCTGCTCTTCCTGGCCCCGGCCATCTCCCGCAAGATGCAGGGCGTCGACTGACCGTCTGTTGCGGGTTGGGGGGCTTTACCTGCGTTGAACGCGGGTAAAGCCCCCCAACCCGCATTGGTCCTGTGTGGACAGAGCAGCGCCCCTCGATCCGTCACGGCGGCGGGGTGGCGGATCGGGGGCGCTGCTTCCAGAGTGCCTGAAAATCTGGGAAACGCCGCACAGCATGACCCGAAAGGGTGGGTGATACCCATCTCTTTGACGGTAGGTGGTCAGCCGACCGCCGCTGGGTGACGGGCGGTGACGCGGACCGGCAGGCGCAGCGGACCGCGGACCGCGCGGCTGGGGTGGCGTTGCACGGTGCCGCCGAGGCGTAGGTCGGGGAAGCGGCGGAACAGGGCCCGCAGCGCGATGGCTCCCTCCAGCCGGGCCAGTCCGGCGCCGAGGCAGTAGTGCACGCCGGAGGAGAACGTCAGGTGCTCCCGGGCGTTGGGCCGGTCGGGGTCGAACCGGTGCGGATCCGGGAACACGGAGGGATCCCGGTTGGCGGCGGCGGTGAGCAGCAGGACGACCTGGCCTGCGGGCACGGGCCGGCCGGCCAGCCGGGCCTGGCCGCCGGGCAGCGCCATCCGAGCCGTGTACTGGATCGGCGGGTCGAGCCGCAGGACCTCCTCGACGATGGTGTCCGTCGCAGTGGGATCGTCCACGAGTCGTTGCCGCACAGCGGGATTGGCCAGCATGGCCAGCACGCCGTTGCCGATCAGGTTGACGGTGGTCTCGAAGCCGGCGGCCAGCAGCAGCCCGGAGGTGGCCAGCAGCTCGTCCTCGGTCATGCTGCCGTCGGCCAGCATCCGCCCGATCACGTCGTCGTTCGGCTCCGCACGGTGTTCGGCGATCCGGTCGGTCAGGAAGGCGTTCAGCTCGCGCAGCGTGGTCCGCAGCTCGCGCACCTGGGCCATGCTGCCCATGCCGTCGATGGACGTGGCCAGCACGGTTCCCCACTCGATCATCCGCCGGTGCTCGGCGTCGGGCACGCCCAGCAGGTCGCAGATGATCTTGATGGGCACCCGGGCCGCGAACTCGCCGACCAGGTCGAACTCCTCGCGGCCGGCAAGCTGGTCCAGGAAGTCCTCGGTGATGGCCTCGATGCGGGCCCGGCGGTCGTGCATGGCCCGTGGCGTGAACAGCGGCGACACGACGTGCCGCAGCCGGCCGTGCTCGGGCGGGTTGCGGAACAGGAACGAGTCCGAGAGCGGGTCGACCATGCCGTCGAGCTTCGGATCGGGCTGGCCGATCTCGGCGTTCGGGGCGATGCCGAACGCCGGGTCGCGCAGCACCGCGTTGCACAGCTCGTAGTCGGTCACCAGCAGCATGCCGAGCTTGCTGGGCACCACCTTGCCCAGCGCGCGGATGCGCTCGTACTGCGGATACGGGTCGATGGATTGGAACGGGCGGATCAGCATCGCGCCCGGATCGCGCAGCAGCCGGAAGCCGCCCAGCACGACGTTGCCCACAGCGATGGACGTAGCCAGCCGTCGGTCGGACATGGTGTCCTCCTCACCCGCGTCGACATCGCCTTTGTACCACCGGCTTGACCGGGCCCTCCATGCGGTGAGAATCTCTGCGAGTAAGAGATTAGGGGGTGGGCACCATGTCGCTGCCCGAGCCGGCACGGTCCGATGTGCCTGGGGCCGCCGTGCCGCTGAGGCTGTCCAACGACGACCGCGAGCAGGCGGTGGAACAGCTCAACCGGGCCGTCGCCGACGGCCGCCTGACCTGGACCGAGCACGCCGAGCGGGTCGAGGCCGTCTACGCGGCCCGGGTGACCGGCGACCTGCGGCCGTTGCTGGCCGACCTGGGCTCGGCCGACGTGGCGCCGATGTCCAACACCGTCACCGAGGTCAGCGCGGTGCTGAGCAAGATCGTGCGCGTGCCGGACACCAGCCGCCGCATCCACGCCCGCTCGCTGTTCGGCGCGGTGGTGCTCAATCTGGTCTCCGTGCCGGCCGGCCAGGAGATCGAGGTCCAGGTGGACGCCTTCTGCGGCAAGGTGCAGCTGATGGTCGCCGACGACGCCACCGTGATCGACGACGGCGCGGCCATCCTCGGCAAGCGCGCCGTCTACGGCGAGCAGGACGGCCGCAACGGGCCGGTCATCCGGCTCACCGGCACGGTGAAGCTGGGCAACCTCAAGGTGTTTCGGGTCTGAGGCGGTCTGCTACTTCGGTCACGAGCGCCCGAACCCACACGTGTGCCGGGTCGGAGTTCAGCCGTGGGTGCCAGACCATGCCGTACGGGAACGGGGCGGCCAGCTCCGTCGGCGCCTCCACCACCCGCACTGAATGGTCGCCGCGGCGGGCCTCGGCCCCGCGCCGCGGTATCAGCGCGACCAATCGGGTGCCCGGAAGGGCGGTGAACGCCGCCTCGAAGTACGGCACCCGCAGACCGCCACGCTGCGGCACGCCCAGCTCGGCCAGCCGCCGGTCGACGACCATCAGCTGCTGCGGCAGCACCACCACGCTCACCCGGGGGAACCGGGCGAGCTGGTCCAGCGTGAACCGCTCGTCGGGGAACGGATGATCGGCGGCGACCACGCAGACGTAGTCCTCGTCGAACAGTGGCTGCCAGCGCAGTCCGGACGGCGGCTGCACCGGCGACAGCGCCAGATCGACCCGGCCGTGCTCGATCTCGTCGTACGTGCGCGGGCTGAGCGGCTCGACCGTCAGCGACAGGTGCGGCGCCTGCTCGAACAGCCGGGGGAACAGGCCGCTGCCGATCACCGTGACGGCGTAGTCGGTGCAGTTGACCCGGATCGCGTCGGTCGAGGTCGCCGGGTCGAACTCGCCGCCGCGGACCAGGGCGCGCAGCCGGGGGAGGATGAACTCCAGCTCCTGCTGGATGGCGCGGGCGCGAGGCGTCAGCTCGTAGCCGCGGGTGGTCCGGACCAGCAGCTCGTCGCCGAAGGTCTCGCGCAGCCGGGTGAGCGTGCGGCTCATCGCCGACTGGCTGAGGTGGAACCGCGCCGCCGCCCGGGACACGTGCCGCTCCTCGAGCAGGACATCGAGCGCCTTGAGCAGGTTGAGATCGGCGTTCTCGATATGCATGGCACGCATGCTAATGCCGGCCAATGTGCACACGGTGCCTCATCGGCGTTTTCCGGCGGGGGCACGACCATATTGGCGCATTCAGCTCTATGACGCGATCGACGCCCTCGATCCGGACCTCGGGACGATCGTCCACGCCGTCGATGGGCACACCCCGCCGCGGGCCTCCCGCAAGATCGCGGCCGGTCGCTGAGAGTGACCCCGGCCTGGTGCTGTGAAGGGGCCTTTCCGGGCGTTCAACGCCAGGAAAGGCCCCTTCACAGCATGACGGTCAGGCCCCTCGCCGGTGCCGGCGGACGGTCTCCTCGACGAGGTCCAGCACCGGGCCGAGGTCGTCGGCCGGCAGGCCCATGGCCAGGTGTGAGACCAGGCCCTCCAGGACCAGCTCCAGGAAGTCGGACAGCACCTCGACGTCGACGTCGTCGCGCAGGTTGCCGGCCTCGCGCTGGCGGCGCAGCCGGTCCTGGGTGGCCTTGGTCAGCTGCTCGGAGCGCTCGGCCCAGCGGCCCCGGAAGTCGGGGTCGGTCCGCAGCCGCCTGGAGACCTCCAGCCGGGTGCCCAGCCAGTCGGCCGGGTGCTCCTGGTTGTCATCCTCCTTGCGGCCGGCCAGCAGGTCCCGCATGACCTGCACCAGGCCCTGCTCCGCGACCACCTCGGCCATCCGCAGCGCGTCGTCCTCGGCCAGCGCCAGGAACAGCGACTCCTTGTCCCGGAAGTGATGGAAGATCGCGCCGCGGGAGAGTCCGGTAGCCTCTTCCAACCGCCTCACGGTGGCGCCCTCGTAGCCGTGGCGGGCGAAGCAGGCGCGCGCGCCGTCGAGGATCTGGCGGCGGCGGGCCTCGAGGTGGTCCTGGCTGACGCGGGGCATTCCACCATCGTCCCGCCGGCGATCGGCAATTGCAATCCGTACGTACGGATTGCATACCGAACGTAACCGACGAAACATCCTATGACTTCAGTGGAGAGTGAAGGCAAGCGCTTTCACGTATTGACACCCGTACGGACAAATGGTGTGATCCACCATACGGAGAAGGGATTTTCCGCTCCGATCCGCCGCCACCTGACACCCCCTGCTCTGGGAGGCATAGTGGCACCCCCATCCCGATGGCGGCTCGCGCTCGCCGGTGGTCTGGCCGCGGCCGTCGCGCTCGCCGTGGCCGTGCCGAACGCGATCGCCGCGCCCCAGGCCGGCACGGTCTACGAGGCCGAGAACGCGACGATCTCCCAGGGGACCGTGGCGAACAATCACACCGGTTACACCGGAACCGGTTTTGTCGACTACACGAACACCACCGGCAGCTACGTCGAGTTCACCGTGAACTCGCCGAACGCCGGCAGCGCGCGGCTGGACTTCCGCTACGCCTTCGACGCGCCGGACAGCCGGCCGATGGACGTGACCGTCAACGGCACCACGGCGGTCAGCAACCTGGCCTTCCCGACCACCGGCAGCTGGACGACGTGGCAGACCGCCACCACCACCGTCAACCTGAAGGCCGGCAGCAACAAGGTCCGGGCCACGGCCACCACCGCCAACGGCGGGCCCAACCTGGACAATCTCACGGTGACGCCGAACAACGTCGACACCACCCCGCCGACGCCGCCGAGCAACCTGGTGGTCAGCGACATCACCCCGACCACCGCGCACTTCGCCTGGGCCGCGGCCACCGATGACACCAGCGTCGTGCGGTACGAGGTCAACCGCGGCGGCAACGTGCTCAAGACCGTGGACGGCAAGACGCTGTCGGCCACTGTGGACACTCTGACGCCGAACACCGCCTACGACATCTCGGTCGGCGCGTTCGACGCCGCCGGCAACGCGTCCCAGCAGAGCAACGTGGTCACCTTCACCACGCCGCCCAGCAACGACCACACCCCGCCGTCCGCGCCGGCCAACCTGCGCTCCACCGGCGTCACCGCGGACAGTGCCGCGCTGGCCTGGAACGCCTCCACCGACAACGGCGGCGTGATCGCCGGCTACGACGTGTACCAGGGCGGCGCCAAGGTCGCGACCACCACCTCGACCAGCACCACGGTCACCGATCTCAGCCCCAGCACCAAGTACATGTTCACGGTGACCGCGCGCGACCCCGACGGCAACGTCTCCGCGGCCAGCAACGCGCTGTCCGTGACCACCGCCGCGCCCGGCGGCAAGGGCGGCATTCCGGTGTTCGACAAGAACGTCGCCAAGCTCGACCTGCCGTGGGGCATCGACTGGCTGCCCGACGGCTCGGCGCTGGTGGCCGAGCGGGACCGGTTCGAGATCGACCGGGTCACCCTGGACGGCCAGGTGACCGTGCTGGGCAAGGTTCCTGGCGCTGTGACCACCAACGGCGAGGGCGGCGTGCTGGGCCTGGCCGTGTCGCCGAACTTCGCCAACGACCACTTCATCTACATCGACCACACCGCGGCCAACGACAACCGGATCGTGCGGATGACCTACCAGGACGGCAAGTTGTCGACCACGTCGACGCCGATCCTGACCGGCATCGAGAAGAACCGGTACCACAACGGCGGCCGGCTGCGCTTCGGGCCGGACGGCAAGCTGTACGCCACCGCCGGCGACGCCAAGAACGGCGCCAACGCGCAGAACAAGAACTCCCTCAACGGCAAGGTGTTGCGGCTCAACGCCGACGGCAGCGCGCCGACCGACAACCCGTTCTACGCCACGGGCGGCAACGCGCGGTACGTGTACAGCATGGGCCACCGCAACCCGCAGGGCATCGCGTGGGACTCGCGCGGGCAGCTGTGGGAGACCGAGTTCGGCGAGAACAGCCAGGACGAGCTGAACCTGATCCAGAAGGGCGGCAACTACGGCTGGCCGTCGTGCGAGGGCACCCAGGGCAACTGCGGCGGCTACGTCGCGCCCAAGCAGACCTGGCCCACCGGGCAGGGCGGACCCAGCGGCATCGAGATCGTGAACGACTGGATCTATGTCGCCTGTGTCACCGGGCAGCGCATGTACGTGGCGCAGATCAACTCGGCCGGCACCGGCACCAGCACCCCGCAGTCGATCTTCGCCGGCAAGTGGGGCCGGCTGCGCACCGTTGTCAAGACGCCCGACGGCGGCCTGTGGGTGACCTCCACCAACAACGACATGAACGGCGGCACGCCGTCGGTGTTGGACAACGTCATCGTGCGGCTGAAGTTCCCGTAGTTTTCCCCGTATAGCACGGATCGACCCGCTGGCATAGGCCCCGTGGCCAAACACGGGGCCCATGCCAGCGTTTGGGTTCGGGCGGCGGCGGGTCGTGCTATCACATCTGTGGACTGGCCGTCTAGTGGACAGGACAGCAGATGTCGATCAACGTCTTGCCGGGTGGGCTGCCGCTGCTCGGCCACGCGATGGATCTTCTCCGCCGGCCGCTGTCGTTCGTCGAGCGACTGCGCGACACCGGCGGTGTGGTCCGGTTCAACCTGGGGCCGCGACCGTCCTATCTGATCAGCACGCCCGACCTGGTCAAGGAGGTGCTGATCAGCAAGTCGCACTGCTTCGACAAGGGTGGGCCGCTGTTCAAGCAGTCGAAGCCGTTGCTGGGCAACGGTTTGGTCGGCTGCGACCGGGAGCAGGCGCGGCGGTCCCGGCCGCTGATGAACCCCGCCTTCCATCACAGCCGGATGGCCCGCTACACCGAGGTGATGTCCCAGGTGTCGCGGGAGATCGCCGACGGGTGGATCGACGGGTCCACTGTGGACTTCGACGCGCAGATGAACGTCGCCACCATGGACGCGCTGACCCGGTGCCTGTTCGCCGGGGTGTCCGACACCGACACCGCCGCCGAGGTGCGGGCCGTGATGCAGGTGATCGTCAACGGCGTCGGGCGGCGGGCGTTCATCCCGATCTCCTTCGTGCACAAGCTTCCGCTGCCGCCCAAGCTGCGCGAGGACGCCGCCATGCGCTCGCTGCACCGGGTGGTCGACGGCGTGATCGCCTCGTACCGGCAGGGCGGTGTGGACCATGGCGACCTGATGTCCATGATGATCATGGCTCAGGACGACGCCGGCAACGGCATGACCGACACCCAGCTGCACGACGAGGTGCGCAGCATCATGGTCGCCGGCACCGAGACGTCGGCCACGATGATGCTGTGGATGGCCTATGCGCTGCACCAGCATCCCGACATCCGGGCTCGCATGCAGGAGGAGCTGGACCTGGTCCTGGCCGGCCGGCGCATCGACTACGAGGACATTCCCAAGCTCGAGTACACCTCTCGTGTCGTGCAGGAGGCCCTGCGCCGCTATCCCGTCGCCTGGCTGCTCACCCGCTACGCCACCGTCGACGTCGAGATCGACGGCGTGCTCATCCCCGCCGGCGCCGACGTCATGTTCAGTCCGTACGCCGAGCACATGGATCCTCGCAACTTCGACGACCCCTTCGCCTTCGACCCCGACCGCTGGCGTCCCTCCCGGGCCCGCGCCATGCACCGCCAGGCCTTCCTCCCCTTCGGCGCCGGCGTCCGCAAATGTGTGGGGGAGTCCTTCGCCTTCACCGAGATGATGGTCATGGTCGCCACCTTCTTCGGCGCCTGGGACCTCCGGCCCGTGCACGAGGACCCCGAGCCCACGGCCAGCACCACCTACCGCCCCCGCCACACCCACTTCGTGCTCGCCAGGCGCTGATTCCAGCGCCGGCTTGTGAGGAGGCCGCGCCCAATCTTGATCGGTCTTGTCCACGGATCCCGCCATCCAACAACCCTGTCACCCGACCGGTTCCGCCTTTCTTGGTGACGTGGTCGCCGGCACCTCGGGCAGTCGGGGCGGCACGGACGGTCGGCCAGACCTTAAGAAGGGATAAACGATGGCCGGCCTGACCTGCGATGCCGTGCGATTGTCAGACCCCCCGTGTAGCGTCGGAACGACGACGATCACGAAGGGTGGTAACGGTGACTACCGTCAGTGTTCCTCCCGCCACCGATCCGGCGCCCGACTTACTCCGGGACCGTGAGCGGGCCGAGGCCTACGTGGCCTCGGTCTGCTTCAAGCACGGGCCACCGCGGTACGTGGGGGCTGAGATCGAGTGGACGGTGCACCACGCGCAGGACCGATGTCAGCCGCTCGACCAGGAAGTGCTAGCGAGAGCCCTGGGGCCGCACGCCCCCGCCACGCTCCGGCCCGACAGCCCGAACCTGCCGCTTCGCGGTGGTTCCCCTGTCACCGTCGAGCCCGGTGGCCAGGTGGAGATCTCCACTCCGCCCAAGACGACAACAGCCGACCTGCTCACCACCGTCTCCGCCGACATCGCGCAGCTCCAGGGGCTGCTCGAGGCGGAAGGACTGGAACTGGGCACGACCGGAACCGATCCCTATCGCTCGCCGCGCAGGGTGCTGGACACCCCGCGCTATGCGGCGATGAACTCCCGCTACGACCGGCTGGGACCCGACGGTGTCGCCATGATGTGCAGCACCGCCGGCCTCCAGGTGTGCCTGGACACGGGCGAAGCGGGACAGGTCGCCAACCGCTGGAACGCGCTGCACGCGCTGGGTCCGGCGCTGCTGGCGGCGTTCGCCAACTCGACGGGACTGGCTGGGAAGCCGACCGGATGGGCCTCGGCGCGCACCCGAGTGGTGCTGGGCGCCGAGCCCGCCCGCAGCAGTCCGGGCGAGACGGGGGACGACCCCGCGGGCCGATGGGCCCGGCGGGTGCTGGACACCCCGATGATCTGCTTCCGGCACGGCGGCGACAGCTGGGACGTGCCCGGCGACATCACGTTCGCCGACTGGATCGCCGGAGCGCTGCCGGGCGTGCCCACCACCGAAGACCTCGACTACCACCTGAGCACGATGTTCACGCCGGTCCGGCCGCGCGGCTACTTCGAGGTGCGCTACCTCGACTCCCAGCCGCCCGACGACTGGAGCCCGGCGGTCGCCCTGCTCATCGCCCTGTTCAGCGCGGACGACGTCGTCGACGCCGCGCTGGACGCGGCCGCGCCCGCCGCCGGGCGCTGGCTGCCGGCGGCCCGACACGGCCTGGCCGACCGCCAGGTCGCCGCGGCCGCGGCCGCCGCACTGGAGCTGGGCCTGCGCAACATGCACCGGCTCGGCCTGCCGCCGGAGCTGTCCGGACCGGTGATCGACAGCCTCGATCGCCGGCGCGCGACGGCCACCGCGAAGCTTGGAGGCAACACGCTGTGACCCCCATCGATCTGCGTTCGGCCATCGCCGAGGCGCTGGAGCGCTCACGTGACCGCAGCACCCTGCTCACCGACGCCGTGGACGACGACGACCTGGTCCGCCAGCACTCCAAGCTGATGTCGCCGCTGGTGTGGGACCTCGCCCACATCGGCAACCAGGAGGAGCTCTGGCTGGTGCGCGACGTCGGCGGCCGGGACCCGGTGCGCCAGGACATCGACGAGCTGTACGACGCGTTCCAGCACCCGCGCGCCGAACGGCCGGCGCTGCCGCTGCTCAACCCGGACGAGGCCCGCGGCTACGTGCGCGAGGTCCGGGACAAGGTGTTCGACGTGCTGGACCGCACGCCGCTGGAAGGCCGCAGGCTGGTCGACAACGGCTTCGCGTTCGGCATGATCGTGCAGCACGAGCAGCAGCACGACGAGACCATGCTGGCCACCCACCAGCTCCGCACGGGCGCGCCGGTGCTGCACGCGCCCAACCCGCCGGCGGCGCCGGCCGAGCGGCTGCCGGCCGAGGTGTTCGTGCCCGGCGGCCCGTTCGAGATGGGCACCGACCTGGAGCCGTGGGCGCTGGACAACGAGCGGCCCGCGCACCAGGTGCACGTCGAGGAGTACTGGATCGACACGGTTCCGGTCAGCAACGGCCATTATCTGGCGTTCATCGACGCCGGCGGCTACGACGACCCGCGCTGGTGGAGCGAGCGCGGCTGGGCCTACCGCACCGAGGCCAACCTGGTCGCCCCGCGGTTCTGGCGGCGGGACGGCGACGGCTGGCTGCGCACCAGATTCGGTGTGGTGGAACCGATTCCGCTGGACGAGCCGGTCGTGCACGTGTGCTACTTCGAGGCGCAGGCGTACGCGGCGTGGGCCGGCAAGCGGCTGCCGACCGAGCCGGAGTGGGAGAAGGCGGCCCGCTTCGACCCGGCCACCGGACGGTCGCGGCGCTACCCGTGGGGCGACGAGGACCCGACGGCCGAGCACGCCAACCTCGGCCAGCGGCACCTGCGGCCGGCCCCGGTCGGCGCGTACCCGGCTGGGGAGTCGCCGCTGGGCGTGCGGCAGCTGATCGGCGACGTGTGGGAGTGGCTGGACTCCGACTTCCAGCCGTACCCGGGCTTCAAGGCGTTCCCGTACAAGGAGTACTCGGAGGTCTTCTTCGGCGGGGACTACAAGATGCTGCGGGGCGGCTCGTTCGGCACCGACAAGGCGGCCGTGCGCGGCACCTTCCGCAACTGGGACCACCCGATCCGGCGGCAGATCTTCGCCGGCTTCCGGTGCGCCCGCGACCACGGGCGGGACTGACGCCGGTGTGCCGCCATCTGGGTTACCTGGGCCCCGCCGTGCCCTTGGCCGAGCTGCTGCTGGCGCCGCCGCATTCGCTGCTGCACCAGTCGTACGCGCCGCAGGACATGAGGCACGGCGGGACCATCAACGCCGACGGGTTCGGCGCGGGCTGGTTCACGCCCGGTGAGAAGGACCCGGTGCGCTACCGGCGCGCCGTGCCGATGTGGACCGACACCGCGTTCGCCTCGCTGGCCGCGGCGACCAGGGTGACCGCCCTGGTCGCCGCCGCCCGCTCCGCGACCGTCGGCATGCCCGTGGTGGAGACGGCCAACGCCCCCTTCGCCGAGGGGCGCTGGCTGTTCAGCCACAACGGCGTCGTGCGCGGCTGGCCGGACAGCGTGGCGCTGCTGGCGCAGCGGCTGCCGGTGAGCGACCTGATCACGCTGGACGCCCCGACCGACGCCGCGCTGCTGTGGGCGCTGGTCCGGCACCGGCTGCGGGCCGGGCAGGAGCCCGTCGACGCCATCGAGTCCGTGATGCACGAGGTCGCCGCCGCCGCGCCCGACTCGCGACTGAACCTGTTGCTGGGCAACGACGAGCTGCTCGTCGCCACCGCCTGGTGGCACTCCCTGTGGGTGCGGCCGGGCCCCGGCGCCGTGACCGTGGCGTCCGAGCCGATCGACGACGACCCGGCCTGGGTCGCCGTGCCCGACCACAGCATCTTGTTCGCCACCAAGACCACCGTGGACATCCGACCCCTGGACCCAGGACGGCAGGAACCATGACCAACCCGGTAGTGGAAAACCACCTCACCGCCGACCACATGGCCCGCGCGCTGCGCAACGACGTGCGCGCCGGCCTGGCCGGTCCGCTGAAGTCGTTGCCGCCCAAGTGGTTCTACGACGCGGTGGGCAGCGACCTGTTCGAGCGCATCACCGAGCTGCCCGAGTACTACCCGACGCGGGCCGAACGGGAGGTGCTGCGGGCCCGCGCCGCCGAGATCGCCGCCGTGACCCAGGCCCGGACCCTTGTCGAACTCGGCTCCGGCTCGTCGGACAAGACCCGGACCCTGCTGGATGCCCTGCGCGCCAACGGATCCTTGCGCCAGTTCGTGCCCATGGACGTGTCCGAGAGCGCCCTGCGGGCCGCCGCCGAGACCATCGTCGGCGAATACCCGGGCCTGTCCGTGCACGCCGTCGTCGGGGACTTCACCGAGCATCTCGCCCTGCTGCCCGGTGACGGCCCGCGGATGATCGCCTTCCTCGGCGGCACCATCGGCAACCTGCTGCCCGCCGAGCGCGCCAAGTTCTTCGGCTCCGTCCGCGAGGTCCTCGAGCCGGGGGAGTGGCTGCTGCTCGGCACCGACCTCGTCAAGGACCCCGGCGTGCTCGTGCCGGCCTACGACGACGCGCAGGGCGTCACCGCCCAGTTCAACCTCAACGTGCTGCGGGTGGTCAACCGGGAGCTGGACGCCGACTTCGATCCCGACTCCTTCGCGCACGTCGCGGTCTGGGACGACGTCAACGAGTGGATCGAGATGCGCCTGCGGGCCCTGCGCCCCATGCACGTGCGCCTGCCCGGCGCCGGCATCGAGATCGACTTCGCCGCCGGCCAGGACCTCCGCACCGAGATCTCCGCGAAGTTCCGCCACGAGCGCGTCACCGCCGAGCTGGCCGACGCCGGCTTCGGCCTGGCGCACTGGTGGACCGACGAGGCCCAGCGCTTCGCCGTTTCCCTGTCCCGCGCCGAATAACGTCCCATCATCCGCCGCGCCCGACGGCCATGCCGTCGGGCGCGGCGCCGTAACTTTCGGCCCGGTGTCGGCGGTCCGTCGAACCGTTCGTGTCCGCACGACCGTGTGGCCGCCATGACCACACTTCGAACCTTCCAACTGCCCACCGAGGTCACCGGTTCGATCTGGGACGTCGCGCTGGGCGTCGAACTCGTGCGCACGTGGCAGTCCGACGGCATCTTCCAGGTCGCCACGGGCGCGCTGGCCAACACCATCACGGCCGCCGCCCTCCAGGAGAGCCGGCGCTTCTTCGGCCTTCCGCTGGCGGAGAAGGCGGACCTCGTCAGCGACCGCACTTACGCCGGCTACGTCGCCTCGGGCGAGGAGGTGACCGCCGGCGAGAAGGACTTCTCCGAGATCTTCACCGTCTGCAAGGACATTCCCGACACCGACCCCCGCGTCCGCGCCGGCTGGCCGGGCCACGGCCCCGTCCCATGGCCCGACGCCATCTACGGCGACGTGATGGCCGCCCTCATGTCCCAGTTCGGGCTCATCGGCGACAAGATCCTCAAGCTCACCGCCCTCGGCCTCGGCCTGCCGGACATGAACGCCCTCACCGACCTCGCCAGCGACGGCTGGCACCACATGCGCGTGCTGCGCTTCCCCGCCCGGTCCGCCGCCACCAACCGCGGCATCGGCGCCCACACCGACTACGGCATGCTCGTCATCGCCACCCAGGACGACGTCGGCGACGGCCTCTACGTCCGTCCCCCGGTCGTCGGCGAGAAACGCCCCCGCAACTGGCTGGACCACGAGAGCTCCGCCGGCGCCTTCGAGAACGAGGACCCTTGGCACCTCGTCGATCCCGTCCCCAACACCTTCACCGTCTTCCCCGGCGACATCCTCCAGTTCCTCACCGGCGGGGAGCTCCTCTCCACTCCCCACAAGGTGAAGCTCGCCCCCCGCGAGCGCTACTCCATCGCCTACTTCCACGAACCCGACTTCACCGCCGCCCTCCGCCCCTTCAACGGCGGCCACCCCGACGACGTCATCCACTACGGCAGCCACTTCACCAGCATGTTCATGCGCTGCTACCCCGACCGACTCACCACCCGCAGCATCCTCGCCGACAACCGCCTGGCCGTGCTGGCGCAGATGCGAGACGCGGTGCTGACCAGCTGAGCGGTCGCGCGAGTCCCGCTGTGGGGCAGGGCGAGTCCCGCTTACAGACATGGCGAGTCCCGCTGTGGGGCAGGGCGAGTTGCGGGTTCGGTGGGCCGTGTGTGGGTCGGGTGCCCGCCCACCCGCCCCCGCCTGCCGCCCGCGAGTCCCGCTGTCGGGCGCCATGGCGAGTCCCGCCCTCGGGCTATTTCCGGGGTGGTTGCGTTGGGTGGTGGGGCCCGAGGGCGGGACTCGCCTGCCCGACAGCGGGACTCGCGAGGGGGTTAGCCGGGGATCAGGGTCCACTTCTGGTTGGCGCCGCCGTTGTCACCCCACTGGATGACGGAGGCTCCATCGGCGAGGGAGTTGTCGTAGGCGTCGAGCGCGAGGCCGCTTGAGGCGCTGACGATCTTCACACGGCCGGGGCCGGCGTCGACCAGGCGCCAGCGGGAGTTGGGGCTGCCGTCGTCGTGGTACTGGATGAGCTGGGTGCCTGGACTGGTCGACGCGCCGGGCACGTTGAGCAGCTTGCCGCTGTTGGCGTTGACGATGGTGTAGAGGCCGTTGCCGGCGGGGGACAGGGTCCACAGCTGGTCGGTGCGCTGGTTGTCCTCCCACTGCACCACCTTCGCGCCGTCGGCGGTGGAGTCGTTGTCGACGTCGATCCGGCCACCGCTGTTCAGGTTGACCAGCTTGTACCGGGTGCCGGCGTCCACCACGGGCGTCAGCTGCCACTGCTGGTCCGCGGCGCCGGTGCCGGTGGCCTGCACGACCGCGCTGCCGACGGCGCCGACGACGAGCCCGTTCTGGGCGCTGGTGATCGTGCCGCCGGACACCCGCCACTGGGCGGCGGCGCCGGTGTCGTGGGACTGCACGAGCGCGGCGCCGGGCGTCGCGTTGGGCACGGTGAGCAGGCGGCCGGAGCTCCGGTTGACCAGCTTGACGGTGCCGGCGCCGGTGGACACGGCCTGCCACTGCTGGGTGGTGGCGCCAGTGGCGGCGCGCTGCACGACTGCGGAGCCGTCAGCGGACGAGGTCACGTCGAGCGCGCCGTTGGCGTTGCCGACTGTGTAGTACATGCCGGCGTAGTGGAAGCCGGCGGCCGGCACGACCCGCAGCAGCCGCGACGCGTGCGGGGCCAGCGAGGCGCTGAACGTGTCGGTGGCGTTGCCGAGATCGGTGTGCGTCCACAGGTCCCGCACCGAGGCGGCGCCGCCGAAGCCCAGGTCGCTCCAGCGAGCGGTGACAGTGGTGGTGGACCCGGTCAGGTTGAACAGCGCCACGGTGTAGCTGCCGTCGGCGTTGCCGGTGGCCCAGGTCTGCGACTGGGTCAGCCGGTCCACCGGCCGGGCCGCGTTGCCGCGCTGGTCCACCGCCAGCACCTCGTCGTTGGTGAGCAGTGACAGGTCGCCGGCGGTGAGCGTGGTCAGGTCGGTGCCCAACGTGATCGGTGAGGCGCTGACCGCCCACAGTGTCATGGCGGTGCGCCGCTCATCGGCGGTCAGCCCGGTGTTGCCGCCGCCGATCTCCAGGGAGTCGGGGTCGTTCCAGCCGCCCGCACTCGCCCAGTCCGTCCAGTTCGGCACGTCGACGAAGCGCTGCGCCACGTTGTTCCAGTTCGTCAGGGTGTTGCAGTAGCACTCGACGTCGCCGTCGATCCGCCACCCGTTGGCGTACTGCTTCCAGGTCGCGGCGTCCGACAGCGCCAGCGAGTTGGACAGCTCGAAGTGGATGGGCCGCCCGGCCTGGTTGAGCGCCTGGGACCAGTGCTGCACGTCGGGGATGTCCCAGTCGCCGACGCCGTCCAGCTTGATGTAGTCGACGCCCCACGAGGCCAGCTGGTCGGCCCAGGAGTTCAGGAACGCCTGCGCGGCGGCGGGGTTGCGGGTGTAGTCGATGTAGTACATCGAGCCGTTGCCGAAGTTGTAGTTGGTCTCGTACTTGCTGGTGTCGGAGACGATGTCGCGGGCGTGCCACGTGGTGCCGGCGATCGGCGTGTTCTGGTTGTACGCGGCGACCGGGATGCCGGGCGTCAGGTACATGCCGAACTTCTCGCCGAGGCCGTGCACGTAGCTCGCCACCGGCGCCATGCCGTGCGGGAAGTGCGCGGGGTCGATCGCCCAGCGGCCACCGGAGTCGACCGTGGTCGCCGGGTTGAGGTAGTAGAAGTCGTCGATGTTGAGGTACGTGTAGCCGTGCGCGACCAGCCCGCTGTCGTGCATCGCGCGGGCCTGCGCCTCGATGTTCGCCTCGGTCGGGTTCTTCCGCACGAAGCTCCAGCTGCTCCAGCCGAGCTGGGGCGCCGCGGCCACGCCGTTGGCCTGCATCGGAGCCAGGCCACCCGACGTGGTCTGGTTCGCGGCCTGCGCGGCCGGCAGGGGCAGCACGCACAGCAGAGCCATCGCGATAAGTGAATGTGTCAACCGTTTGATGGACAACGCCCACCCTCACAGGGTCCGGGGGCGGCGGGACGCCGTCACGTTGTCATACGAGCCTGCCATGGTCAAGACGCCGTTTGGCTCGATATTGTGAATCAGCGGTTTTATGCGTGTTACCGCAACAATGCGGACGAAGTTGCCCGCTCTATCAATTGAATCCACGGCCGACCGGCCTCGTCGAGATGGCGGACCCGACGATGCCCGGCCTGGCCGGTTCCGGTCAGCCCGCGGTCTGCCGCCGCTGCACCGGTATCCGCCGCGACCTACGGGCGGCCAGCGCCGCGCTCTCCCAGCGCTCCGACGGACAGCCCAGCACCTCGCTGAGCCAGTTGCGCCAGTACGGTCCGGGGATGCGCTTGCCGCGCTCCCAGCGTGACACCTCCTCCCTGGTCACCGCGTCGTTGCCGGACACCCCCGCCAGCTGATCGGCCAACTCGTACTGGGTCAGCCCGTGCTGCCCCCGCAGATGGATTATCAACTCGCCGATGGAGAGTTGCGCCCGCATTCCAGTGCCGCCGATCACGTTCCACTCCCTGCTGCATGTGCCGGAATAGTGGACCCACGCGCGTCACATGCTCATCGCCCAAGGATCGTTTCGGATCCTATCGGCGGGTGCCCGCCGTAGCTACGGGCCGTGCATGGTTTGTCGGAGAGATTTACCGGAGCCGGTGGCTCCGGTGAAGGGAACTCACGCGCAATACCCGGAATGGAGTAGGTCAAGCCTGCGCAAGGCGGGACTTTCGGCACTGCGGGACACGCGCGGTCAGGTCGAGGGCGGGACGGGCCACGAGAAAGGGCCGCCACCGGGAAGCCCCGGTGGCGGCCCTCGGCAGGCTCAGGTCAGCTGTTGACCATCTTGCGCAGCACGTACTGCATGATGCCGCCGTTGCGGTAGTAGTCCGCCTCGCCGGGGGTGTCGATGCGCACCACGGCGTCGAACTCGACCTTGGCGCCGTCCGTCTTGGTCGCGGTGACCTTCACCGTGCGGGGGGTTGAGCCGTTGTTCAGCTCGGTCACGCCGGCGAAGTCGAAGGTCTCCGTGCCGTCCAGGCCCAGCGACGCGGCGTTCTCGCCGGCCGGGAACTGCAGCGGCAGCACGCCCATGCCGATCAGGTTGGACCGGTGGATGCGCTCGAACGACTCGGCGATCACCGCGCGCACGCCCAGCAGGCTGGTGCCCTTGGCCGCCCAGTCACGCGACGAGCCCGAGCCGTACTCCTTGCCGGCCAGGATCACCAGCGGCACGCCGGCCTCGATGTAGGCCGCCGACGCGTCGAAGATGGTGGTCTGCTCGCCACCGGCCAGGAAGTTGCGGGTGAAGCCGCCCTCGACGCCGTCCAGCAGCAGGTTGCGCAGCCGGATGTTGGCGAAGGTGCCCCGGATCATCACCTCGTGGTTGCCGCGGCGCGAGCCGTAGGAGTTGAAGTCCCGGCGCTCGATGCCGTGCTCGGTGAGGTACTTGCCGGCGGGGGAGTCGGCCTTGATGGAGCCGGCCGGCGAGATGTGGTCGGTGGTGACCGAGTCGCCCAGCAGCGCCAGCACCCGGCCGCCCGAGATGTCGGTGACCGGCGTGGTCTCCAGCGCCATGCCCTCGAAGTACGGGGGCTTGCGCACGTAGGTGGAGTCGTCCGCCCACTCGAAGGTGTTGCCGGTCGGCGTCGGCAGCGACTGCCAGCGCTCGTCGCCGGCGAACACGTCCGCGTAGTCCTTGGTGAACATCTCCGAGGTCACCGCGGTGGCGATGACGTCCTGCACGTCCTGCGGGGACGGCCAGATGTCGGCGAGGTAGACGTCCTTGCCCTCGTTGTCCACGCCGAGCGGCTCGCTGGTCAGGTCCAGGTCCATGGTGCCGGCCAGCGCGTAGGCCACCACCAGCGGCGGGCTGGCCAGGTAGTTCATCTTGACGTCCGGGTTGATCCGGCCCTCGAAGTTCCGGTTGCCGGACAGCACCGACACGATGGCCAGGTCGTTGTCCTGCACCGCGGCGGAGATCTCCTCCGGCAGCGGCCCGGAGTTGCCGATGCAGGTGGTGCAGCCGTAGCCGACCAGGTTGAAGCCCAGCTTGTCCAGGTACGGGGTCAGGCCGGCCTTCTCGTAGTAGTCCATGACGACCTTGGAGCCCGGCGCCAGGGTGGTCTTCACCCACGGCTTGCGGGACAGGCCGCGCTCGACCGCGTTGCGGGCCAGCAGCGCCGCGCCGATCATCACCGACGGGTTGGAGGTGTTGGTGCACGAGGTGATCGCCGCGATGCCCACGTGGCCGTGGTCCAGCGTGGTCTCGGTGCCGTCCTCCAGGGTCACCGACACGACCTTGTGCGGCCGGGCGCCGTTGGCGTTGGAGTTGTGCGACGGCGCGTCGCTGGCCGGGAAGGACTCGTCCAGCTCCTCGTCCACGTCGTCGTCGGCCTTGACGTAGTCGCGCACGTTGAGCTGGAAGCGCTGGCGGGCCTCGGACAGCGCGATGCGGTCCTGCGGGCGCTTCGGGCCGGCGATCGACGGCACGACCGTGGCCAGGTCCAGCTCCAGGTTCTCGGAGTAGACCGCCTCGGCCTCGTGGTCGTGCCAGAGGCCCTGCTCCTTGGCGTAGGCCTCGACCAGCGCGACCTGCTCGGCGCTGCGGCCGGTGAGCCGGAGGTAGTCCACCGTCTCGCCGTCGATCGGGAAGATGGCGCAGGTGGAGCCGAACTCGGGGCTCATGTTGCCGATGGTGGCGCGGTTGGCCAGCGGCACCGCGGACACGCCGGAGCCGTAGAACTCGACGAACTTGCCGACCACGCCGTGCCTGCGCAGCATCTCGGTGATGGTCAGCACCAGGTCGGTGGCGGTGGCGCCGGCGGGCAGCTCGCCGTGCAGCTTGAAGCCGACGACGCGCGGGATGAGCATGGAGACCGGCTGGCCGAGCATGGCCGCCTCGGCCTCGATGCCGCCGACGCCCCAGCCCAGCACGCCGATGCCGTTGACCATGGTGGTGTGGCTGTCGGTGCCGACCACGGTGTCCGGGTAGGCGACGCCGTTGCGGACCATCACCACGCGGGCCAGGTGCTCGATGTTGACCTGGTGCACGATGCCGGTGCCGGGCGGCACGACCTTGAACTCGTCGAAGGCGGTCTGGCCCCAGCGCAGGAACTGGTAGCGCTCGCGGTTGCGCTCGTACTCCAGGTCCACGTTGCGCTCGAAGGCGTCGGGCCGGCCGAAGATGTCGGCGATCACCGAGTGGTCGATGACCAGCTCGGCCGGCGCCAGCGGGTTCACCTTGGCCGGGTCGCCGCCCAGCTGGGTGACGGCCTCGCGCATGGTGGCCAGGTCGACCACGCAGGGCACGCCGGTGAAGTCCTGCATGATCACCCGGGCCGGGGTGAACTGGATCTCGGTGTCGGGATCCGCGCTCGGGTCCCAGCTCGCCAGCGCACGGACGTGGTCGGCCGTGATGTTCGCACCGTCCTCGGTGCGCAGCAGGTTCTCCAACAGGATCTTGAGGCTGTACGGCAGGCGCTCGGCGCCGTCGACCGCGCTCAGCCGGAACACCTCGTAAGAGGCGTCCCCAACGGTGAGCGTGCCACGGGCGCCGAAGCTGTCCTTGCTCGCAGGTGCAGTCACGTCAAACTCCATCGTGCGACGGCGCTGGTCAGTTCGGGAACGTAGGGACCGAGTGTCGCGCACCTTGGTGGGGTGCGCCGCCGGACCCTGCTCGGCCTTAACAGTACGCTTGTCCTGTATTCGGCTTCAAGGGGGGTCTGGCTCACTCGAATCTCTCACCACCTGTGCCAGGCTTGCTCGCCGGGAGGGGTGTCCGTGATCACTGTCGACGGGGTGTGGATGCGCTACGGGCGCGGTCCGATGGTGCTCAGGGGCGTCGACGCCGACCTCGCGCCCGGCACGGTGACGGTGGTGCTCGGCGAGAACGGCTGCGGCAAGTCCACCCTGCTGCGCATCGCCGCCGGCATCACGGCGCCCAGTCTCGGGGCCGTCCGCGGCCGGCCGCCGTCGGCCTCGTACCTGCCGGAGCGGTTCCCGGACCAGCTGCGGCTGTCGGCCCGGGCCTACCTGCGGCACTTCGCGCGGATCCGCCGGCTGCCCACCCGCGGTGAGCTGCTGGAGCGGCTCGGCTTCGCCGGCGACCTGGACCAGCCCATGTCGGAGCTGTCCAAGGGCAACGCCCAGAAGGTCGGCATCACCCAGACGTTCGGCTCCACCGACGGCTTCCTCGTGCTGGACGAGCCGTGGGCCGGGCTGGACGTCGCCGCGCGAGCAGTGCTCGGCGAACTGGTCAACGAGGCGGCCGCGGCCGGCGCCACGGTGCTGGTGACCGACCACACCGGCGCCGGGGCGAAGCTGCCGGGGGCGACCGTGCGCCAGCTGGCCGAGGGCCAGCTTCGGCCGGTGGCCGAGGTCGGGTTCGTGGAGCTCGTCGTGACCTGCACGTCGGAGGCGGTCGACCAGGTGGCGCAGCTGCCCGGCGTGCAGTCGGTGCGGAGGATGGTGTGATCCGCTACCTGCTCGCCGACCTGTTCAAGTCGCAGCGATGGCTGCCGCCGGTGTTCGTGTACCTCGCCGTGGCCGGCATCCTCTACGGCGGCGACCCCGGCACGCCGCGGCCGCCGTACGGGGTGTCGGAGCTGGCGCTGTTCCCGTTGGCGGCGTGGCTGACCGTGGTGCTGGTCAACAACGAGGACCCGGTGCAGCGGTACGTCACCCTGGCCGCCGTGGGCGGGTGGCGGCGGCTGCTGGGCGGTCTTGTCGGGGCGGCGGCGGTGCTCAACGGCGGGCTGGTGCTGCTGGCCACGTTCGTACCGGCGCTGATCCACCACCACCCGTACGCGGTGTCCGATGTGGCCCTTGGATTCGCGGCGCACGTCATCGCCGCCGTGACCGGCATCGGCCTGGGGTTGCTGTGCGCGCGGCCGATGATCCCGACCACGGGCTGGTCACTGGTCGCGCTGGTGGGCGTGGCGCTGGCGGTGCTGATGTTCAACCAGCTGCCGCCGGTGGGGGCGATGGCGCACCTCCTGTTCGACAACGCGCCGGTGTCGGTGGCGGCAGTCTCGGCGCAAGTGGCCGTGGCGGCCGTGATCGGCGGCGCGTGCCTCGGCGTGGTGTACGGCGTCGGCCGTCGGCGGTTCTAGGGGCCGTCACCAGATCCTCGGCCATCTCCTGCTCAAGGTCACTGACGGCTGGGCATCGGGGGTGGGCCGTTTGGGCCAATACGGTGATTGGACTAGTCCCTTCGCGTCCTTGCGCGCAAGGACGCGAGTTGACGCGCCGACAACCTTGTCAGGGAGCAAATCGCCAACCACGAGGGAGGCGACCGTGAGCAGGTCGAAACATGAGCCGCGGCCCGACACGCCGGCGCCGGATCTGCCGATTCCGTACCCGCGGCGGCCGGTGCAACACGGGTGAGATGGGTGGCGTGCGGGCCACCGCTTCCCCTTCACCAGGTGGCCCGCACGCCGGCTCGTCGGCGGGGGCTGACGCTGCTCTCCGCTATGAAGTGGCAACGTAGCGTGGCCTGGATACCCCCCGGCGGTTCTGTCACCCGAAGTGCCCAATGGTGCTGGCAGGTCCGTGCCATTTGACGCAGACGAGGGCCCCGACCGTGGTTAGCCTTGGCCGCGGCGGGGCCGGACGACCGGCGGCGACCTACGATGGCCCGGCGAAGATCGTCAGCAATGGGGGAGGCGCGCGTGGGGTCTGCTGGCCGGCCGCAGTTGCCGGAGCACGTGCGCAACCGACTGGTGGCGCTGCTGCTCGAGGTGGAGGACCTGCACGACCCGGGCAGCCGCGGCCTGGTCGTGTCGGAGCTGCGCAACCGGCTGGGCCCCGGGTTCGAGGTGCCGATCCACTCCAGCGACCGGCTGTACACGATCGCCCTGGTCGAGGAGTGCCAGCGGCACTACGGCGGCCTGCGCAAGCTGGTGGACGCGCTGCGCCTGGTCAGCCCGGGCCACTACCGCGTGGACGAGGCGGCGGAGCTGGTGGCCGCGCACATCCCGCTGGAGATCCTGTACGCCGCCGAGCGCGCGGACCTGCGCAAGCTGCTGGCGGCGCTGACGTCCGAGGTGGACTCGGGCAGCCTGTACCGGGCGGCGGTGGGGCCGCTCGCGCCGCAACTTGAATCGGCCCCGAACGATCTGCTGGGCGTGGTGGACGAACTCGTCAACATGATGACGCCGCCGGGACAGCTGCCGCCGCTGCTGGTGTTCGTGGAGTACCTCGCGGCCGCTGTGGACGGTCGCGGTCAGACTGCTCAGGCGTTGCGCCGCTGGAACGCGGACGTGGTGCGGCGCTGCGAACTGCCGCCGCAGCTGCTGGCGGCGGCGCGGGAGAGCGCGCACTTCCACACCACCAAGCCGGGCGGGCGCGCCTCGCTGCTGGTGCAGATCGAGGAGGACGGCCTCGACCACAACCGGTACCAGGTGTCGGTGTGGCTGTGGCTGGACATGGACAGCCAGACGCTGGCCCGGGACGACCACTCGTACACGCTGGAGGAGATCCCGGACGTCATCGACCGCGCGCTGCTGGACTGCGGCAGCCTGCTGGTGTCGGACTCCGTGGAGCCGATGGTGGAGTTCATCCTGCCGCACCGGCTGCTGGTGACGCCGGTGGACAAGTGGCTGATCACCTCCGGCACGCCGTTCCGCAGCCGGCTGGGCGTCTACTACCCGGTGGTCGTGCGCAGCCTCGACCGCCTGCGCACGACATCGCTGCCGCTGCGCCAGCAGTGGCGCGCGAAGTGGCGCTGGCTACAGGAACACAGCGGCCTGCACCCGGACACGGCCGTGCGGTGGATGGCCGACGAGGACGGTCGCGATCCGCAGCGGCTGTACCGCGAGCTGTCCGGCGACCAGCCCGTGGCGGTCGCGTGGCCCGGTCCGCCGCCGCCCGGCCACCAGGAGGCCGACTCCGTGCTGGGCGCGGCGGTGTGGGCCGGCACGCCGGTGGCGCTGTGGTGCCGTGAGCACCACGGCGAGGGCGGTCACCTCCAGCTGACCGACATGCTCGCCCACGGGCCGCTGCCACGGCTGCCCGACCACGCGCTCCGCGCCCGCAAGGAGGCCGACGCCCCCGGCGCGGCCGACGACCACTGCGGCAACCATCTCAGCCTGCTCTGGGACGACCCGTCCCGCCTGCCCGAGCCTCGGTTCGGGCTGTCCGCGCCGAGCCCAACGGGAGGATCCCCACAATGACCGGGGACGAGGACTGGCTGATCTACCGGGGTGCCGGCGAGCCGCACGACGGCATCGACCGCCTCCCGCCGCCACCGCGGTGGCGCGAGTTCGGCGGCCTGCCCCTCGTGGAGCCGAGGCTGGGCGCCGACGGCTCGGGTGGGCGCAAGCTGGGCGAGCAGGAGCGGGCCACCACCTACCGCGCCGACAGCGAGGTCACGGAGATCGTGAACGCGGCGCTGTACCTGCGGCGGCCGCTGCTGGTCACCGGCAAGCCCGGCACCGGCAAGTCCACTTTGGCGTACAGCATCGCCCACGAGCTGAAGCTGGGCCCGGTGCTGCGCTGGCCGATCACCAGTCGGTCCACTTTGGAGCACGGCCTCTACCGGTACGACGCGGTGGGGCGGCTGCAGGACGCGAGCCTGCGCCAGGGCGGCACGCGTCCGCTGCTGCGCGGCGTCACGGGTGGTGGCGGCGAGCCGGCGGCGCCGCCGAGCATCGGCCGCTACATCCGGCTGGGCAAGCTGGGCACCGCGTTGCTGCCGCAGGCGCGGCCGCGGGTGCTGCTGATCGACGAGATCGACAAGAGCGACGTCGACCTGCCCAACGACCTGCTCAACGTGTTCGAGGAGGGCGAGTTCGAGATCCCCGAGCTCACCCGCCTGCCCGACGACCAGGCCGCGGTCGAGGTGATGATCGCCGACGGCACCGACCGGGTGGCGATCCAGCGCGGCCGGGTGCGGTGCAACGCGTTCCCGGTGGTGGTGCTGACCAGCAACGGCGAGCGCGACTTCCCGCCGGCGTTCCTGCGGCGCTGCCTGCGGGTGGACATCCGCACCCCGAACCGGCAGCAGCTGACCGACATCGTGGCCGCGCACCTGGGCCCGGAGACGGTGGCGGCCAGCGAGGACGTGATCGAGCGCTTCCTGGAGGACCGCCGGGTCGGCGACCTGGCCAACGACCAGCTGCTCAACGCCATCTACCTGGCCGCGTCCGGCGGCCGACCGCCCGAGGAGACCCGGGCCCGGCTGCTCGACGCGCTGCTGCGGCCGCTCAGCCAGCCGGGCCAATGAGGCTCGAACGGCTCGTCGACGCGCTGGCGGCCGCTCGGGTGGACGTCACCGGCGAGGAACTGGCCGACGCCATCTGGCTGGCCGGGCACCTCGGCGACGCCCGCCCGACAGGGACGCGTGACCTGGCGCCGGAGCGGGAGCCGCTGCCGCCGCCGGTGGAGCCGGCGGAGCAGGCCTCGCCGACCGGCGGGGACTCGGAACCCAAGCGGCGCTTGGGTTCTCGGCCGTCGCCGGGGGCCACGGAGGTGCCGGCGTCGTCCGCGGCCGTGCACCTGCCGGGCGGCGGCCAGGTGGACGGCATGACCGGTCTGACGATGCTCAGCCCGGCGGCGCCGGCGTTGCCGGACATGCTGCGGCTGTCGAGGGCGTTGCGGCCGTTGAAGCGGCGTGTGCCGGATCCGCACCGGATCGTCGTCAACGAGCAGGCCACCGCCGACCAGATCGCCGACACGGGGCTGTGGCTGCCGGAGTGGCAGCCGGAGATGACGCGCTGGCTCGAGGTCTCGCTGGTGGTCGACTCCGGGCCGTCGATGCGGATCTGGCGGCGTGCGGCCACGGAACTGCGGGTGTTGCTGGAGCGCATGGGGGCGTTCCGGGACGTTCGCGTGTGGGAGATGGACAGCCGGGAGGACGAGCTGCGGCTGCGCCGGCCGGGCGCGCCCAGCCGCAGTCCCCGTGAGCTGATCGATCCGAGCGGTCGTCGACTTGTGCTGATGCTCAGCGACTGCGTCGGCGAGGCCTGGCTTTCCGGCGCCATGTCACGGTTGTTGGCGATGTGGTCGCAGTCGGGGTCGGTGGCGATCGTGCAGCCGCTGCCGCAGCGGTTGTGGCATCGCACCGGTGTGGTGCCGGTTCCGGTGCGGCTGCGGGCTTTCGAGTCGGGGCTGCCGTTTCGGCGCTTCGAGTTCCAGCCGCGCAACCAGGGCTTCGGGGCGCCGCCGCCGACCGGGATTCCCATCCCCATCATGGAGCTGGACGCCCGGTGGATCGGGCGCTGGGCCTCGCTGCTGGCCGGCGAGAACCGGGGCTGGGTCGACGGCGTGGTGGTGTTGGCCGGCGGAGAGCTCGGCGCGCGTCCGGAGTGGATGGTCGACGTGCCACCGGATGCGCCGCTGGACCTGGTGCAGGCGTTCCGCGCGACGGCGTCCCCCACGGCGTTCCGACTCGCGTCCTACCTGGCGACCGCGCCGCTGAATCTGCCGGTGATGCGGCTGGTGCAGGCGACGATGCTGCCGGAGTCGGGGCCGGCGCACCTGGCGGAAGTCTTTCTGGGCCAGCTGCTGCACCGGGTCGGCGAAGACAGCCCGGACGAGGACCCGGACGAAGTGCAGTACGACTTCCGCAAGGGCGTCCGGGAAACCCTGCTGGGCACCCTGCGCCGGGACGAGGCCGTCCGGGTCTTCGGCGAGGTGTCGAAGTACGTCGGCAACCGGATGGGGCAGCCGCTGGACTTCGCGGCGATGCTGGCCGACCCGTTCGGGGTCGAGGGGCCCCGGCTGGCGCCGAGCAGCATGGCCTTCGCCCGGGTGCTGCACACCGTGCTGGAGGCGCTGGGCCCGCCCTATTCGAAGGCGGCCCGCCGGTGGAGCCAGCTGCTGCCGGCCCCCGAGGACGAGACGGCCCCGGCCATGGTCGAACTGACCACTTTGGACGGATCCGAGACGGCGGCGCCGATCGCGGCTGCGGAGGTGGCGGGCGAAGAAGGGGAGAGCACGGAGCGGCTGGCGTCGCAGATCTGCCTGAGCTACCACCCCCGGGACTACGCCTGGGCGGAATGGCTGCGGTGGGAGCTGGACCGGCTCGGCTACGCCGTCGTGATCAGGCCGCTGGCCGAGGCGTCGACGCCGGACGGTCTGCGGCGGCTCGCGGCGGAAGCGTTGGAGCACGGCCGATACGTCATCACCGTGATCTCCGCGAGCACGGTCGCGCTGCCCTACGCCGGCGAGTCGTGGTTGCAGGCGCTGATCGACAGCCCCGGCAGCCAGGGCCGGGTGCTGGCGGTGACCGTCCACGCCGGCCTGCTGCTGGCCGAGATGGTGGACCGCATCGACGGCGTCACCTTCGAGGGCAAGGACGCCCGCACGGCGCTCAACTCCATTGTGGACTGTCTCGGCCGGGTGGCCGCCCGGCCGGCGCGCACCACGCCGCCGGAGGTGCTGCGCTTCCCGCCGCCGCCGTTCCCCGGCGACGACTCGCACGTCGGCGAGTCGGACAGCCAGGGGCCGGTGTGGGTGCTGGCCGAGATCCGCTCGGGCGGCCGGTCGCTGCTGGCCCGCGGCGGCGCGGACGGCGCGGTGCGGCTGATCGACGTGGCCAGCGGGCAGACCGTGCTCAACCTGGAGGGCCACACCGGGCCGGTCCGGGTGCTGGCGGCCATCCCGGCCGCCGAGGGCGAGCACGGCGCGATCGCCAGCGGCGGCGTGGACGGCATCGTGCGCACGTGGGACCTGGACTCCGGCGCGCTGCGCCGGGAGAGCCGGTTCCTGGAGGGCGAGGTGTGGGCGCTGACCACGGTCCGCGTCGGCGGCCGGACCTGCCTGGCCGGCACCGGATCCGGGTCGATGATCCAGCTCTGGGACCCGGACAGCGGGCAGCGGCTGCGCACCCTGGTGCGCCGCGGCGGCCGGGTGTGGGCGCTGGCCTCGGTCGAGGTCGCCGGCCGCGAGCTGCTGGCCAGCGGCGGGGCCGACGGCACCATCCGGCTGTGGGATCCGGAGACCAGCTCGGTGCTGCGCACCATCCAGGCCCACCGCAGCACGGTGTGGGCGCTGACCACGATCGAGGTGAACGGCGAGTCGCTGCTGGCCAGCGGCGGCGCCGACGGCATGATCCACCTCTGGCACCCGCGCAGCGGCGCCCTGGTCAACTCGTTCGTCGGGCACGTCAGCACCATCCGCACGCTCGCGGTGGTGCCGACTGACCACGGCGACTTACTGGCCAGCGGCAGCGCCGACAGCACCGTGCGGCTGTGGAACCCACGCACCGCGCGGGACGGCGTCGAGCACCGGTTCAGCCATCACACCGGCGAGGTGTGGGCGCTGGCCGCGGTCGAGGTCGAGGGCCGGGTGCAGCTGGCCAGTGGCGGCGTGGACGGCACGATCCGGCTCGCCGACCCGGTCACGTACCAGACCGACGAGTTGCAGTCCGTGCGGTCCAGCGCGGTGTGGGCGCTGACGTCGGTGCTGCTGCCGGACCGGACGCTGCTGGCCAGCGGGGCGCTGGACGGGTCCGTGCACCTGCACGAGCTGTCCGGCTTCTCCGAGGAGCGGACCCTGCACGGGCACCGCAGCACGATCCGGACGCTGGCCTCGGTGCCCGGCCCGGGCCGGGTGCTGCTCGCGACCGGCTCGTCGGACGGCACCGTGCGGATCTGGGACGCCGACACCGGGGAGCACCTGGCCACCCGGGCCGAGCACACCGGCGAGGTGTGGACCGTGACGCCGCTGCTGGTCAACGGCGAGCGGTTCATGGCCAGCGGCAGCGCCGACGGCACCATCCGGCTGTGGCCGCTGGACCGGGCCGAGGAGTCGCAGGTGCTGCGGGGACCAGCCGCCGAGGTGGTGTCGCTGGCCGCCGTGGACAGCCCGCGCGGCCCGCTGCTGGCCAGTGCCGACAGCGACGGCCGGGTGCTGCTGTGGGATCCGGCGACCTGCGAGCTGCTGGGCACGTTCGACGACGGCCTGGCCGGCGTGGTCACGCTGACCGTCGTCGACGGCCGGCTGGCCGCCGGCTGCCAGGACGGCACCATCGCCGTCGGCGATCCCGGCGACCAGGAGGTGCGGCTGGTGATGGACAGCGGCCTCGGGCACGTCGGCGCCCTCGGGCCGGTCCGGGTCGGCGACCGCCGGCTGCTGGCCAGCGGCGGCTTCGGCGGGCTGATCCAGTTCTGGGACGTGCGCAGCGGGGAACTCGTCGGCGAGTACCAGGCCCACGGCGGCACCGTGCGCGCCCTGACCCGGGTCCGCGTCGACGGCCAGCCGCTCATCGCCAGCGCGAGCGACGACGGGGACTTCCTGCTCTGGGACCCGCAGAGCCGGATGCGAACTCGGTCCTGACCATGGTGCGGGGAAAGGACAGTGTTGAAAGGGATGGGCTCGTGCGGCTGAGGCTGGACGCGCTGGACTGGGTGGCGATCGGGCTGCTCGCGCTGGGTCTGGTGTTCCTGGCGAGCGGGCTGCTGCCGGTGGCGCAGGCGCAGGGCACGCTGGCGCGGATCGGGCCGATCCTGGTGTTCCTGGGCGCGGTGATCGTGCTGGCCGAGCTGACGGCCGAGGCCGGGGTGTTCGACACCATCGCGATCCGGCTGACGATCCTGGCGCGGGGCAACTTCGTGCTGCTGTTCGTGCTGTGCGTGCTGTTCGCGGCGATCACCACCGCGACGCTGAACCTGGACACGACGGCGGTGCTGCTGACGCCGGTCATGCTGGCCGTGGCCAAGCGGTTGGACATCCCGGGCGCGCCGCTGGCGATGACGACGGTGTGGCTGGCCAACACCGCCAGCCTGCTGCTCCCGGTGTCCAACCTGACGAACCTGTTGGCGATGAACCGGGTGGCGCTCAGCGCGCCGGAGTTCGCCCAGCGGATGGTGTTGCCGGAACTGGCGTCGGTGGCGGCGACCGCGGTCTGCCTGTGGATCTTCTACTGGCGGCGGGGCCGGCGCGGCGTGGACCGCTACGAGCCGCCGATCGCGCCCCGGGCCGCCGATCCGGCGCTGTTCGCCATCTGCGCCGTCGCCTGCGTGATCTTCATCGCCGGCGTGGTGGACGGCCTGGAACTGGCCGTCGTGTCGCCGGTGTGCGCCGGCGTGGTGGTGATCGCCTTCGCCGTGCGCAAGCGCGGATCGCTGCGCTGGGGGCTGCTGCCGTGGCGGCTGCTGGTGTTCGTCACCGGCCTGTTCTTCGTCGTGCAGACGATCAGCGACCACGGGCTGGCCGGCGTCATGCACGCGGTGATCGGCGGTGACAACGGCCCGGCCGGCGTGTTCCGGGCCGCCGGCACCGGGGCCGGGTTGTCCAACGTGCTCAACAACCTGCCCGCCTACACCGCCGGGGAGGCGGTGGTGCCGGTGGCCAACCACAACCAGCTGCTCGGGCTGCTGATCGGCACGAACGTCGGCCCGATCGTCACGCCGTGGGCCTCACTGGCCACGCTGCTGTGGTACGAGCGGTGCGGCGCCGCCGGGGTGAAGGTCGCCTGGCCGCGGTTCCTGCGCACCGGCCTGGTCACCGCCCTGGCCTGCCTGGCCGCGGCGACGGGGGCGCTGGTGCTGACCGGCTGAACAGGCGAATTTTTGGTCTAAACCACACCGGCCCCTTGCTGATCGTGAGCGTCGCATTACAGAGTGGCGGGCATGTCTTCCCTGCGTGCTCTGACCGCCCTCGGGCTGGCCGCGCTGGCCGTTGTCGGGACGGTGGCGGGCTCGGCCTCGGCGGCGACCGACAACCTCGCCGCGCCCGACCACCACACCGCGCCCAACCACGTCGTCGGCGCGTACTTCGCCGGCTGGGAGAGCGGCACGTACCCGGTGTCGCAGATCCCGGCGGACACCGTGACGAACGTGTTCTACGCGTTCTCGACGATCGCCAACGGCGTGTGCGCGGTGCCGGACGGGGCGGCGAGCGACTTCGCGGCGTTGAAGCAGCTGAAGGCGAGCCACCCGAAGCTGAAGGTGTCGATCTCGGTCGGTGGCTGGGGCGCGGACGGCTTCTCGGACGCGGCGCTGACCGACGCGTCCCGGAAGAAGTTCGTGGGCTCGTGCCTGAACACGTTCTTCCGGACCTACCAGGGCGTGTTCGACGGCGTGGACATCGACTGGGAGTTCCCGGTGTCGGGCGGCCCGGCCGAGAACACGGCCCGGCCGCAGGACAAGCAGAACGCGACGTTGCTGGCCAAGGAGTTCCGCCGCGAGCTGGACCAGCTCGGCGGCGGCCACAAGCTGCTGACGGCGGCGCTGCCGGCGGGGCGGCTGCAGACCGGCACGGGCAAGTACGGCGACCCGTACGACCCGGCGGCCAGCTTCGACCTGGGCGGCATCGCCAAGGTGCTGGACTGGGTCAACCTGATGACCTACGACATGGGCACGGGCTTCTCGCCGGTGTCCACGTTCAACGCGCCGATGGCCCAGGTGCCGTCGGATCCGCTGGGCCAGCCGATGAAGCGGTGGAACAACGTCACCGGCGCGGTGCGGTACTACGAGCAGCACGGGGTGCCGGCGGACCGGATCGTGCTGGGGGTGCCGTTCTACGGCCGCGGCTTCCACGTCACCCAGGCCGGCCCGAACCACGGCCTGTTCCAGCCGTGGGACGCCAGCTTCGACCCGGGCAGCTGGGGCGACATCAAGGCGAAGCTGCTGACCGACCCGGCGTGGGAGCAGCACTGGGACGCCAACGCCCAGGCGCCGTGGCTGTACAACGCCGCCGAGCAGAAGTTCGTCAGCTTCGAGAACCCCCGCTCCATCGGCATCCGCTCCGACTACGCCCGCCAGGCCGGCCTGCGCGGCGCGTTCATGTGGGAGATCGCCGAGGACGACTCGGCGCACTCGATGCTCAACGCCATGGCCAAGCCCTGGTAACTCTCCAAGATCAACGCTCCGATCCCCACGTTGAACGTCATGAAGGCCAACCCACATCCTGTGACATAGCTGTGACCTGCGAGCCGGCTACTGGTACCGCGTTCGCGCCGATCGCCGGGGGTCGCTACGCCCCCGCTACCCCTCAGACGCAGCAGGGTAGTGGGGGCGTAGCGACCCGTTCTTCCTCCGACCCTGCACCTTGTGGCTCGACTTGAACCGTTGACCCGGTAATTGATCTGCGCCGACGGTAGGCGAGACTGCCCCCAGGCTGAGGAGTGATCAAGCGCTGAGCAGCGCCAGGCTACGTGATGAGCGGCGTGGCGTATGTTACGCAGAATCGCCATGCGTCATACTCATGTGTTGGCCACAAGTT
>Ga0307511_10000383_pt1 | contig 47233 bp, 38 predicted proteins | sample 13_EM_MG_FD_200266 | JGI IMG/M metagenome (GOLD analysis project Ga0307511, IMG submission 200266) | Populus trichocarpa ectomycorrhiza microbial communities from riparian zone in the Pacific Northwest, United States - 13_EM | ecosystem: Host-associated > Plants > Roots > Unclassified | place... | reverse complement strand
GACTATGTAAATATCTCCATTGCTGTGCTCAATCTGGTTAGCGGTCAACTCGTTGTGATACATTCATGTTTCACCGAGTGCCGATCGCTGCATAAAAAAGGAGTGCGCGGAAACTTTCCCCCACGCACTGTATACCTGTACCATGGTCAGGCCACCCATGCCTATAATTAAACTAGCGCGGCAATATTGGTGGATAACCATTGTAATGATGGGGACCAAACTTCAATCTCAATCGTTATATACTAACTTCACCCCAACAGCCACCGTTAGACCCTCTTTGCATTGTTGCCACCCGTAATTGTGCGAAGAAACGTATCCGCGTGATGATGCCCCTAGGTGGATCTGAGCCGGCTCGAGGAGGTCGTCGGAATAGAAAAAAGGGAAAAACCCGCGGTACATCTGGAGGGGGTCTAGGTTTGAATCGAACCGAAGCCACCATGTCGACAAGCGTAAGTGCACCTATCGCAGTCGTAGGTCCATCTACGTCGGCGCCTACGTCGGCGCCTATATCAAACCTCATACCCACTGGGTGCAACCCCGATGTCGGGCACAGCTTTCCCGATCAAGGTGCTCTGTCAGTATCAACCATCAAAGCCCGAGTCCAGCGCTTCCTCACCTTCCTTCGGTCAGATAGCCCCTGTGCTTTCTCTCGTATCTTTCCTAGGTACCTCCGGCACTGGCTAGAAGCGCACCTCCGCAACCATTTTACCTCCATCGAATCAGCTCACGTTTGGGAGGAAATCTTGGGATGGCGTCCTCTGCATACACCTGAGAGCGCACGAGCGATGGGAAATAGTGTGCCGCGATTTTCATTTCCAGATGCTTCTTTGTTTGGACCATCCCAAACAAACTATTCACGGTTAGCGAGGTCTCGGGGATTGAGCCCACCATGGTGGCTAGACCACAGTGGTGTAGATAGTACGTGGACCGCGATCGGAGTCGAGATAGATTGGGATGGTCGTCCGGTGCACTTGGATTATGCCCAGGAGCCTGCAGCTGGATCAAATGGACATACACCAGAGGCAGGGAGAGTGCCACCACTCTACATGTCGACCACTCATGGAGACCTGATACAGCATCAAATTGCGCCTTCACATACACAGTCAACACCGGGGGTATCCATGCGCGGCACACATGCACCAGGAATCAGTGGCAGGTTGGTAGATGTAGGTCTCCTTGACACAGCCCAGGCCCTCCACCCCGCATCGGCAGCCGACAACGCTTGTAGCATTAGTGATCCCAATCTTAATCCCGGCCTGGTAAAAACCCTTAAAACCCGGGTCCGCAGCTACCTCTCATCCCTCTACCAAGACAGCCCCTCCACTTTCGCTTGTAGCTTTCCAAACCTTCGGCCATGGCTGGAAGCGCACCTCCGCGGCCATTTCACGTCCATACAATCAGACGATCTGTGGGAGGAAATCCTGGGCTGGCGTCCTTTGTGTTCAACTGAAAGTGCACACGCAATCGGATTGCAAGTGCCCCGGTTCCAGCTTCCTCCGGCTTCGTGGTTCACAGGTTCGGCGAGGGGTACTCGACGCGCACGACGTATATCTTGGACCTGGGCCGCTGCAGGGGTGCCAATTCAAATGGGAGGCAATGACTTTCCAGGACAGTGGTCAGCAGAACGTGGACTTCTGGCGTCTACCCAAATCGCCCCGCCATCTCTCCCGGCCCCAGCACGGTCGACAATCACGTTCCGACCACGGAGCCCAACCCCAGTTCCTATCTCCGAAGAGAACAACCACGTGTTCCATATAGTTGACTCTGATGCTGCAGCGGCATGGGAAGCCATAATGTCGGGAAAGGGAGGGAGGTCACCTTCGTCACTCACCGCTCGCTATAGCCCGCCCGCTCTCAGCCTCCAGGCCCAAATACCCCCACTGCCAACACTTCGATCAACAAACCCACCCCGACCCCATAGGCATGGGTCCCCAGTGACCACCCACAACTCACTGATAGCTGGCCGTGACGCTGTAGCGGCAGCAGAATCCATGGTGGTAGGACAGGCAGAGTGTTCAACTCTGTCACTCGCCCCTCCCGCTCTCGGCGCCCAGATCACAGCACCCCCAATACCAAAACTCCGACCAAGAGGTCCACCTCCTAGCACCCACAAAGTTGCCGAAGAAGCCTCCCTCCTTCTCGAAGTCTTCAGTCGGTCGCCCGGTAGGCGCAACCCTGACAACGTAAAAAACCGGGAACTCATTAAAGGAGCCCGGTACAATGTTAAAAAAATTTGGGATACTTACTTGCGGAGAGAGGGTAAAGGTCCTGCAAGTCCTTTACATGATCGTGTTCCATTACACTGGTATGATGATGATGACGAAGAGCGGCCTCGCGATCGTGTTCCCTTACACTGGTATGATGAAGATGATGAAGATGAGCGAGATCTAATGGTTTACTTGGGATGTGCGGTGTGTTATAGTGCGGTGGCAGAGACGGTGTTGCTGCCATGTCATCATTTGGCACTTTGCTTGGTGCGCCTCCTTTACAGTGCAGAAGAGACTGATGTGTTGTGGTTTTGTCATTGTACGGGGCTAATTACTTGAGGAGTCACTAGGAGTGCTGTGATGGTGTGGGAGTCAAGGACAAGGTACCGCCGTGGTCCCGGGCAGGCGTGGGAGATGAAAGGGTGAAGTGTCCTTTGTGTAAGGCCGCTGTTAGTCACAGAGTGAGTGTTGAACACAATGGTTCCGACCCTCAACATATGCAACTGTGGATAAATAATGAGACTAATTTGGGATATTTGGTGTAGATCAAAATCTTTCGTGGGTAGGGGTCCAATCAGGACATGGGGGACTGAATGGAGGGATTTGGGTCAGTTCGTATTCAGGCACAAAGAGTTACGGAGGTGCGGAACAAAAGTCTTTTCCGGTGTGAAAAAAAAAAGCCTTTTCCTTCTATGTATTTGCGAAAGCGGACTTGCGCGCATAAACCTGGCATATGCACAGCCTATGCACCACCAGCCAGCTGGCATCAGGGCAGGATTACGGTGGTACGTAATGCCAGTGCTATTGATAGATATATGTACTGATGCATTGTACTTTGCTGTTACTCATACGATGCCCTGAATAGCGTATTTGAGTGTGGAATGCCGTAATTGTTACCAACCATGTTGCATATGAACAGTCAATACATATGCCAAGTATATGCATGTATATCATTGCATATACCCGCATATGCGCGCCAAGCCCGTTTTCAAAACTAGGAAGCATTTCAGTATCCCGTGATGTGACAGTATTCCAACAATCTATCTCTAAAGGTGAGCCTACGGGGTAGATGGGAACGTGCGCAGTTGATGTGGGCGAAGTCTTGCTTTTATTAACGCAAGGAGTGGAGTGGCATTTAAGTGGAATCCTGGGCTCCTACGCTGGAGTTGCCAATCCAAAGAAGTGTAAGTATTTTCCCAGTTCATGACTCATAACCGATATGTTTAAGAGAAAACCTTTAAAATGCCCTCGGGTAACTCGAACTTCAGAATAATACCCTGAAACCTTTCGGAAGAACCCAATACACCTAGCTAGACTCCTTAGAAGACGTGGTAAGAATACAAAGACGCGTTCCTAAGCCTTATTTACATATCGTCGCTTATCCCCTCTCCGAGGGTTACTTGGACTTGTGAGAAACCGTACCAGCGGCTCTGCGCCGCATAGAGACTGTATGCACTCCTATTGATTCGGAAGGGCACAAAGCTACAACAGACGTCATATTTTCCAGTTGTGATATGGCCAAACTCGGTAACAAACGGCTATATGCAAATGCTATTGCAAAACCACAGCCTGAACGCCACCAATTGTTGAACAAGTATGGCGTGCTTGCTAACCATTACCAAACTAGAGACTTCTAATCAGCTACCGACCTTATGGGCTTGGAGAATAATGTTCCAGATACTCTGACTGCTCGGTAAACTACAATTAGATTAGCCAATGCTGCATCTACAACTACTCGTGTCTCGGTTTAAGAAGTTCTACCCTAATCGTTGCTGCCGATACTTCAAGAATAATTTGAAATGCTGAATACATTGACATATGACAGTATCAATAGATCACGCCTGTGTTAACCTCTCAGCTCTAGCTGAACGAGCACAAATTAGACTGCTAGAGGAGAATCCGGACCTGTGAATAGATGAATCTATTGCAGTCACTGGGATAGGTATACTATTATTAAAAAATTGTTTTGTTTTTTGGCAAATCAGTACTCGTAAACCTTTATCAATTGACTTGCGTTATACACCAAATCAAGTAATTATGTAAATTGCCCGCGAACATATATGATATGTTGCATCTGTGGATAGTGTATCGCGACCAATGGCCTAGGCAGTATCAGGAAAAGGGTAAAATATAGGTGGCAACAGGTAAAAAACCATATTCCGAGAAAATATTGGGATTGAGTAAGCTCTATATTAGGCTTATATATGCACTTAGATTCAAATAAATATGATTATACATACATACTATGCAGGTATTGTGGGCGAGTGAAGTTGAGGTAATTGAGCACTTTTGCTGATTTTAGAGAGGGTAAACTTGTATAATTAGAAGGGCCAGGCTATACTGCAGTGTAGGATAACTTTTTATAACGCTTAAGGTCCCGCCTCAGCCGATAGACGCCTGTTTTGGCACATTTCGGATCCAATCTGTAGTTTGCCTATGCTACCGAAACTTTGTAGAAACTGGCTTGGGACCATATGGAGCGTTTCGTAATAATAGTGTAGCTCTATGCCCTAGATAAAGTGGGATGACTCACTTAATATCACTTAAAGGCTATTAGTTACCCTCAGCTCTAGCACTCCCCTCCGTACCTGTAACTGGTTTGCTTACACATAGTAAGGTTTAGAGGTTACAAGCCTATATAAACGTTGCTTGACTTCAATAACCCGAATAATATGTATAGACAAACCTCTATAATTGTAATCTCTATAATTGCATAACCTCTCAACTTGCATAAGATGGTCCGGCCCATGCTCGGGGCTATGGTGATACTAGCATACCTCTGGAATACCATGCATAGCGATTGGCCGGTCCCAAACCCGATAAATACTAAGAATTAAACCTGCATAAGTGGTGGCCTGGAGGCTAGTCCTGCCGATCGGGGTATTGTCTACGTAGCTAGGTTGCATGTATCCACATATACAGTGTTGCCTTAGTTATTACTATTGGTACCTCACGTAACTCACTCTGCCAACCTCTATAACGCATAACCTGTCAACATGCAAGGATTCTCCGGTCCAAGAGTATGCCATTATAGAGGTTCGTCTGTATTCTTTTGCCTCATCTGTTACATATCTTGCCAATACTGTGCCACTTCTAGACTCTGCAAGTCCATAGACGCTATATTTCTGTCAGGTCAACTAGTCCGCAAATAAAGGCCGAGTCCTACCTTCGATTCCTTGCCTCCTCATATTTCTTTGCCTCTCAGAATGGCGCACGCAGAGAGCTCCTGTATATGATCTGGGATTTATTTTAGCATATTTGTATTACTCATTTTAGATTGTGGCCTGAGCGTACTTGTCCTATACCTAACGGCGGACTGAATTTGCTAACATATTTGACAGGGTTCAACACACTTCCAGAATGCAAGTATTTGATTATTTAGATCCCAACTGTGCCTCTACAGTCCCAAAACCTCAACTCTCTCGATATTAAGATTTGCTCTTAATATCCTCTCTCAACTGGTTTCATTATTCCCCGCACGCAGGAATTATTGAGACCTAGTCCCAATTAGCAGTCATCACCCTATAAACTATAGTGCATCTTTGAGTATGTAGCATTCAATGTAGTAGCATCATTTCTAGCTTTGGTACATCGCATATTCTTATTATGTAAACATGCATATTGTTCGGTAACCAAAAGTTTATGACATGAAATTTCCCTTGCAGGCGTATCGGCCCCAATCGAGCCTAAGTGGCCAAGTCATAGGTATTAAGACCTAGTTACGGCGTCTTACACGGTAAGATTTGGAAATATGTAGATAAAAACTAGGAATTTACGCAGTACAGGGAAGTGAAGAAGGTCGTCTCAGCGGAGAGGATGTGAACTCTTGGAGGGCGGGAAATTTCTGGCATTTACCTAGTCAATAGCAAACACTCGGAAAAGTGGGATCTAGGTCTTGAGAGTCAACGATCATCGAATCGGTGCCAATAAGGGTCGGTTCATCTGGAGCAGAAAAGTGTTGAGTCCCATGCGGAAGTGGTTGCGGTACACCGCTCACCTGTGTGTGCTAAGATATCTGACTGGAAGAGGGATGCAGACTAGTAGAGGGCGGTGGTGGCGATTCGTATTTTTTTATCTTTTGAAGTCTATACGCCCAGCCAGCCCAAGGCTATAATATCCCTCCGGGGTAGAAATATAAATATCAACAACACCAGGTGTTCAGCTATGCGCAAAACACCCTATGAAATTGTTTTTTAAACTAAAATAGCTACCACAGACTTTCTCGCAAAGGTATCCGCTCTGCATCATCTTCTGCATCTTATCCAAGTTTACCTACCACCCAGCGGGATGCCACTGCTCTAGCTATCTTTTCAAGGGTTCACCTCTGCATACATACCGTATTAATTCGCGAATAAGAAAGTACTACGCGGTAAGACAGTACTCCGTACAAACCGTACAAGACAGGGCGCTAGTAGACCAAGCGTGGCCGGGATATCCGAATCGTGCACTAGACAGTAAGCTTTCATATACAGTTAACTCCCGTTATAAGCATACGGTCGGGACTAGAGTAAATATGCTTGTAGCGAATATACTGGAAGCTCTGTGTGATTCCCCAATGATGATCGTCTGTATTGAGGTGATGACCATGACATGACCCTCGCTCTCATCCTGATCTAATGTTCTAGTGTGCTGCGTCGCCAAGCCCCTAAGGAACTATGTTCCTTCCATATACAAACAACTCTCGTTATAAGCATACCCGATATAAGCTTATATTCAGTATATGCATGCCCCTCGTGGTCCCCCCACATACGTAACAGGGCGTAATTTTCTCTCGATATAAGCTTATATTCACTATAAGCATGTCACCTCTGGTCCCGACCATATGCTTATAACGAGAGTTGTCTGTAAGCATATTCACAACCGTATGCTTATAACGGGAGTTAACTGTATAGCGATACCTTAACTAGCTCTGAATATACTCTTTATCTCTTTCGTTCAAGATTTCTCCCGATATAACATCGTAATCTTTACAAATACAATCGGATAAGCCATTCAAAACAAATGCAAAAAAGTGTATTGCTATATAATTGCAGAATCTCGGCCTAAGCGCTATTGACATCTCTGCAAATATAGCATTTTGTAAGGGCTCTATCCACGAACAGTTCACAATGTGCTTCTAGAATGCTTGAACTTGGCCCATTACACCCTACCAGACCCATAGCCAGAAACAGCGCAACCAAGGATAACTCAGAAGGGTAAGCTTCCACTTCCTTGCGTACCGTATTAACTCGCGAGTAAGACAGCTGTCTTATTCCAAAACAAAGTGGCCAAAATGCCTTGCGTTACTGTCTTGTGCACGATACCCGCTTATTCATGAGATACTGTCTTATATAAGAAAGGCCGAGTAGCGGCCAGCAGCAAAAATAATTACTAAATCTCTTGCCCAAGTGTAATCCTAGCGTATTTTACAGCTTCTTGTCCTGTTATATAGTCCCTCCCTCATCACCACTTCCACCCGCCCCCTCATCTTCATCGATGTCAACATCAGAGCGCTCATCCTCTGTATCTGATGGTAGGTCGGGTTGGTCATCGGAGGTAGGGCTTAGCTGCTGTATAGTCGGAGGTTGCTGAGCATAGGTAATTTCGGCTAATTTGAACTCTCGGGTGTATTGATGTCGGCGCATCGGGACTGCTGGGTTCCATGCTGTTCCAGCTTCACGTAGGGCATTGAAGTGTATAATATCTTCTGCGACATCGCATCTTTCGGAATTAACATCAGGTAATGTTGGAATCCTTTTCTGGGACTTAGGAAGCTGCAATACAGGGGTCGCTCGAGGTTGATGGCTGGTTGTTCGTGCAGCAGGTCCAGCACGAGGCACCAGCGGAAGTTGAGACTGGAACAAGTGAGGACTGTGATGGCATACCGGTAGTTTGTGTGCAAAAGAATAAGAGCCTTTGCGTGGGGTAAAGAATGATTAAAATGATCAAACAGACTGCCACTGCCCCACTGGAGTTAAATATTAACTCTACTGTCTTATAGGAAAATTTACTGTCTCATTCGCGATCCGGATATCTCGGCCACGCTTGGCCTGCTAGCGCCCTCCCTTGTACGGAGTACCTTCTTGCCGCATAGTACTTTCTTACTCGCGAGTTAATACGGTAAGTACGTCTAGAAAATAAAAGGATTACTATCCTTCGGTGGTTTTCGACCGTCCCATATGTAAGCACAGAACATCAACCGTCCGATGTTTGTATACAACATTCCCACTACCCATCCATATACTTACAAAAATTATCGGATTTAACAGAAAATATCTCTAGTTGAATGTCACACATAAGAAAGTAACTCTGATTAAGAAAGTACCTATGACTACGAAACTAACCGTGGATAAGACGCGGGGATAGCTTTTTGCAAAACCGCCGTACTGTAAAAAAGACTGTAGTCTTGTCCGAGAGGTTTTACGGTATTTCCCGACAACCTGGCGTGCCTGGGAATCGGCTGATTCGCGAATAGGCTGGCAGAACAACCAGGCCTTGTAGACTCTCAATACCCCGCTTTTCTCGATATAAGATAGATATCCTCCAGCTGCTCGCCTTTCTGGTGATTAAAATAGGGATTTCTAAGACGGAAGCGAGGTAGAATATCCATGATTCACTGATCCTCATGAAGCCACGTTTGATATACTGATACATAGTCATGGTCAGGGTGTGAGAGCGAATGTCATCCCCCGATCGAGCTACTCGGAGAATCTATAAGTACAAGGGCAATTGAATTTATCTTAAGAGAACTGATATTGCTAATCCCAATGATAATTTATTCACTTGAATTCAGTAACAGTGTGGGGTAATATCCTCGGCCCCAACAGCAACAGTATGATTACAACAGATAATAATAATCATGTCATTAGAATTCAACATATGCGTAGTGAAATATCAACTTGCAATTGTCCGCCATGCTAAACACTTCCTTTGCCCAAGCCTAAGGGTACCTACACCTCACACTATCCAACTTATCATTCAAACCCAGCGCGTTGAGCTGCGCAAACGGCATCCTCCTATTACATCCCTGGTGCAAGATCGATCCCGAACAATCCCGGCTCCCGTAAAAGTCGCAGCACCCGTTGCTGACGGCATAACTACTCACTCCGTCGACAACAAGGTTCCAGTTTCCAGCCAAGTCATGGCAGACTCCGATTTGGCTGCATGTGGGGTCCCGGTATTCTTTGCAGCCACCGTCAAGATCAGCATTGCAGGCTTCCAAGAGGAAACCGGTGCCAACGTTGCATGGTTTGGGCCTACATTGTTTGTATCGTTAGGGACCGGCCTTGGCTGAGGAGGACTCTTATGACACCTACTTGCACGAGCAATCGCATGAGAAGATATTATCTGCAGCACAACAACTACCATGGCCGGTACTAGTATCGACCTTCCAAAAGACTCCTGGAGCACCTAGATGCGTGGGGGTATTAGTGGTTAAACCTCCCCCAGGTGCTGAAAAGATTTACTTACAGCATCCACCTTTCCCAGAAGCAGAGTCAACGGAGTAGGTCTTGCCTGCAGGGCAGCACCCTCCTTTGCCAGTGGTCGCATCTACCATGAAACTGGTGCTGGGGTCACAGCATCCACTCTGATTGGAGATTCTATCATAGCTAAAGACTTTCCCTGATGCACAACACCCCTCAACACCCGATACAATGTCGGTCATGAATTGTAAACCTGGTAGACAACACCCTGGTTTATTTGTACTAATCTCAACGGAGACAACTTCGTTCATAGGGCAACAGCTTGAGTAACGCTGTATTACGACTAGGATATTAGCAGATAATCAAAGTGCAAGACTAGGTGGATAGTGGTCAAAACAGTGCACAAGGGAGCATACCTTGGTACTGTCCATCATCCACCTTTTGCCAGTTCCTCCCGGACAACATCCCCCTTGGCTCGCATTCGCATCATAGGCCCAGCTCTGGCCAGAGGGGCAACAGCCACCCCGACCAGACACGTTGTCGTAGCTGTAGACAGTAGGAGATAAACAGCAACCTCCTTCTTGTGTGAATGTGGAGTCGATGGAAAATGTCCCCTAGAACAATCAGACGGTCGTCAGGTTTACGGCTGTCAAATACCAACACTACCATCCTCTAACTAAATCTAAATCCAGGGCCTCCCTACCTTATCCTTGCCACAGCAGCCGTCGGCTCCGGTTTTAGGGTCCTAAATGCCACTCATTAAGTACCATCCTGAGCACCTAGTGAGCCCAAGATCCCACCTGCGAAGAGACTCACCTTGTATGGGCCCCAATAGCACCCCCACGCAGTAGGTGCTTCGCAGCTTCCAGTTGGCTCTGGATTTTTTTATGCCTGGTTAACTGGGCGGATCCAGTGATTGGGCACCGCACATATTGTTGTCACTCGAACCAAGGTGACACTCACTGCCATTGCTATCAAAGGTCATCCGGAACTGTGACCCAGCCTCTATGGAGCGCTTAGCTTTTGTTTTTCTTGGAATAATAATTTTATAATCTTTTTCCATAATTCGGGGTTCTCTCACTTTCCATACACACTGCATCCCATTTTGCGCGCTCGGATGGGGTGGGATCAACGGCAATCGCTAGAGCTATCAGGGCGAAGGTTGGAAGAATGGTTTTCCCCAAAAACATCGTGACGGTGGAGATCAATTTGCAAAAATCAGAAACTGGAACGGACTGGCCACTGGCAGAAGGGCACTGAAGCTTATAAGTCATATAGAGGCCAATGGAGGTAACTTGTACCACAACTGCTACTGCATAAAGATCCCATTAGGTGTGGGTAGGCACCGAAGTACCTGGAATATCCCTTGAATATTCTTCCGATCTCACAATACAGGCCGTACTGCATGTGCACAGCTCAACTGCAGCCTCGTTTGGTGTAGTTGGTGCCTCACTTGGTGTGTGTCTCTGATGGAACGGGGGTTGAAGCAGGTGAGGACCCGGGCTTCTACTAACCCAATATCGTTAGATTCCGTTCGTAACAAGCTAAATCCGGTTCATTGCCAGTCTATTCAGGGTAGTATACCCAAATACTTTGGTATCACAAACAAAGGTATCACGGCACATTGCGACTATCACCAGATTCAATCTAAGACCTGCAGATATATACAGTATGTACCCCGCTGACTTGCAGGAGCTTGCAATTGTGACCCGACTCGACTACCAGTTCCGGTACTGACTGCCGATGAATTGCATTTGATAGCGGAGCGCCGTACAACAGGCAATGACAGAGAGTTACCGGCAAGGACAGTGAAGAGGATCTACACTCCCCACCTTGACAACGCTAACATTTATGCAAGGTAGATTGCGGCATTCCATCCTGAAGCAGAGGCTTTTGGGCTCCGCTTACGGAACCTAGTTATTGACAGGAGGATCGACCCAAATACGAGATTAGCAGGGTTTAAAGTACTAGTTGAACACAAACAACCTTGGTTCCCTCAGGGGTCGCTGGTCAAGGGGCGGTAGGTAAATAGTTATTCCGGCCCGGTATTAGGCGAAAACTGGGGAATACGACCCCCAGCCGCGCTAAATGTTAGTTGCTTCATTGTTACTGTACATACACATACATAACTACGTACAGATCAACAGCACATATGTAAGAACTACCGAGTCCTGTTCGGCAACTTTGGCCTCAACACTCACAGCTCCAGATTCGTGTGTGCGAAAGCTGGAAGATAATACCCTTTGATCTTTGTATCTATCCATATCTGTGAGCTTACCAATGATTTATACATTCTCAAAGTGTGACCAATTTTGACAAACAGTGACAGCCGTTGGATTCCGCAAAGGCACAAACAGATGTCCCCCTCACTGCTTGGCAACCTCAAGGTGGAATTCCGTATTGTGTAACATTTAGCGGGGTACAGAGAACGGATTTATCTCGATCTGGCGCAGCTCCGGAGCTGTCTCACAATACGATGCGAATGTGCATGAGGCCCGACAGTTAATCTATCTTCTATTCTTTTGGCATTTAGAAGCAGAAATAGTATGCCCCGCTGTATTAGAATGAGGGATCGTACTTTGAAAAATTACAAAAATCCACTAAACCACAAATCGCTTAGTTATGGTCTCTAAGAATAAGTGCATACATGTGGTTTATAAAATTTATTCGTATTCCTACCTTATCTGGTAAACATGAGTACCTTTTACATACAGATTTGTATGGCAAAGCTGTGTACCCTTGCCATGCTCGCACCTGTGAGCTGACTGTCATTGAAACTTGATAGTGGTTAGCTTTGATAGTTAGTCTTGAATTTGTGAAGGGTAGGGTTGGTGGGTCGGTTTCTTATATTGGGATTTTCGTCAAAAGACTGGCCTTGTGCTAATACTTATGGCCTGGAAGTATACACGGGAAAGGCCCTGAATCAGTATGACATTGATAGAGTACATCATTGCGCTCGTATTCATTGATTGCAACTTGATTGCATGTGAATCAGCCGCTAGTGCCCTCAATAATGGATATCCAAGGTATGTTTTGATCTATAGATTATTATATTGGTCGCTTGAATTGAACTTTGGGGATTATCTTTCAAAAAGTTTAAACTCAGTTTGTGCAGAAGCAGAGAAGGCTTCCAATGCTTAATGGACATAGCCTAGCGAATGAACTGTTCAAGATTGATATTGCCATGTTGTAGATCAACGAAATCGATCAGGGAAGGCTTTCTTTTGTGACGAGGTCGCAACTGAGTAGGGGCTGGATCTCTGAGGCATGTGGCGGTGATTTTCCATTGCGAGTTGAAGATCTCGTAGAGGGGATACGATAAATACGACATTTTCAGCCCCACAGTGATTACAGCTGCGTCAGATGTCCAGATAGACGGGGTAAACGGTGCTATCCGATGGAGCGATATGATCCTGGTGAACATACTCTGCATTCTCCTCCCTGCTGTGGGGTGTCCGATTGATGTTTTTCCCCGAATCTCACTGATTCCGCGAACCCAGGATTGGAAGATAGAGGCGGACCGCTCGGACCTGAACATTGTGCTCTCCTCCCTTCCTTTTTCCTCCGTCCTGAGCTCTGAGTCGAAATTCTCGTATTCCCTCTCTAGATCTTTCTTCAAACCCTATTTCTCCTCTCCGATTACATTTTCCTTTCGTTTTGGGGTCCTTGTTATTATCCTTCCAAATCCTCATCGCCGTTATCCCTCTCGCTTGACCGAACTCAATTTTTCCTGCTCACAGGCCGTCCTGCCTACCCATGAAGCAATTTTAGCCGGTGGCGGCTTACAACCCCCATCATCATGCACCGTCCCCCCTTGTCTCTGCAACGGATTGTTAGTACCTGCACTGTAGTTCGATGGGAGTTATACGTGCTTGGTTCTTCCATTGGCGATTCACGATGTAGGAAAATGATAGTACGCATGTTCGGGATCTTGAATTGAGAGAGATGAGGCTTGTCTTTATTAATCGCTATAGAATCTCTACACATATCGAACTCCGCTCCACCTGTCATGATTGCGATGTTAGAAATGATCTCCGTTACCCTCTAGGTCTCCTTTTGCTCTGGACGCTTCGAGTTCCCGGGGTCCCCCACTGCGATTTGCAAGATACCCTACTGATTTCCTCTCAACCGGAGGGCAACTTTGGATATTGACCTAATTACTGCCAGATAATCTGCTCACAGGCGGAGCGGCGGAACCATAATCTCTGCCAGAGAGATGAATTTTCCTTGTACGGGATATCCTTCCGTCGTTGCACGCCGTCTGTAATCTGTAACAGGACCTGGTAACTCATTACTTCCGAACTGAAGAGCCGCAAGATTCGCTGTGGGTGAAGTAACTGAGAAACCAACGCTCCTCCGAGGGGTATTTTCATACAGAATCGATATCAGGCCTCCTTGTACGGCGTACATCCATGGAAACTTTCCCTTTGCGTTTTTGGGCGCCGAAAACCTCCTTATCCAATTCGTTCCCACTTCATACAATCACTTCACCATCGGGGTGCTGATCCGTTCAATCCACAATTCTCCATGCTCGTTGTGCGCCTATGTTCGATATTCTGAGGGGGATGGGCTAATTTTCTCTTCTAGCAGTTATAAGGTTCCTTAGTATAGTCGGCCATTATAAGAACTAGTCGCAGACGTTGGGTGCTGTATTCCGGTAGCGGCGGGTCCAAGAATGAGGTCTGAAACTGTCAGCGCGTAGTAAGCCTGTAGGGCAATCAAAAGTTTTTGGATATCGGATTGTCTCCCCGGCACGAGCTATCCAAGACCCACATAGCGAGTGAATCCTTGAGCCTCATTCAATGCCTCATCCACAATCTTTCTCCATGTACTACGTGTTCAACCCTGGCGTCCGAAGCAAGCTCAAATACAGCGCTGCGGGGGGTGAAATCCAATGCATGACGAGATATGACTGCCTATAAAACGGCTTTAGGTTGAGCCGGTACTCCATTAAGAGTATGCATACGCCCTGTATGCAACTTTCTTTCCCCATAATGCTCCATACTGGCCCTCGAGTCGGAATTCTGCGGGATATTATTGAAGTATTCCAGAGAGCAGCTAAACTCAAGAAGTGTACCTGGCCTAGGTATCGAATTTCCACTGAAGATCCAGTATTGGTTGTCGTAAGGTAGGCTGTAAGCAGGTAACATTGGTTCTTGGGAGTCAATTTAGAATTAAAAACGTTGAATTCATATCGGTGGAGATCAGAAAGCCCTATCAATCGTACAAGCTTTATAGCAAAGAAATAGTCATAGATCTGGACATGGTATTGGGCCGAATGGTGGACTAAATGGCGGAGTCGGACAAGTCTATAGAAACAGTACTTAGATTCGAACGAGAGGTATTCTTTCCAATAGCTTGATCACTAATTGTGTATATATTGGGTCCCCTGTTCTCTATCTCGGTGTGAGTCAATACTCCTCTACCGAGATGACTTGCACGAACCTGCTGCACCCCACCCAACACCAATCACCCATTGCGGAGACAAAACCCTCCCTAAAAATCCCAACTCAGCAATTGAAAGTTGCTGTAGACCATGCAACATACCACAAAGACGTCCAATCCTGACAGGGTGCAACCTGGCAAGCGGTGCATAAGGGGGTAGTGAGTGAAAGCTATCCTGCCAAAATATCAACAGTACAGCGCTCACCAATCCTTTTGCTTTGCTACAGCATGATAACTTCCGCTGCCACTTTTCCAACTACAGCGGAATGTTCACTTGCAAATTGACCCAGTTCTGCCCTCCGCCGCGTTTCTGAAGGTATGGTAATTTGAGGGTATATCCCGGCGGAGTAGGTGGTCGCACGTTTGCTGGGTTGAGCTGCAATCCTGCCTAGTTGGTCCCCTAATTTATGAATATAGTATCGTAGCCTCAAGCTTCAAGAGTATGGAGCAGATCAGGAAGAGACGGCGGTGGAGATCGGTGAGAACCGTACCGAAGCTAGAAATCCCAATAGCCTAGTTCATCCTGTAATCAATATCTTGTTCGATACAGGAGCATACCTCCCGTTATCCTACCAATCCAACCAGAGCTTAGTGTCCATGGCTAATAGTGGGAGGGCTCGGGGGAAAAGACCCTTTGAAATATTGGATATCTTGAACTCAGATCAGCAATGCCGCGGAATGGTTTTAGCAAGAAATCCGGTGTAAATCCAGTTTCCCGTAGAGAAGATGTTGGTGATGGACAATGCCACCAATACGGGGCCGTGGAGACGAGTTTCGTCCAGCAAGTTGGATTGAGCGGTAAATATGGCTTGGACCACGGATTCAAGATCAAAACTACGGATGTCTCCAAAGTCGGGAATGTAGCAACATATGGATGGATCGATTGGTGGTTGCAAGGTCGGTCGATAAAACCAATGCGCTACCCCCCTGGTGTAATAGTGTGTTGTGAAGAGATGGTCGATTAATGACGATAGAGGACAAAGACGGGGTTGGGAACGGATCTACCGATCCCGATTAAACACCGTAGAAACCGCTGAGCTGAGAAGAGCAAAGGAAACAGATTTTCCATCTGAGGCTGTAGCTGCCTGTAGACGTGCTTGCCGGAGGTCAGTATAGTAACAGCATACCGATGATTGAGGACATACCGAAGTCAAGATTGCCTACATCTCAAGCTGAGATCATAGAGAGGATTCCCGTAGCATCATACTAAAAATCATCACGTCGTCTTGTGGTCGTCCTTTGGGTGACAGGTGGGGTAGAGGGCAGTGAAAAGCCCAAGCGACCTCGGCGGAATTGGCGAAAGATCCCATCATTCACAAGCTGTGCGCAATATGGGAAGACCAACAGTGTTGCGAGAAGGTACGAATTCCATGAGTATCAGCGAAAAATAGAGCGAGGTATCAGTTCCGTGGAGTAGATCCGAGGGTGGGAATGTCGCGCGAGTGCAATACCTAGTGGTTGTTGTGGTATGCTGGATACGGAATAGCGCTGCATATGGTAAGCTTAGCTGCATAGCTGGAGTGCTTGGCTGCATACTTCCCGCACGTGACTCAGCCGGCCACATACACTCGGGCAACCCTGCACTAACGAGCACCACGGCCTCCGTACCGGTACAGTATGTACATACATACATACATACATACATACATACATACATACATACATACATACATTACCTATCCTTGCATGGTTAGTCTGTAAACGATTGATGCCTGCTAGGGCTGAGTTATTTATATCTTGCCAATTACAGGCTAGAATAATTCGTGCGAGGTCTCATGCGCGATGGGCGGGTGTCTGATAGGTATCCGAGGAGCCGCCTGAAGTGATTGGAGGTACTCATCATACATATCGTTCCACAATAGATCGCTCAAATCGAGAGCAATGAAAGATTGTGCTTGCCGGAATTTCATTCCTATGGTTCAACTGCTAAATTAATAGTATGTACAGCACGCCAGGTACAGTAAGTCTCTTTCCCACCCCGCTCTCTCGGCTCACGTGACCCCTCTCTCTAGTGAAACCTAGGCACACAACGAGTGCGAGATTTGTCGCATGAGCTGGGCTGTCGCATTACTATTATTGGACTGCAAGCGACAGGTTGGCGAGAAGCGACAGGTTGGCGAGAAGCGACATAAATGAACCCCTGCATACTTGGCACTACTCAGCTTCCTTCATGTCGCTTCCCCACCAATAATAGTGGTGGTAGCTGTCGCATGAACTGTCGTGGGGAGGTCTACTCTGACACGACCCTTCTATATAAGAGTCATAGAAAACCCATAAGAATCAGAAAATCCTTCTACATTTATTCCGCCTCAGCATCAGTTGTGAACGATATTTGAAATCTCTGAAATTTCCCCCCTAATTAGTGATCAAAGAGGACATTACTTCCATAAAAACGACGTTATAGCGGTAAGTAGGTATACCGGTGGCACCAGTCTCCTAATCAATCTCAGCTGCAGCTACATAAATTGATATATGATTGCGCTACAGGGGCTGGCGTTGGGCATGCCAGAAGTTACGAAGGGCAGGCAACAAAAGAAGTGTAACCAGTGTCGAAAAGACAAGAAAAGTGTAATGAACCTCATATTCCACCTGACCCATACGCCGTGAATATGCGGCATCTGCCTCTTAGGTTTAGTTAATGTACCTTGCTAACTTATGCGTATAACTGTAGTGTAATCGACGAGCGCCGTGGCCTTCCAAGTGTGACCGCTGTCAAAACAGAGCACACTATCAGTGTTCCGAAGATCTCACTATGGAGCAATATCAATATTGGCAGGGACTTCCTGGGTCCAGGACTGATACACAGGCACCTACCATGGAGCCGAGTTGGAATAAGAATAGGATTGCGTCTGGTACAACGTCATTAACGACAAATAGTGAACATAGCAATGGACAGAGAACTTCCCACACAAACGTCAACAGAACTCAAGCTTCCCTTTCACGCTCCACAGACCAAGTGACTCTGACATCTATTTCAACAATATCGACCGTTGGCAATAATTCCGTGTTAGGGGAATCCAGCAGATCAATACCTGTGTCTCTTGATCAGCAAATGAACAACATTGGGCAAATCTCTAGCACGGGCGGATCGTTGGCGGCTGGAATTTCTAGGGTCCATACTGCGGCAGAGCTTGAGGCAGAAAGGGTATGTAATGTGATTTTGAATTCATATGTGTTCTCAGATGCAACCTGAGGCTGATGGCAATATTTGGTATATTGAACTTTAAATTATGGGGCCTGCTAACTGGAACTCCATGGGGAGGAGACAGAATCAGACCGCTGAGTCACTTTATGCAGCAATAAAGAAGGGGGACCATCAACAAGTGAGGAAGTTGGTAGCAATTGACAACCCCGATCTGAACCCGATGAAGAATGAGTCCATATGCTCAAGAGCAGTCCATGAGGCTCTTGTGAAAGCCACTGCATTATATAGCCAGTATAAATTGCAGGACTATGAAGCCCGCAAGTTAACAACACTTGAGTTATCTAAATTTCCTGCCATCTTGCAGGAGCTTTTGGAGAACGGTGGCGCAGATCACGCAGCTAGGTACCGGTTTGCAAACTCGGACACCATTCTGCACCAACTAGCTAGGAATGCGCATACGAACCTGCATGAGGTTTTAGCTGTATTGGCAAATCTACCGTTGACTATGCTCAGTCAGTTAATACTTACCATCAATAGCATTGGGGAATCGTTCATTCATCGTCCATTCCAATATAACGACTTCAGGCAAGTCTTTAAGCCACTGCTCTCGAAGGCCCTACAGCCATTAATTACAATATGCAATGTGCAGGATTCCCTTGGCAACATTCCACTCCACTTTCATCAACATGACTGGAGTATCTTTAACTTCCTTCTAAACCATACACAAAACCCTTTCACACTTAATCACAAGAAGCGCACGCCATTGCATACGCTGGTGATTGGATTCAACCGCTGGGAAGTCGACCTGGAAGATCGACTTCATCGAATTCGATTACTCCTACGCTCAGGGGATATACAAGGCATGAAAAACATCCGTGACACCGAAGGCCGTGACACCGAAGGCCGTACCCTCCTCCACCTCTGTTCGGATCTGCAGATGCTGAGATTGTTGACCAAGCCGGAATATGGATTTCTTGCCATGATTGATACTCGGGATGAGGAAGGGCGGACGCCATTGGTTCTTGTCGTCTCGCGTGGCCGTGGTCGCGAGTCATATGGCGACGAGCTTAATCCTTTTTGGCCTTCGATGTGGTTTGTGGCTGAACATTTCATCTCATGTGGCGCCGATGTCAGTATCAACGATCGATTTGGACGAAGTGCGCTACACTGGCTGTTGGATGCGGTAGATGAGTGTATCGGAGAATATAGGGAGGAATTTCATAAAGAGACCGTGCATACTTATATGGCGATCCAAGCCTTGCGTGATTGTCGGATGGCAAGGCGCTTGACTACAATTCTCCTGACGAAGGGAGTGGGGGTAGATAACCAGGACGTCGATGGGTCATGCGCCAAGGCCTTAGCAGAGGATTATTGGCATAGATGGGAGAAATCAGGAATGTTCAAGCCCAGCAACTGGATTATTTCGCAAGTACCAAAGTTATGTGCATTCATTTCCCCAGGTCCCTTCGCCAGCGAGGATTGGTATGAGATGGAGCTTCGTATCGAGTACAGTGAAGCAACATCTCCGGAGTTGGCACGATTACGTTCGGAATTGCGCGGGAGCGGACTCGATAGAAATTCACCACCGGTAGAATGGGCCGAAGTCATAGGTAGAATTGTCAAGGGGGATCTTGAAACACTGGTGAATGCAATTATGAACAAGTCCACGCGGAAGCGGAAGAGAGGCTCCGCCTCCCTATTGGTGTCGGAGGTTTCAGGGACATCGGAATTTGCATTGGAGTTCGGGAATAACGATCTGATGTGAGAAGTAGGAAATTTCCTTTTGTATTGAATTGTAGGGAGAGCAGGGGACGTTTCATGAGTAAACGCAGTTGTGGGTTGTGGTTTCCTGTCTTTCTTTGTTACAGTTTTAGCTATTCCCTCGTCGTGGACGGGTCTCCTCGTGCCAGCAGGAAGCATGTTCGCCTTTTCATATAAAATAGAAGTCTCGGTTCTTATCATACGGCTGTTCGGTCCCCCTTGCACGGGGATATAGGAGTACTGGTGGGGTGGACCAGTTTGGGGTGCCGAAACCCTTCGATCATTATTTCGATTGGGCTCTTGATTAGATGTGTAGTACAGGGCCTTAGGGACCCCGTCGGGACAGCAATCTGCGAATATTGAGTTTTTTGATTATTATTGATTTTTATTCAGAAAAAACAGACTTCCACAGCTATTTTATTACGCCGGGTGAGAATGGAGGAGGGTTAGTATACATAATGTGGAGTTACAGTATGTATTTATGAATGGATTTAGATCTGGACAGACACGATGTTGCTATGAATTATTTATCATTTAGGTTTCCGCGTTCGCTTGCTTTGGTGTTGGTTTGTTTTTTCATATATTTATTTAATATTTTGATATCAATAACCTCTGGGCAACCTGGGTTCCTGGATTCTGATTTTTTTTATTTATTAACACTTTAACTTAGGGCCCTAGATTCAATTCATCATATTGATGCATGTCAATCCTGCCCCCCGTCATATCAGTGTAGATACATACAGTATGTAGAGTATGTATACGAGTAATGAGTACCAAAACAAAAAAAAAAAGATGCAAACGCACTAATGAAGATGACACTATGAAAGTGTGGGCCGCATTCGGCATCGGTCAAGTGCAACCGATACGATAAATATCTACCGTGCTTAGCGGAGGTAGAGCGCATGTGGGGGACTCTTTCCAGGTTTGGCACAGAACGGAAGGATCGATGAGATTTAGCAGCGGAGAGGCTCCGAAGTCAGGGCCACATACTAGACTAGGGTCACAGATATATTGGCTAGGCACGCAATGGACAATCGGTAAGAATCCACTCAATGGAACCCGGAGTGGGTTAGCAGGCAGTTTGTATGGGTCGTGGGGTTTTATATGGCAGCCGTGAGATTTTCTACATTAGGCCTGTGTCCTTTTGCATGTACCCATAAAAATTGGGTCTAAAGCAGCAAGATTCTGCGCTGAGCCTTCTGATCATTCTAATGTCAGGAAAGTACCCGTATATAAGATCCGATTCAAGGCTGGAGTGAGAAAAATCTCGATTGGTTGTTGGAAAGTAGGCTGCAAATAGGTAATCTATTGGTTCCTAGGAGTTGATTTGAAAATAAAAGCTTTGAATTCAAATCATTCCAGATCAGGAACTCCAATCAACGGCACAAGCTTTATAGCAAAGCTATAGTCATAGATCTGGCCCATGGTATCGGACCTAATGATAGACAAACTGGCGGAGTCGGACAAGTCTAGATAAATAGAACCCGTCAAGGTACTTGAATTCGGATAAGAGGTATTCTGTCCCATATCTTAATACCACTAGTTTTTCATATGTTGGAGTCCCTTATTCCCTATCTCAGTGTGAGTGAATATTCCTCTACCTGAACCTGTTGTTATCCTTACCCAACACAAATCATTCATCGCGGAGACAAAACTCTCCCTGGAAATCCCAACTCAGCGATTGAAAGTTGCTGTAGTCCGTGAAATATACCGCAAAGACGTCCTATTCTGACAAGGTGCAACCTGGCAAGCATTGCAAAAGTGGCCTTGCGTATTTGAGACGGGGGTTAGTGAGTGAAAGCCATTCAGCAAAAATATTAGTAGTATTGCGCTTAGTCCCTTTGGGCTTGCTTCAACACGATAACTTCCACTACCACCTTTCCAACTACAAAAACAATATTCGCTTGCAAATGGGCTCCATTTCTGCCCACCGCCCCATTCTTGAAGGCATGGTAATTTGAAGATGTATCCCGGTAGAATAGGTAGTCGCACGTTTGCTGAGTTGAGCTGCAATCCTGTCTGGTTTGTTCCTTGATTTATGAGTAATAGAAGCATAGTATTGTGGACCTCAAGCTTCAGGAGTATAGAGTAGGTTACAGGAAGAGAGATCGGTGAGAACCGTACCAAAGCTAGAACTCCCTATAACAAAATTAGTCCCGGCTGTATAAATATCTTAGCTCCAGGGGCATACCTCCGCTGACCCTACCTGTCCAACACAGAGCTCAGTGTCCATGGCATACTGGGAGGGCTCGGAGGATATCTTGAACTCAGATCAGCAATGCCGCGGATAGCACCCGCATGCCCTCCAAAGCTGTAAACGTCGCATTAAATGTGAAACGATGCAGCATGATGCGAGATACCAATGGTTGCAAAGTTGGCTGACCTGGTGTTGACGAAAGAGGACAAAAAAATGTACCCAATCTCGATAGAAATCAAAGGGCTGAGGAGAAAAATTCACCAAAGTTTTCTGTAGGGTTGCTTGCCGAAGGTCTGTATCAGTACTAGTGGTTGTCAAATCAGAATGGTTTATGTACAAGGTTTCAGTTGCAAACAGCAACTAAACCAATACCTACATAAGTATAGGCTGAGTGATTTCCGAGTTCTTGCAATTGGAATTGTACCATTTGGTTGCGACGTCATGCATCGCACAACTACCATAACCACAACTCAACAGCAAGCATGCCTCGTCGAACATCAGAAAGAGCCCACATCCTAGAAGACATTGACGCAGCAATTGAAACCGCAGCATGTTCTTATTTATTGCTATTAGACGAAGTGGGGAGATAGAGGTGGAGGAGGCGGAGGAAGAGGAGGACCTTCTTGAAGTAGGTACAAGAGGTTACCGGGACATAAGAGTCCTGGTAAGTTTTTGAGACATAGCTGCAGCCATGCAACCCGACACAACTCACAATATCTGAGTCAGGCTACAATTGAACATGACAAGTAGGCAACACAGATGGCAGATGTCAGGAGGAAAAGTTGGAAGCAGTTGAGGAAACAGATGAGGGTGTTGGTCGTCGTCCCATTCTTATAACTCAAGCGGTTGGAGAAGCATGGCTTTGGTTACACATAGAGAAAAAAGAGAGTATTATTAAGTATTTTAAGCAGGCAGGTACTTCTATATCTCCTGATGGTACTGAAGATACGAAGCTGTATGTGCGTGATTTGCCGGATAATACAGTTGGGCCATGGCTGATGGAGGATACATGGGATTCGAATGAAGATGTTGAGTATATGAATGGTGCCGATGCAGAGCTGATCCCTGACATCCTGTAGCACCCTCAGATTTAGGTAGAATTCCTAGCCTCCCCAATCATGTCTCTCTTCTTTTTCCGGTATTGTTCGCTTACCGGTATCTATCTCGTGGTACTAGTGCTGGCAGAAATGAGATTGATGTTCTTGAGGCCTATATTCATGAAGACTGCATTCCTAGCATTATTCCACATGCATCGCACATGTGGTACATATTTGCGGTATTTGTGGTATTTGTGGTATTTGTGGTATTTGTGGTATTTGTGGTATTTGTGGTATTTGTGGTATTTGTGGTACAGGAACTTTGAACTTTGAACTTTGAACTTGGAACGAGGCTAGCGCCACCGTGGAGTTGGCCAATCAGGGTGATGCCAGGCCGCTGAGGTTGGGAAACACATACGCGCAGGGGGCAGGATGAAACACCAGCGCGCGTCGCTTTGTTCCCAATGCGAAAAAGAATTAAGATATGCGACCAAGCGACCACGCAGATCAGTCACCTAGTCTGGCTGTTGTGGGCCTATTCTGCTCACCGAACGTGGCTGCAACATCATCCAATCGCTCAGTCAGGTACCTACCTACCGTATATCTCTGCACTTTGGGCTGATACAAATTTCGACACGCGGTGGTATGACGGAAGGTATCCAGTGTTTCGATCGGGTATGCAACACCTATCCCCACCTGGCATCCAAGGCACTGGAGCAATCCCGGTATGTCTAGAAAGAATTCCATTTCGGTGCTCCTAGCTTCCATATACAGTATGAAGAGCGGTGTGATAGAGTTGTGGATATGGCCGTGCCCTGGGTGCACGTGGGTGCACTATTCTATGCGCGATCTTGCTAACAATTGCTCAACCTCTATATATATAGATACACCTACGACTTCGCAACCCCTATGCTCACTATCCGTTGGTGGCTGCCCTGCGACACCGTTGTCGAATCTCCAGTTTCTCTGAATTTGTCAGGCAGCTACCCAAGAACACGCGCGCCTCACCCCCACCGAGCACGTCTGCATTACAGCTTGGCTATCTAACGTCGCTTGTACCCTTACATCCAGACACACCCACGCAATGAGCCGAGTAGACTCCGCGAAAGGCAACAGATTGAAGACTATCCAGTGATAATCCGCAACATTGTCAACGAAAAGCAGCCGGAGCTCCTCCATGTGATAATGGAAGCATCATTTTCCCGGGATAGTGCTAGGAAGCGGAGCGTGCCTCAGAATACGTGGAAGAGGTGGGTTAACAGCGTTAAATAATATTCAGGAGGGATGGTTCCGGAGAGGACGATAGGACAATTGGACAGAATGCGAAAGTTAGAGAATGATAATATGGTTGAGAAAACGAATGTTCATAGAAATGTGGATGCAATCCCACAACTGGGGTGTAGCCACGTCAAGTATGCCAAACCCTCCCTTCATTCCCCCCAAGCCTCACATGCTTACATATCCAACCCCCGGATAATTGTAGTAGTTGTTTATCTCCCACGGCCCCATCACCGCCCTACCATCCCTCACTTGTTCTCGGTCCATTTGACCTCCCGGATCTGCCAATCATGGTGATGAACCGTTTCATATCGACCCTGTACTCTCTACAAAGAATCTCCTATGATAGGATTCAGGGTACGTTTATGGTACGTTTCAGAGGAAGACCCTGTGCGCAGAGGAGGCGCACAGGGGGGGTTGATGTGAGGGGTGTCGCTTTCATTGTAGCAAAGGGGGTGCAGGGGTGTGGGTGAGGATGAGGTTGGAAAAGGGAAAGAAAGGCAGGGCGCAAGGGGGTGGGGACTCCTAAGGTCCGGGAGGGCAACAGGTTCCAATCTACGGGAATGAGGAGAAGGCAACCCAGTGGCGCGTTCGATAGGCGTTTCGTCTGTTCGAAGGTCTAGGTGTAGATTAACGTTGTGGGATGAGCCTACGGGGATACAGCGACTCCGTTGAAGATTTCCAGGGCCGGATTGTAGGGAGGCTTATTGTGGTACAGCTTTAACTAGCAATATTGATTGTACTCGCAAAAAGTGAATCCTAGAAGCATACAATTGACGGAGATAAAGTCCACCCCCTTTTTCTCAAACAATTTAATTACATTACCTGTTCATCCACCCTCACATTGAGTCAGAAATTCCCAGCGATGACTCTTCCATCACGGATGTCGAATTACTATTACCCTGAACATTGCTGGTGTGGCAGACTCCCGTGTTTAGATATTACTCATTATCTATCTGTCTAATTGGCAACCAGTATATCGTCCGAGGTCTAGCTCGCTACTACACAAAACATAGAACTCAATGAGTTTTCGTTGGAATTGGACGGTAAGGGGCTCAAAAGCTGCGTATGTATTCGGAGAATAATCTATAAAGTACGTAAGAGCATTGGATCAGGGGGTTATCCTGATGAGTGGCTAATACATGAAATACATGGTGTGGACATACGACCAGGTATTGAACTTAACTAGATAGTGGTTTACCAGAATTCTGAGGAAGTAGGTTTCTCTATCGTACCCGACACCACCTTAGATCTGAAACCGATCCATATTCTGGCGCAACCACAGGAGCGAGCCGGTGACCAAGGCAATATCTTTAGGAACATAGATATTTGGGGTCCAGCGGGGTGGGGTCATGGGCACTTACTCGGACTTAAGTGAGTGAACGTACGGGTACGAGAAACAAGTACAATCGAGTTTGTCTTACTGCATGACGTCCGTCAGGAGACTTTTGATGCAGTAAGGATGCGGCCACAGTGCTATTTATGTATGTACTTTATGTATGTATATGTAACGTACAACTTGTTATCATAAACCTGTTTAGAATAAGACTGCCGCGGCTTAATATGGTATAGAGTTAGGTGCAGTAACAACATCAGGCAATCCCTATAGCTAAATATACATGCAAAATCAACGGAATTCCGCTACTCCCCCTACTCCCGCTTCTCCCATAGTTGTGTAGCAAGAGAAATAAATGAAGAGCACGGCATCGATCGATATTATAGACATCCTCCAACAGAAATATCCAAAGAATATTCCGCAGCAAGGGAATATGATTTGTTACCACTGTCATATCAACCTCACCAGATTCCCAATGTCGCTTATACTCCTTAATACCATGTCGAGTTTCTAACCCTCTAACCATCTATGAGAGAAGGTTGTTGGAAGAGATATAAGAAAGGCCGGAATCACACAACCAATAACTAGAACGTAAGAAAACTATTCCATAACCAAAACAAAACCTACTCGTCTCCATCACTTGGGGTATTTTGCAATCCAGACTCAGGGTCTTGCACATCCTCATCCAAATTCCCACCAATCAGTGGAGGGGTACCCACTCTTGCGGCATTCCATAGGTCACGAAAACAGGCTATTACCTGTTTCTGATCCAAGCATTCGTTCGGCCCCTGTGCCAGCATAGCCAAACCCTTCAGCATAACCGAGCTGGCCTCAACTCGCGCAATCTCCTTCAGGTCCTGGGTGTTCTGCGCATCTTCCTTAAGCTTTTCCATAAAGTCCTCAATGCCAGATCGAGTCTTTAAAGTGCGCGTAATCTCAAAGAGAAAGTTCTGAACGTGTGGATTGTGACTGATTGGCTTCTGCTGACGAGGTCGCGCTATTGATGATGAATTCTGTCTTCGGCGTTTTCGAGTTGATGTGGAAGTCAAACCAACCCGTTGATCTGCAGTGCCAGGTGCTTCTCCATTTACACCAATATCTGAATCTCGATTAAGACTCCAATCCACATCCGTCAGGAGTTGTTGCTCATCCAACCGGGGATGCTCTAGTAATGTTGGTGAAATTGAAGCAGGGGCCGGTGGTTGATCCAATCTCAATGCATCTAGATCGTTGGATTGTACATTAGTAGAAAGCTATGAACCATAAAAATGACAAAAAGTGGGCATGCCTGCGATAATTGTATTGTTCAGTGTTTTTGACGAGCTAGCACTCGCGTGTGTATTTTGAATGGTCACACCCCCGTCTTGATGTAGTAAGCCAGCTGGAGATTGTTGCCTCCCATGATTTCCGCCGTTATCTGAATTTCGATTCAGACTCCCATCCACGTCCATCAGCAGTTGTTGCTCATCCAACCGGGGATGCTGTAGTAGCGTTGGTGGAGTTGAAGCAGGAGCCAGCAATTGATTTAATCTCAATGCATCTAGATCATTAGATGTTACATTAGTAACGCTTGAACTATAAAAATGACAAAAAGTGGGCGTACCTGCAATAGTTGTATTGTTCAATGTTTTTGACGAGCTCGTACTCGCATGTGTATTTTGCTGCAGTGTGGCTTCACTCCCTAACATTCCTTCCGTACTAATTATAATTATATTAGCAGGTGCCGTTCAGCAGTATGTGAATGCTGCCGTTGCTTATTCCGGTGTCGACGAACTGCCTCGGTATTTTTCAAGCGACGTATATCTTTAGCTTGCCTCAGTTCTTCTTCTGTTGTGTACTTTTTTGGTCTACCACCTTTCCTTGGTCTGGGCACTTCAGCTAATACTACCGTATTCACTTGCGGATTGTAGGAATCCATTGCAAATTAGTAACTGGCAATTGATCAACCTTGGGGTAGAATAGCAGAGTATTGACTATATTATTAGCTAACAAGTGATGGCAAGGTCCCAAAGCAAGTCGGAAAATTCAGTTTGCAGGCTTACTCTGAAGTAATCGTGTAATAGTCAGTACCCCTTAAACGATATGCGGATGGAATGCCGCCTTACCATCCATCCACATTATATCCCTGATTCAGAACACAGACTGTTCATTCACAATTATCACTCAATAGTGAACCCATACCACCTCCAAAAGAAATGACTTTAATACTCCCTAACGCCAATATGAAAAGTAAAAAATGTAAAGCAGAGAATAAACCTAAAAAAATACGCCTATTGGAATTAGGCTCCAATAAGCTTTTGACAGAACGTAAGTGTTTATGGCTACTGGGTAAAAACTTACCTGAACTCTAACAATAAATAAAACCACTCCTACTTTCTATGTTATCCAATCTCCACTCAAGGGCCCCATAGCAGGGGAAAAAAAAAAGACCCATGATGATTGGTCCGCACGGGAAGCTCATTGCGATAAATAATTCCGCCAAATGGGATCTATCGCATTGGCTGGCTGAGTATTGGCTGTCGCATTTGACTGTCTCGCATTAGCTGTCGCACCAGAGCTGTTGGGTTTATATGGGTGCATCTGGGGGGTCTGCTCCGGCGTGAACCCAGAGGATATGTTGGGAAGTTACCAGAGCCCTGTCTACATCTATATAAGGGTCATAGAGAACCCATTATGATCAGAAATATCCTCTTACGTTTATTCTACCCGAGAATTGGTGAACGATATTGAAACCTCTGACTCGTTCCCCCCATCAGTTTTCGACGAGAACCAAACTTCCGGATCCATAACGGTCAGTAAGGGTACCAGTGGCACCAGACTCCTAATCAATCTCAACTGTAGCTAAATATTCATACGCTTCAGAGGTTGGAGTTGGGTTACACCGGCATGCCAGAACTTGCCAAGGCCAGGCAACAAAAGCAGTGTTACCAGTGTCGAAAAGACAAAAAGCGTGTAATGAACCTCATTTATACCCTTGACCCTAAACCATACCACATATACCTCTTCAATTTGAGTGAAAATCCCTTGCTAACCTATATGTGTAACTTTTAGTGTGATCGACGAGCGCAGTGGCCTTCCAAGTGCGACCGTTGTCAAAACAGACCACACTATCGCTGTTCCGAAGATCTCACGATGGAGCAATATCAATGCTGGCCGGGGCTTGCCAGATCTGAGACCGAAACACAGGCACCTACCATGGAGCCGGCCTGGGCTGTGAGCCAGAATACGTCAGGCCTAACGTCATTAACGAGACAGAGTGAACACAGTGATGGTCAGAGAACCACCAACACACACGTCGACAGGACCCAACCTTCCCTGTCATGCCAAACAGACCAAGCCACTCGCCCAACAAACCAAGCGACTCTGGCGCCTATTTCAACTAGCAGTACCCGCATGTTAGGGGAATCCAGTAGATCGATATCTGAGTCTCTGGGTCAGCAAATGAACAACATTGGGCAAGACTCTAGGACGAGTGGATCGATGGCGACTGGAGTTCTCAGGGTCCGTACGGCGGCAGAGCTTGAGGCAGAAAGAGTATGTAATTTTTTATATGAGAATTCCAAGGTTCAACCTTTGCTCATGGCAATATTTGGAATATTGAACTTTAAAATATGGGATTCGCTAGCTGGAACCATTGGAGGGGACAGAATCAGACCTCCGAGTCCCTTTATACAGCAATAAAGAAAGGAGACCATCAACAAGTGAGGAAGTTGGTAGCAATTGACAACCCCAATCTGAACCCGATGAAGAATGAGTCCACATGCTCAAGAGCAGTCCATGAGGCTCTTGTGAGAGTCTCTGAATTATACCACCAGTATGAATGGGGGGGCTATGAAGCTCGCCAGTCAACAACACTTGAGTTATCTAAATTTCCTGCCATCTTACAGGAGTTTTTGGAGAACGGTGGCGCAGTTCACGCAGCTAGGTACCGGTTTCCCTGCTTGGGCACCATTCTGCACAAACTACCTATGCAGGCATATCCCAATGTGCAGGAGATTTTAGTTGTATTGGGAAATTTACCGTTGACTGTGCTCAATCAGCTAATAATTACCGTCAATAACCGCGGCGAATCGTTCATTCATCGTACGTTGAAATTCAACGACTTCAGGCAATTCTTTAAGCCACTGCTTTCGAAGGCCCTACAGCCATTAATTACAATATGCAATGTGCAGGATGCCCGTGGCAACATTCCACTCCACTATCATCAACATGACTGGGGTATCTTTAACTTCCTTCTGAACCATACACAAAACCTTTTCACCCTTAATCACAGCCAGTGCACGCCATTGCATAAGCTGCTGACTGGTTCCAACCGCTGGGAAGGCGACTTGGACGATCGATGCCATCGAATTCAATTACTCCTACCACTCAGGGGGCGTACAAGGCTTTAAAAACATCCCTTATAGCGAAGGCCGTACACTCCTGCACCACTGTTCGGATCTGCAGATGTTGAGATTGTTGACAAAGCCGGAATATGGATTTCTTGCCATGATTGATACTCAGGATGAGGAAGGGCGGACGCCATTGGTTTTTGTTATCTCACGTGGCCGTGGTCGCGAGTACTACGGTGACGAGCATAATCCGTTTTATCCCTCGATGTGGTTTGTGGCTGAACATTTTATCTCATGTGGCGCCGATGTCAGTATCAACGATAGATTTGGACGAAATGCGTTACACTGGCTGTTGGACGCGGTAGATGAGTGTATCGGAGAATATAGGGAAGAGTTTCATGAAGAGACAGTGCCTTCTGATATGGCCATCCAAGCCTTGCGTGATTGTCGGATGGCAAGACGTTTGACTACAATTCTCCTGACGAAGGGAGTAGGGGTGGATGATCAGGACGTTGGGGGGGGCAAGCGCCAAGGCCTTAGCAGAAGATTATTGGGATAGATGGGAAAAATCAGGAATGTTCAAGTCCAGGAACTGGATTATTTCGGAAGTACCAGAGCTTTGTGCATTCGTTTCCCCAGGTCCCTTCGCCAGCCAGGAGTGGTACGATATGTTCCCCCGTATTGAGTACAGTGAAGCAACGTCTCCGGAGTTGGCACGATTACGTTCGGAATTGCGTGGGAGGGGACTCCATAGAAATTCACCACCGGGAGAGTGGGTGGAAGTCATAGGTAGAATTGTCAAGGGAGATCTTGAAACACTGGTGAATGCAATTATGAACAAGTCCACGCAGAAGCGGAAGAGGGGCTCAAACTCCCTAGTTGTGTCGGAGGGTTCAGGGACATCGGAATTCGCATTGGAGTTCGGGAATGACGATGGGATATGAGAGCTAAGAAATTTATATATGTATTAAATGGCTGGGTGTATAGGGTAAGTTCGGGGTGCAAACGCGGCTGTGGGCTGTGGTTTCCTGTCTTTTCGTTCCTGTCTTTTCATTCCGTTCTTTCGTTTCTGTCTTTTCGTTCTTGCCCGTAGTGTATCTCGTCGTGGACCGGCTAGTTTTCTTCGTGCAAAGAGGGAGCATGTTCACGTTGTCATATCAAATCGTAGTATTAATTTATTATCACACTGCTGTTTAAGCCCCGTTGCATGAGGATATATAAGTACTGAAGAATGGATCTAGTGCGAGGTGCAGAAAACCGTGTCTCATATTCACTTTGGATTGCCAATTCCATTGCCATGGACCAAAGTGCTTAGTAACTACGGCGGACTAGGTGAACAAAAGGGCCAAAAGTCAACTGCGTGGTAACGACTGCAACCGCAACCCCGCCTACGGTATCTATTCCCCGTGACAGTCACAGCAACTATGGGAATACACAAAACCCAAGCAGCAATCAAATGTCGCAAGCCACGGAAGGTTGTTCTAGCAAGACATGGTGGAAGGCCTGGGCACGAGACGTCTCGAGACGTCTCGTCATTTTCCAGGTGGTCTCGATTGTCGGATAACGTAAGCCACTATAACAAGGATATTATATGTGCCAAGAACTGATATCACAAAGTCTCGAGACATCTCGTCTCGTTGCCCAGGCCTAATGGTGGATTGGATATTGGTGAAGAAGCATCAAGACCCGGAACTTAATTATGCTTTTACCTGGTGCATTACATGGAACCCGTTGCCAGATATTACCCCAGAGGCCTAGTATACCAAGTACTAGAGCTATAGCTAGACCCGTGGAGTCCAGTTTTCCTTGTACCGAATGTACAGTATATAGTTTTCATCCCGTCCATACTTCATATCTGTGCGCGGCTAAGCCTAAAATATGCGCGCTAAATGTAGGACATGCACAGTGCTTGCGTAAGACCGTTCAAGTTTTTTGGCCACCTAGCTGTATGTACAGTATGTACATACAGTGCCATTCACAAAGTATCCGGGATGCATAAACGAGGGCGCGCTGAATGCAGGCCAAGCTTGGCTATTCTGCATATGGCGGTGTGTTCTGTCCAACCAGATTCCTCAGACAAAACCACTCTTTGGAGGAAAGCCCTAGTTCGAGTCACAGCCGCCCCGCCAAGTTATGTATTTCCTTTGTTGGAGTTAAGTGATTTACTCCTGATTACGGGTTATGTAATCCGCTGCGGGAAGGACTATGTGTAAGCCAACCACAAAGTTATCGTAGCGTAATAAATCTACAATCAGCCGGCTATCTTCACCACATGCTGAGTAGTCTGCATGCATCCTACACCCTCTTTTATGCATCCCGGATACTTTCTGAATTGTGAGTTACTCAGATCCTTGCTCTCGGCTAGATTGGAAGCCTAGATGAACAGTGCATTGAATATTCTTGCATGAGGGTACTCCTTGCTATAGATGCGAAGCTAAAGGAGAGGGGGGGGCACCTTCGGGTATTTGTTAGAATACCCCCCCCGTGAAAGAAAATCCAAATGAAGTGTGTGGTAGCTCCGAGCAATGTATGGGTAGAAGGAAGTCTAACATCAAGAATCTGCTGGATGCAATCGTTGCTACCGCCCATTTGGGTATAAACGCGCTTTAACTACAATCCCTACCCAAAAGTCTTGGTGAAACACGGATTTGAGCCTCACACGCGGGCTCGCTGCAACACCTCAATGCCTTCGACCTTCTTGAATAACCCAACAACCATATATCGATACCGCCTGAAATTGAAGATGAGCTAAATACAGGTACCAAAGGAATAGAATCCAAGGTTGCAACCAGATTGAAGGAGAATTGGAAGCGAAATAAAAAGCGAAGGTGTGCCTAGCAGCGCATGTACCAGCCCTCCGCTGCAGTTACAACTGGCACCCGGTCATGGCTGCTTCTCCACAACTACTTAGATACAGACTCCAGAATTGTTTCCAGCAAAGCCTCAGCAAGTCTAAAATGAGCTGCATTTGGTCTTAGGTATGTTGGTAAAGATAGGATGCTTTGCAAGAAGGTACTTTCAAAGTGAATCTATGCATGGTACATAGTGGTGGGACCCTGGGCTGTATGGAGGGTGTTCATTGACAGTTTCAAGAAATTTAGTAATTAATATTGCTGTATGGGCTGGAGCATTGTCTTGTTGGAGTCTAGCACCTCCAACTGTGTAGTTGGTTAGCAACTGATATTGTCAATCACGGAGAGGACCAGCATCTTGAGCAACTAACAATAGACCTGGAAGTTGACCGAGTGATCCACCAACAGTACAAAATCTCCATGATTTTTGCTCCAAAAACACTCCCAAATAATTATAGAAGCCTCTTTGCCCTTTGGAATTAGACGAATGCAGTCCTTAACTGCTTTTCCCTAGATGTTCACAATAGCCAAATTTGCCGACTGTCATACCCTGCATTTATTACTCTAAATTTCTAAGGCTACCCCGAATTCTACTCCTAAAATCTTCTGTAGCCTAGTACTGTTGATACCAGGCCCAGGCAAGCCCTGTCTGAGCTTGATAGACACTTTCGTAGCCCATCTCCCAGAGGTAGCAGCCCAAGGTATGTACCAACATATGACTATCATGTGGACCGCAGTTTTCCCGAGCCTACTCTCTATTCCATGTTTTACTCTACTCCATATGTCAAAATATAGCCTTGTTATCTTGGTTGCCGAGTTTCTTTGACCTCTTTGACCTAGGAGCATTTTCAATATATTCCGGCCTAGCTGTTGGATTTAGGGAATTTTGGGTATTTGACTAAGGACCACCAGAATCCTGTGGGATCAAGGTAATTGAACATTGTAGATGCAAGGAAATGAGGGTGATACCCCTCTTGACCACTGTCATCTCTCGTTGCATGCGAGGAGGCATGGTTGTTGTACTATGGAGCTTGAAAGCACCAAACAGTCACTGCATCAACACTTTTTCCTCGCGCGATCGGCATGTTTCACCAAGACTTTTGGGTAGGGATTGTAGTTAGGTACCAGAAGCAAGTAATATTCCGGTGCGCGATGGCTGGTGATATAGCAACAGTTAACGTCCACAGATCTCTGTGTTACCAACCTACTCGGCGAATGTGACCGTGACGCTGAGGGGTTGAGGAACCTAATTTTCTGGAGGGATGTGACTTGGGCCCATCGAGCGCTGCAGTCAATGCGCCAGCCAATACGTCCGTTTGAGCGAGCGGGGTCCACCAATATAAGAAATTACATTGTCTACAAAGGATCGCGATCCCCGGCAGGTGAGAAGAGCTCGATTTTCACCTATATAGCGCTCGCCGCTATAGCTCGATTTGTTTATATCTGGTCCGCCGGGGCTCACATATGGTGCTGCCTCTCAGGTGCTTACATAATGTGGTATCTTAGCAAATTTGCCAAGGCGCTCAGTGTTAACTCTACTGGTAGTTGCGCTATGAGAATGCCAGCTTTGCTGCTTTAGCCAGTTTCCACGGCAAACCTAAGCAACAGGTTGCCGCCAAGGTGTCGCATGGTATAAAATGCACGAGTGAGGGGTTGGGGCGTCACACAGGTTGGCATATTGACTAACCTGGCAAGACTAGACGTGAGACCTCCCCTTTTGGCGTGGTCCGCTGACAGCGGTATTCACGGATCCTGGAATCCACATGGGCAATGCATGCAACGTTTTTTCTGACAGGCTGCCACTCTCCAGGCTACCACATTGGCAAGTGTTAGTTAGGATGGGGCGGTGGTTAGGTACACAAAATATGCCAACTTCACTCAAGCTAGTTTACTCGTGGTCGCTAAATATAAACCCTTGTGTGATTTACCTGTCCCTATTTTCACTGTACCTGGAACACGCTGGAAACTCCAAATTGTTCACAGCCTACAAATTTGTATGGCAGCACCGTGTACCTACCCTGTCTTCCACAATTTCGAGAACTATCAGGGACTAACCACGGTCAGGTTATAGTGACATTGGGTTTTATCGATAAACCCTGGAATTCATTCAAAAACGGCCACGTGCTAACAGTTACCCACGCCTAGAGCTACAGTATGCCTACACGAGCGATCAGAAGTGGGAATAACCTTTGGGTAGTTCTGCTTGCTAATCGCAAGCGCTATTTGGGATTGAATTAATTATTCCCGTACGTTCTAATGCACATTGTAAGCAAGTGCATCATGCTACTATTGATAACCGCTTTAAACCTGTTCATCAAGCACACATCAAGAACACAAAAGTATCATAACTTCCCCTTGGTTTCTAGCTATGATATCCATGACATTGAACCCTCCAAACTACATGACACTGGGGTCGCTTGTTGCGTAAATAACCGAATATCCTTCCCTTGTTCCATATTTATCCCTCATCTCCGAGACGGATAACTTCCGAATGTCGTTAACAACCGGAATACTGTAGTCCCCACATGCGTGGTCGTAGCTGCTGCACTCAGAAACCAGGTCCCTCACCAATGCGTTCCTCCAACCCATTTTTGGCACCCTTACTCTGACACATCCAACCTTACGGAGCGAAATCCCATCCCATTGATCCAAATTCCTACTCGGGATACACACCAGACCTTGTATTTCGCACCCAAATTGGGTTTCCTGAAATATAGAGTTGAGATCATGTAATAAGTTCTCATAACAGCAGGTGTCTTGGTCTAGATTAGGTGGGCGGAATGTTCGGCGGAGTGATCGGCGAAATGCAGGAACCAAGTAGAATTCCCCCTGCGGATTGTACTGATGTTTTTCATCGTCGAATTGGAGCGCGCACTCAGTAAATAGAGATTTACTCCCGTGGCAGCCAGGGCATACAGCATATGGAGTTGGAAGTCTATGCAAGCCTGACCACAGCCGAGGGCATAAGAGTATGCCTGTTGGGTCCGATGAGGTTGGGGGCCATCTCGCCTGCTGTTGCGGCATAAGAAATCGTATCGTTATCCCCAAAGCCCCCAAGAGCGGTCGTTCTGGCAAAAGTGTAGTCACTGACTGTGTCCGACGGATGTTATTTGGCTCGATATCCTGAGTCGCTATGTCGACTTTAGCTGGCGAAAATGCTTTGACCAGCGCGTCCCATGTTGGCAATAGCCTCCCTGACTGTGGGAGCGCGATGCTGAGCTGTAGCCTCCAGTGATCGGAAAATCGACTAGTCAGATGACTCCAGGCTTGCTCACAACTTTCATCAGGCTCATACACAGGGAATGTTTGCAGCACACTGTGGGGCAGAAAATATAATATGCCTGCAATCCTGTCTACTGGATTGGAACAGGAGCGTGAGCATAGAACGGATAATAGATCACAAAATTCGTTCGCATCTCCTATCATCCCCGCGCGCGGGGTAACCATGCGCATTGTAGATGTAATCTAGAGAATGTTAGCCTCTCAACCGTATAGTGCTGGGGAGGGAATATTCTCTCACCTTGTGTGCTAGGGTCTTGTGCTTGTCCCAGTATTGAGAACTTCCCGGCATCACACGCAGGCCCATAAATAGTGGTGGCTGATTGACAGAATCTAATACCCATTCTTGCAAGGTCCAAACTCGGTTCGTCCAATGGTAGTTGCTCTTCCAGTTACTCCAGTCTAGGTCCACCTCATGTGCTAAGCCGTTAAGATACACTACTACTCTATAAGCCTTTCGATAGACTGCACCAATTGTGGGCACATCCAACTTCCATTCATTAACCCGCGTGCGATCTAGAGCATAAGCATCCTGGTTCCGTGGAAAATTGGCGGGGCGAGAACATGACGCTTGGACTAGGACCTCCCCATTCTTGTCACACCATGCCTGTCGAAGACATAGTATGTCCAGCCAGCAATATTCCATGTCTAGTGGTGATTGAGCTGTGGCAGTTTCCGTGAGGTTGATTTGTTCGCAGGGTGTTCCATGGAAGCTAAGTAACTCCTGTCTAATATCTTCGAGTTTGACCCCATCGGGGAGGGGAATGGGCCACTGTCCACGATTAACTGGGGACAGGTTCGGGTCCCTTCTCAAGGTGGGCGCCCAACTGTGCGAGATGGCTACAAACCGCTCGCGCATTGGTAGTCGCGGAAGATTAGCCATGGAGGAATTCGTAAATAATGTCGATAGCTCATGGTCGCTTCTGATGCGCCAGTCGTAAGGGATCACGCGGTTCGCAATAAGATCCCAAAGCCGTCTTGGGCGTGATTCTCTGGGATGAATAATTTCGGACCCACCTTCCAGCTGCTGAATCCTCGTCCCCCCAGCCTCGGGTGCAATTGCAGTGGTCAATGGTTTGTCATAGAGCGCCAGGTTCGGAAGCCCAACATAAAATGGAACAATACTTCTCAACACTGTTTCTCGCTCGACTATCCGCACGGTTATCCATGGCCAGGAGAAACGACATGGGAAGATTTTGACAGTGATAAGAGGAAGCATGGCATCTAATGGAAGATTTCGCGGTTCATAATCATCATGCCATGGCCACGTCGACCGGATGTAGAACCTCGGCCGACATACTCGATCTTCAACCATGAGGAAAGCTGTGCGGAACCAAGCATACGCGGTGCCAAAATCGTGGTCTTGAGAAATGAGTATGTTCAATCCTGATTCGAGGTGTGGTTCACCGTGGCCTAACGGCAAATTGTAACCTGTGAGACTATTCAAGTATGCAAGCAGTGCCTGAGGGGTATAGTGGGAACACGGTTCCACAGCCTGGTGAGCCTCGAGAATTGGGTTCAGATGTGGGATGACATGCATATGCTTAACATGGTTGGGAACCGGTTTAATCTCTGTTCGGAGGTGGTAATTGTGGCACTGTGGATCCAGTTGCGGAGTTTTTTGGATAGGCCAGCAGACGCCATTGTTTCGAGCATCCCCCTGCAGTCGGCGGGATATCGTCCACATGTGATATAGATGTAGTTGACCCCGGTACCGGTTACGGACATCACCCCAAACCCAGTACAGGAGAGGTCGGGTCAAGGTTAGACCACGCGACAGACTGCGCCGGGTAACCCTTAAACAACCTCTTAGAGCTCGCCCGACAAGCTTTAGACCACCCCAACAAACTGAAAAAAGGAATCGGATCGCACTAGTAAATTTCTATGATCAGCTTGCAGAACCGTCTCTAAGAGTGATCGATAGCATACGTAATCAACACAATAACGAGGCAAAGAATGCAGTAAGCAAACGTTCCGAGTAGTAGGACCCAGTGCCATGACAGGCCCTGGAACTCTCTGATTAGGGGTGTGGATCGTATGAAGTCAACCGGGAGGAACATCTGGGCTAATGTGGGTGCTGAACCAGGCACTGGCCTCTCGTATTTAAGTTGGTGAGCATACGGTTCGGCGGACTAAGCTGAGGACGGCTGAATTTGGTACGGGTAGATATCAATCCAAAGCATTGATCGCTATTGGTAGATTGATCCGATTGGCCAACAGAGTTAACATATATTTAGTAACGAATAGCTCGAGACAGGTAACCAATGGATTGATTGGATGACATAACCTGAGAATTGCACTAGCCAACTACCTAGGAGGCTGGTCGGAGATGGAGTTCATAGGAATAAGCAGATGAGACGGTATCTAATTTTTTTTTTTTTTTTTTTTACATACTCATTACTCATATGCGGTTCCGACGAGGAACCATGATGAGCCCCCCGGGAACCCGGGAGGATTCAAGGGTTGCCTAAGTTAATCTGGCCCGCCCACGCTAAATACAAACAAGAAATAGGAATACGTTCTCGCTATCCCATCACGCGTCGTCAAACTTGAAACCCCAAAAGGAAATTCTTTATCATAACAGAAAAAAATCTCCGAACATTCGGTCCTCCCGCTGCGTCTCCTCCTCCGGTCTACTCATCCGACTAGATGAATTCTGAGTAGATGTGATCGAAGAAGGCTTCTATCGTGTCCCAATGACTATCGTCCCCTTCGTCTTTCCTCCAGTTTGGTTCGCCTAGGTCCTCCCATGTCTTGCGCGGGCCGAGACGGTATCTAAGGATGGGGCAAGGGAATACACGGTGGGCCTGGTTGAAGACTGCTTCCCGAAACTGAAGTTATAGGATTACTGGTGGCGGACCCTCCATGTACTATACATAGCTAACTCATCCTTTGCTTTAGAGATGTCTTCACCCGTTGTTCCGGGGGGGGGGGGGTTAACCATCCGCCGGAGCTTCGCCATGTGTCTGTTGTGCCTCAGGTATTTAAGGTAGGTAGCGTATGAAGAAGGAATATGATCAAGCGGCTTGACAACTTCGATTCCGCCGGGCTAATCGTACATCCCTACCACGTATCTTATGTTATCCAAGACCATTTCGATAAATATGTCGAATAAGAGACATAGTATCCTAAGATAGCCAGTTACCAAGTCTATAAGGTCGGTGCAACCTCATTGCAGAATTCGGTGGGGGATATTTGGGTTAGCTCAGGACTAATCCTATCGTCTTACACCGGAACACTGCACCGGACCTAGGAAAGAGGGTTATTTGTCGGGTATATTTGTCGGGTACAGGTCCCCGGGAGCACAGGGCGAGCACAATATCCTGTTTAATTTCCGGGGGACACCTCATGGGGCACCACGTTTTTCGGCTGGGGTTTGGCTGTGACATGAGGGGTATTTTACCGCCGGGAAAAGTAGCGAATATATACAACAATAGGAAATCCAAATGTCAATCCAATTCAGCGATCTACTCAGTATTTTGCACCTGCCACTGCTGCTGCTCGTACTGCTCCCACGATTGCTTACCGCCTTTGTTCTGTACCATTCGCCAATGATGACCATAGGGCAATGGTCCATCCCACCAAGCACGCACAGACCTGACTGTTCAAGACTGAAGTAGATTGGCCATTGGCTTGCTCGACCATACAACAATTTTATAAGAGCGATCACAACTCTATTACAAAGCTGGTAATAGAGATTGTGCGCATCTAGATCCCGATCGATGCTCACTACCCTGCAACGACTGGTAAGTAATAACGTGTTGGGTAGATAAACTATGGAACAATGATGCGTAGGTAGCGGCGAGGGAAACAACAGTCACGGCGGGTGAGGTTTCAGCTACAGTTCCTTAGGATTTTAAATTTAGGAGCCGGATCGAGCTCCACGTGACTAGCATCGACCTTGCAGTCTATGAAATTGAAAGGAAAATTCGTCAATGTTGGGAAAAGGGCTCTTTATTCCGTATTTCAGCCCCGAAATCTTGGCGCCGGGTAGGGCTCGTGCCTAGGCCTAATTTTAATGAAAATGCTCCAATGGCATTTACCTGCAGCTAATGTGGCAATGTTACATCGGCTAAATTTAGTATTAATCGGATCCTGCTACAGCTGACAGACCATCAAGAGGGGGTAGATCACCCCAACCGATCAAACGGTACCTCACCCACATGCCTTCGCCTTACAAAAAACAATACATCTATTCTATCCTTCCACGATTCGGCCTAGAAACGGCTGAGATATGCCTAAAGCCCACCGAAACTCGTTTCACAGGCCGCTGGGCAATTGCCAGTTTCCCCGTGAGATACTCTGGTTGTTATATCCCAAAGCCGGGAAGCCAGGGAGTCGGGCGGAGGTTGACGTTCTGGCATCGGGGATTAGGTTACATAGGAAGAATTGCATCCACTAGGGCCAGTCTGCGGGCCGAGTTGAGCAGATGTAGACATTGCATAGGTCAGAGGGCATATGAGCACACTAAGCAAGGGATTGCAGCCTCAAATATCCATTGCCGCTCCATAATAAGCCTCATACCGTCATTGTCATATTTCAGGGGTTAGACTTGGCCCTTGGGAAGGTATCAGGGGTACCATGTCATTGTCTGCGACCCCACCGATCTATAAATCATGGGCAAAACCTTGGTAAGCATCCATCACCCTATCAATCACAGTGCCTACACACACATAGAGTCCGGTTACAGGATGCCTCGGGAGATGCATATCGATACTTGAACAGCTAGCAAATAGAGCGTTCGGATGGATGCAAGAGCCACTCCACATAGTTTATGAAACCCGAGTACCTACTCGCTAGCCAAATCGCCTTATATGCGTTCAATAGACAAGAGTAGCCCAGAATGATAATACATTGTCGAGGTACACTAAACAGAAATATATTGCTAACTACCACCCGCATTACTGAAACCATCTCCGGTGTATGAGACTACTTGCGAGTAATATCTCTGAGGGCTGGAGCTGGACCAGGTTGGACCTGCAGTACCGCCCGTCTCAGATTTTTTTCCCAACGGTAGTGTGGATGGATCAGCTCACATCCCGGCGACCAAGTGTATACCTCCGCAGTCAGACCTGTCCGAGAACCCCCAACGATATGGAACCACCCACAGTTGGAGCTGGGGGAAAAGTGAAGCCTCGGGCATCCTGTTCCAGATATGCTATCGCTTGGCCTAGCAAGCCAATGCAGCCGTCACATTGGAATTTAAATAAGGGACTTAGTAAGCTTGGTATGAACCCCAACAACGCTGACGTCACGTCGTTGGATGTTTCATATACTTGTATCTCGGAGATCGGCTACGTGGGAACATACGATACACACACTTTAATTCACCACTAGGGACTTAATATGTATCCTGGCATGCTAAGATGCGGCTATATTGAAGGGAATGAACCTCTGTCTAGTAGTCGCACAAGCGACAGTGTGTAGGTTCTGAATCTATTCCAGCAATTCATCAACCTTCACATAAGACAAAGAAGCTATGTAATTCTATGGGCTGTAGCGAATAGTTGCCCCTACAAAAGTCTAGAAAATCTGCTAAACCCTGCCGGGGGTGAGCATGGTCCACGTGGCCACTACTTATAGCCAACGGCTAAGTATTGCCCACTCATCCAGGTTTCTATCAGCATATGGTGCTTCGCCTTGACGGCTGCGACGTCAGCAATATTGTTGTGCAAATCTCCGGCCAGCGTGCAAGCTAGAGCTGGTTCGGATACGCCATCATCCTATCATTCTGAGTTAACAATTGAGAACAATCAGAAAGGGAATGAAACAACTGCTCAGTGGCTAGATTGCCAAGCCCACCAACCCGACCTTCATCATTATGCTCCAACATCGGCGCATCGGGCTCACAACCTTTTAGAATTATGTAGTGTCTGGTTCTGATGTATGAGGCGATCCTGTAGTGTAGGGAGATGAGGAGGATAAGCAGTAGCCAAGGTCGAGCGCCAAGCGCACTTTCATCACAGAGATCTGCATATCAATGGCCTTGTCAAGACCGCAAACCTATACCAATTAGCCCCATTGAATCTCTCTGGGTATGGTAAATGCTTTGTAAAATCTCCAGGCTGGTTTGTCTTACATCTCCCTAGTATGTATATACACCCCCGGGGCGTGCTCTGAGGTTATATGCCGCTGACCATGAGTGCCACTGTAAGCACAGCCAGGCACATATGCAGGCATGAGAGCTAAGAACAATATACGGCCATGTATCTGTGCCTTGAAATACATATGGTTTGAATATGCCCGCACGTGGGAGGTTTAGCTGTGAAACACATCCCTTCTCGCTACCTATTCCAACCCTGTCGCTTAAGTTACCAGGTATGTATTTGTTAAACGCCTCACTGGAACTCAAAGCGAGGAGCGTGGAGGCACCCTGAGCCTTGGTTTGATATTATTACTCTCCTAGGTACTGTATAGGTGCCACAGTCGATCTATCAGTTTCATGTGACTCAGCGCACGCTCGCCTACTAGCTCGTGCGGTGACACCGATGATCAGATTTGTCTTCCCAATACGAAATCGCATTTCACCTAGGTTAAGGGGTAGTAGGCCTTATTGTGGCTTGGCATCTACGTCAAGTAAAGCAAGTACGGGTAACCGGCCCACGCGTAGGTATGCTCCTCCTTGGGTTTCTGTTTCTTTTGCAAGCACTTCGGTCCACCTCAACCCCAGGCACCCCACATACCCGTTCTAGACTGGTACTGTTATCCACCGCCGGGGGGTGAGCTCAAAGCCCTATAAAAGGTGCCAGAATGCCCTTTGGTCCACCTCCCTACCGATATTTGTGACGAGAATCTACCATCCATCTACCGGTAAGCCTAGGCACAACTCAGGCCTTCATATGCCACCATCCCACTAGAGCCAAGCAATCACTACACTTCTTCACGAAAATGAAAGGCTCTACCCTTCCTCTTGCAGCAGTTTCTTTCGTTGCGTTCTTCACCGCCGCGCATGCAGTGCGGAGGTTACAATTATGCCTTTTACAATGGATGCTCGACAGGTACTTGTGAGTACAGTGGTGTCTCGATATAAGCAACCCCATCTGGACTAGAGGGGAGTTTCTTATGACGCGAGGTTTCTTATATCAAGATATATACATGAAAAAAAAAAACCTCTGAGCGAAGCCCAAATAAACAGGGGATTGGTGTTTGGTGAGGAGTTCTTTGAGCCATTCCTTGTAGACCCTCAATATCCCATTTTTCTCTGTATAGAAGTATCTATGTGTAGAGGTTGAGCAACAATCCACACGGGGTGGTTAGCTCAACCACAACTTCGGTGTAAGAAACTTGCATTTTTGTATGGATTACTAAGCGAATACTTAAGAAACCTGCCTATATCGAGAGGTTTCTTGTAACAGGGGTTGCTTATATCGAGACACCACTTTGCCACAATTTTGCGCACGTGACACGCCTCCCATTGGTCCCCTTACCCACCACCCGGATGTGGTTGATCCGGGTCCATGCTAAGATAAAGTGTGCAGACCTCGTCACTGACTGTACTCCTGAGTACAATATTGTCCGTCTGGATAACCAAGGGTCGGGTAATGTTTGCACTCAGGGGAATTATAAGTGCTCCCCGCCACCAATCCGTGTCACTGATATCAAGGTGAACGGCCTCTGGTATGCACGCCGTAACGATGCAAATAAAGGGAAGTGCAACGGGCTGCCTGGGCGTGAGGCTGTGCCAACATCTTGTGTAGGCCCCTTCATGTGTCAGGAGCCAATCCTTTAATCTTAAGTTTCGGATGCTGACGCAGCCAAATACCTAGTGCCACAACGATGGAAGGCGCAATTTGAGGCAGGGCAGGATTAAAAGGGCCGAATACGAGGCAATCGAGCAACGAATGCGGAGTTGGATACAGAATTAGCCGAATTTCTGACCAACGAGAGGGTTTAGGCGTTAGGAGCTTCATTTTCGGCTGCCGTAGTCAACCGGGTAAAATATACGAGTACTGTGCATGTGCTGGGGCTTTACCTGTGGCGGTGGAAGATTGTTGGATGGATCTTTACTTTCGACTCTTCTAGTTTAGTCTTATTGCGTGTTGGATATACATACTGTACATAGGCCTAGGTAGCTCAATATACTTAAGCCGCAGTACATGGCCCACTGCCCATACAATTTCAAAAAGCGATTCAGCCCTAGCTTAGTCACCGCATGATTGGTACATATAAGTATCAATTCCTTAATGGGCAGTCGCTTCCGAATTCGGTGAGCTTATCGATCAAAAACCACTAGTCTGGTCACTAGTCCTGTCAGAAAGGTTAGAAATCCCTAACCAGCAACCAGACTATAACCAGCCGGATTAGAGACGCGGATATTTACAACGCTTACATAGGATTCAACATAACCTCGATGGGTTGTTAATCGGATGGATCCGTCCGCTCGCCTTGGACTTAGATGTCTTGGCTTAGTCAGGTTGGGATTGGATCTTCCGCCGGAGACATTGCGATTGTCAATTTATATGGGGGTTTTGCACACGCAACGTTTACTCCCCGCATACTCACACACGAACTCTACGAATGCGCATGTATTTACCCCCCGAGTACAGCTTGGATTGTACTCCCCGAAATCTCCTCTACCCGTTAAACTGCTACCCCACACCGGTGGGGGTCATTGGGTTCCCTGAGCTGTTGGAATGGGATAATCATGCAGCCGATGACGGAGCATTGGGCGGGTAACACGGGTGAATGGATCGAAGGAATATCATGGAAAACGAAGGACAGAATTTATCGGTCGATGCCGGGATATCACGGTATGCTGCTTTGTCCTATTGTATACGCTAGGAAATACCCCACCCTTCCAACCAGCCAACGGGTCCAATCTCCACGATGGAGAACGCTTATTTCCTACGTAAACTACACTGAACCCCACTGCGGCCTTGCGGAGGCGGTTGTTTGCGTCGATATTGGATTTGGAGTACTTCGCTATTATGCGTAGACGATGACACTTGCCGGAAGAGTTGTGGCGTTGGTTCAATTCATACAGGCAAAGATTGTCGGGGTTGAGATGGTTCCAAAATACAAAAGAATATTTGTAGTTTTGAAAGATCCTCGCTCTAATTAGCTCGTTATCGAGAATATTCAAGCTGCTCAATGTTGTAAGTGTTGTTCAGGCTTTGACATTGTCGTACCATCAGCCATCGTGTATGAAATTTCCGCTGTATTCATGGCTTGCTTCGGTATATCCTGGGTGATCGGAATAGACATATCCGCGTATGTCACATTTGGGATCTGAGGTATATTGCAACTTCTGGTTTCGTTGGTTCACTCGTGATCCCATTGACCCAATGGTGGGTATCCCATTCGGCAATCGGAGGGATTGGCAGTTCGGTTGGCCAACCGATTCACTAATTTTCCATATTCGGCAATATATTCAATTCGGCAATTACTTACTAGTCTTCCCTTATTATCAGTAAGACTTTAAGTTATTAACCATTAATGCATAGTACTTAATACATTCGAGACTGTCATTACCTAGTTCATAATATGTACTATCGTATCACTTGTGACACAGGTAAGTTCATACATATATTATTCTAACCCACTCACTAATAGATAATGAGGCATCAGGTAATAAAAACATATATGTATATTATTAGTCAAAAGAGAGCCTCAGAGGGTCTCAAATGTATTAATTACTACTCATTAATGGTTAATGGCTTAAAGGCTAACTGATAATAAGGGAAGACGACTAAGTAATTGCCGAATATAGAAAATTGGTGAATCGGTTGGCCAACCGAACTGTCAATCTCTTCTCCTCCAGATCTTTACTAATGACTTTAAGGATATATTTCTATTACCTACAACACAGGTCATGGCTAATTGATGTCATAGTGCTGCTCGAACCACTCGTATACATCCTGATACCTGAACTATGTATATTTGCTGCTACTCGGTGGCTATAGCTACTCTAGTTATGAGCTTATTAATGTAAACTATGCCAGGACTTAATGAAGGTTTTGAAATAAGGAGCAACTGGAACGGTCGAGGGGCTAGATCATCCTGCTGGGTCGCCACCTGGGGATGCGTTCCCATGCCATATCCTAGATACTATGCATGTGAGTAATGAGTTGATAAAAACTAAAAATAAAATGATGCCAGAACTTTTAATATCCGCTGCATGTAACGTAGTCCAGGCACAAGTGCTTACTTTTACACATACATATTCATCTCTTTCCTTTTATGTTATATATAGTCATTGGAGGTTCGGTTGCACAATTCATCTATAGATTTATACTGCACGCGTAACTTATTGTAGTCCGGTTGAATGCACTTATTCGTGGTTCGACTCAGCAACAGATTTATGCTGCAAGCGTCACTTATCATAGCCCGACTGCATGCATTTCTTGGTGGTTCGGTTGAACGATCTAGCAATAGATTTATGCTGCATGCGTCAGTTATTGCATGCATTTATTGGTGGTTCGGTCAACCGAACTGCGAATAGCGCCCGATTGCCAAATCGTCAAGATTGGCGTATCGGTCAGAACATATATATTATTTATTGAATATTTAGTTCAATGATAAATAAACTGCTTTGCCTATTTTTGGATCGGTTCATCCCTGCATAGGCCGGACAATGCTGAGTGGGCGGGCTAGTTAGTTGGTAGGACCAGTCATCAAACGAATCGGTCTAATCATGAATGCACTGGGCTATTGATGAAAAACACACCTGTCGTGACTGGGCCGGAACATATATGTATACCTGCAGTTCAGAGCTTCCCGAATCCTGCACCCCCCAAAAAGATTTTCTAACAGTCAAGGAGCATGGGTTTGTCCTAAAGAGGTTCCCTGTTGTCTTAGTCAGACACTCTGCGGAGTGAAGTCTTAGCTAAGTCCCAAATGGTCTTGGTAGTGGTGGAGTATGTTAGAATGCAGTGCATGTCATTCCGCCCATACCTAGCTATACAGTCATTACCTTGCAACCCGCCTTGAGCCTATTCACCTAGCCTCTCACCCTTGAGCCTA
>Ga0307511_10000382_pt1 | contig 47277 bp, 28 predicted proteins | sample 13_EM_MG_FD_200266 | JGI IMG/M metagenome (GOLD analysis project Ga0307511, IMG submission 200266) | Populus trichocarpa ectomycorrhiza microbial communities from riparian zone in the Pacific Northwest, United States - 13_EM | ecosystem: Host-associated > Plants > Roots > Unclassified | place... | reverse complement strand
AATTGCCTTCCACCTGTCAGATAAGCCAGTTGGTATAGCGGGGGATAATGTCCTATAAAAGATCTGCGGACCTCTCCGGCAGCATTGGCACGCTCATGTCCTACACGATCTACCAGGAAGTCTATGCATTGCTGGGGTGTCCATTTACCAAGATGATAGTTCAGGGAGAAGATGATGCGGGCGCAACGGTGCATGTGCCAGAACAAAAAGCCGATCCTGTCTTCCGGAGTTTTGGGGAATTTTAAGTCCCAGAGAATAAGCTCCCAGTACAGGGACCAGCCTTCTGTCCAGAAGCCCGAACCAAAGTTGCGGTAAGTACGGTAACGGCTGTTCATGTATGCCTGCAGATTATGTCCGGCAATCAGCTCATGGTGCACCGTTGCCATAGAGAAGTGGGGATTATTGCCCCGCATGCTCATCAGGCGGTCGTCTTCATCCATGGTGTTAGTAGGGTAGGAAATGCTGATCTCGTTGCCGCCGGTAAAGAAGGGGTTGACGAGTTGCCGCTCGGGCGTCATCATGATCATGCCCCAGGTCTCTTCGGCCAGTGGCGGAATAGTAATGAGATCATGTTTCTTCAGGAAGTCGATGGATTGATTAAAGAGGCCCAGGATCATTTCCGGCTGCTGGCCTGCGGGAACATAACTGTTCTTCACTTTTTCCAGGGCCGCTTTCCAATCGTTGCCGAAGCCCATTTCATGAGAGGCCTTCAGCATTTCCTGGTCGCACCAGGCGAATTCCTTATTGGCGATATCGATCAGTTCTTCCGGTGTGTAGGGGATCATTTCAAATGTCAGTTGCCGGACCAGCTCCTCCCGGCCGACAGGATGGCCGACGATGCCGCTCTTGTCAGCGGCGGCAAAGCTGCTGTTCTTTTCCCTGAACCGGCCAGCGTAGCCGGACAGCGCTGAATCCAGCTCTTTATAGCTCCCGGGCATCCACCAGGTGAAGAGAGGGTCATATCCATTGTAAAACTCATAGATGTTGGTAATGGCCCGCTGCAGATCACTGATAACCAGCCCTGCGGCATAGATAGATTCCATATCCAGGCCCTTGTCCGCTTTCAATTTTTCCTGTAACGTGCGGATCTGACGGGCATAGTCTGACCAATTTTTAGCCAATTGCTGAGCATCCAGCTGATGGCCTCTTCTCCTTAATTTTTCACTGGCGTAGATGGAATCCGCAAAAGGCAACCATGTCGAGACCTTATTATATTGTACCGACTCGTCGGCAGATGATCTCAGCTTTTCCGTCAGATTTCTTTTAAAGAGGATGTAGTCCACTTTACATTCCTGGGGCAGGCTTTTAAAATCCAGGTTGTCCAGCTTCTTCAGATATTCGTGATAGAGCTCTTCCAGGCGGGCTCTTTTTTCCGGGGAGCCACCTTCCATGGTGGGGTTGCCGGTGTTCCTTGTTCCATAAAAGGCGCTGGTATAAAAGCGTGTTAAGGCGCGAAGGTCTGCATTATACGTTTCTATCAGATGGGGCATTTCCTGGCAGGGGACATATTCATCCGATGATTGTGAATATCCCCGGCTATGAACGGCTAATAAGAATAGTGTATAAAAACTAAGCAATAGCTTATAATTCCTCATATCGACAGTATTGTATTGTAAATGGAAACCAACGCCAAATCAAATGTAGTCAGGGTTCCGGTAGGTAACTGTTTATGAATTAATCAATATTGCACGGATTTTAACTCTTTGCGATTTGCCTCCGACAGGTTTTGCTTAAAATCCAGGAAGTTTTAGTGAATAAATGAATAGTCCCATCACCTGCTTCTTTCTATTTTTATGATATGAAGACCCTGATCAACACCATCCTTTGCTCCCTGGCACTCACTGGTACAGCAATAGCGCAATCATATATTCCGGAATGGAAAGATAAAAGAATAAAGGTCCGGTCCGATATCGAAATGGGAGCTTATGCTTTTAATCTAAGCGATGTGCAATTACTGGAAAGCCCCTTTACCAGCGCAAGAGCGGCAGATATGAACTATTTGCTCAAAATTGAGCCCGACCGCCTGTTGTCGGATTTTCGCACCCATGCAGGATTGCCCCCCAAAGCCCAACGCTATGGAGGCTGGGAGTCTTCCGGCCTGGCAGGGCACAGCCTCGGGCATTATCTGTCAGCCTGTTCCATGGCTTACGCCGCTACGGGAAAGGAGGAATTCCTCAAAAGGGTAAACTATATAGTAGATGAACTATCTGCCTGCCAGAAGGCGAGGGGGACAGGTTATCTGGGCGCCATACCCAAAGAGGACAGCATGTGGGCCGAAGTGGCAAAAGGGAATATCCGGTCAAGAGGCTTTGATCTGGACGGAGCATGGTCACCCTGGTATACCGTCCATAAGATCATGGGTGGATTGCTGGACGCCTGGTTATATTGTCATAATGCCGGCGCACTGAAGATCGACCAGGGAATGGCTGACTGGACAGGGGAGGAGATCAAGGGACTGAACGATTCCCTGATGCAGAAAATGCTGGGTACGGAGTATGGCGGCATGAACGATGCCCTGGTAAATACCTATGCCTTTACGGGTAATAAAAAATACCTGGACCTTTCCTATCGTTTTTATGACCGGCGCATCCTGGACTCACTGGCTTTGAGAACAGATGTCCTGGCCGGCAAACACTCCAATACACAGATCCCGAAGATCATCGGATCCGCCCGCAGATACCAGTTGACCGGTGATAAAAAAGACTCGGGTATCGCCCGGTTCTTCTGGGAGACCATCACCCAACATCATTCCTATGCCAACGGCGGTAACAGCAATTATGAATACCTGGGCGATCCCGGTAAACTGAATGATTTTCTTTCCGACAATACTACGGAGACCTGCAATACCTATAATATGCTCAAGCTGACAGGGGAATTGTTCAGCATACGTCCTGCAGCCTACCTGATGGACTTCTATGAGAGGGCATTGTACAACCATATCCTGGCCTCTCAAAACCATGAGACGGGAATGATGACCTATTTCGTATCCTTACGTATGGGAGGGCAAAAAGAATACAGCGATGAATTTAATACGTTTACCTGCTGTGTGGGCACCGGCATGGAAAACCATGTTAAATATGGCGAGGATATTTATTACAGAGGGAAGGATAATAGCTTATACATCAACCTTTTTATTCCATCTGTTTTAAATTGGAGAGAGAGGGGCATCACTGTCCGGCAGGAAACGAACATCCCTGCTTCGGATAACGCCACCTTCACCATCACTACCCCTGAAACCAGCCGTTTTCCCATCCGCATCCGCAAGCCTCATTGGGCAGGAAATGTTCAGTTGAAAGTCAATGGTGTCGGGCAGGTCATTTCTGCCGGGGACGACGGCTACCTGGTGCTGGATCGCGACTGGGCCAATAATGACAAAATAGAATTTATAGCTCCTGCCGGTTGCTATACGGAAAGTATGCCTGACAATCCCAATCGCCGGGCCCTGTTCTATGGTCCGGATCTGTTAGCCGGAATACTGGGGGATAAGCAGCCTCAGCCAGGGGATATTCCTGTCTTCGTTACGACAGCAGAAGATGCCAATCAATGGATAAAGCCCCTGGATAGAACGGCGCTGACCTTTCAAACAGCCAACCTGGGTGCGCACGGAGAGGTGAAGCTGATCCCTTTTAACCGGACCGCCAATGAATACTACAGTGTTTATTGGGATGTATTTACTCCCGCTCAATGGGCGATGCAGGAAAAGGCGTATGAAGAAGAAAAGAGGAAACAAAAAGAGCTGGAAGACCGTACGACAGATATATTACGGGTAGGCGAAATGCAGCCGGAAAGAGATCATGCTTTTGCCAGCGAAAAATCGGTTACGGGGGATGGAGAAGGCAGGAAATGGAGGACTGCGGGAGACGGAGGTTATTTCTCCTTCACCATGAAGACGGATCCCGCAGAAATGAATAACCTGATCTGCACCTATTGGGGAACAGACAACAGAGGCATGACATTCGACATCTTCGTCAACAATATAAAAATTGCGACAGAGGACCTGAATAAATTCCGGACCAATAAATTCTATAATGTCGGATACCCCATTCCAAAAGAGCTGACCGCTTCCAGATCATCGGTCACTGTGAAGTTTGTTCCGAAGAAACATAATAACGCAGGACCGGTATACGGAATAAGAATGGCGAAAGGGGATGTCACCGCATTGACCACTCCGCTGAAAAATGAAAGTATTTACCGGTAAATAAATTGGGGGAACAGGTGTTCCCCCAATTTATTTAATAGCCCAAATTTTGCTTCAGATTATTATTCTTATCTAATTCGTCCTGCGGAATAGGATACAGGCTCCTGAAATCTCCATTAGGCTTGTGAGAGAGCCATGATTTGGTGGTGAAGACGCCAAAACGTATCATGTCCCCCCTGCGTCTTCCTTCCATGGCAAATTCCCAGCCCAGTTCGTCCAGGAAGCGGCCAAACTGGATATCCGCTCCCCCGTTGGCAGGCCCCTGGAGCACGTCGTTCACGGCCAGGCCATATTGATAGACGCTGCCGCCCATCAGTTGGGTGCCCGTCACTACCGCCTTGGCAGGATGGCTAAGAAAGCTCCGCTGGCGAACCTGTGTCACGATGGCGGCTGCATCATCAGGCTTTCCGGTGCGCAGCAGGGACTCCGCCTTCATCATCAACACATCTGCATAACGGAAATAGGGGCAATCATTGCTGAGGTCGAACAGCGCACCTGTGGCAAACTGGTATTTCCCCAGCCGGAAGCCGTCGATCTCCTGGGAGGAATCGATGCCTGGCAGCGAATTAATAAATTCCAGCTTATGGCCCGATGTCGACAAAGGCGGGTATTCGCATCCCAATTGCTTGCCTGTGTTGATATTATACTGTGGTCCCTGTATCCAGTTGGTCTTTAGCCGGTTGTCATCCGGATCAAAGGTATTGATGAACTGCGGAATGGCACAGATGCCGCCCCAGGGAGAGCTTTGCAGGTTATAGGACCCCTGGCTGATGGGTTGGAGGGTCTTCAGCTCCAGGTTGAAACCGGTGGCATATTTCTCGTCGAAAGGGATGGAGAAGACGATCTCCATGGAACTCTCGTTTTCCGTCTTGAATACATCTTCCTGGTTGGCTTCCAGGATATAGTTATTCGAATTGATGACGCTGTCACAGGCGATGCGGCAACTGTCCCATTGGGGTTGTCCCGTATAAACGCCGGCATTCAGGTACATTTTGGCCAGCAGGGTATACGCAGCCCATTTATTCATTCTTCCGTAAGTGGTCTTGTCTGCATTGCTGCTGAGCAGGGGAAGCGCGCTTTCTACTTCACTGATGATAAAGCTATATACTTCTTTCCGGGTGTTCTGCATAGGGAGGGTGCCGCCCTGCACGTCATAGCTGGTGACAATGGGCACATTCCCGAAATTATCGCAGAGCACATAGTAATAGAGGGCCCTGACGGCTCTCAATTCCGCCAGTATGGCGTCCTTACCGGAGGTAACAGGGATCTTGCCGGATGTGATCTGGAAGATGACCCGGTTGCAATTATTGATGCCTGTATAACAATTTTCCCAGACTGCCGCCATATGCGGCTGCAGGGAGTTAAAAGTATGCTGGTGCATGGTCTTGTATACACCGCCGTCCACCCAGCCATTGGGCCGGGCCGGTATCACCAGCTCGTCCGCACTGATCTCTTCCGCGTCATAGAGGCCATCCCATCCCATTTCGAGGTCGCGCAGGGTGGCATAGGCGGGGCCTACCAGGGAGTTGAGGTCTCCTTCCGTAGGAATGAAAGTATCTGAGTCGATCGTGGAGTATACCTTGTTGTTCAGCTTGGTGCAACTGATATACGGCAGGCAGATCAGGAGGATCAGTGCCGGGATGTATCGGGAAATTATCTTTATCATATAATAAGCTTTGTGATTAACAATGAATGGATGGTGTCATTAAAAGGTGAGGTTTACACCCAGGGTATAGGTGCGGGTAGTGGGATACTTATCTCTGTCATCATCGCCAAATGCCAGCGGTTGCAAGGCGGGATGAGTGACCTCAGGATCCAGCCCTTTATATTTCGTGATTGTGAAGGTGTTCATCGTAGCCACATACACCCTGGCTGCCTTGATAACATTGCTATGCAGGTTGATATTGTATCCCAAAGTGATATTATCTATCTTCCAGAAATCGCCTTTCTCAATGTAGTAGCTGGTGTATTCCAGCACGTCGTTGAGTACTGCCTTTCCATATACCTTGTTGTAAGCTGATTTCAGGCTATTGTACTGGGTGACGGTGGGGTCTTCATAATACATCCGCTGAAAATTGAGGATCTGAAATCCGAAGGCTCCGCGCATAGTGACAGACAGGTCCAGGCTCTTGTATCGAAAGGTGTTGTTCCATCCGGCATAATACTTAGGCAGCCCGTTGCCGAGTACCTGCTTGTTATTGGCATCCTTGTCCAGCGTGGTCTTCCCGTCGGGAGTCGAATACACCCATTTCCCATCCGTGGTGATATCGACTACCTTATAACCATAAAAATTGCCGATAGGTTTGCCGACCTCTATCCTGTGGGTAGATTGCTGAATGGGTTCTCCCGTATAACCGGCGTCGAAATAATCGACGGTCGTCTTATAAAGGTCATTGGAGAGAGAGACCAGCTTGTTGCTGTTGGTGGAGAAGTTCACACTGGAATTCCATTGAAAATCCTTAGCAGTGACAGGCACAAAATTCAATAACACTTCAATGCCTTTATTACGCATGGAACCTACATTGGCCCAGATAGTATTATACAGGTAGGGAGGGGTAGGCACTGAGTATTGATATAACATGTCCTTGGTAAGACGATTGTATACATCTATGCTGCCGCTGATCCTGTTTTTGAGGATGGCGAAATCCAACCCGATATTCACTTCCTGTTTTTTCTCCCAACGAAGGTCAGGATTGGCATTGGCAGAGGGCAGCAAGCTGGGTACCCACACGCCATTCACCAGGGTGTACCCGGTATAGCCCAATTGCGGCAGGGCAAGGTAACCGTCACTGGGAGCTGTTCCGGTAATGCCATATCCGGCTCTTAGTTTCAGATCATTGAAGAATTGATTATCCTTCATAAAATCTTCCCGGCTGATCCTCCATCCGGCAGATACGGATGGAAAATTGCCGTATTTGTGATTGGCTCCGAATTTGGACGACCCCTCATGCCGGATACTGGCCGCCACCAGGTATTTATCCAGGTAATTATAGTTCAACCTGCCGAAAAATCCCACGAGATCGGAGTAGAGCTTAACGCTTTGCTCAACGGCAATACCTTCCTTCAGGGCGTTACCAAGGCTGATATTGTTATAACTGAAAACGTCGGTAGGGAAGTCCCAGTTCTGCATATAATAGTCTTCGTAGGTGTCGTCCTGGTAACTATACCCTCCAAGGACCGTGAAGGAATGATTGTTCCATTTCTTATTATACTCCGCGGTCAGTTCTATCAGATTGTCGGTGGTGGCGTCGCTTCCTCTCGAAGCATAACCATTCTTACCGTCCCGGGTGGTGGAAATATTCTTTTTCGTCTCTGCATATCCTCTGGTCTGGTAGTATTTTGTCGTTGCGGCAAGTCCTTTAAAACGCAGGCCGCTGATGGGTTCGAAGAGCAGGCTGCCGCTGTAGCGCGTATTGGCTGAATTATTTTCCCCATAACTTTCTTTTAGCATGGCGACGGGATTCGCGTAATTATAAATGCTCCTTCCCAGTACCGGCGGATCGGTCCAGTTGCCGTCTGCTCCCTTGACACTGTCTGTTGGGTTGCGTATAACGGCCTGCCGGTACGTGTAATTATTAAAGCTGGTCCCATCTCCCGTAGTTAAATATTTATTATTGCTGCTGACGATATCGGCAATTGCCTTTAGCTTCCCGTTGAACATGCTGTGATTGATGTTGAGGTGGGCTGTGAGCGTATTATTGTTCGAACTAAGAAAGATACCTTGCATGGCGCGATAGTTGACGTCAGCCACGTAGCTGGTCCGGGCGTTGCCGCCCCGCAGGCTCAGGTTATGAATATGTGATATGGGCGTGCGTGTGATTTCTTTCAGCCAGTCCGTGTTGAGACCATAGTCGATACGGCCCGAACCCTGTGCAGCCAGCTTTCTGTAGTCGTCTCCCGTGAGCAGATCCAGTTTTTTAACGATGTGCTGGGTACTGACGTTGCCATTGTAATCGATGGTAGGTTCCAGGTTGCCGGCGGCTCTGCGGGTAGTGATGAGGATAACGCCATTCGTTCCCCGCGTGCCGTAAATAGCCGCTGCAGAGCCGTCTTTCAGCACGTCGATCGATTCGATATTCTCCGGCGCCACCGTATTTAAAGTACCCGGAATACCGTCGATCAATACAAGGGGAGAAGATCCGGAAGCCAGGGTAGTGATCCCTCTGAGCATGATCTGTGAAGTATCCGTAGGATTACCGCTGACCGTGCTGATAGCCACGCCGGCGACTTTACCCTGGATCAGCTGGGCCGCGTCGCGTACGCTGCCTTTGACAAAATCCGCAGCTTTTACGCTGGCGACGGCGCTGGTCAGATCAGCTTTGCGCTGTGTCCCATATCCTACCACTACCACTTCATTCAGATTGGCAGCAGTAGCCTTCAGCTCAATGTTAACGGAAGTTTTACCGGCGACGTTCATTTCTAATTTTTCATAACCTACAGCTGATATGACGATGGTGTTTTCATTGTCCGCTAATTCGAGGGTGAACCTTCCGTTAATGTCTGTCGAAGTTCCCGTATTACTTCCCTTTGCCTGTACGGTAATTCCCGATAATACCTGCCTGGTTTGAAAATCCCGGATAGTCCCCTGGATCTTTCTTTTGTCAGAATGAGGCGGAGAGGCAAAGGAGGATAGCCATAATAGCCCTGATAACAGAGAGAATAATAGATAGCGGTGCTTTTTCATAATGCAAAGTTTTAGTGTTGGATAATAGTAAATGTGTAGATGGAAGAGAGAACGGAGTGCTGTACATAAAAAATGGGTTATACCCCATTACGGATGCTCATACGCATACGACGATATGCACTTCTTTGTATCGCAGTTGATGTTCACTATAGCGAATAAGGAAGCATTGGCATAAGCCATTCAGTATGATGACAAGCATTCGTTAAAGGGCATAACGAATTTAATGTCAAACATACAATTAACAGCCACGGATTTTAACCGGTTATTGCCGTGGATTAACTTTGTTCAAACTTGTAGTAGCCGGAACTGCGTTTTAATGACAGGGCACATCCAGGAAGTGGATAGTCGTTTTGTCGTAATCGCAGTAGAATTGATGGGCCGCCGCCATAACATCGATCTCGTTGAGGAAGAACTGGTATTGTACGATATTCAACCCGGTGCTTATCGGGTAACTGGAAGGGTTGGCCTGAATGCCGGCATCGATCACATCGGAAGTAGCCGTTAAATAATTTTTAGAGTCCAGCCAGTGATTGGCTTTCAATTCACTGAATAAAGATGCGGACAGTGACAGGCTGATGCCGCTCCACCGCGCCCAACGCTGAGGGTAGACCGGGCTATGGTCATGCAGGAAGAACCTGCTGCACACTCCCCTCCCGTTCAGGGCTGTGGAATTGGACTGCGCCAGGCTATTGCCTGCCGGTCCCACTTCCGAAGCATTATCATTCTTCGCCATGCAGAACTGCAAAGGAGTGGTGGATGCGGAAGCTACTACAGTGGTGGCAGGTGCGCAGTAGGATATACCCGCCGCGAATTTATAGAGATAGGACAGGGCCGACGAGAAGGCTCCGCCATTACTCATACCGATTGAGTACAGGGGGATGGAGGGGTTAGAATAACCCCGGCTATAGAAGGTGTCCGTCAGCACTCTTATGTTCCGGTAATCCGGGTTAGAAAGGGTATCTGCCGGTGTCAGCGTCCAGTGTATGCTCCCATCGCCGTTGAGGTCCGTATTCAGGGACACTTCTTCGGCTTCGGTGACGATAATAGCATAACCCGCTGTGACCAGGTCATTGATCATTTGTATCCATTCTAAATTATTCACCAGGTTCTGGGCGCTGCCCCCCGTCCCGTGCAATAAATAGACGATCCCTTTATGACCGGATGGAAAATAATAATAGACGTTCTTCAGGATATTGGCTCCCCTTATTTTTTCGTAATGCAGCGAAAAAGGGGATATTGCTTTCAGAGAGGCGGTCACCGTTACGTCCTGAGAAGGCATAATGAAACGATTATGCCATTCCCCGGAATTTTCCAATAAACTATTATAGCCGCTCCAACTGTCAAAAACATTGTTCGAGGGGATGGCCACCGACCAGATATCAACGGTGTCCCCTACTTTATAATTTCCACTGCCATAACCGTTAACGACAGTGACAGTAGCGCTATCGCTGGTTGTCCCGGCCCCGGACGGATCGGATTTTTTTGAACAGCCGGAAAATCCGGCGAAGAGGATTATCCCTAAGATGCTGGCGGCTAACGGATATTTCATAGTAAAATAAATATAACGTCCTATGGACTGAAATATTACCCCGTAGTTTAATGTAAGGGTTAATTTTGTCGTCTATGATAATCGCCTGTATTTTTTTAATAACTATTTTTTTATCCATATTATTGAAGCAGGCGCCTGCTCGACATATTGAGGCGGCTGATTGGGCCGGGTAGCCTGAATGACCTGTGTCGATTGCGGAGTCGCCGTGGGCTCGGCCCGGTTCATCCGCGTATAATTGGGAATAGCCAGCAGGGGGCTTCCATCGGCCCAGGTTCCTTTAATGGCCATGACGCCCCGGAGGAAATCACCCTTCCATTCCAGGGAGAGTGGTTGAGTCCCAATTGGCTGGTTGATATCCTGGTGGTCGGCCGTCTCCACATTATACAGGAGAGGACCATACCGCAATGCAATCCTTCCCCGGTCGGCTTCGATCTTTTCATCGGCGGTGATCTTTTGGATCTCCATCGGTAGCTCCATTTCGATCCGGTCTCCCTTCTTCCAGACCCGCCGGATAACGGCATACCCGTTCTCGATGGCAGGGGTGACAGGTTTCCCATTCACCGTTAAGGATTTAAGGCCTCCCACTTCCGGAGCGGGAGTATACAATTCACTCGTCGTACGATTGGGAACACGGACATGAATCGTAAATTCTTTCGACAGCTCCGGGTTGACCGTCATCGAAATATGACCGCTCCAGGGATAGTCGGTCTTTTGAACCATCTCCACATCCGTGCCGGCTATTTTTTCCACTTTGATGGTGCTGCCGATGAACAGGTTGACATACAGGCCATCCTCTCCCCGGACATAGGTCCAGGTAGGCATCATGAGCAGGGTCCGGGGAATATTTCCCACACAGCAGGGACAGACATGCCATTGATAACGGGCCTGTGAAGTAGACAGGGCATTGGTATAGTAAAAGTCTTTTCCGGAAAGTGACAGCGAGCCCAGCAAGGCATTGTAGATCGTTTCCTCATAGAGGTCGGCATATTTTGCGTCGTGATAGGCCAGGTTCATTTTATATTCAAAAAAGATCAGGCCGCAGCTCGAACAGGATTCACAGTATGCATTATTGCGCAGCGAATAGTCCGGGCCAAAACCTTCCGAAGTCTCCCCGCTGCCAATCCCCCCGGTAACATAATATTTTTTGTTCACCATATTATCCCATAGGGACAACACGGCGCTCTGGTAATCCACGTCGCCCGTTTCCGCCGCTACATCGGCCATGCCCGAATAGGTATAAGTTGCCCGTACGGCATGCCCTACCGCTTCATATTGCTCCTGTACCGGAACGGCGCTCTGGTCATACTCGCTGCCGCCTGCCCGGTTGTCGAGCAGAAATTTGGCGAGACGGATATAGCTGTCTCCACGCCCATGCCCTTCCATATCGTTGACAAATCGTCCGAATCGCACCAATGCCTGCTCCATTTCCTGGTGACCGTCATACCAGGCTCTCTTACCCGGACCAATATTCGCTACCCAGCAGTCGGCCAGTTTTTTGGCGGCATTGTACAGCCGCCGGTCCTTCCCTTCCGTAAGGGTATAATGGTTGATCGCTGATTCGATAAAATAGCCCGACACATATCCTTCGTGATTGCCACGGCCTTCGGGCGACCATCTTTCGTGCCAGCGGCTGGTATCACGAAGGGTGAAGGCTGTTTGCAGGTACCCGTCGGGTTCCTGTGCGGAAAGGATGATGGGGATCCACTGCTCCAGCGTCTTTTTCATTTTCTCCTGTGCGGCGATCATTTCGGCATCCCCCTGGGGATCTACCATGAGGGCCTCGCACATTGCCTCCACCGTCTGGTGAACCCAGGCATTGGAAAATACATATCCTTTATGAGCGGCATGGGGTTCACCCCGGACAGCTTTGGCTGCTTCGATAAAATTGTCAATGCCGCCTTCGCCTGTGCTAAGATCTGTTCGGTTGATCTGGTCGATACAGAAAGGGATCCAGTTGACGATCATGGACTTTGCCCGGTCATTCCAGAGCCGGCTGTCGATCTTATATCGTTTGGTATAGACCACATCGAGGCGTTTGGCCTGCGGCGTCTGACGAACTTTTACGATTAAGGTAGCGTAGGAGCGGAGAGTGCCTTCGCCGGCTGCCAATTGGAGGATATAATCGCCGGGCGCTGAAAAAACAGCCGTGGTTGCTATTGCACGGGCGTCCTTGAATACGACGCTGCCAGGTCCGGAAGTTTTGCTCCACAGCGTTGTAGCGACAGGCCTTACTGACCGGATCGTGCCTGACAGCCAGGTCTTTCCCGATAGCATTACGTCCCGGTCAACGCCTGCAATGACTACTGCCGGGTATTCCGGCGAATCCTCCGGTTCATAGACCTTCCATTCCGTCAGTGTGGCCAGGTATCGGTCGGCCGAATCCAATTCCAACCTTAATTTGGTGGTGGTTATCTCGTCAAAACGGGTAGTATTGTATTGATTATTCACCAGTCCTAACCCGGTCGCATTTTTCACCGGGACAAAATGGCTGCCATCCCAATACTCCACGCGGTATGCCTGCGGTAAGCTAATAGTATTATTATAGTTCCACCAATAGAGAGCGATTGTTGCGGTGCGGATAGGCTGCTTCCATTCATACTGTACCCATTGGGTACCCCGACGTTGCAGGGGGCGGTTGTTTCCCCGGGCATTGCCCGGAGGGGTCGGAACAAGCCCGTCGTTCAGCACATTCCAGGAAGGGCCGTAGCGGGCAGAGCCCGATGCCGTGGCTATGATGGCTAAGTTGCCAGGTCCGGAAGACGACGTCGCATTTTGTCCTGTGGCAGATAAAGACACAAGGGTGGTCAGGCAGACCATGGCAAGTATAGTAGATCGTATTGGTGTCATACTCTAAAAATACACTACCAACTCAAAAAAGACTATTCATTTATTGATCGAAACCTATCCGATTTTGCCCTTTATAGCTGACCATAATCCTATATTTGTTACACAAAACAGAAGTATGAATGATATTCAGACCGAAGAGGATATACGGACATTGGTGTTTACCTTTTATGCTAAAGTAAGAGCCGATGAGGTATTGTCACCGGTTTTTAACGCGGTGATCAAAGACGATTGGGAGGCGCATTTACAGACAATGTGTAATTTCTGGAGTACCCTTTTATTGTATACCCATAAGTATATGGCTGATCCTATGGCTAAGCATTTGCCATTACCGCTGAAAAAAATTCATTTCGAAAGGTGGCTTCAACTATTTGATGGGACGGTGACTGAATTATTTCTGGGACCGGTTGCCACCGACGCCAGAAGGAGAGCCGCCAATATCGCACGGTTAATGCAGGCCACGAAAAATATCACTGCTTAAAGTTATCTCTTTACAGGACATACTTCTCAAAGAACCCGCTTCTGTTTAAAAAGGGGAGGGAGGCGGCACTGACCCCGATAATAAGGATAATCCCTGTTAACAGACCTCTGAAACCCATGTTCACGGCATAATCGGTAAAGCGATGTCCTATTTCAGCCTTCCAGGCAAAAAAGATAGTAAGGAATACTATGACAACGGTAAAAACGAAATCCCGTTTCCCAAACATCCTTATAAAAGCGAAATGGATAATGCCGATCAGCAGCAGGAGCAGGTTGACGGCAAATATCAGCGATGACACATTGATCAGGGCGGAAGGTTCATATCCGCTGATATCCCGGTAAGCTATATTATAGGTCAGACAGATGATCGTATCTATAATGCCTACAAAAAGGCCCGTCATCATGGCCTTGAAGAACGTCGATTCCTGATCGTAATTCATACATGTAATTTGTACGAAATTACCTCCGGGAAATTAGAAGAGGATTATAATAGAATTAGAATGGAATTAGAATCTAAAATTCGTCAGTTTATTTTTTCATCTTCAGGTTGCCTGCGATAAATTGCCCGATTTTCATTCCCATTTCATGGCTTCTCACCGTGGAATAGAAAAAATGTATTCCTCCGAAGAACCTTGATTGGGCTGTTTCCGAAGCGGCATCCCGGAAGGAAGTATACGATCTTTTCCCGATGCCGAATTCCAGTTCGGTCGTATCGGTATACGCAAAATTGTCTCCGTATACGCTGGTCAGCGCTTCTGCCGCGGAGGCGGAGATATAACAATGCCCGCAGGTATATTCGGGAAAGGGTGGTGTTTGCAAATGAGGTCTCCAGTTTGGGTCAAAATATTTGTCTACGACCGTTTCAGGTCGTACGGTATTGTACTTGTATTTTATATTCCAGCACTGGATAAAGGTATCGAACACAGCAATCGCCGTTTTAGCAAATCCACAGACGGTGGTAGGGAAATCAGCGTCCGCTTTCTTCGCCGCGATGCCGGCAATACCCATCCAATGCCCACCCGGGGAAAATTTCTTGGTGCCGAACATCAGGTGACCGGAAACATTTAATTTAAAAGGGTTGTCATCCCAGAAGTCTGCTATGAATGTTTGTTCGGGAGTAAGGCTGTCCACCCTGTTCTGTATTTTTTTTACTTCCTGATAATAGTCACTGTTGGGATGGGTAACATCAAAACGATAAGGAGGAGGAGGCAGGAACTGATTGATACTGTCTACTACCAACTGGCGGATCTCATTCCAATGAGGTTCTGCTGCAGGCGAATAGGCTGGGGGAGTGGGCACCCAGCGGCCGGGAGAATCCATCACATTATACTCCGGGGCGCCACGGGTCTCCAGGTAGTGATCACGCCGGCTCCATTTCATGATGGCAGCCGAGACCGTATCTGCATAGGTGATGGAATTTTGCAAAATATCGGCTGGCATGCCATGATCGGCTGCCAGCCTTTTCAGGCTGTCAACATATCCGCTCATGCTTCCTGCGGGAAAAGTCACTGCTTCGCCCAGCTTACAAAAGGCCAGCAGGGCCGCCAGATGAAAATCAACCTGTTGGCCGGCTGCAGGCGCAGGAACGGACTTCAATCCCTGCAATTGGCCCGCAAGAGACGTGTATTGTTTGGGATAGCCGCCAGCTATTACCTCATAGGCGGCTACATTCGCATACATATAATTACGGGAGGCGACGATGGGGCTGAAATTATTCCCCATCACGACATTGTTTAACTCATAAACGGTTCTGCAATACAAAATGGGGTCGCTGAATATTTTTTCATAGTCTTTCTTCGAATGGCAGGCGCTGAAAATAACCAGGATAAAAAAAAGAAAAGGCAATCCTTTCATTATTCAATCGTTTGAGATGAATCAGCAAGATAATGAAAATATCTTCTTTCTGACAATCACCGCCGCATCCTCACCTCCACGGTATGCTCTTTCCGGTCATTCACCAGGGCTACCCTGTCCCCCTCCTGCGCTACTTCATCAACAATAAGACGAAGGGCATCCTCCTGCGTCGGTATGAACTGGATCGTATACTCCGTTTCCCTATATCGGTAGCGGATGCTGAAAGTCCCCCATTCGGGAGGCAGACAGGGGATAAATCGTAAATGAGCTCCCTCGCGCACCAGCCCGAGTAAGGATTCTGTGATCAGTTGGTACATCCAGCCGGCAGATCCCGTATACCAGGTCCATCCTCCCCGGCCTTTATGCAGGTCGATGGAGTAGACGTCCGCCGCCGCCACGTAGGGTTCTACTTTATACACGCCGATCTTTTGCGGGGTATCTCCGTGGTGTATGGGATTGATCATGCTGAACAGCTCATAGGCCCGGGCCCGGTCATTAAGGGCGGCAAAGGCCATCGTGAGCCAGATAGCTGCATGCGTATACTGCCCGCCATTCTCCCGGACCCCCGGTACATAACCTTTAATATAGCCCGGGTCCAGCGCCGATTTATCAAAAGGTGGATCCAGTAACTGGATGATGGACATATCCCTCCGCACCAGGTGCTGATCGGCAGCTTCCATTCCCTGACGGGCACGGGATAGATCTCCCGCGCCGGATAATACAGACCAGCTTTGGGAAATGGAATCGATACGGCATTCGTCATTACCGGCAGAGCCTAACGGAGTACCATCATCGAAATAGGCCCTGCGATACCAATCTCCATCCCAGCCATTTTTATGGAGGTTCTCCTTCAGTTTCGCAGCTTCCCGCAGACACTCATCGGCAAAAGCCTCATCGTGGTGGAGACGGGCGATGGTACTGAACCGGACCAGCACCGAATAGAGGAAGAATCCCAGCCAGATACTTTCTCCCTTACCGTGCTGTCCTACTTTATCCATCCCGTCATTCCAGTCCCCGGACCCCATCAGGGGTAGTCCGTGAACGCCATAGCGCCATCCGTGCCTGACAGCCCGCACACAATGCTCGTAAAGACTTCCGGATTGGTTGGACCTTACGGGCATATCGTAATAAGATTCTTCTTCCGGGTTCAGCAGCCGCCCCTCCAAAAACCCTGCCTGTTCATCCAATACACCGGTATCGCCCGTATGCTGAACATACCGGCTGGTCACGAAGGGCAGCCAGAGATAGTCATCAGAGCAACGGGTACGCACACCTCTTCCTGCCGGAGGATGCCACCAATGCTGCACGTCTCCTTCGCGGAACTGGCGGGAGGCAAAGAGCAGGAGATTTTCCCGTACAAGAGCAGGCTCCGTATGAAGGATGGCCAGGGAGTCCTGAAGCTGATCGCGGAATCCAAAAGCTCCTCCCGACTGGTAATATCCGCTCCGGCCCCTGATCCGGCAGGCCAGGGTCTGGTAGAGCAGCCATCCGTTTGCCAATATATTCAAGGCGGGGTCCGGCGTCGCGACCTGCAGGGCGCTCAGCGTCTTTTGCCAATATGTTTTCACCTTTTCCAGGGCTGCTGCGGCAACACCCCCTCCTTTAAACTGAGCTACGAGTTCACCTGCCTCCTGGGAATTCCTGGCTGCCCCCAGTAAAAAGATGATCTCCTTCTCACCTCCATCGGGCAGATCGATCGCCACTTGTAGCGCTCCGCAGGGATCTGCGCCGGCGCCCGTCTTCCCTGACAGCTTCACACGGGTCAGGGCATCGGGATTCCGAAGGCTCCCGTTGCGTCCGATAAATTCTGTACGGTCTCCGGTAAAGGTCCTTGTCTCCTCGTCCACATCGAAAAAGCCCACCCGGTCTCCGAATTCAATATTGTAAGGGTTCCGGGCAAAAAGGGCGCCGGTAGCCGGATCGATGGAAGTAACAATATGCATGGCCGACTTGGAACGCAGATCTCCCAGCACCCACTCTACATAACCCGTCAGCGAAAGCTTGCGTTCCCTGCCAGAATGATTGCTTAGTTTTATGACCGTGAACTTGACGGCCGCTTCGATATCCACATATACCTGCATCTCCGAATAAATGCCGTCCTCATTGTATTCGAAAATCGTATAGCCAAAGCCATGACGGGTAATGTAAGGGAATTTCCCTCTGGCCGGCAGCGGGGCCGGGCTCCAGGAAATACTGCTTTCTTCATCCCGTATATAAAAAGTTTCTCCGGCCGGATCGCTGACAGGATCATTATTCCAGGGAGTGAGACGGAACTCATGTGCATTTTCCAGCCAGGTATAAGCCTGTCCGCTTTCCGAAATGACCGTACCGAAACTGGGATTGGCGAGCACATTTATCCAGGGGGCGGGAGTAGACTTTTCCCGGGATGAAGTAATGATATATTCACGTCCGTCAGGAGAAAATCCACCCTGCCCGTTGTAGAATAACAGTTCAGCCGTATCCGGGTGGCCCGACGTATGCCCAACCTGCGGGAAATAAGGCTGACGGGGAACCAGCCGTGGAATAACGACCCGGGCAATATTGCGCTTACCTGCCTGATAACTAAGCTCTCCGCTGTTGTCGGATATAATGATACGTGCCACCGTTTGCAACAGGATACGATCTTCTGCAGAGATCTGGTCTGCTATCCGTACAAAAATGCCGCCGGGACGATCCGCAATATCCGTTTCTACACCGGCGCTGATCAACCCCAGCAATTGATTTTGCAAAAGCTGCCGGTAACCGCCATGGTCCTCATTCCAGATCACCAGGTCTACGATCAGGCCCTTCAGACGCCAGTACGCGTGCGCCTGGATCATTTGCTTCACCATATCGATGTTGGCCGGATCTTCTATCTGTACCAGGACAATGGGCAGGTCGCCGGAAATGGAATAGCTCCAGAGCCCGGATTGTCCCCGCTGATTCTTAATAAGGATCCCCGGGTCTGCACGGAGAGCTCCGTTGGCATAAATAACGGACCCGGCTAATCGCGAATAGAGCTGTGCATCTGCTTCTGTGGCATTGATCTGTCTCAGCACTACCTGGCTATGGGTCCATGCCAGCTCGAAGGCACGGTCTGTCAGGTAATGATCCTGGTATTTCTCAATCAACCCCATGCTGACCTCGCGGGTTTCCCCCATGCCGAAGACCATGTCTACAGTAACGGTTTCCAGGGGATTCAGCGTGATCCGGTATCGGATAGAAACGATCGGGTCCAGCACCGGCCCCTGTGTGCCGGACAGCGCGCCCTGGCTGATAGCCTGGGGATCGGCGATGGTATTCCCCCGGCCGATGAATTTCATACGGTCCGTCTCATACGACACTTCTTTCCCATCGGTCGCGTGTACTTTCATTAAATGAAACATCCATGGATTCTGCTCCCCGGTAGATCGCGGACGCCGGGTGCAAAGAATGGCATGCCGCTCCGGCAGGATTTCCGTCTCCGTGAAAAGGTTGCTGAATGCCGGGTGCAGGGCATCGGCGATTCCATAGGTGAGCACCACTTCCGCATAACTGGTCACTTCAATGACCCTTTTCTTCCGGGAACGGTTAGTCAGATGGACACGCCTCATCTCGATATCGTCTTCCGGAGATACGACGATCTCCGTATGTGTCTCTATGTCAATATCCCGGCGACGGAATTCAGCACGCCCCTGAGAGAATATAGCTTCGTAGTTTTTCGCCGGCCGCAGCGTGGGCTGATGCCCCGCCGACCAGTAACCGGCAGTCTCAAGGTCGCGTATATAACAGAAACTCCCCCAGTTATCGGAAGTGCTATCCTCCCGCCAACGGGTAACTGCTATATCTTTCCACCGGCTATAACCTCCGCCTGCATTCGTTACCATTACATGATAGCGGCCATTCGATAACAACTGTACTTCAGGAACGGCGCTGTCAGGGGTGGTAATGACCCGCATGGCTGTATCGGAAGAGATGACGCTGGTATCGGGAATATCAGCCGGCGGGGAATAGAAGCCCGTAGCTTTGGGAATCCTTTCCTGGAGTAATAATAAAGTCGCCTGGAAGGACAGCTCTGCTTCAAATCTTTTTTGCATGGGCTTGCCCAGTAACAGATATGCCAGGGAGAGCAGGCTCATCCCCTGGTGATGTACCATGAACGACCGTATGATGACGTTAGTTTGCCCCCTCGGCAGACGGGCAGGAGTATAATCGACGGCTTCGAAAAAGCCATACTTCCCTTCAAAACCATCCGATGCCATCTGCTCCAGGTTGTCACAGGCTGCTTCCGGAGCTACCATCAGGGACATTACGGCGGAATAAGGCGCAATGACCAGGTCTTCTCCCAATCCCCGTTTCAAACCAAGCCCGGGAACTCCGAATGCCCGATACTGGTAGTTAAGGTGGGCATCCACCATATTGTAGCCGGATTCTGAAATACCCCAGCTTACACTGCGCTGCTTCCCATATTCGATCTGTCGCTGCACCATGGCCTTATTGGTCTGGTCCAGCAAGGTATTTTCATACTCGGGCATCACCAGCAGGGGCATCAGGTATTCGAATACCGACCCGCTCCAGGAGACAAGAATGGAAGAGCCTCCGGCATTGGTAAGCTGCCTGCCCAGGGCAAACCAGGCTTCCTGGGGCAACTTTCCTTCGGCAATCCCTACAAATATGCCCAGTCTCGCCTCAGAAGCCAAAAGGTCATAAAAACCGGCATCCCGGCGATTTTCCGTTACATTATATCCAATAGTCAGTAATTTCTGTGCTTTGTCATAGAGAAAATCATATTCCACATCGGACAATGTAGCACATTGTGCTGCCAGCAACTCAAGAAGACTGATCTGCTGCCTGGCTGCAAACGCAGACTGGTCGAGCGACTCTTTCAATTCCCTAAGCCACTGCTTTTCGACAGAAGATGGATTCAAAGAAAGGCGGCGTTCAATTTCAGACAACCAGGCTGCTTGCATTTCCGTCAGCTCATACAGGCTGGGAATTTCTTCCGGCAGGGAAAGGTCTGCCAGCTCCGGTGGAGCGGGGGGGAGCAGCAGCCAGGGAGCCAGTAAGAAAACATTCTCCAGATGTCCCTGGATCTGCCGGGCAAGCGCTTCCGCCCACCGGTAGGTCTCACTTTCCCGGTCGATATCGTGACCCACGGCCAGCCTTGTGGAAGACATTGCCAGTTTTTCCAGGGAGGCCCTTATCGCCGGCAGGGTAAGGTCCTGCTCTTTGCAGATAAGTTCGAGTTCCTTTTTGAATTGCCGGAAGATGGGTTTTTCCTTCATCTCCCGTTCAAGGAGTCCGGCCGTATCTCTTAGCCCCTCCAGTGATTGGGCGCTGAATATTTTCTGGTAAGGTATGGCCAGCAATCCCTGCCGCAGGGTCAGCAGGTGGCCGCTGAGATTCCCACTATCCACCGTCGAAATATACCGGGGCGGAAGGGCTTGTAAAGTCAGCGTGTCATACCAGTTGAAAAAATGCCCCCGGAACCGTTCCAGCCCCTGCATGGTATCCAGCGTATGAAGGCACCGCTCGGAAAATTGCCGGGTAGTGATATAGCCAAAGTCCCAGGCCGTAAGATTAGCCAGGAGGGAAATCCCCATATTGGTAGGAGAAGTACGATGGGCTATTCTTTCCACCGGGTGCTCCTGGTAGTTATCAGGGGGCAGCCAGTGATCCTCCTGCCCAACAAATTTTTCGAAATAAGACCAGGTCTTCCGCGCCAGTTGCCGGAGGAAGAGCACCTGCTCCTGATCCAAATTCGATGCTGACGTTTCCAACGGACGGCTGAACCACCAGGCAATGGCCGGGGAGGCAGCCCAGAATCCCAGCAGGATGAAAGTTGTAATGACATTGATGGGAGAGACGATGATCAGATAGGAAAGAACACTCACCGCGATAAAAGGCCCTGTCCACATGGTGAAAAAAGTCGACACCAGGCTGTCGGGGCTGTCGGTTGCTGCACTTTGGGATGGATTCCATTCCAGTAATTTTTTATGACTGACGATCATGCGCCAATTCGTGCGCAGGATCGCATCCAGCGTATAGAATGCTTCGTAAGGAAGACAGACGATCGTAAAACCCACCTGGGTGAGATAATTGGTAATAGAGAAGAAAGAGTCCTCTATATGCTGCCGGAGCGATATTTCCTTTGGTATATTTAAGATATTCCAAACGGTGATCACCAGGGGGGGAAGGATGATGAGAAGGATGACCGACAAGGTCCAGAACACTTCATCATGCAGGACTGTCCATCCCAGTAGTAACAATAAGATCAGGGCGGAAGGGATGAGGCTGCGGCGAAGATTGTCGAAGATCTTCCAGCGGGAGAGCCCCGACAAAGGGTTGCCCCGTAGACGCCTGTTCGCATTCGGGACAAAAGGCAGCATCCAGGTCCCTACCTGCCAGTCGCCCCTTATCCAGCGATGACGCCGTTTCACATCTGCGCTGTAACGGGAAGGATATTCCTCGTATAACTGTACATCGCTTAGCAGGCCCGACCGGAGATAACACCCTTCCAGCAGGTCATGACTAAGGATCCGGTTTTCAGGAAACCGGCCGTTCAGCCCTTTGGCAAATATGTCCACCTCATAGATCCCTTTTCCAATAAAAGATCCTTCGCCGAACAGGTCCTGGTATACATCGCTGCTCGCCAGTGTATAGGGGTCGATGCCCAGGTCATTCCCATGAAGGCGTGCATAACGGGAATTATTCGATCCGGCCAGGCTGATATCCACCCTGGGCTGCAGGATCCCATAGCCTTCCGTTACCCGTTGCCGCTTTTCATCGTATACAGCCTGGTTCAGCGGATGAGCTATCGCAGCGACAATCTTCCAGGCGGCATCCCGTGGCAACTGCGTGTCTGTATCCAGCGTAATGACGTATTTAATAGAAGAGAACAGTTCTTCATCCCCCACAATGAGGGAGAATTTGTCCTGACCGGCTCCCCGTAACAAGCTATTTAATTCGGTAAGCTTTCCCCGTTTGCGTTCATAACCCATCCAGATCCGGTCATGAGAATTCCAACGCCGGGGACGGTGGAAAAGAAAAAAGATCGTATTGCCTGTACTTACATACTTGGCATTCAGGGCTACTACTTTATCCTTCGCTGCAGCTAAAAGAGATTCGTCACCCGGCAATTTTTCCTGGGGGGCATCCGCAAAATCCGTCAACAGGGCAAAATGCAATTGCTCATCCCGGTTGGCGAGAAAACGGACTTCCAGATCTTCCAGCAGTCCTTCCAATTCCGCTTCACTGGCAAATAAGGTGGGCACAACCACTAAAGTCCGGCATTCAGGAGGTATTCCCCTGGAAAAATCCATCCGGGGCAACAGGCGGGGACTGACAAGTAAGGTGATCATCCAGTTCACCAGGGTCACTGCCAGCTGACTGGCGGAAAGTATAGATAAAATAGCCACCAGTGCCAGCAGCCAGTTCCGGAAGCCCTGGCCATGCGTCCGGGTAAAAAAGCCTCCACCGATAAATAAAGTGATAAGAAAGATGGCAGAAATATATAAGGCCAGAGGATAGGACCTTACCGCTTTTTCCAGGCGGTCGGCATAAGGCAATTTCATTTTCGCAGCCTTTTCTGTCCGTCTCAGTCCTTTTCCTACCAGGTAATAGCCTACATGGGCCATACGCCCCCCTTCATTTTCCTTTGCCAGCCCGATTACCAGCCGGGCCACTTCCTCCTCGGACTGAGAACTATAACGGGCAATTTTTTCCACAACATGCCGGTAATGGTCCCGGGTAATAAAATCCATCCTGGAGTAAATCCCATCCGTATCTTCCCGGAGTGTCTGCTCGACAATGCTGGTGGATTCAACGAACTCACGCCAATCCGTCGTCCCGAGAAACCGGAGACTGCCGATACTATTGCTCATCGACACCTGGTCGGCAGCCTGCTTTTGAAATTCCGCCTGCACCAGCTCATTACTGGTCTGCCCGGTCTCTGACAGCCTTTGTTCGATCCAGGTCAGGGGTAAGGCCAGGGCAGGGCCCTTTCCCTGCAACATCCTTGTCAGCTCCGCCACGAAAGAGCTCACCATTGGCGGCTCAGACCTTGCCATATCGGCAATGACCAGTATCAGGCTCTTGGGATCCTGCTCAGCGATCTCTATCATCTGTTCAGCCCAATAAACAGCCAGATTCTGATTGATCCTGTCTATAGAGAACTGTGCCGCCAGGCGGCGCAGGTTCTCGATCAGCGCAAGACGGAGCATAATAGGAATGGCCCATAGCTCACCCAGCTTCAAATGGGTAACGGTCTGGTAAGCAGCTATGAAATGGCTCAGCCCCTGCTGGTCTACCCGCCCGTCACTATGGGAAATGATCTCTAAAGCAATATCGTACACCCGGGGCAGCCCGGCAGAAGGCCCGTTGGATAATTGAGGCAGGTCTTCACTGTAGCCCTTGGGTAAATGTTTCTTGCCGGTGCGGACCTGCTCCTGGATAAGATAGAAATTGTCCAGCAGCCATTCGCCGGCCGGTATGATCCGGTGACTTTCCCTGACGGCATCGGTCAGCAGATCATGCACTTCCAGCAGCACCTCTTCATTATTCGCCAGACGTTTCAGCAATTCATTGGGCGCCCGTCCGGCAATCAGCTGATGCCTGCCCGCCAGCGCTTTACCATACTGAGCCATCTGGTCGGCGCTGAACAGTTCACCGCGCAAGGGAGGCTTCTCATTGGTATATTTACGGAGAAGATTATCTCCGGGAAGGAATATTCTGAGATGCGAAAGAAGCTCGTGTATAGACGTATTTTTCACCGGAAGTACTTGAATTTAATGGGTGTTCACCGGGATGCTCAGACCCCGTATCTAATCGTGTGCCACATTTGTTACCCTTGTAAATCATATACTTGCACCAACTTACCAGGAATTGGGGTAAATATAGGACAATACACCCGTAACTGGGTTGCTCAGTTTGCGGCCCTGTACGGCGCTCCAAAGTTTATTTGTATTATATAAATTTTACAACTAATTTGCTACAGCATTAATGACCCACTAAGACAATTTCGCTCCTCTTAATCAACCTTCGCACTGTCCTTTTTAATTATTATTGACACTCATGGGAAACGAATGTCCAAAAAGCCCTACGATCTTAGCCTCCTCGAAGAACTGGAGAACAGGCAACAACTGCTCGGAATAGTCGATATGTTTCTTATCAACACTCCTTTGCAGCTTAAAGAAATCCTGGCTGATGCTGAAAAGCAGGATTGGGAGAAAGTGTATGCGGATGCCCATAAATTAAAAGGCAGCGCCGGCATACTACTGGCCAACGGACTGGTGGAACTGTTAAGACAAATAGAAGGACAGGCAAAATCCCAAAAAGATCCGGGCATTATTAACGGGCTTCTGCAGGCGCTCCTGGCAGCCTGGTCGGAAATAGAGATCCTGTTGAAGCAAGAACAAAAAAATTGAAAGAGGAACGATCATGAAAATTCTTGTCGCAGAAGATGAACCGATTTTATTAAGGACAATTGAGCTCCGCCTGAAAAAAGACGGCCACGAGGTTATCACCAGCCTCGACGGCCGCGACGCGTTGGCGAAGATCGAAGAGCAGGGCCCGGACCTGATCATTGCAGATATCATGATGCCTTTCGCTTCCGGCCTTGAGATCGTAGGCGCCGTAAAGAAAAAGAACAGCAGTACACCTGTTATCATTCTTTCGGCAATGGAGAAGGAGAGTGTCGTATTGGAAGCCTTTCAATTGGGCGCCGATGATTATATTACCAAACCTTTCAGTCTTAATGAATTATCGGTGAGGGTGAAAAGATTCGCCATGAGCCACCACTCCCGGAATCCCTGAAGATGAAAAAAACGTCCATACTCCTTACTTTTTTCTGCACCTCCTTCCTTGCCGTATATGCACAGGATACTACTACTTCTGACGGACTCTTCCTGTCTGCCCGGAAAACCGCCTTCGATGAAAAAGATTATCCGAAGGCGAAAGGATATTTATACAAGGCGTTGACAATAAGTCCCGGTTATGCAGATATCCGGATATTCCTGGGCCGGATCTTTACCTGGACCCATAACTACGACAGCGCAAAGGTCTGTTTTGAATATGTATGGAAGGACAATCACACTAATGAGGACGCTGCTATAGCTTATACCGACCTGGAGTATTGGAACGATCACTATGAAGATGCTTTGAGAATCTGCGGGGGCGGACTTCAGGCACATCCCGCATCGGAGGAATTGCTCTTGCGGAAAGCAAAAATACTGACGGCTATGCGGCGCTGCACCGGGGCGGACTCTGTCCTTCGGCAACTCCTTCATATTAATAAAGACAATACGGCCGCAAGGTCCCTGGACAACAGGATAAAAGAATTGTCTGTGAAGAATAAGGTAAATATAAGCTACGACTTTGTCTGGTTTGACCGACAGTTTAATGACCCCTGGCACCTGGTAAGTATTGACTATGGAAGAAGTACGGAACTGGGCACGATCACGGGGCGTATAAACTATGCCAACCGGTTCAGGGACAACGGGATCCAGTATGAATTGGAAGCCTATCCGCATATCTCCAAGACATTTTATAGCTATGCAGAAGTGGGGTATTCCAATAATGACGGCGTTTTTCCCCGATGGCGGGGAGGATTTTCTCTCTATGCGAATTTACCGGCGAGTTTCGAAGGGGAGCTGGGTTTCCGGTACCTGGAATTCTCCGGAGACCCCACCTGGATCTATACGGCCTACCTGGGTAAGTATTATAAAAGCTGGCTTTGGGGCGGGCGGGTCTATATCACGCCCGCTGCTTATTCGAATAAGGTCTCTACTTCCTATTCGGCATCGGCACGATATTACTTCGGCAGCGCCGATGATCTTATCGGCGTTTCGGCAGGTTACGGTCTGTCTCCCGACGACCGGTATAATGTCATCCAGTTAGAGAACAGGAACAAATTGACCTCTTATAATTTGGGCGTATTTTTTAAAAAGAAGATCCGCCGCAGGAACGTCTTGTCGGCGAGCGCCAACTGGCTCAACCAGGAATACCTTCCCCATACCATCGGCAATCAGTATCAAACAGGCATCGCATGGCAGTACCGTTTTTAAAAAGAACCAGAAGGATTTTTTTTCGCCTTTTATTGTTCGCGATAGTGCTATTGCCGCTATGGATGTGGCTTGCATGGCGATTGACTCCCAGGCGGAGACTGGTGGTCGCCATCATCGATAAAACGGTCCTTACGGCACAGGGGCAGGAGCATGTGTCGCTTAACTGGGTACTCAACCAGGAAAAATTCACCCGGAATAATACGGATCTATATCAGCGCGAGCGGGATTATTACGGGTTCTTTCCGTTAAGCAATGATAAATTCAAATTGAAAGGACTGGAAAGGTTCAGTGAAGACCAGTTGCAGCGGCTGAGCAATGATGCGGATCTGGCCTACCTCACCGATACGTATGGTATTTACGGCAATGAATGGTATAAGCATAAGAATGAAAAAGAGCGATCCGGCATTGTATACGGAGGCATGAGTCAGCAGGACCTGTATTTCTTAAAATTAATGCAGGCCCGGCATAAACTGATCATTACGGAGTTCAACTGCCTGGGATCGCCTACTGGGGATCCTCTGCGCAGCGATTTTGAAAGAAGTTTTGGCGTGCATTGGACCGGATGGATAGGGCGCTACTTTGATTCTTTCGATACCACCGTAAATAAGGAGCTGCCCCATTGGCTTGTCAATAATTACAGGAGACGGCACAATGGTAAATGGCCTTTTAAGAAAAGCGGGATCGCCTTTATTCACAGGGATGACAGGATCGTTGTATTGGAAAAGGGTACTCATTTGAATAAAGAATTTCCCTACATTTTCTCCGATGAAGAAGGACATTCACACTATGGACTGCCCCGGCGCACCCGGTATAATTATTGGTTTGACATCATCGAGGTGAATACATCCTTTAATCACACGATCGCAACCTTTAAGATTGATGCGAATGAAGAAGGGCTAAAAGAATTAAAGGATAATGGAATTAGCCCTGATTTTCCCGCCATTGCCGTACACCTGAATAAAGATTACCGTTTTTTTTATTTTGCCGGTGATTTTTGTGATAATCCCATCGGTCTTTCGGCTTCCTATTTTAAAGGAGCCGGCTATTTTGACTGGCTCCTGTATAACAGGCAGGACCCTCATGAAAGAGCAGGTTTTTTCTGGAAAGTATATCGCCCCCTGGTAACAAAAATATTGAATGATTACTATCACCTTGGGAAATAGGATTGGTACAGGCTATCCGGTATCAGCGGGGAGCCCGACAATATTTTTTCATTCTTCGATTTGAACCGGTCGAACGCTGCTTTAAGACTGGCGGCTTTATCGCCGTCCTGCTCCGGCGTCATTTGCATGCTGCTGTTGATGCGATACAGATCATTTCCGTTCAGCATATATTCCCCCATCACAAAATCAATGATATCGTTCTTAGTCTGCATTAAAGGATAGGAGTGGATGTTCCTGAATGACCGGGAAGTATCCAGCCCGCTGCCCATCCAACTGCCCGATAAAGGAATCCGCAGGTGATAATCGTTCCGCAGCCACATTAACAAACTGGGTGTAATATCGAAATGAGTGGAAATAGAAGAGAATTTAGCCGCCCGTTTCAATAAAGGCGAATAAATGAGCAGGGGCACATGGTAACGGTCGATCTTATTGCTCATGGGGATCTCGGGCATACGATGGTCGCCCGTAATAAGGAATACGGTATTCCTAAAATCGGCCCTTGCCTCGTATTCGGTAAAGAAATTACGGATAGCATCATCCATAAATAAAATACTCGCATACTGATACTGATAATCCCGGTATTGTCTTTTGGTATCCCCGTCAAAACCCAGCTCATCCATGCGCCGTTCGAATTTTTGCAGGTAGGCATCCTGTTCGTTGATGAAGAAAGGACTATGGGTAGACACGGTGAGCAGAACACTCGCATAAGGCTGTCGGGGGTCTTGTTGGATTTCGAAATATCTTTTGAATAGCTCTTTGTCCCCATATCCCCAGGTAAACCCTGTTTTGGAAGGCATTTTAGTATACGAGGCCGGATACGTCGGCTCATCATTAATAGAGCTGATATGCCCTTTTTGGAGGAACAGGCCCATATTGTCGAAATGTGCGTCGCCGCCATAATAAAAAGAAGTCTGGTAACCGTTGAGCTTCAACAGGCTTAATAGCGACAGATGAGGAGGCATCTTGTCGCCCAGCTCATTCCATCCGTTCTTTGCAAAGGGCAGGGATCCGATAAGAGAAGGTAATACGGCAAACGTTCTGCCGCCTTCGCTCAGGAAATTTTCCCAGTACAGGCTTTTTTCGGACAAGGAATCGAGGAAGGGCGTAAAATTTCCCAGGTAAGCCCCTTTATTGGTGAAAGCCCTGCCAAGGCCCTCTACCAGGACAATGACAATATTAGGGGCCGCGGTAACACTATCGGGCCCTCCCGCAGTCTTGTTGAAAAAAGGAGACAGGGTACCCGCCGTAGTATCCAGCGTATGCAGGAAAGGATATTTCTGCTCATCGATATAGGTGAAGGGAGTTATAGCCGTATTGCCGGATTCCGTGCCGGCGTCCCCGCTATAAGCGTCGGAATAAATATCCTGCTCCTCCCGGGCAGGAAAGAAATGTTGTAAGGAGGCAGTATAAAAAAAATACGACTTATTGATGGATAGATTGTTGCTGTATTCTGCTCCCGGCATCCACCGGTTGGCGACGGCGGCGGCCCCAAAGATCAGGGAGAGGGTCGAGAGGAGGAATGCCCCGGTAAGCAACCCTGCTCCGGGCCGGATTTTTTTGGGCAGGTAAATAAATATAAAAATGATAAATGCCCCTATCGCCGCAAATCCAAGGATCATCGGCAAAGAGATGCCCCCTGCGGCGCCGATGGTTTGCCGGATCTCGGCCCGGGAATAACCCCACAGGTCGGCTCCCAAAGGCACCAGTGTGGTGAGAAAGTACTGCGACAAAGCTATTTGAATGAAGAGGACCACCAGAGACAATAAGACGAAAAATACCCTGGCTGCCTTTTTATGTACGAAATAGAAGAAATCAAACGCAACAAATCCGCCTAAAGCCATTTGCGCGAAAAAAGCCAGGTCTTTCAGGAAAGCCAGCAAAAGGACGCTGCCTAATAATTTCGGAACTCCATGCCGGATGATATCGCTGCAGAGCTCGTATACCCTTACTCCCACCAGCAAAAGCAACAGCGTGATCGCATAGCGCAGGTAATCGGTAAAGGAATGATAGAGCGTTCCTGCTGATCGCATCAGGGTGTCTTTGCGTTTTCGCGCTGCAGGCGGGGACTGTTGTGCGGCAAACCCCTGTCTTTTCATCTCTCCCCAGCCTTTTTTCTTCTTCAGCAGATCCATATACCCTTTAATGGCGCTCCATACCACAAAGGGGTGAAAATAGAAAGGTTCGGTCAGGGCCGTGAGTATTAGCCGTAAGACATCCGTCCTTCGTTTATACTGATTATAAGTGATCACCTCCATTAAGATGGCAAAGGCAGAATAGAGATAGGCAAAACAAATAATGAACAGGAGATAGACTGAGAAGAACGGCCAGTCGATCAACCCCAATAAGGCGAAAATGAAAAAGCAGATAAACCCGAAAAACTCGATGAGCGGAGAACACATTTCGAAAAAAAGCCAATAGGGATAACTCAGCATCCCCAGCAGGTGATAACGGGGGTTGAAGAACATGATCCGGTGGAACTTCAACGTTTCGACCATTCCCCTTGTCCATCGGTTCCGCTGCCTCCCCAGGATGGTCAAAGATTCGGGCACCTCCGTCCAGCATAGTGGATCAGGGATGTAAGTCACTTTATATTTTTGCTGCTGTTCTTCCATATACCTGCGCATCCGCACCACGAGCTCCATGTCTTCCCCGACAGTCTTATGGTTATAGCCACCGCACCGGATGACGATCTCCCTGTCGAAAGCGCCGAAAGCGCCGGATATCAGCATCAGGCCATTTAACCGGCTCCAGGCCATCCTTCCCAGTATAAAAGCCCTTATATATTCAAGGCATTGCATCCTGGATAAATAGGCATCCGGTATTCTCACTTTGACAAGCCGCCCGTCTTCTATTACGCAGGAATTGGCAATTCGGATCACCCCACCGGATGCGATTACTTTTCCTTCGTTCTGTTCCAAAAAGGGTTTGATCATTTTCAACAAGGCATCCTGCTCCAATACACAATCCACATCTATACATATCAGGTAATTGTTGGCAGCTATGTTGATGCCGACATTTAAGGCATCCGCCTTTCCGCCGTTCTCCTTATCCACTACCACCAATTTACTGTACACCGGGTTACTGCTTTTATAAACTCCTCTTACTGTTTTGGTAACGATCCGGTGGTTAATGAAGAAGTCAATTTTCTTCAGTTCATATGCATCGATCAATCGTTGCAGGCTGTCATCTTTACTGCCGTCATTAATGATGATCAGTTCCAGGTTGTTATAATAGATGGATAAAAGAGACCGCACGTTTTCCACAATGGTCTTGCCCTCATTATGGGCAGGTGCAAGAATGCTCACGGAAGGGGCATGGGGGGAATTGGCAAGAAGCCGGTAATCCGTGAAGCTGTTCTTATGGAGATATTTTCTGGTCTCACCGATGGAGTAGATGCCGATAAAAAGATAGGCCACAATAAGAATGAAGGAATAGACGAATATTCCATAAGTAAGAATATGATAGAAGATCGTAAAGAGACTGTCCCAGTTCATATGATGATTTCGGATTTAGCTTGATTCAGCAGGATTGCTCCTGTTTGATATGGAGGTAGATCTCTTCATACGGGCGGGGCTGCAGTTGACCTTTTTCCGCCAATAGGGCCAGCCCTGCTGGAGAAGCGGCGGCTAAGGCCCTGGCTGCTTTTAGCTTGATAGTGTCATTTTCATCATCTAACACACCGGTTAGAAAAGCAACCTGTTCTTCGGTGGCTATTTTTCGCAGGCCTTCCAGGATGGCCAGCTTAAACGAAAAAGTTCCGTTAGAAAAATAGATGACAAGACAGCCTGCTGTCTTTTCTTCCGCTATACGGACCAGCGTGCTCACCGCTTGTATGCGCACTGCCTCATTGGGATGTCGCAAACAGCGCAAAATGGAGTCGTGTAAGGAAAGCTGCTGGTATTCATCCGCCAGCTTCAGGGCGAACAGCACGACGGTATCATTGGGGGACTGCAGCCAGCGGGGGATGGTTTCGTAGAGCTTAATATTCACTTTTGAATAGCCCAGGCGTTCCAACAATTTTATTTGCTGCCATTCCGTGATCGGGTAAGAGACCACATCCAAAAAACTAAGCCCTTCAAAACCCAGCAGATGTATCAGGCCTGTCTGGGATTCCATACGTATGAAGGCATGCTTGTTATCCGCGTTCTTATAGATCCTTTCAAGGGCATCCTCCTGGTCCATGAGATACAATTCCTGGATGCCCCGGGCCTTGATATGCCAATGCCTGCTGTTTGATTTCTTAAGCGAATATTTTTTCAATCCCAGCTGCTCGTAGAGAGCTACTATATTCTGAGCGGTGTCGCCGGTAAAATTTTTCTTGCAATTCACCAGCTCGTCTGTCACAAAGCGGCGCCCAATGGGGTTCTTTACAATGCGGTAAAATTCTTTGGATACGACGAATTCTTCTTCCGGTTCATTAAAGATCATTTCACTGATCCATTGCTCCAGGTGCCCGCGGATGCCCGCCTTATACAAATGCGTTTTCTTTTTGTAATAGAGGGTGCTGTAGATAGTCAGAACAATTATCGCAATACAGACCGACGTAATTTCAACTGCAGTTAGCAGGTACGAAATAGAATTCCACATGAGAATGAATTCGCTGGTAAAGGTTGATGGATATTGCGGGTTGCGTCGGGGACATGAAGTTACATTTTAAAATTTGATATATCCCCCGTTCCCCCCGCCGGGCAAATTGATCAATGTCAATATTTAGAGAATATAGGTGTTTACACTTAATTCCATTATTGGCATTATGCAAATATTAGTATTACTTTAAGGCTTTATAAATAACATCCCGGATAAGCCTCTCAGTAGCCTCTAAATAATCTGTTTGCTCCATTCATTCTTTAACATAACAGGACATTATGATCAGGATTTTATTGGCTGATGATTATACCATCATCCGGAAAGGCGTTAGACAGATATTGACCCAGGCTTACCCGAACGCGGAGATCGAAGAAATTGAAGATGGAGAGGAATGGACGGAGAAACTGAAAGACACCCACTGGGATATGATCATCTCCGATCTGCCCATGCCGGATAGGGGAGGACTGGACACTCTTTTCCGGGTCCGGCAAAACTTCCCTTCGCTCCTCGTGCTCATACTCACTTTATATCCCAAAGAGAACTATGCCCTTCGCGCTTTAAAAGCAGGGGCTGCTGGTTATCTGGGCAAAGACGCGGCTCCCGATGAGTTGATCCTGGCCGTCAGGCAGGTACTGTCCGGTAAAAGATATATTACAATTCCCTGGACGGACAATTAGCTTTTTTCCCTAATTTAGATCGTTGCTTCGACCCTTCACAAACGGGCAACTGTCAACGATCTGTTATGAAAAAAAGAGAAAAACTACAGCAGGACGACTCCCGTCGTGATTTCCTTAGAAAAGGCCTGCTGGCGGCAGCCGGACTTTATATCGTCCCTCGTCATGTATTAGGAGGCAAAGGCTTTACAGCTCCCAGCGACAAGTTGGTCGTTGCCTCGGTAGGAATAGGAGGTAAGGGAGAATCCGACATCAGCAACATATATAGTGGAGGCAAAACGGAATTTGCCGTTTTTTGCGATGTAGATGACAGGCGAGCCGTTAACAGCCGCAAAAAATTCCCTTCGGCAAAATATTATAAGGACTACCGGGAAATGCTGGATAAAGAGCACAAGCACATCGATGCGGTCACTGTATCCACCCCGGACCATATGCATGCGGTCATCGGCATGGCTGCTATGCAATTAGGCAAACACGTCTATATCCAAAAGCCGCTCACTCATGATATCTATGAGGCGCGTATGTTGACGCAGGCAGCATCCCGCTATAAAGTGGTGACGCAAATGGGCAACCAGGGCGGCTCCGGCGATGGAGTCCGGCAGTTGATCGACTGGTACCGCGCCGGTGTCATCGGTGATGTAACGGAAGTATTCTGCTTTACGAACAGGCCCGTCTGGCCGCAGGGGATCCAATGGTCAGATACAAAAGCACCTGTCCCGTCCGAGCTGGATTGGAACCTCTGGCTGGGGACAGCGCCTTATAAGGACTACGTAGACAATCTCGTCCCCTTCAACTGGCGGGGCTGGTGGGATTATGGTACCGGCGCATTGGGCGACATGGGCTGCCATATCATCGCTCCTGCTTTCCAGGTCCTGGAACTGGGCTATCCTACGGAAGCGGAAGTCAGCGTAGGCAGCGTTTATGTCGGAGAATTCAAGAGAGGGTATTTTCCCGATAGCTGCCCTCCTTCTTCGCACGTCACCCTGAAATTTAAAGGCCATGCCGGCAAGCCTGATCTGAAGCTGCACTGGATGGACGGAGGCATACAACCCGAAAGACCGGATGAACTGGGTCCCAATGAAATATTCGGAGATGGAGATAACGGTACTTTATTTATTGGTACCAAAGGAAAAATGATGTGCGCCACCTATGGCAGGGACCCGAACCTGCTGCCGATTTCAAAGTCCGCGCAAACAGTCGTGCCGCAGACCATCGCCCGGGTACCGGGCGCAGATATCACGGGGCATTACACTGCCTGGGCAGAAGCAGCTATAGCAGGTTATGGCAGCGACAAAGAAAAAAATCTAAGCTCTAATTTTAAAATAGCCGGTCCTCTCACCGAAACGGTGATCATGGGCAATCTCGCTATCCGCAGTTATGATCTGCGCACTCCCAGGGCCGATGGGAAATTCGATTATCCCGGCCGGCATATCAAGCTCCTGTGGGATGGCGATAATATGAAGATCACCAATTTCGAAGCCGCTAATCAATTCGTGAAAAGGACGTACCGGGAAGGATGGAGCCTGGGAGTATAACCCTGGCCGTTAGCCCGTCACCGTATCAATAAAAAAGTCCCTTTCTTAAAATGGGACTTCCCCAGGTAATCTACTCCCTGCACCATATAGACATAGGCGCCGGACTCCTGTCTCTTTCCCTTTATGAACCCATCCCAGCCCTTTTCGGGTTCCGTGGTGGAAAATACCAGTTGCCCCCAACGGGAATAGATCCTGAAAAAAATCAGTTTGGAAATACCCACCAGGATTGGCCGGAAGACATCATTATGGCCATCGCCATCAGGTGTGAACGCATTTGCCATAAAAATGTCGGGGCCTGTCTTATATACTTTCACGGTAAGGGCGTCGGAGCCGGTGCACCCTTCCACGGTGGTCGCCGTAGCAAGGTAAGTGATCGAATCAACGGCGCCGGACTCAATAGTAGCTACCGGATCATAGACAACGGCATTATTCAGCCAGTCACCAGGAGTCCAGGTATAGCTTACCAGGGCGCTGTCCGTGCTGACAGCATATAATTGTAGTGGCTCACCGACCACAACAGAAGTGTCATTGCCGGCAAAGACCACTACTTTCGGAATGACGTTCACCATCACAGTATCCTGTACAGGCTTGAGACAGCCCTGCGCATTTTGTACGGTGAGAATATAGGACGTCGTTATCAGAGGATCGGCCACAGGCCGTAAAGTGCCGGAATTTAAAAGACTACTATCTGGCGACCAGGTAAATTGATCGGCTACCATCGTACCATTCAACCGGGCCGTAGTGCCCCAGCAAATAGTCGTATCGGCCCCCGCATAGGCCTGCGGGTAAGGGTACACTTTCACATTGATCGAAGCCTTATCCTGGCATTTGCCCAGATTGGCTGTCACCAGGTACGTGATATCGCCGGAGGGGGCGGCATTGGGATATTTGATGGTGGAGTCGCTCAGGGCCGTCCCGGGCGTCCAGGCATATTTCAAGGCATAGCTTACGGGCCGCAATTGAAAACTATCCGATAGGCAGATCGTAGTATCAGCGGGCAGGCTTACCGTAATAAAATCCAGCACATTGACGGTGATGGAACCCGTTGCCACACACCCGTTCTGTGTCACCGTCACCGTATAGACCGTAGTGTCCTTCGGATAAACAATGGGGTTGGCGCTGCCCGCATTGATGATATTATAGGCCGGCGACCAGTTGAAACTTGCGCCGCTGCCGGCCTCCGCTATCAGGGGCAGACTGTCGATGCTGCAGATCAGCGTATCGGTGAAGGGCAGCGTGATCAAAGGCTTGTCACTGGCCGTTACCGTTTTTGCGACGCTGCCGCTGCAGCCCTTACTGGTCCCCACATTCAGGGTCACCGTATAGGTATTGGCGGCTGCATACAAATGGGTTGGATTTTGCACGGCAGCCGTGTTGGAAGCAGACGAGGATTCCCCGAAATTCCAGCTCCAGTTATCAACCGTTCCGTATTTCGCATACGTAGCGTCGGTGAACTGGAAGGGGGATTGATAACAACTGCCCGCTACGGTGAAGGCCGGGGTAAAGCCGGGATAGACCTTTACCGGAGAGGTGGTCGAATCAGTACAGCCGGTGGCATTACTTACCTTCAGCTTCAGTGTATAGGTGCCTGTGTCGGCATAGGTATACGTTGGAGTGGCTTGTGTGGAAATATCGGTAGTAGAGCCGGATACTCCGAAGTCCCAGTAATACGACGTGATATTGGAAGAGGTAGCTTCGTTCTGGAAAGTGAACGTATAATTATCGCAATTGATATACGATGTATTGAGCGTTGCCGCCGACAGGCTACAGCTATAAACATAGACCTGCAATTCCTTTTTGGTAGTATTTATCAACACCCCGTTCCGCCATTCTTTAACATACACGGCCACCACATATTCTCCGGTGGTAGCCGGCGCAGTGCCTGATATCAGCCCGGTGACAGGGTTAATGGTTACGCCGCTTCCCAGGGGTGATGTGCCGCTATACCCGGTCAGGTAGGTCAGAGAGGTATAAGGCGGGCTGGACGGCGCCGCAGAACTGGTATTCTGACTGGCATTGCTGACGTTCAGTCCGTCACCGAAAGAGTAGGAGAGAGAATCCCCGTCAGCATCGGTGGCGCTGAACGGATAGCTGAAAGATCCGTTGTAACAAATAATGGCCGTATCCTTGAAAAGGAAATCGGGACTATTGTTTTTGTGATAATCTGTTCCACCGATAGTTCCCGGAATGGATGCGGTAATGGTGATACCGTCACTGGAAGAATTGCTGATATTAATAATCCCGGATGTCCTGTATGCATCCTGGACCGTCAGTACATAACCCGCTGTAATATCGGGCAGGTCGACATTATAGACATACGTATAGATCTCATAACAGATGGTCGGAGGATCGCTCATGCAGGGACTATATGTCGTCTTGGTAATGGTATTCGAAGTGGTGGTGGAAATTGATTTTGCCGCAACGGTGGCATTGGTAGAGGCATTGAAAATACCCAGGTATACACTGGTTCTGGGGCCCTGAGCCGTGCAGCTAAAAAATACGGTTACAGTGATCGTATAGTTGGACGTACCGGAAGTAGAGCCGGCGCCATTATAAGTGTATTGAATATATCCACCTTTCACATGCATAGCAAAGGCAGCCTGTGAATAGATTACTACAAGCAGGGTCAGCAGGGTCTTATAAAATAACTTCACGAATACTATATTAGTACTGACAATACTTTGATTTGATTCCATAGGTTGCTTTTAGGGCGGGCATATACCAAATTTTTTCCGGACACTTACTATTTACTCACTATTTTCGTTTACATTCCAACCAACTTTTATGATGCAGCGACACAGGATAAATAATAAGCGCGGAAGGGCATTGCCGGCACGGTTGCAATTGGCATGTTCGATCGCTTGCCTGGTAATTGTTACTATTCCGGCAGGCGGTACACAGCCGAAAGATTCTATCCCTGCCAGCCAGCATACTTTTACTATACGCTTCCGGAATAAAGCAGGCAGCCGGGAATTGAAGCTGTTCGGCGAAACGTATACCAACAGCTTCGGGGAACCCATGACGATCACCCGTTTCAAATACTATGTTTCCCATATCCGGGTTGCCGGTACAGATCACCGCGAACGGCCCCTTTCAAACAGATCTTATTTGATTGATGAGGCGGACCCTTCTTCAAAGATCCTTGTCTTACCTTATCCCGGGATCGCTATACAGTCCATCACATTTGACATCGGTGTGGACAGCATTCTGAATGTCAGCGGTGTGCAGACAGGCGACCTGGACCCGCTCAAAGGAATGTTCTGGACCTGGAACAGCGGTTATATCTTTGCGAAGCTGGAAGGACAGAGCGATTCCTCCCATGCCCCCGCTCATTATTTCAATTGGGACGTCGGCGGCTTTAAATCCCCGGCCAACGCTTCCCGAAAAATAACGGTGGCTGTTCCGCCTCGTGGACAAATGACAACCGCCTCCGGTATAGTGATCGATGCCGACCTGCTGAAATGGTGCGACGGCCCGCATACCATAAAAATTTCCCAACATCCGCTCTGTCATCAACCCGGCGAATTAGCCATGCAAATTGCCGATAACTATTCCACGATGTTCTCCGTCGCACCATGAGGTCACTCTTCACGATAGGATTTTTCTTATTAGTACTGTTCATCGGACTCTCCTGGATCGATGCCGGCAAACGCCCCACGCCCCTGAAATTCACCGTTCCGCCCAACTGGCCGCAGCCCCGGTATGATTTTAAGCACAACCCTCTTACCCGGGAAGGATTCCTCCTGGGGAGGAAACTCTTCTTTGATGAAAGACTGAGCAAGGACGCTACGATATCCTGTGCTAGTTGCCATCAGCAGTTCGGAGCCTTCTCCACTTACGAACATAATCTCAGTCATGGCGTCGACAATTCTCTGACTACCCGTAACGCCCCTGCCTTACAGAACCTCGCCTGGCAGTCAGCGTTTATGTGGGACGGAGGCATCAACCATCTGGACCTGCAACCCTTCGCTCCTCTTACGGCTCCCAATGAAATGGGGGAGACGCTGGCCGGCGCCCTTCGTAAATTGCAGCAGGATACCAGTTATACAGCGATGTTTGCCGCGGCTTTTGGCGACTCCGCCATTACCACCCAACGCATGAACAAGGCCCTCAGCCAATACATGCTAATGTTGGTAAGCTGTAACAGCAAATACGATAAGGTCATGCGGGGGGAGGCTTCTTTCATTATGCCGGAACAACTGGGCTACGCTATATTTAAACAGAAATGCAGCGCCTGCCACTCAGAGCCTCTCTTCACGGATCTATCTTACCGCAATACCGGCCTGCCTGTGGATAATACCCTGAACGATTACGGCAGGATGAAGATTACAGGGGATAAAAAGGACTCCCTGAAATTTAAAGTGCCCTCCCTGCGGAATGTGGCCATTACCTATCCGTATGGACACGATGGCCGTTTCTTCACCCTGCTGAACGTTTTCGAGCATTACCGTAAGAACATGGTGGTCTCTCCCCTCACTGATTCATTGCTCCAGCACAAAATGCCCCTATCCAATTATGAGATCGGGCAGTTGACAGCCTTTCTATACACCTTGACCGACACCACATTCTTAAAGAACCCACTCTTCGCCCCGGAGGGATATACCGTCACTCCTGTCTTTATTCACCGGCATTAAAGCCGGCAAACACCTCCGTCACTGGTATTCCCGCGGGACTATACCGTTCTTCAGGGGCCTGAGTTGCTTTGAGGAGAGAAATATGAGGTGAACAGGGGGAATCTGTAGGTAAATTAAATTATTAGTAAGGGGGTTATCTATTTTTTAACCCTGCCGATGAGAAATATCCGATAATTTTGCGATTAAATTCAAAAATATATGATACAAGCAAAAGGATATGCTGCCCAGACTCCGACTACGGATCTGGCACCCTGGAATTTTGAAAGGAGGGAAGTAGGGCCACACGACGTACAGTTTAGTATTTCTTATTGCGGAGTCTGCCACTCCGACCTGCACCAGATAAAAAATGATTGGTTCCCCGGTATCTTCCCCATGGTGCCCGGCCATGAAATCGTAGGAACGGTGACGAAAGTAGGCGATCACGTTAAAAAATTCAAAGTAGGTCAACTGGCTGCCGTAGGCTGTTTGGTGGATTCCTGCCGGGAATGTGAAAATTGCACACAGGGATTGGAACAATATTGCCTGGTAGGGAATGTTCAGACCTACAACAGCCGGGGAAAAGATGGAGTACCCACCTATGGCGGTTATTCCAATACCATTGTCGTTCACGAGGACTTTGTCCTGCATATATCCGATAAATTATCCCTGCCCGCCGTCGCCCCCCTGCTCTGCGCCGGGATCACCACGTATTCTCCCCTGAAACACTGGAAAGTAGGAAAGGGTCATAAGCTGGCCGTCCTGGGCCTGGGCGGATTGGGCCATATGGCGGTGAAATTCGGGGTTGCCTTCGGAGCAGAAGTGACCGTATTGAGCACCTCCGCCAAAAAAGAAGCGGACGCCAAAAAATTAGGGGCTCATAAGTTTGTCGTCACCTCGGATCCCGAACAGGTGAAAGCCGTCAAAGGTTATTTCGACTTTATACTGGATACCGTATCGGCCCAACATGATATGGACCTTTATTTATCGCTTTTGAGGACCGATGGCACCCATATCTGCGTCGGCGTCCCCTCCGAAGCCTATAGCATACATCCTTTCAGCGTACTGGCTGGCAGAAAGAGCTTGGCCGGATCAGGCATCGGAGGATTACCCGAAACACAGGAAATGCTGGATTACTGTGCGGAACATGGGATCGTCTCGGATATCGAGCTGATCGACATAAAAAATATCCAGACGGCCTACGAGCGTATGCTCAAGGGAGACGTACGCTACCGCTTTGTCATTGACATGGCCACTCTTTAATACGGCTATTAGTTTATAAATAATTAGCTTTGCAAAAAGTAGATCATTTGTAAACCATAAACGATATTTTATGAGCAAGTCAACAAAAGGTCCCGGACGAAATAAGTCGGAAGAAGAAATCGAAAAATCGCTGGAAGAGATGGAATATTCCGATAAAGATGACATCTATAGTAAAGATGAAAAAGAGGAAGACATCGATCTGGATGGCGGCTTGAAAAAAACGAAAAAGACGAGAAAGGACGTCCTTTCGGATGATGATCTGGATGTACCCGGCGCTGAATTAGATGATGATGATGAGGCCATCGGCGAAGAGGATGAAGAAAATAACTATTATAGTCTGGGCGGAGACGATCACGACGACCTGGAGGAAACGAATGACGATAATGTCTGATCAAAAAAAAGTGCCGGTAACGGCACTTTTTTTTTAGCGTATCATTTCTGAAACAAGTGGTTGAAAGCAAAGAAGATTCCGGCGAGGAGCAGCACCACCAGGACCCCCAGGATCACCAGCGCGATCCGAACTCTCCCGGCATGCCGGATCATTTTCAAACGGCTGCTCTCCCTCACCTCCGCAGGCAATAACCGGAAAGAGAGATGCAATAAAAGAGGAACAATAACAAGATCATCCAGGTAACCGGCAAAGGGAATAAAGTCCGGGATCAGGTCCAGGGGACTGATCAGGTAGATCAATGAAAAAATAGCAGGCAGCCTGGCATATAGAGGCGTCCGCCGGTCCCGGCAGCCGAAATACAACAGCATGATCTCCTCCCTGAACGAAATACCTCTTCTTCTGAATGACATAAACTGTTGATTGTGATTGCCTTTATGGTGGCAAGCGGTTTTATCCGATCTTCGCCCGGAGTTGCAAATAAAACTTATTGGCCGGACAGCCAGTTCGTCATATTATGCTTAAATTTAATCAGAATTAAACGATTTGCTATGGCCTTTAATTTCCTGACTCCCGAACAATTGTCTGACTATGACCGGGACGGATATTTAGTGATCCGGAATTTCTGTTCCCAGGCTGAGACCAGCAAACTATATGCCGCCGCCTTACAGGATGAAGCCATGAGCAAAAATGCATTGGATCTGAACGACCAATCCGGGAAGAAGACCCGTCTGTCCCTCTGGTTTACCCCGGGAAATGACATTTTCGGCTATTTCACACGGAGCCGCAAGCTGGTGGACGCCATATGGCAGATCCTGGACAGTGACGCAGAGGTCTGTCATTTTCATTCCAAGCTCATGCAAAAAGAGCCCCGGGTGGGCGGGGCCTGGGAATGGCACCAGGATTACGGGTATTGGTATAAAAATCAATTTATGTTCCCGGATCAGTTAGTCAGCGTCATGCTGGCCCTGACTCCGGCAAACAAAGAGAACGGTTGCCTCCAGGTGATCCGCGGCTCTCATAAAATGGGAAGGGTCAACCATGGCTTTGCCGGCGAACAGGTTGGGGCGGATCCTGTAATGGTGGACAATGCGCTTAAGACAATGGAACTCGTCTATTGCGAACTAGCGGCTGGCGATATCCTTTTCTTTCATAGCAACCTCCTGCACCGGTCCGAAGCCAACCTATCCGAACATCCCCGATGGTCGCTGATTTCCTGCTATAACTCGGCATCCAATCCGGCTTATAATGAAACTTCCACTTCCTGGAAGACGCCGGTGGCCACCGTGCCGGATACAGCTATTCTTGAATGGGAGGCACCCCCTTTATCCCCCCGGGATTTTCTGGCAAAAGAAGATGATCCTGCGCTGAAGAACACAGGCTGGGAGAACTAATCCACACTTTTAAAAAAAGAGAATTGAAATACACGCTTTTTACCCTGCTTATTTGTTGCATGGCCTGTTCTTCCAAAAAATCAGCCCCTTCCACCCATTATTCCCCGCTCACGCAGATAGACACTGCGAATGTGCAGGACTTGCAGGTTGCCTGGACCTATCATACCGGGGATGCAGATACGCTCAACCATTCCCAGATCCAATGCAATCCCCTGGTCGTGGACGGGAGCCTGTACGGCACCTCCCCACGCCTGGTCCTGTTTGCCCTGGATGCAGCGACAGGAACGGCAAAATGGACTTTCAATCCGCAGGATTCCAATCAGAATAAGTCCCGTAAGGACTTCGCCCTGAACAACAATAGGGGAGTAGCTTATTGGAAAGGGGGAGATGACCGGCGTATCTTTTATTCGGCAGGCCCCTGGTTATATGCCATCGATGCCAATACCGGCAGGTTGATCCCTTCTTTTGGAAAGGGTGGGAAGATTGATCTTCACGACGGATTGGGCAGGGATGTTCATGACCTCTACGTGGTAGCAACTTCCCCCGGTATAGTCTATAAGGACCTGCTGATCATGGGCACCCGTGTATCGGAAGGCAGCGATGCCGCCCCCGGGTATTTAAGGGCCTATGACGCCCGGACCGGAGAAATAAAATGGGTCTTTCATACCATCCCCTGGCCGGGTGAATTCGGATACGACACCTGGGAGGATCCCATTGCGTGGCAACATATCGGCGGAGCGAATGCCTGGTCAGGATTCAGCCTGGACGAAAAAAGAGGGATCCTCTTTGCTCCCATCGGCAGCGCCTCCTTTGACTTCTACGGCGGCTTGCGTAAGGGACAGGGTTTATTCGCCAATTGTCTGCTGGCTTTGGATGCTGCCACAGGGAAAAGGATCTGGCATTTCCAGCAGATCCATCATGACACCTGGGATAAAGACCTGCCCACACCTCCGGCCCTGGTCACGGTGATGCATAATGGGCAAATGGTCGATGCCGTCGCGCAGCCCACGAAGACAGGCTTTGTATTTTTGCTGGACCGGGAGACGGGTGTTTCCCTGTTCCCTGTCGAAGAAAAACCCGTACCCACGAATACCACCCTGGCAGGAGAGCAGCTCTGGCCTACCCAGCCTTTTCCATCTTTGCCCAAGCCCTTTGTCCGCCAGACTTTCAACGATTCGGATATCAATGACCTGCTGCCGGATTCTTCCATGGAGGATATAAGGCGCCGGCTGAAGGGATATCATACCGGCAATATGTTCAATCCTCAATCGAAAGAGGGTACGGTGATCCTCCCCGGACTGGATGGAGCTGCTGAATGGGGTGGCCCTGCCTTTGATCCCGCGACGGGGCTATTATATGTCAATGCCAATGAAATGCCCTGGGTGATAACGATCACGGATGTGCCCGGAACGGCTGACCTTCCCTCCCCGGCGGGCTCCCATGCAGGCTCCGGTCAGGCATCCCCGCCATCCGGCTCCTATACCTTCCTCGAAGCAGGCAAACAGTTATACCTGCAAAATTGCATGAGTTGTCATGGCCCGGAGCGGAAAGGAGGGGGCAACTATCCTTCTCTGCTGGGCATCACTAAAAAATACAATGGACAGCAATTGGCGGATCTTCTATCCAATGGACGGAGGATGATGCCTGCTTTTAAGCAATTATCGGAGGATGAAAAGACAGCCCTCGCTGCCTTTATCCTGGATATACGATCGCAGCAACAAAAGAATTTTACTCCTCCGGCAGCGCCGGCGGATAGTTTCCGCAACCTTCCGTACACCATCACAGGTTATAATAAATTTCTCAGCAAGGAAGGATATCCTGCCATCAAGCCCCCATGGGGCACGCTGAATGCGATCAACCTGAATACAGGGGAAATAGAGTGGAAGATCCCGCTGGGAGAATATCCTGAATTCACGAAAAAAGGAATTATTACAGGCACGGAGAATTATGGCGGCCCTGTCGTGACGGCGGGGGGCCTTGTCTTCATAGCGGCTACCCGGGATGGAAAGATCAGGGCTTTCAATAAAAGGACAGGCAAGCTGCTCTGGCAGGCGGACCTGCCTGCTGCCGGCTTTGCCACACCGACCGTTTATTCCGCGGGGGGAAGACAATTTATCGTTATTGCCTGCGGCGGTGGAAAGTTAGGAACACGATCAGCAGATACTTATGTGGCTTTTGCGCTTAATATGGCGAAGGACTGATCGCCGTCCACCCCCCATCGATCACCAGGGTCTGTCCTGTAATATGCCGGGCCCGGGAAGATACGAGGAATAGAGCGGCATTGGCAATATCAAGCGTGCTGGCCGGCCGGCCCAGCGGGGTGATGGCCGACCAGGTTTTTTCATAACCGGCATCATCCGCCGTTCTTTCCGTGAGCGTGGCGCCGGGAGCAATCGCATTCACCGTAATACGATAGGGAGACAGTTCGATCACCAGGTTACGGGCCAGCATCTCCAATGCAGCCTTGCTCATGCCGTAAGCGGCTAAATTCTTATGGGCCTGGTGGCCGGTAACGGAAGAAGTAAAGAGGATGCTTCCTCCATTGCCCTGTTGCTTCATCTGCAGGGCTGCCTGCTGCGCCAGAAAGAAGCTACCGCCCAGGTTCACCTGCAGCACTTTAAAAAAAGATTCCGGCGTATAGGATAGAAAATTGCCGAACAACGTTATGCCGGCATTCGCGATCACTATATCCAATTGCCCGAAGCGACTTACAGCAGTGTCGATCATTTGACCGATGAAACCAAGATCTGAGGCATCTCCGGGCAGCGCCAGGCAGGTCCCGGCAACGCTCCGGTTGGAAAGTCCTTCCACCTCCTGCCGGATCTTATCCGCAGCCCCTTCCGCCAGTGCTGCATCCTGGTCATTCAGGATCACCCGGGCGCCCTGCAACACCAGTTGCCGGACTATTTCAAACCCGATACCTTGTCCTGCGCCGGTGACGATAGCTGATTTGCCCACAAACATTTTTTCAGGATCCATGGCAGTAGTTGAAATTATTCAATCAATTTCCAGGACTTATGTTTCCTGGTCAAAATAGATCTTGTAATAGTGCTTTCCGACCCCCTCATCATATCCTTTCTCGATCAGTTGCTTGTCCCCATGTACATAAATATGAAAATTCTTATCTAATTTAATAACACTTTTGAATACCCTGGCCTGCTTTTTTACGGCTTGCGGGGAAATTTCGAATTCATGGGCGGGATCCCAGTCATTATTCTCCCGATATTGTTCGTCATATTTCCGGAAGGATTTGATGAGATCTTCATGATGCAGCACTTCTGTTTCGAACTCGTCCTTGTTAAAATTCCCATGCGTCTTAAAATAGTCCATCGACCGGTTGAGAATGTCTATCTGCTCCGTCTTGGATACCTCAAATTCTCCCGGCAGCTGCTGGGTGACAAAATTCTTGGTGATCGTTAAGAACCCCTGCGTATGCAGAAATTCGTTTTGCTGGATCAGCACGCCCAGGAATTTATCTTTCCAGTATTGTGCTTCTTCTCCCTTCCCGTTCGAATCGAAGATCATCAGTTCATAACCTTTGTCTGCTTCCTGGTTGAGGATAAGACAGCCCTTGTCGATCTTGGAAAGCTCCACGCCTTCCTTCAGTTCCAGGTGGAGGCCTTCTGAGCTGGGATCGATGTCTACGAAGAGGGATTTGGTTTCTGCCTTGAACAGGCCGATGGCATCCAAGATCCGCTCCTCGACCTGAATATTGGAAAAGTAGGTGACGTATAATTCTCCCGGCTTTATTTTGGGATGCACGGCGACCTCATACAGATGGGAGGCCATCCGGGAAGATTGCTCCTGGAACATCGCTGAAGCTCCTTGAATGGCGTCTCCGGATGGATCTTCCCGCTCCTTTGCCATCCCCGGCTCTTTGAACAAGGCTGTCACAAAATTATAGACCTCATGATAATCCAGGGAGGAGGAATGGTGGAAAGAATAGCGTTCATAACATTGCTGGAACCTGTTCAGCAGGGTCTCCGAGAATTTCTGCCGGCTTTCAGGATCGAGAGCCTGCTCCTGTTTGGATAACAATAAGGCCTCGCTGTTCTGCTTGTTACCGGTATAATGTACTATAAATCTGTCTAAAGAAGCTTCCGTAAAATTCATACGCAAAAACGGTAAAGTTAATCATAGGCAGAATATGTATTATATATTTGGTAAAAATCAGTCGCAATTAAAAAATAAGCCGCCATTTTATATGAAATCCGACCGTTCATTCTGGCTAACTGTGCTCTATTTCCTTTTTACCTTCTTATACACCTTGTATATTATCGGTCATCACCCGGCCGGTCATTCCGCCTGGGCCTATTACTTAAAGTTCTTACTGATCGGCAGCTATTTATTTTTCATCCTGCAGGGACTGGTCCTCCGGTCGAAGAATTGGGGGATCTTATTACTCTTGCCCCTGGCTCTTCTGGTAGCGACCATCATCGCAGGATTTCTTATCGTCTGGATCATCCGGCTTGGCGGCGGCACACTCCTGGATAAGGATGACACCGATATGATCCTCGCCACATTTTGCTGGGTCACCGGCAGCTTTTTTGCGTTAAAGCTGATCAGGTCGGGAAAGAAGGCCAGGAAATAGCAGAGGGCAGTTCTCAAAACAATAACATAATCTTCTGCACGTTATATTAGCAGAAGAATCCGTATATTTGCAGCGTTCTTTTACCAGATTGCTCTTCTCCCCCCATTGGACTCGCTAAATGCGGTCCGCTTAGTGTCTGACAGACGCTTGCCCATATCTTGCCAGTATATTTTCCTTGCCGACGTTTCTGCCATCTTGCCTTGTGGTTATCAACTTTTTCTTGCCTGTCAACGGCCCTGCTTGCCTTTACGTAAATAAAAAAATATATTATAATGGAAAAGAAAGGCTTTCTTATTGACATGGACGGAGTAATCTACAAGGGCAGCGAACCCATACCCGGGGCAGTGGAATTTATTAACAGCCTCCGGGACAGGGGCTATCCCTTCCTTTTTCTCACCAATAATAGTCAGCGCACCAACAGGGATGTTTGTTATAAGCTCCG
>Ga0307511_10000381_pt1 | contig 47286 bp, 56 predicted proteins | sample 13_EM_MG_FD_200266 | JGI IMG/M metagenome (GOLD analysis project Ga0307511, IMG submission 200266) | Populus trichocarpa ectomycorrhiza microbial communities from riparian zone in the Pacific Northwest, United States - 13_EM | ecosystem: Host-associated > Plants > Roots > Unclassified | place... | reverse complement strand
TCTACGCCACTTTAAGGCTACCCCACTTTGCCCGATGCTGAAGCGCTGACGGTTCACTTGACGAGAAGTTTAGTGGACTTTTTCAGCACGCTGCCACTTTCCTCTGCTTTCCCGCCTTGCGTAAATTCCTGTTTTGTTGATGCTAGTATGGGAAAATATGACATGGAATACCAACACGATTGCACCATAGCCTGTCAAGTGTGTAGACAGCGCCCGCGCAATCAGGTATTCACCTCTACTAGACCCGTTTATTTTCGTGCACAGTTCGAACACAGCTTTCGTTGTGCCACTGAACGTCTAAGAACAGAGACGAACCGATCCACGAACTTGAATGCCAAACTCAAGCTCAGAGGAAAATTTTCAGTTGCGTAAATCGCACATGTGTATGTCATGCACCCACTCACTTGGGTATCGAGGGCGAGGGCGAAATAATAAGAAACTGGTCCCCGATCGTAGCCTGCCTTCGATGATCTGCCTGGGTCGAATGTGTTCTCCGACGATCTCAGAAGGACTAGGATAGATTGTATGGCAGTAGGCTACATGATGGATAGAAAAGTGAGGTAACGATTGGGCAACTATCACGATTGACCAAGGTTCGTAAATGTTCAGAACGTTCAAACGTTCACCATTCAGAGGTCGATCGATATCAGGCAGTTCTGATTCCACCTCTCAACCAGCGCCACCGACAGCCCTCCCAGATTTTCCAAGGGGCCCGCCTCCCACACCTCTCTGGCTGGGCCCGCCCGCCCTACTAAATAAAACCGTAGCATCGAACGGGGCGCCAACGGCTGCTTCTTCGCCCCACCCCCAACCACCTTCCCGAGTGAAAGGTAGGTTGTGAGAGAGCACCTCGGCCTGGGGTTGGTAGGAGAATGAGGGTGTCGGCGAACTTCCGGAATAGTACGGATTGCGGTGCAAAAGAGATGTTGTGCGTGGGAGTAGAAGATGGTTGAAACGGAAGTCCCAGACAGAGGCGAAGGTTTGCCTAAAGGCGACGACTGCGCACGCGCTTCCGATTATCGCTCCACCGATGACGTCCCAGTGGTGGTGGACTACCCAAAAAAATACGTGAAGTTTCTCAGCGTCTCAAGAGGATATGAGAATACAAGTGATGAGCCTTACACTTATCGATAGTGAGAGCGCCGGCTATCAATACAGCCCCGAGGATTGGAGCAAAGAACAGAACCATCTTCCAGTACGCGGGATTGTGTGCGCTCAAGACCTTCAATTGACCATTGAAATACAAGGAGAGGAAGATGAGACCAGCAAACGCAGCGGTCGAGTGGCCGGAAGGAAAGGATTCGAGGGCGTCATTGATCTCTTTCTTGTCTCCGGTGCAGACCGATCGGTCATACATGTAGTTCGCAAATTGCGTGCCCGAGGGCGGGGAAAACTGGGCCACGTTGGGCTTGCAAACGGCGTAAAAGTGAGGACGAAAGCCCCCAATTAGCCACTTTATCCAGACCTGTGAAATGGCGTTTGAGAGTGAAGGAGGTGAGATATCGAAGGCGGGTACCTGAAAGACGGCGGCTGTGATCAAACTCTTCAAAAGTCCCATGGTGGTGGTGAAGAGATCATCGAGGCTCCTTCGTCGGATCTGGAAGAGAACGAAAAAGACAAAGGGAGCGACGAAGGCGATGAAGGCCGCCAACCAAATGGGAACGACCTCCTTTCGAACTGGGTAGGCGTATTCCGGGTAGACGACACTCCCATCTGGGTGGAAGACGGGAAAAGACCTGTTTGGTGCAGGAGCTGGCGTTGGGTCAGCCAACGTATTATGGCACGCAGGAAAGAACCAGCTCACGAGCGTAGTACACCCCCAAACCTACTGCGCCCAAAGCTGCCATCGTAATAATATCCACAAGGTGCAACCTGAGCCACTTGGTGAACACAAAGCCCTGCACCAGGCCGCCTTGGCCAGGTACAGTTCCGTTGGGATCATTGGTCCCAGTTTCGAGGGCAGGGGTCACAGGAGAGACATTGGAACGTCTGAACATCGTTCTCTGTTCCTCGAGAGGGAAGTGGAATATCGTAAGGAGGAGGGCCGACACCCCCAGCACCTCCACAACCACGTCCACTCCCACTCCAACGATGGTGACATCACTCGATCTGTGCCGTCGATCGTCGTGTTACCAGTCTCGGACACACTAGCTCCAAAGGTTGAACGTTAAACTTCGACGCGAGCTGACCGATGGGGGACAGGGGGCAGGGGTAGGAGAAGGGGATAGAATGAGATTCATAGTGACAAGATGGAATACAGCAGAATCCAGAAGCGACTAGAAAACAAAACACAGAGAGCGATAGAAAGCGGCACAGACAAATGTTTAAAATGGATGTAGGGTCCAGATACAAATGATAGAATGATGGATGTTGTTACACATTAAGCGGGAGTAAAGTTCGAGGGTTGTAGCCTGGAAGCGAGGAGAGCGGAGATGAGGACAAGGAGATTACGGGCGGAGATATCGATACGTACGTGAGGTCTAGAACGGGGTTTACACTAGTCCGAGTCCTCGCTATCAGATTCGTGAATGAGGACATTTGACAAGCCACTCTTGACATAGAAATGGCCGTTCTGATTCAAGGATATCTTCCTCGCGATAGAATGACGCATAGATCTCCTTCCGACGCGGTTAAGGATCATTCCGGCCACCAGCCTGCATCTAGACTCTGAAGAAGGCGCGTCCTGCAACTCTTGCATACGACCCGACGCGAACATGGGGGATAGGAAAGGGTTCCGGGTGCTCGGCATTGGATCGAAAGCCAAGCATTTATCGTCAGAGAACGGGTCATCGTCCTCGAAGTCGATGGGTAATTTGAGTGGTGGTGGGATTCGCGTCAGCCGTGTACGCCGGTGTTTATGTGATGGTGGAGGTGGGGGCGGCCTGCGCTGAGTAGACCGAGTGGGACTGAGGTCAAGAGGAATGGTGATAGTGCCGGTGGTGGTGGAGATGCGAGAGATGGGCCTCTTCCTGGAGAATGAGTTCATGACGGATGTGACGTGAGCTGGGTGGACCGGGGGGTTGGGGGAGTGAGGGAGATATATATGGCGTTGTCGTTGGACCCTCGCTGCTCAGTAAGATATGCCGTCGGCGACCAGCGGCTTCAGGAGGAGTGGGGAAGGGATGATAGAACTCAAACCTCGGCTTATAATCCACAGTGGGACCACTTTTATTCCCACGTGATCGAGGCCTGGACTGTTGATGGTCATGAAGCTCAAGTTATGGAAGACCCCAGTCGTGATAGGAACTGCCACGGACACGTTGGCGTCGCGGTCCGCCCATGGTTTCGCGTTTGTTCGACGCCTTTGGCCCTCCATTGTTCGCTCACCGACCCGACGACGTGCGGGTTGCGGTCGGCCTTGCACCTCGGACAATGAGGTTGTGAAGGTGCTCTGTTATTGTTTCTCCCATTTATCCTCCCGCTCAGCTCTATGACCCCACGTTCGCTGATCACCCAAGTCGAGGTGATTGTCCCTTTGTCCATATCAGTCTCTAGGGTTTGTCTGGGGCCCCCGCGCATCTAACTCTGGCTCTAACGCCTAACCGTCAATTACCTTTGCCACGCGTCGGCACCTGACACCCATATGTGCGTCTTTGATCTACCGTCTTCTCTCCAATCTAACATCTCGGGCTCACGTTGGTTTTTCCGACCATCAGCAGATTCGCGTATACAATATAGCCAAGCCGCGCTTTCCCTGATTCGCTGGCGAGTCCAGCCTCGGGTGTGTTCAGTCCCTATTTACGGCATTTCATCTCGAATCGCCTCCAATCTCTACCCTCATCAGTGTGGCTTGAGCTAATACTCAATGAAATCACGTTGCCTCCATTCAGCGGCATGATCCTCACCAAAGGTCGTCGGCTGTAATCGTCATTCATGGATTTCTACGTGGAAGGTCTCGCCGTTTAAAAGTTCCCGTTTCACATAAATGTACGGATATGTTCATACTCAAGCCACTCTACAACCCATTCCACGTGAACGGCTTCAAGACCCCGAATTGCCCGGATAACACCAAAGCTTCCTCAGCGCTGCTCCCGCCTACCCTCACCGTGTAGATCCCTTTATCCACGTTCCAAGTCGAGTATTTCTCGTCCCAGTAGCTGACGGCATACTTGTCCAATTTCAGTGTGACCTCCTCGGATGCGCCGGCTTTCAGGTTCTTGACCTTCTTGAACGCTTTGAGCTGAAGTGGTGGGTGAGTGCATTCGGCCGCCTTCGGCAACGTCACATAGAGCTGAACCACTTCAGATCCCGTAACCGATCCCGCGTTGGTCAACGTGAGCGCGGCGGTGACACCTATATCCCCATCGGTGTGGGCGGGCTCGGAGAGCTTGAGGTTAGAGTATTGGAACTTCGTGAACGACAGGCCATGGCTATCGGTCCCAAATTAGAACTCGTTGTCCGGGTAACGATACAGACACTTCCTCACCCGAAATCGAAAAGGGGTTTGATGCCGATCGCGTGGTAGTGTTTGTAGCCCTGTGGGAGGGGAAAAAAGATAAGATCACCGATGTCGGTTCCACCCCAAGCGACCCGCAGGAAGTTTTCAACTCACCACCAAGAGATCCTCAGAATACCTGACCTTTCCGTTTTCGAGAGAGAACGAGGTGTAGGAAGGAACGTCTTCGAGCCGTTTCGGGAACGTCAACGACAGCCGACCGGCTGGGTTCACGTCCCCGAGTAAGACTTGCGCAAGGGCATCTCCAGTCGTGTTGCCCAGGTACCAGGCATGGACCACACTCGGGACCATATCCACCCAAGGCATGGTGATCGCCGATCCAGCCTGCGTGACCACGACGGTCTTCTTGTTGACTTCAGCGACCTTCTGGACGAGTTCGTCGGTTCGCCCAGGGAGAGCGAGAGTCTTCCGGTCGTAACCTTCCGTCTCGAAATCGGCATTGAGACCGACGACGGCAATCACGATGTCCGCCTCCCTAGCCAGATCCACAGCCTGGTTCATGAGGTCGTCCAAGCTACGAACCTCCGCACCACCAAGCCGGACGGCAGACATGCTGCCCAGGACGGTCTCGTCCTCGTCACCATCTGCAGGGCCAGTGACATTGCAGAACTCGACGTAAACCTCATGACTTTTATTCGCCTCAAGGTGATAGACGCCACGTTCTTCCACGGAACCTCCTCCAAAGAAAAACTCCCCACGGCGCTGGCGGGTCCAGTTATCGATCACCAGGTTACCATCCACCCACAACTGTTGGGAGATATGCCGGGAAAATCGGTATTAGCGCAACTTCATGATAGCAAGATCCATCCCACCTTGGCACGTCCGGCGGCGATAAGGCCGAATTCAAAATCGATGTCGTAAGGTCTCGGTTTCAGGAACCCGCGAAGCTTCATCGTCCATTTGCGGGTAAGGCCTTTTGGATAGGAGGTACCGATAAACATCTTCGTCTCATCAAGGAATTGTGTCGTGGCGGGGGTATCGAGCGGCTTCATGCTGTCGTCACTTTCGTGCGAATACCATTCAGCGTTCCATCCCCTCTTGCCTTTGTCCTTCTCTGTTGTCAGGTCCCATTCGAGGGTCGGTAACGTTAAGTACGCTAAGGTTACATATAAAGTGAGCTCGGGCCGTTGGAAGTTCAGGGGGGCTGTCATACCTCTGGCGCCCTCGCTGTAAGTTACCTCGACGTCTTTGCCGAGAGCGTTTACGATACCGTCGTAAGGGGAAACAAAGTACGAAGGCTTCAGGGCGGCAGATCCACCTCCAGATAATATCACTGCTTTAGCATTTCCGCCGACGATGGCCACTTTCTTGACCTTGGTTTTGTCGATCGGAAGGAGCCCATTGTCGTTTTTGAGAAGGACGATGGATTCGGCTGCAACCCTCCGCAAGAGCACGGTGTCTTCCTCGCTCTCATTGGTGCGTTCCTCTCCGTCGCCGTCCAAGACCTTTAGTTCATGATTAGCCCACATATGGGTTCAGGTTTGAGGACAGTGGACTTACCTCTGGCGCCTCTTGGGCACATTTTTGGACCAGCTTGAGGACTTGCAGCGCTCGTTCTTTGATAGTTCTGACAGTGACCTTCCTCGCGCCGATGGTTCGTTTGGTGAGGTCGAGAGTCCTCCACTTGCCGGTACCGGGCATCTCGAGGTCGAGTCCGGCGTTAATTCCAGCATCGACACCGTACGTTCCGAACCAGTCGCTCATGATCATCCCGTCGAATCCCCACTCCTTTCGGAGAATGTCTTGGAGTAGGTTCGGGCTCTCCGACACATGTGTGCCGTTGAGGCGGTTGTAACTATTGGATGGGAGTGAGTGAGACGCGTGCCACGAACCATCGCGGAAGCTACTCACGCGGTCATCATTGCCCAAGGTTGGGCATACTTCTGTGCCAACATGAACGGCATCATGTAGATTTCGCGTAGTGCACGGCCAGAGACAACGGAATCGTAAGAGAAGCGTTCGTCCTCCTTGTCGTTGGCACTGGGTATCATACCCAACGTCAGTCAGCGTTTCTTGTAATGGGGCGAAGTGACGCACCAAAAATGCTTGATCGTGGCACCGATTCCGCCTTCTTGAAGACCCTTTATATACGCAGAAGCAATAGTTCCGGACAAGTGAGGGTCCTCCGAGAAGGACTCGAAGCTCTACGGGACGGCGTAAGTTAGGAAAGGCGGAATGAACGATCGGTCACACCCTGCCACCGAGGGGGTTCTGAATGAATGAAGGTCAGGAATGCCGCGAGGTGGATCATTAATGATCGACATACACGTTGAATGTTGCAGGTTGGAGCCAAGGCCAAGGAAGCCGCTCTCAGCCTGGCCTCTGGTGCGAGAAGTTTGAGCCCAATGGTGTGGAGGAGCTCCGGGTCGAAGGTGGCTCCCATAGCGGTTGACGACTGTTGCAACATTAATTCAACGTCCAAAGAGTCAGAGTTACAAAGGGGAAAGTTGCCGATAATTTGACGTGAGCCCCGTTGGTCGAAAACGCCACGAAGGGCAATAAGATCAAATGGTGGGGAAATAAGTGGCTTACAAGCAAGACTTTGGCTGGAGTGCTCATCAAGAAGTGGTTGCCTCGAATGCCATTGGGACCATCGCTGACTTTGATAGCGGGTATCCCCAGCCTCTCGATAGCGTGAGTGTGCCAGAACCCGACGCCGGCAATCAGAGAAATGGCTTCATCGACGGTCAATTCTTCGAGAACCTTGGACAGGTCCGCCTTTGCGAAGTCAGAGGGGGGCATCTGCGTAAAGTTGGAACAGGGTTTTTAGGACCCATAGGCACGAGGTGGGCCTATATACCAGCCAGGCAGGGTTTGCTGACGAGAGGGACTGCACGTGCGGCGCAGCGAAATGGGAAACTGGCCGAGGTTTCTCCGTGTCCAAACCTCGAGCCAATGCTAGCGTGTGGTATTAATGCTATAGTAGGCTAAGTTAGACGCATTCAGTTGGATGCCGGGTGCGGGCTCGCCGAAAGGCCAGCGGGGCGGATCAAGAAGAGATGAGAGAAGTGCAACCATAACCGGCAGAACTTGTTCGGTACCCACCGACGCCGACGAGATTTCATACACGAGATGCCCTGGAGGATCGACGAAGGGTGGCCCTTGGGCGGGCGGAAGGTGATTCATTCTCCACGGATGTACATGTTGCGGTTGGGAAGGAAGAAAAGTACCGGAGGATTAATGTAAAACGGGATGGGCCGAAGCTTGCCTTGATAGATCCAATAAGTATGGTCATAGAGATCGGTGATGATCACTTTTTTATATCTGGTCCGTGATGCCATTCACACACACCCACATGATGCGCGTGCGGATGATAGGATGATACGGTCGTAACGGGACGTGACGATATCGGGTGCGATTGCTGATGCAAGGGGAGCCACACTCGCTCTGGAGGCCGTCCGGTGACAGATTCTGATGAGATGGGTCCCCGAGGAAGGACCTGGGGTCCGGGTGGGAGTAACAAGCGATGTGTTCGCCCGGGCACAGAGAGGTCGGAGACGCTACGACTGGGATTCGGGAGAAGAGTGGATCAGGGTCCTATCCGTGGGCGATCAGATCAGAAGTGATTCGCTGGCTCGTATGGATCTTTTGCATTGGACGCTCTCTCCGCAGCACCCCTACGCCTGGCTCTTTCTGCAGGAAGAACAGTTTGAGAGGAGGCCTGGTCTCGAGACCGGTAGCGAGCAACCCGTGGGAAGGGAAACCGCCGTACAAACACCGGGCAAGAGGATTCCATAAAGAGAAATTTTGATTAGTCAGCGAGATCCAGCGAAATGGATTGGAGATTCAAACTCCGCAGTGTTTTACAGCTCCTGTGCCTGGCTCAGGCACCTTTTAGGGGAGAGTCCCTTGTCGTTCTACATAACGGCAGATGGAGGTTAAGTCCCCCCTGAACTCCAACGAGGACCAGGCATCGATGGCCTCCGTCGTCGCGCCCCCGCCCCCCGCCTCCGTGCCCTCCCACTCCGACCCGCTCCCGGTCAACAACCTCTCCAACGTCGCCGGCGCTGGGGTCAACAAGCGTTATCGCCCTGCTCCAGCGAAGACCTTCCAATGCAGGGGCTACGGCGACTGTCGAATGGTCTTCAGCCGAAGCGAGCATCTGGCCAGACACATCAGGTACCATTTTCGCCCCTTCTCATGCACAGAACGCGTCCTCATCCTCCGTCGTTACTGCCAGAAAACACACCGGGGAGCGTCCTTTCAATTGCCACTGTGGAAAGCATTTCTCTAGACTCGACAACCTCCGTCAGCACGCCCAGACCGTCCACGCGGACAAACAGGACGTGAACGAAAAGATGATGCGCGACCTCACTTCCCTCCACGCCAGCATGACAGCTGTTGCGAAAACCACGACTACACGTAGCAAGCGCGCACCTGCCAATGTCAGCACATCCTCTAGCGGAAAGTTGCCTAGTCCCCAGAGCGTTTCGCCCATCAGCCAGACCGATTCATCTAATACTATCCAAGATGACGACGTCTCTCCCCCTCTGTCTGCCATCCAAACCCACCACCCCCGCCCTGGAACCAGCACCGGTTACGAGGGAGACAACGGCCTGGCCTTTCGCCAGATCTCAGGGAGTAATCCATGGCCCCTCCATACCAACACCACCACCCAAAACAACTATTCCTTTCGTGACCAACAATCCAACTCAGAGTACGGCCAGTCCTTTCGGAACCCATCCTCACACTATCAATTCGGACAGCATTCGTCCCGCCAGTCCTTTCTCGCCTCCCCACCAACCTCATCATCAAGGCTCGGCTCAAGCCACGGGAACCCACCTTCCGATGGTCGATCACTCCCACCCCTCTCATCCGTCGTCTATTCGTCACTCTCCAGTTTCTCAGGCCAGCAACCACCATACGCCATCTCTCACCCCCCACCACCAGCAACAGCAGCCAACATACTACCCTTACCAAACCCAACAATCCATCGACGACCTGCGACATCCGCATCAAGACCAACAACAGCCCCTGCATCATATTACCACCAGCCCCCAGGAAGCTCCTCATCTCACCACTTACCTTACCCCGGAGCTCCCAGGTTTGGATTGGGGGGCTTTGGAGCGGAACTATCAATACCCACATATCCAGACGGACCAATGGGATCAGGTTTCCCCAGCGATGGACCGTCCTCCCCAATCACAGGAGAATCCCCATTTTCATTCCATCCTCCCGCGCTCTCAGAGCAGCAACAGCAATCCTCAACCGTCCCTCGCAAACGGCCTTTCCCAGGATCCGATGATGGCGGCCTACCTGATGGGAATGCAGACTACGACTACGGAACAGAGTCAAGACCTCAGTCTCGACGCCTCACAGTCATGGAGCTCCTCAATGACACGGATGAACCACCAAGGACGGCAACCACAGCAGACTCAACCTCCTCCAGATTCATACCGTCGTTATCCTTCCCGATCAATGAGCGCCCACGAACTTCCTCAGGAGCATTATTCTCAAGAGACTCGAAACCACTCAGGCCAGATGCGTCGCCATCCCATGCAGATTCATTCTTCTCAGGAGATCGAGGATCGCCAGAAAGTTCAAGGCGACTACTACCGCCACCTGGGGATGGCCGCCGTTTACCAATCTACCCAGATTCCCCCGTACTTTCACCCACAGGATCCCCCGACTCGCAATCCACCATATCTCCAATTGCAGATCCCTACAGAGTCTCATCATCTTCACCATCGCTCGTCAGCCCCGGGCTTGCTCGAAATGTCGATTCGGGACCAACGACGGGCGAGTCCTCAAGGGATAATCAAGTACGAATCACCTCCAGGCCTACCCCAGTTGGAATGAGGGCCTAATCTCTTATCCTTTAAACCTCCCTCTTAATACATCTTGTCCTCTCTTTCTCTTTTTGGGATTCGAATCATAACTTGAGGTTTAACGCTCTCCTTCCCCCTTATATTAGCTTACCAACCCACGTCTTATTCACTGACTCTTCTTGTGGCACCCGTACGTCTATCTCCTTGTCTATTCGTTCATTCTATGTGCCGGTCGCTATCGTGTCCATCTCATCCTGTTTGTTCCCCTGACCTTCGGTTTCAAGGACCGAGAGGCAGTTTTCTGCCTAAGAAGTCGTGTAACTGTTCTGTATATTGAAGATTACCCATAATCGTAGTTGGTACATATACACGTCCGTCGGTATAGACGGCCTCGTCCAAATCAACGGCGTGATCGATCGTCCGATAGGTGACTTCTTCAGTGCCCACTCCGTGATTTCAAGAATGAAGGTAAGCTCCAAATCAACCGAGTTACTGCCACGCCTCACGATGAGTAGATCGCGGTCGAAGGATGTTGTCACGGCGAGTTAGACGCGATTTACGAGCATCTCGCTGGTCTCGAGACGCGTCACAACTACAAAGTCGACTTGCTCCTGTTATGTGGGGACTTTCAGGCGATACGCAACGAGCAAGATCTGCAGTGTATGTCTGTTCCTGACAAATTCCGCCAGCTCGGCGGCTTTAATGAGTAGGTACGTTCGTAATCCCTCGTCCGATAACTGCGCTTCACGGAACCATCTGCGCCTTAGGTATTACACGGGGGCAAAGGTCGCGCCGGTGCTAACCCTGGTTATTGGAGGGAACCATGAAGCTTCCAACTACATGTGGGAACTGTACGCCATTTGTCTTTCTCTCGTCATTTCCTGGGTTCATTTTTGCGTAGGTTCCACGGTGGTTGGCTTGCTCCTGGCATATTCTTCGTGGGCAACGCCGGTTGTGTCCAGGTGAATGGGATTCGCATTGCGGGCATGTCAGGTATTTTCAACCGGCATCACTACCGCCAAGGTAACGGCTCATCGTCCCAATCCGAGCACGCGGCTGAACCCACCCCAGGTTTCTATGAGAAGATGCCATATTCCTACGGCACCATGCGAAGTATCTACCACATCCGTGAATACAACTTCCGTCGGCTTGCGCTGGTGCGTCTCAGGCATATCTTTCCGTTGTACTGGCGATTGAGCGCTTTGCGCCTAGCTCTCGAAGCCGCACATCTTCCTCTCGCACGACTGGCCGGCGTCTATCGAACACCATGGGAATCTGGGGGATCTACTACGACGGAAGCCGTTCTTCAAGGATGACGTGAAGAAAGGCGCACTAGGATCCCCCCCTCTGTTCGAACTTTTGAAGACGTTGAAACCGGATTGGTGGTTCAGTGCTCACCTTCATGTCAAATTCGAAGCAACGTATTTCCACTCCAAGGGTGCTCCAGCCAACCTTCCTTCGAACCCAGTCGAAGCGAACCCCGACGAAATTGCAATCGGCGACGATGAGGACGAGCCGACGCCCCCCGTGGCACCACCCGCAGACCCCGGGTCTCCCGCCGCTGTCCTCAATCCCGATGAGATCACACTGGATGACGAGGAAGAGGATGTCGCTCCCGCTCCCGTGGCCCCACCTCCGCGAGAGAGAACGAATTTCTTGGCACTCGACAAGTGTATACCGGGCTCGAAACGGCAATTCTTAGAGGTGAACGCCGGTCTTCGGCTAGCTTGAATCTCGGTATTAACGGGGACATCAGGTTGTGGACATCGACGCCCCTGAAACCAGCTCGCCTCCGAGGCTCACGTTTGATCCGGAGTGGCTGGCAGTCATTCGAGCCTTCGACCCGTATATGACATTAACACAAAATCAGCACGGGTCATACCCCGACCACCAAGCCGCGATCGAGGCGGTCTCTCGTGAGCTTGAATGGGTCAGGCAGAACCTCCCAGAAGGAGGCCGTCAGGATATCAACGACGTCCAAACCTTCGCTATCACGGCCACGGGGCCCACGCCAGAAACACAAACGGCCAAAGGGCAACAACGTGAGATGACTGTGTTCTTGAAACCAAATGAATGCTGACATGATGGCAGCCGATTATTTCCCGAACCCCCAAACAGCCGCGGTTTGTTCAATGCTACAAATTGACAACAAAGCCGATCGCCTGAATTCCTGAAAAGCATTGAATGATGACCGTGGCGTCCCCTTCCCTGCGATCCAAAAATACGTGTACTCAGTGTAAGACGTGCGATAGTACTTTGCGGTGGCGGTGTGATAAGCGGTGTTAATGAAAACGAGTGGAAGTTGGTGAGAAAGGCGGTCTAAACGAAAGGGCGTGTGCGCCGCTCGAGCCTGCAAACCGCAGGAGTGTCTGCACACATTTGCCAAGGATAGTCCTGTCGTCCACGTGACAATGAAGATGGTTACAAGCGCGCCACTTGTCACTTCACGGGATAGTTGCAAACACACCCTCTCACTGCAACCATAACCCCCGGCTTTTGCTGTACGGTGAATACCTCGTCGAGATCGCCTGGATATATGTTCGAGGAGAGATGAACGTTGTCAGAACTGCTCGGTGAGCGATTAGTCATGCAACCTGACTTTCCGATGGCTCTCGTTAATAACCACCTCGCTCGAAGGAGTGTTCGTGGTTTGGTTGTACGTCCAACTTCCACACTAGTGGCATTGTTAATTCCAACCCGGCTAACGACTGGGAATGACAGATCTGCGACGGGCGAACCGGGAGGTCTTCTCGCAAGGTTAAGTTCTCAGAGGAGGAAAACACTGGCACATTACCAAGAGGTGGGGCATGCATCCAGTGCAGGTGAGTCCCCACGTATCATCCCATCACTCCCCCTGATCTTGAGGTCGTTTGCGTCCACAGGCGGAAAAAGAAGGTACCCCACACTTTGGATCAAACATGCCGTGCTTTCGCACTGACAAACTGTTCCAGAAGTGTGATGGTGGAGTCCCCAGCTGTCGCAAATGTCGGGAAAGTCGGGGTGTTGTCGAATGCACCTATCGAGAGACTGAGACGGTTAGGCCGGCGCCGCCGGAAGAGCTAGCCATCGTGCGCAGCGTGGCGTCTCGCGATATCCCTCCCTACTTCGCAAGCCCGCCACAATTCAGTGTGGATCCCGTTTTCAACTCGTTCAACTGGGCCCCGGTCTCTTTGGCTATACTGGACTTTGTCAATCCATCAAGCTACTCGCTGTCTGGCATCTCTCCTGAAGACATGAACCTTCGATTGTGAGTGGCGCAACTACGTCTGGGACCCTTTGTCCTGATGTCGTCTGCGACAGCCGACTGGTCTTCCTCTCCTATCGTATCGCGCAGGGCATATACCTGTCCTTCGCACAGCAACAAGCCATCATTCTGGGGGATACCTCTGGCTCGTTCATCCACCCCTTCTTTATCGAGTTCGCCCACTTGGTCGGATGCCATTTCCACCGACGGTCCAGCCCGGACAAAAATTTGATGCAGCTGGAGACTTCCTACTTATTCTCCGTTTTACGGACGTTATCCTCCATGAAGGAGGAAACCGATCCCGTCTCCTACGCGCATGCGCACTGGCTTGTGGCCATGGCATGTGTGACAACAGGGAACCCGCAGAAAGCCATCAAGTTCATGAAGGAGGCTGCTGATTCGGTCGAGCGCAACCGTGGTTTATTTCTTTCCCAGTTGCCCGGTCTGAGTGATGTATCGGTTACGGCGTCGGTCGACTACTCGGAAGACCTGCACGAGAGGTTGGGACTCCTCGCCCATATACTCTGGTTCAGAACATATATGTCAATATTCCTCGTCGACTCCGGGATTTACCCGATGCCTGATACCGTCCCTGACAAGATTCCCGTATGTGTTTCCTTTGATTGTTATCTGCCGCTCACTCACTCGCGAGTTTCAGCAATTGATTTTGGAGAAGTTTGAGGACGTGCTTTACGGTACACATGATGGCCTCCTCTCCGGTCTTACTCATCTATTTCAAAATTACTTACCGGTCGGTCGCATAACTTATTCACGGGCTAGTATACTCACCGTTCAACCCAGATTGCGTGTCCTGTTCTCTTTGAGGTTTGCCCCCTCATGGCCAGAGTGCGCACCATGCTGCTTATCCGCAAAGCGCGGAAATTGATCGCGCACCATGCATCCGAACGTCAGTATACCCATACCTCTGTGCATGCGCCTCCCACCTACCATTGCTTGAGTAGGAACACCAACATTAGCTTGGTTGACACAGTGCTCGGAGATCTGTGCGGAACTCGGAGAGCGCATAAAATCTGTGACCAAGTTGATCGAAAACTTTGCTGCTGCAAACGATCATGACAGCTGTGTTTCCCTGCGGATGTGCTCTGTGGTTTCTTTGTCTAACCTCGCGGAGCTCTACCACATTTTATCACATCACCCTCTGTGGAAAATACCGGCGATCGCGATGAAGAAATACGAGCAAACGATGTACCTGATGTCCGATACGTCCAGGGAACTCATGAACGAGGATGACATGCGCCATCTGCCATCTTATGCAGGCGTGAGTCCCTCCCAGGTCCTCATTGTTGTACGTTGTTGGCTGATGTTCCCTGTTTATCGGCAGTGCTCCTGGGTCCGCGCCGCGACGCTCCTGCATCGGGAAGTGGCCATGATGTCAACCGTGGACTACCCTCCCCATCCAGACAAGGGCGTCGACGAATTGCGGCAGTGTGTCGGGGACACGATCACGTTCTTGACGGCCACGTCGAACCGGTTCTACTCGACGTCGTCGTTTAAAAACCCCTCGAGATATTGGGGTAACTTGATACCTGCCGATTAACCCTTCGCCCTTGCGGCGGGTTTGGGGGATATGCTGATTGTAGAGTTCGCGGTCCGTCACCGTGACTTCCTTCGTTCCTTTCGTGGTTTTTGTGGATTGCTATCATGTTATTTGGATTTACAACATCGCCTAATTGACTTATTTATCGTCGTATATGTGCTCGTAGTTAGATTTCACGCAAGCGGTCATTTGGACAGGTGGAGAGGTCAAACTCAGGAGCGCAAATCCATGGCATTTCCCAGGCTCCTACCCAGCCGTCAGTGAACGGACCAGACTGAATCCGATGGTGCTGTAGCGGTGATTTAGCGTACGATCTGAAAGTTGCTTTTTATGGGACGTCGGCTAGGTAGGAGCCTGGGCATTTCCCCGCCAACGTCTCGAGCCAATTGATGTGGGGGGTGGAAGCAAAATGGGTTGGCTTACCTAATCGTCCCCGCTTGCCCTCCTTCCTTGCCCGCTTGGTCTCGTTCACGCACTCGCTCTCTACAAAACTTACATCCTCGCCATGTCCGGAGCAGCAACCTCAGCAGGAGCGTCAAAGTTCCAGCAGTTTATGAACCACCCTGCTGGTCAGCTCGCGCCTATCTTTGGCGGAGAGTCGTAACTGAAGGAGTCATTGCTTTTCACTCGTGTGCACGAAACAGGTCCGAAAACTGTCTTCTTCTGGGCCCCAATGATGAAGTGGTGTCTCGTCCTCGCCGGAGTAAAGGACCTGAGCCGACCGGCAGACAAACTGAGCACGTCTCAGAACTTTGGTGAGCTCTCCGGTACCGCGCGGAGTGTTGGTCATCGCTAAGCATTGCGCACGAAATAGCTCTAGCGGCGACAGGGTTCATTTGGGTCCGGTACTCCCTCGTTATTACCCCAGTGAATTACAGTCTGGCCGCGGTTCGTTTATCTAGTTGATTGTTTGGGGTGGTTCGACTAACTCGCGTTCATTCGTTCTCAGGTCAACTTCTTCGTCGGGGCTACCGGCCTCGGGCAGTTAGCGCGTATCGTTCAGTACGTCTAATTCTCTGTTCCTGGCTCCTGATGATCACCGTTAACCTTCCTCCGTGTCTGAACAGTTACCAAAACGGCCTCAAGGCCACTACACCAACTACGCCGGCTCCCCAGTAGTCAAAACGTTGATACATCGTGATTTTTCGCCCTGAATGCGGTGATTTGTGCCTCGGCGTCGTTATCTCGGGAGAACGACCGGACAAAGATATTTTGTTGGATCTTTTGGTGCACGGAGTTGAGAGACGGATCACAAGTGGGTCGTGCCTCGAGAGAGATCCGGGAATCCAAAAAAATCATGGAAACCTATCCAGCACCGTCCACGTTGTTCGGAAACGTCGCCCCTCGGATAAGTCTGGCCAGGGAAGCGTTTATTGGTTGAAGGACACGTTGGCGCCTCCCGGTTGAAATGAACGCCTTTGATCAAGTGCGATGACAGTGGTCCAGACTGTGAGCCGAGCGACAGCACCGTTCCATCCCTGATTGACATGAATACCGACCGACCATGTTGGGTGTTGCTACATCCGCAGGGAGGGACCGATTTGGTCTGAGTGAACAACATTCAGTCCCAGATCGCCCACGTCTCAGTTGGGACTGCTCGAGGAATGAAACCAAGTGTGTGCGGGGTTGATTTGCGGTCCGTTCAATTGGGAAGATCTTGAGAATTATTGAGAGTAGTGGGCTGTCGACGAACGGTTGGGTTGGGTCGTTGGTTACCAGGCTTTGGATGAAACGGCGAGCAGCGGGTACGTCGGAAATAGTTGTGGGCATTGGCGGAAACAACGCGCATCGGTCGCTTTACCGGCGGCTGGGGGACTTGTGACGTGGGGTGACGAACGTAACACTTGCCCTCGCCAACTCGCCACCGTTTGCGCGTCGGACCAGCAGCCGACATTCGGACCTCCTCCTCTCTTCACTTTCACTTCCACCTTCCTCTCCAAGATTCTCGTCCGTTCGCCCTCGAATTCGCCCTCGCCGGAAGATCTCTGGTCTGTGGATGTTCCATACCTCCGTGCTTTGCCTCAACGGAACTGGGTGACCCAACCAACCTGCCGTCCTTAACGGAACACCCGCCCACGCCCACGACCCTGGTCTCATCAACTCACCCTCACACTTTCCGTACGCGAATATGGCCACCGTCGCGCAGGACCTCCCACGAGAAGACCAACCCTTCGCGATGAATCCCCCGTCCATGCGCATCTATAACGCCGCGCAACAGACTCCCAACGGCGCTTACCCCAACGGCGATGGGCCATATCCAACAATAAGACACCAACGGAGCCAGAAGTCCACCTCTGAAGTCCCCATCCCCGCATCGAGCTACGCCTCCCAGATATGTGACCAGCAAAGCCCTCAACACTCCCCGACGACCGATCACAACCCCGCCCAACCTTCTCAGCAGCCCCCAACCCAACAGCCCACCCCACCTCAATCCTTCATAAATCCTTCGTCTACTAACATCAAGCGACCCCCAGACGACGAGACACCGGAACCCGCTGATCCAGTTTCGCGCTATTCGAACCCAGATACCTCCACACCGGTCCGCCAGCCTTCTCAACTCTACGGTTCATGGCAGTCTGCCAAATCCTATGGACAGGACCCGCCACCGTCTCGAGGGTCTATAACTCAACAGCCGGGTTTCCAGTCTTCTGGAAGCTTCGGAAATTACCCTCCCCAGCAACCACCTGACAATCCTCCCATCAGCACTTCATCCTCGATTCCCATGCCCCTCTCTTCAAATCCGCGTGCGGTTCCACAATCCCCGAAATATGTCAATGCCCCTCCCAATGGAACCCAGAATCCCATTTATGCAAAACCCCATATTCCCAAGGAGGAAGTTTGCTTGGAATGTGCCATGAGGGACCAAGATATGGCTGATGTAGACGTCACTTCCCCTGGCGTCTGGGAGAGAGACAGTGATGTCCACTATGACGATCTCATTCGTTCCGAGGAAGAAGCCATTTCAAATGGAACCCCTCTGCCAGAAGTCCGCCCTCGATCTACCGGTGACATGCTTACCACGACCAACCTCAAGCTTTGGCTCACCATGGTATATTCCCTTCCTATCTCGACCGATTACCGTAATTTAATCCCCGGTATTCACTTTACAGAACCCACGGGAGCCGGTTTCGCGGCATATGAATTTGGAGACGTACGTCAGAGCTCAGAGGCTGCTCCTCGAAGCCGAGACGCTCGCCCACGCCCGAGCGATGCAAGAATCGAAACAACTGGAGAACAAAATGCGGGACACCTATTCGCAGTTACGCCGCTCTGCCTACGAGCTCGGTGCTTCGCACACTAACCCTGGTGCGATCACACTGGATGAGACCGGACGGATACGACCCACTACACTGCCCGGTTCACACCAGCGTGCCCGGTCTCATTCGCGTGATGTGACACTGCTCGAGAACGGAATGATCGTCGAACACGTAAATGTCAAGAAGGAAGAGCGGGAAATGCGGAAAAGAGAAGAACGGAGGGAACGAAGTCGCGCGAGGAAGTCATCTAGAGGTTCTGGTCACGACCCCAGTTCTGTTTATGGGTCACTTCATCCCTCTCAACCCCCCACTGGCACTTCGGGTGGAACCCCTGCGGACTACAATTCTCGGGCGTGGAGATACTCTCAAACGTCCCTCCGACCCACGAGCGCCTTGTCCTCGAGCATGGGGGAGAAAAGCCCGACGCTCCCCAGAGCATATTCCACAACTTCATTCTCTGATCTTCATAGTCTCGCCGGTTCCACGTCGCCCAACCGGAGAACGAGATTCTTCGGTAACCTCAGGACTCTTAGCCCAGGAGGTTGGGGGAGTAGAGACAGTCTGGCCCAATCAGGGATCTCGGGTAGCATGATGGATATGCAGTACGCGTTGATTTTTTGCTTATTTGGGCGCGTTCGACGCTTACCACCCATAACACAGTGTCGCGCTCCAGCAAGAAGACATGAACGAGAAGGCCAATCTTCTGAATCGCACCTCTGTACCTAACGGAGGCCACTCCAACACGCCGACCCTTCACGCCAATCTCGCCTCGTGGCCTCAGCATGGGAGTCCGAATCCTAGGCCGGTTGTCTCCCCAACCCCTGAAGAGGGACGGAAGAAGAAAAAAGGTCTCGCCAAGTTCTGGTCAATCGTCACAGGTTCCACACCTAGGCCCAAATCAGAACACAATCACTCCAAATCAGCGGACTTCAAAGTCGCCGGTGGGAACCAGGTTTATGGGGCCGGAGAGGACGATTACCCTCTGGCTCCTCCCCCGCCATTGAGCTATCTTGTTGATAGGGAGGGAGGTGGAAACCGGACCAGACGGCATTCAAGTACACCGTATCTACCCGGAACTGTCGGTCAACAACACAGCCAATCCCTTCCCCAGTCGCCTACCCAGCAAGCACCAACACTCCAGGCTCAGCACCGAGTTTCCAACGGCACATCTACTTCTCCTCCCACCGCCCCATCGAGTTCCTTGCCAAGTCCCACCAGCCTGAGAATGCCTCCTGCGATCAACGATGCCCCCGTGTTAGTGATGACGGGACCCTCCGAACAAGAGGACGATCCACGGCAACCTGTGGGCGAACGGAACTTCATCCCACCCTCCAACTCTGGTTTTTCCTCTCCTCGGTCTGTCTCTCCCCTTCCCCAGAGACCCCATACTGTTGTCCTTGGGAGGGATAAGAATTTGCCACCCTTGCCGCCAAACGAGGGCCCCAACGTTGGCTTCCCACCCGTTTCCGATATGGCTGGCGCCAGCCGACCTCAGACAATGTACACCTACGCCACCCTAGAAACTCCCAGACATATCGCACCCACCATGACCACCGTTAGCGAGAACCTCAGCGGGATAAGCGAAAATCAGAACTCGTTCAGCCCTCAAATCGCATTCAGGAGCGATGGCAGGAGGCAGAGCTTCGGGGGGATGGAGAAACCGAGAGTTCTCGGGCCGAACCCGTACGATACACCTCGAGGTGTCCGACAGAGCGGGTCACTCCCGTATGCGTATCCTCACCCCAACGGCGGAAGCTTCAACGCGTACAACACATACCACGGAAATGGTAACGGTGTTACAGGAGAGGCCTACGGGGAGTTCGGGAGCTCTAGGCTATCCTTAGGTTGGTGGGAAGACATGCAAAGGTCCCAACCCCCTCAATCCCAGGCAAGGTCCCACAAAGACCGGACGAGCGTAGAGACCAGTGGGACGGGTACGAAAAGTAAGACTCCATCCAAGAGAAAGAGTCGGTTCGGCTTGACGAGCATGTTTGGGAAGAAGAGAGACGAGACGAGCGGTGGCGAGGATGGGGAGGCTGACAGCGTGATTTATGGTGTGCCGAGTTCTGAGGTGCACCAGTTCCAGTATAGCGATGGGAGGACGACGGGTGTTGGAGCCGCGAGGATGTCTGTCGCTTCGAGGAAGGCGATCCAGCAGTTGGTCGATCAGGACCCGGAATTCGTGGCGTACAGGTATCCCTCCAACGACGTCTTGCAGCAGAGGTAACACGACCCGGGATCCAACACCAACTCGTGAACTCCTCCCAAGGGTTTTCTTGTATTTTTTTTCTCTCCGTACTGTATGTTTTGCTCTATCTGTCACCCCTCTCCTTGTGTCATGTCTCACGCTACGACCCACTCGCTCTCATTACTCTATCTTTTTCTCTCTCTGCCTACACACATCACTCCTGGCTCCTCAGTACATACCCTGCATCTCCCTTTTTGGTTTTTCTCTTCAAACACCATTACCATTGCTCATTGAATTTAGAGTCAGTCTAACAATTCCCCTCCTTTTTTCCGTTTCGGTTCCCAGGTGAAGGATCTTAGTTTATAGGTGTAGCTCAGTTTCGCACTACGTATTCAGCATTTTTGACACGCGGTCTCTTCCTGGTGTATGCCCCGACTCTGGCAGTCTCGGAGCCTGGTGGGACCATCCGCTTATGATCGACTGTCGAACATTCCAAGCTCGATCATCATACCGGACCACTCCTATGTCGACCAGGAAACTGCTCGTGGACGTCCACTCTCACGTCTATCTACCGCGTTATGCCGCTTTCTTACGTGCACGGGCTGTCCCTCCGAGGATATTTTCGCGGCCGATTCCTGGAGAACCGGGTGCTGAGGAAGATAGGCTGGTGATCTTGGACAATGAGCCCGCTGGAGGAAGGCCGGTTGGCCCTCAGGTATTCCTTGGCCGTTTGGGCCGTTTCTCCGTCCAGGAAATAGTGTACTGAGGGTACTTGACCCCTGTTTTGTCTACAGTATTGGGATAGGTCTGAGAAACTGGCCTTCATGGACAAGCACGGGATCGACGTGTCCGTTGTGAGGTGCTGTCCCCCCACCTCCCTGCTTGTTCGCGCGTGCTCACGGTTAGAGTCCTTTTTTTAATTCCTTGTCGAATTTGTGGTATTCCCCGCTTAGCTCGGCGAATCCGTGGTTGGATTTCCTGCCTGCAGCGGAAGCGAGTACGTTAGCCAATGATTTGAACGAGGACCTCGAAGAGTATTGTTCCTCCTCTCCTGAACTGGGTCTTGCCTCTTCGGGCGGCGGTCCCTCGATTAAGAGGTTATACGGGCTTGGATTGTTGCCGTTGGTCCCGGAGGCGTCACCCTCGGATGTTCTCAAGACGATCGCGCAGATATCTTCCCTTCCACACTTGAAAGGCGTTATTATGGGTACCCAAGGGTTGGGCCGCGGTCTCGACGACGAGAAACTCGAGCCGGTCTGGGGAGAGATCGAGAAGAAGGGTTTGGTGGTGTTCTTACACCCTCATTATGGTGTGCCCAGCTCGATGTGGGGTGGGATAGATAACGGACACGTGTTACCGCTTGCCCTTGGGTTCACGTTCGAGACCACAATCGTACGTGTTACTTTCTCTCGGTAACTTGACCCAGACCGGCTAAAGGGAAGCACATCCATTCTCAGGCTATCACCCGGATGATCCTCGCGGGTGTCCTTGACAAGTTCCCCAAGCTCAAGATCATGCTCGCCCATTCCGGTGGAGCCCTACCAGCGCTCTCATCCCGCCTGGCGTCTTGCATAGACCACGATCCCGTCGTTGCCTCGCGGTTGAGACACGACGCTCGGTTTTACCTAGGACAACTCTACTTCGACGCCGTCGCTTACGGGTCGGAAGAGCTTGGGTTCGTCAGTAGCGCGATCGGTAGATCGTCGGCATACAACGCTCCCTCTGCTTCCGCTTTTGCGATCTCTTCATTGGAGAGTGAAGGCAAGCTGCGAGCGCTAGGGAGCAGCAGGATGTTATTCGGAACCGACCACCCCTTCTTCCCTCCCCTAAAGGGCACAGACAAGTGGAAGAGCGTGACAGAAAACTTGGCAGCCATAAATGGTGTCGCTGGTTGGGGGGATGAAGAGAAAGCAGCCGTGTGCGGCAGTAATGCGTTACGGATTTTCAGCATTGCGTAGGTATGGCAGGGTATGGCGTACAGTTGTTGTAGAGGTATGATGTATGTCCAAGAAAAAACCAAGCCCTTTCCTGTCACGTAACCCGAATGACTGGGGAGTGGTGCAACGAGGGTCGACCTAAAACGGTCATCAAGATGTAGGAGATAAAAACGAGTACACTTAAAGGTCAAACAATGGTAAAAGATAAACTTCGCGAACCGGTGCGCGGTTAGGCCAGGGTGATCAAGAGGAACGAAACCAAAAGAGTGGAGGACAGAAGCGATCGCCCTATTCCAATACCCCAGTCAGCACTCGGAACCATAAAACCAGCCGACAGAAGCAGCTGGACCTACCACTTGACAGCCCCTGGCCACTATTGCCGCCGCCGCCACCACCACCTGAACGTGAACTATGGCATGGTAACCACTTGTCTAAGGCGGAACTAAACAAGTTTAGGCCTTTAATATAGGCGTCCTTCGCGCCCTGTGTGTCACGAGGTGTCGCGAACACGTCAGCAGCGTGCACTTGTTTTGGGTATGTCGTTCCAAAAAACGAAGGGGATTCCGGGGAGGTATTGCAAGTAGGGACAGTTTCGCTGCCGTTCCTTTGAGGGGAGTTGGACTCCTGACTGTTGACGCTCAGCGTCCTCCATGGATCGTCTGGACGCCAATTCAGTCATCAACGCGAGCCATAACGGGGGTTGATCGTCAAATGCTCACATTCTCCGTTACTGAAAAAGACGTTGGAAGGACGCATGTTCCAGCCCCCGTACTTGTTGACAGCGGTGACATTTGGCTGACGAGGGTTCGCGCCATTGAATATCCGATCACACCAGTTCTGTTCCTCAGAGAGCGTGTAATATGTTGGCACGACGTTTACCGTATTGTTTGGATCCGCGACCTGGTAGAACCCGAACTCGGAACAATACTGCCACGACCAAGAGTACTGCAGAAACCGTCCGGGTTCAGCTCGGGGTGTGTGGGGTCAGGGGAGGAAAGAAGGCATACATCATCGGTAGGATCGTCATCACCATCACCTCCGAAGACGGTATCGTAATCGACTTCGGCAATGGCGGTCATAAACGCGTTGAACGTAGCGTTGATACCCTGAGTAACGAAGAGGCCTTCCGATGTGGATCTATTCTGGAGATTGCTAGTCTCCAAACGATCGCAGAACGGCATGACGGTTTCCAACCCAGACCCCTGGAACGTGATGAGTACCACTTCGAAATGAGCGCCCAATCCCTGCTGACCTGGAAATTGGTCAAAGGGTCCATCAAGACGGCCGCGATATCTTCGGAGGGGATACTCAAAATGGCGGAATCAGAGAGCGGTTGGACCAATGTAGTATTTCCGTTAGGCCCACTCATGCGAGCAACATACAGCGCCCTTTTGACCCTGAGTTGATCGGTGATATTGGTACCCATGAGAACGCCATCCACGTATTTCGTGACAGCAACCCAATCAGAAGAGCAATTCCTCGGTAGTGCGCGCTCTATGGCTTCGTAGTAGCTTGCCATGTTGATTTGGGCCTGGACGGGGGCCGACGAGGACCAAGACGCGAAGACGACTTCAGGGTTCCGGACTCGCAGGAGAGCGGCGCGTACTCCTGGGTAGGATGCACCAACAACGATCCATGGGGTTTTCTGAGGTCTCAAAGCATCTGCAGAGTTTGGTTTGATCCGGCTGGTAGAAGGAAGAGTAAAGCCTTTGGCGAAGACAGCGAAATCTTCCAACGCCTGATCCGTTGTTAGGTACTTCCATTGGTCAAAACCGAACCTGGTCTTTGCGGGCGGTCAGATAGTTTCGGATGGGGAATGTGAGGAGGGACGCACGACGCTGGAGAATTGGTCCAGAAAGGGGACCGACTCCCCGTAGTACCTGTGCTCCCATAAGATGGCGAGACCCTTGTATTTCCTCGCGAGGGCCATGACGCTGCTATTGACACCACGGGCCTCCTAAATCAACGATAAGGCCTCAGTCGGATGCGTTACGCGAAGAACTTGCCTGAAGAACCGCGGTGTAGTAAGTCTCAGCGTTGGACTCCCCTACGTCGAAGACTGTGCAGGCAATGAGTCTATGAATGGTCTGGAACTGCCTATCGCGCACCAAAAACTGGTCCTCCATCATAATAGCTATCATTGATCCAGTATCGGTTCTTGAAGGTTCCTTGACCGCTTCCAAAGTGGTCGATATTCAACTGTGAAGGATCGAAAACATAGACATAAGGAGGGTGGACGGAAAGGCGTGACGAGAGACTTGGATCACCTCGACAGTAAGCACTACATCTTCGAGTGAAAGTCTAATAGCGGGTTTTGGTTTGTCGCCGAAGCTGGTTTCGAGTCGATGCCTGAGCTGCCTGTTATTGCTTATAGCGCTCACGAATGGGGCGAAGAGAAGAAGAGAAATATAAGTCCAAGCGAGGAACATGTTGGGTTGTGCCAGCACCGAAGAGGGGAGGAAGAGAGGAATTAAAGGGAGGGTGGGGGGGGGGAACTAAGGAGGACCGCAGGCTGCGATGCTTGGCTGCCAACCCTTTACATGTCGTCGGGCAATTCAAGCGAGTGATCGTAACTTACACAACTTGATCCGTTACCTCCACTCTGTTTACCAGCAATGGCAAGGATTGGGCAATCATCAGATCTCACCCGACCCGCTCATGTCTGCCGATACCCATCCAGGCTCCAAGAGGTCTTTCAGCAGAAGAAAAACGCGTAAAGCTTGTCGAAATCCTCCACGAAACGGTCAGTATCTGCATATATGCGCGTAATCTTTGTCTGGACCGAGGACTGACCTCCCGTGACCGTGTCTATCTGTGCGGTGACCACAGAAAGACTTTTTTCAGGTGATAGTTGTTCAATATTTGGCCGTTCACGGCGGCGAACGGCCGATCTCACTGCTCCCCGTTCAAGCTCAAAGAACTTGAGAAGTTAGGTCCAAAGATGAAGGGCATAGGTGCTAGAGACCTGTTTAGCAATGGAAGGAATAACCTCGTGCTCACTCGTTTCGCAGTTTCGCAGTCGGTCAAGGAGGTCGTCCAGTCCCTCGTAGACGATGGGCTCGTTCAATATGATAAGATCGGGTCCTCCAACTGTGCGTACTCTGTTGTCTCAAGGTTCAGGGAAGGGCATACACCCCGCGTTCACTAGTCTTTTGGAGCTTTCCCTCGCAACAAGGGGCTTTGGTAGGCACCATTCCGTCTGGGACTGTCTTTTCTACCACCAAGTCAATCACCCGTTTTTTGGACATCTAGGTACAAAATAGGCTCAGTGCGGCGCAGGAGACACGACGCGGCTTGCAAGAACAACTTACAGAGCTGAGGGCCGCAATAGCGGCTGAGAAGACCGATAGATCTGAATCCGTTTGTCGCCTGCCTTTTTGTTTGTTCCAGTTGATGGACTTAGTCTCGCTAGGCCGAGCGAGACTCTGCTTTGGAAAAGCTATCAGGCCTCAAAAAGGACCTTGCGGGAATGGAAGAAGAGCTCCAGAACTACGGCGCTTGCGATCCCACTAAAATCCAAGAGAAGAAAAGGGCTGTCGTTCTGGCAAAGGAGGCTGCAGTTCGCTGGACTGGTAATCGTGTCCCCGCATCGCTCGATCGTCGCTAACCCTGAATCCCAGACAACTATTCTTGCCTCAAGGGCCACGTTCTAACCAGCAGTCAGGTCACTGCACAAGACCTTCGCGCTTACTTGGAGATCGGAGATGACTACGAGGACCTCTGCTGAACTGCTTGACTTCTCTTGACGCGATCCTGTGCCCTTGCCTCTCCTGTGCTTCAGCTGTTTCTATGTATGCTCTTGCCCGATACGATAACCTATATTAACTGGCGCACTCGTCGCCGGGACAGCTTCTGATATGTTGCACTCTGCCTCCTCCGCTCGGTTCCGGCTATCTATCTATTTCATTTCATTTTCTCCCGGTGGATCCCGAACTTTCATTGCTGTGCTTCCGGAACCCCACTCACCAACCCGTACCGCGACGTGGTACTTCAATGCCCCGCCAAAGGTGAACCAGGATCATCGTGACAAGTGACGAAGGACTCCTCCTCCCGGACTGCCCGCGGGGGGGGCGGGTCCACGCGAGTGTAGTCGATGGGACCCCAGTTGGAGAGACAAGAGGACGATTTGTAAGGTCGCAGTTGGCTCATGCAAATGTGGATTCGTCCAAGTATATCTGTATCCACAAATGCCACGCGTCAGGAAAACGGCATGTGCTTTCTCCCCGCTTGAGCATCCGCCGACGCAGACAGCACGCGAACGTTCCAATCGGATTGGTTAAGAACCCGCGGGCCTGGGGTAGCAAAAAGAACCACGGTAGGTCAACTTTCTCAGGCTAAATCCAGGTTTTACGCGTTCGCGTCCGATCAAGCACGATGAGTGGCTGATCTCTGGTCCCCCCCCAATATCATCACTGCCAGGTGAGGAATACAAGTTCGCTTTTTTTGCCCGCAGAACGGTTAGCCCGAGCTGGGGGTATTTTTGTCGTGAACCAGGTGGAACTCTCCGGTGTTCCCGTTTCGTCGTTTCGTCAGGAGTTTTTCGTTTCTGGTTTACTATTAGAGATGTCTACTGATGTTACACATCAGAAGCCTACGAGGTTCGAGGTTGTAATCACCGTGGAGAGTGGGTGACTAGCATCGGTAAGGCTACACTGTATACACACGAGTTGAGTCTAGGCGAATATACGACGATTGTAAGCTGAATTGTCAGGACCCCGCCCGCTATGTCGGGTCATTGATATTGTCACCGGGTCCCCCACTCTGGGTCATGGCCCCATGGTCAAGCTCCCAAATTCAATTGTCAGGAATCGGGAAGGACTCCGGCGCTAACTGGAGCCAACCGCGTGCCAGTGCCAGCTCTATGCTATACCTTGAAGAATCCCCCGCAGACCCTGCGTGGACAGCTCTCGGCTGTTGGGGAATAAAACCCGGTTACCGTGTCCTGGGATATCTCTAGCGTTACGGATGCTGGTGCCCAGGATCGTGGCTGAAAGGCAGTAGTTGGGAACGCCCCTGCGTAGTCAGCCTGCCAAGTCCTAACGAGGCAAGAGACCCCGCCCGTTCTGTTGGGTCGTGGATGGTACGAAAATTGGCAGCTGGCACCCTTACAGGATGAATAGAGATGTTTCTACTCAGTGTCTTTTATAGTAAGTGCAACTCCGCGATACATTTGGCATCGTTTCCTCTGCACTCAACCGTGGGAAGCATCGGTATGTAAACGAAATTTATGGGCGTCCCCGTTCGATACCGGGACACCTCCAGGGTGGCTGATCGTGTGAACCAACTGGGTCATCGTCGGCAACACCATCGGACCCCACGTTGGGCGGAGAGTTGGGGCGTGGCCACACTCCACGCCCCAAAATCACCGCAAGCCAGTCCCAGTGCCTCCCCATCGCCTCCAAAGCACCAACACTTCGCCTGACATCCAGACTTTCCTCTCCACGACCCCGTATCATGGCTGCGGTCGCCGGCGAGTCCTACCGAACCGACCCCAGCCACCGGCCAAACTCCCTCAGCGAAGGTTGGCTGCTCGACAGCCTGTCGCTATTCCTCCCCCGCCACCTACCCACGAAGCATTCAAGGGGGTCAAATCAAACCCCACCCTGGGCAGGTACTGTAGTATGGTCGTCCCGGGTCTTCAACTCGCGTTCTCGGGGCGGACAATCGGCTGGTTATCATGGAGGGTGGGGAACGGTATATACGTACAGTATATGTTTCCTCCAGCCATGAATGAACCAGCCGACTCACCGCCCAGCTGTTACCCGGTTGTTTAAGCGTCGATGCTTTGCATCTCGCCATACTCTACCCAGGCTGGACGGGATCCAGACTTCACTCGACGAGTGATGTTGTGTGAACACTTATTAGATGTCCAGCACGTCATCAAACGGACATTATGTACTTCGTTTCTGCGCACCTTAGCTCCATCATTGAGGAGGAGTTACACAGCGTGTAGAAAGGGGAGGTGGTTTTTCCTAGAAAAATTGTCAGCTACGTAGCCAGTCGTAAGCTGTAGCCCCATGCAGCCGTAATCCTTTCAAGTTGCCTCAGTGAGAGTCGTGCGAAAAATGGTCAGCGTCAGTCTCACGGATCTCCGCGTAATTCTCCGCCCGCGCCGACCTCCGTCACAGCTGTTTAGACCTCAACGGCCAGCTGCGACCAGACCAAACATCTGGGAAGCCATGGCCAGCCCTAGCCGCGCCCTAGCTCGCTCTTACGCGACCCTCAACAATGTCACGCGCTCGGCCAGAAGGTACTCGGCCACGTCCACCAATCCTCCACCACTAACAAGCTTCAAGCCCAACAGGTAACAGGTTAGACCCTCGCATGCACTACTGTCTTCTCAATCACCCATTCAGCCGTTGTCATGCTGAACATGGGGGGTCCAGCCACGGTAATCGCTTCCACATGACGCGTCTCGTCGGTGCTCACCTTCCCCCTAGGTCGAGGACACCGGATCGTTCCTTAGGAATCTCTTCTCGGATGCCGACCTCATTCCATTGCCATTCCAATCCCTCCTTGCGCCTTTGATCGCGCGGAGGAGGACCCCCAAGATAGAGCAACAATACCGCGATATTGGCGGAGGCTCACCTATCTTGCAGTATACCAAACAGCAGGGCCAAGGAATGGTGTCCCTGTTGGATGAAATGCACCCGGAAACAGCACCCCATAAATTTTATGTCGCCTTCCGATACACGCACCCCCTGACAGAGGAAACGGCAAGGGAAATGAAGAAGGATGGTATCAAACGAGCGGTCGCATTCACTCAATACCCCCAATACAGCTGCAGCACGACCGGAAGTAGTTTAAATGAACTATACAGAAAGGGCAATGCAGGGGAAATGGGGGATGTCGAATGGAGTGTCGTAGACAGATGGGGTACCCATCCTGGCTTCATTGAGGTGCGACTCGCCATTCAGTTCTCTTTCACTCGTTTGATTGACCCCCGCTGCTTCCTCAGGCCGTTTCTCAGAGGGTTAGATCGGCCCTGAACAAATTCTCACCTGAGGATCGAGCGGAAGCCGTAGTATTGTTCTCGGCCCATTCTCTACCCATGTCGGTTGTGAACAGAGGTGATCCCTACGTGTTGGAGGTCTCGGCTTCCGTCTCTGCTGTTATGGAGAACCTCGGCCACTCCAATCCCTACCGACTCGTGTGGCAATCGCAGGTTGGACCCTCGGCGTGGATGGGTCCCCAGACGAGCGAGGCCCTCAAGGGACTGGCTCGCCTGGGAAAGAAGAAGGTTGTGCTAGTCCCGATCGCATTCACGAGCGACCATATCGAGACACTGTACGAGTTGGACCTCGAGTACGGAAAAGAGGCAAAGGAGGTGAGTTGTGAATGTCCAATCGAATCTGTGTACACTGTACCGATACGGACCGTCTAGCTTGGTTTGGACGTTGTGCGCGCTGAGTCCCTTAATGACTCTCCAGTTTTCATACGTGCGTTGGCAGATATAGTTTCACAACATTTGAAGGACTATAGATGGGGCAAGATAGGACCCACCAGCACTCAAATGGGGCTGCGGTGTCCAGGGTGCACTAACGCTACCTGTGGCGCTCAAAAGAGATGGTTTGCTTCATAGACACAATTTAGATGTTGCGTGAGATGCCCGCTATCGTGTTCGCGTTTTCTCAAGGATCTTGTGGATTTTTTTTGTGATCGTGAACCGAAAAGTGAAACCGCCCAACTTTAATCTATGGTACTATTTCAACCCTGGCGAGTCTCAAGCTCCCGCTCCCCAACCCTCTCACATTGCTACTATGTCTGCCACAGTGGTGTCCGCCCCCGGGAAAGTCCTCCTTGCTGGTGGATATCTTATTCTCGACCCCAGATACTCTGGAATTGTAGTATCGACATCGTCCAGATTTTATTCCGTCGTATCTCCCGCATCCACCCCTGCCGTCATCACCGTGAATTCGCCACAGTTCACCAACGCCGTTTGGAAATATTCTGTCAGCCCCAGTGGTAAGATAGAGGCAGAGTATGTCACAAAGAGTACGCGTTACCGGTTCGCCATCTAACCGGACCACCACAGCGCATCGTCTACCGACGCGAACAAGTTCGTTCATCTCGCGTTACAGAATACCTTGACCCTTGCCGCCGATTTGAAAGGTCCGGGAGTGACCGATGCTCTTTTGAAGACCGGCCTCGAGATCCACATCGTTGGAGGCAACGATTTCTATTCACAGAGGGTTACGGTACGTCAGTGGCATCTCCCGTGACGTGGCATTGAGAATTCCGATTTTCTTTTCCCGTCAGCTGGACAAAAGCGGTTTATCACCCACTCTCGAGAACCTGGACAAGATACCGCCCTTTGCCCCCCTCAATGTCCCAATTTCGCAGGTCAACAAGACTGGCCTTGGATCCTCTGCCGCTTTGATAACTTCTCTCACCGCCGCATTGCTGGTCCATTTCGGTGTTATCACACGCGAATCCATCATCGGAGATGGGCACGAGGACTCTCGCCGGCTGGCCCACAACCTGGCCCAATTCGTCCACTGTTTGGCACAAGGAAAGGTCGGGAGCGGATTCGATGTTTCTTCCGCTGTCTTCGGGAGCCAGGTGTACACTAGGTTCGACCCCGGGGTAATTCAACCGTTGTTGGATGGTCAGGTAACTCCCGCCCGTACAAACCTTGTCTTAGAGCCATACTAATACAGGCGCCCGGTTTGTCAAGGTGGAGAACCTGTCAAAAACCCTGGCATCCACGAATTCTGCATGGACACAGAAGATTACGCCATTGAGACTACCTCCTTACACCAGGTTGCTTCTTGCAGACGTGGCCGTTGGAAGCGATACCCCTTCGTTGGTCGGCAACGTTTTGAAATGGAGACAGGCGAACCCCGAAACCGCCAATAAACTGTGGACCTCGCTGGACAATGAGAACAAGGAGTTCGGAAGGACCTTGGACGGCTTGTCTGCCGAGTGGGCAAAGAGCACCGCCCTCTACGAACAAGTGGCGAACTATCTTTCGTCGATACAACAGATTCAGGTTCGTCGTATTCCCTTCGTCCCTTGCTGCGCGGATCTTTTATACAGTCAAATTTGTCACAGTGGGAGGCCAATCCTGAGCTGCCAGAGGATCAGCAATCACTTATCGATCGCTTCGTGAAACTGCGCACTGTATCTGAGGTTTGTGATTCGTCGCATGCCGTAAGGTTCGCTCAATTGATCTGGCCTCCCTTCACAGAACATTCGAGCGAAGATGCGGGAGATGGGAGAACTTTCCGGGGTCGCAATTGAACCCCTTCAACAAACGAAGTTGCTGAATGATTGTCTTGCGGTCACCGGAGTGATCGCGGGGGGTGTTCCTGGAGGTACCTCATCTCCCCCACCGTGTCTCGGCTTTACCGTGTGCTCACTCGTCTGTGTTTCTCAGCTGGAGGCTACGATGCCATCTGGCTGCTCGTGTTCGATCCTCCAAAGAAGCACGAGAAAATCCCCACCCCGATTGCATGTGTCGAGATCCTGTGGGGTCGCCGTAAGGGGAAGGATGTTACACCCTTGTCTGCGGAGGAGAGTACCACGAAGGGTATCCAGGTCGAACAGCTGGGCGAGGTTCCAGGACTTCAACGTGCGATCTCTGCTGCCAGGAACTGACTGATACCTCTCCTCTTTCACCCCTCCAACGTCTACATCAGTCACGTCCATAGAGTCTCTTTGTACCGGTATTTGTAACATCACTTTCATCGGATTGGAACGTCAAACGGTCCGTGGTCCGCGTGTCCAAGTTTGAAGTGTGGCTGGCGGTGTGGATCCCGGCCAGTCACGTGGTGGGTTAACAATCATCGGCTCCGATTGCCAAAACCCAAAAGTCATCTATGCGGCCTGACCTCTGGCTGTCTCAGACAATAGATGTCCACGGTACAAAAGAGCGAAGAAGAGTCTGCACGCTACACCAGAAGGCTCTCTCTCAAGACTCTCAACATATCTAACCTTGCAAATGGTACGGCCATTCGCTTCCTAATTCTCCCCCCCCCCACGCGTTTTGCATCCGGGTTGGTATGAGGCGGCGGAGCTAATTTTGGCTTCATCGGCAGGCTCTGGAAAGTCTCTAGACTCGTCTGTGAAGCGACACACCGCGTTTGTAAGGAAAATACGGCAGAGCGTTGGTACGGAAAACCGGGATCAACTGCTCAAGGACATCGAGACCCTCTCACTCGAGAAGTACGTCGACGAGTTGGGTGGGGCCGTCCTAGAAGGGATTCCGAGATGCAAGTCTGAGAAGGATGTTTGGAGCGCTGTCGAGGTTCGTCCTTTTCCTCCCTCCTGTTGTCTGCAGTCCGTCTCATGTGAGGATGGGGGTTGTTGGTTTGTAGATAATCAGCGCGATTCACCGTCGGTTCCCGACGTCTTTTACACCAAAGGCTGTGACTTCGTTATCTGCAGCGCTGGCCGCGCCGTCTCGCACTTCTCTCGCTAGTCTCCCCCCGGAACAACGGGAGAAGGAGGACAGTGCGAGAGTCGCCAGGCAACGCCCAATCCTTCGTGTATGCTCGGAGTTGGTCCTTGTTGGGATCATCAAGGATGCCCCGGACAGGAGTGGGGGGGAGTGGATCATGAAAGTGCTTAAGGAGCTGGTAAGTTTAATTGTCCCTTGGAACAGGTTCCCATTGTAATAAACTTTTGACCAACTCAGTTGTCCAACGACCCTTCACTCTCCTCTCTGCCACTCTTGACCACTTTCCTCAAGTCCTACTCCAGACCTTACCTGGGAATCACCCCTCCACAGCTTTCGAAAACCACCACCAATGGGGATTCGACTACGAAGGTGGCCGAGGATACGGAAAAGGCAATTCCGGAAACAGAAGAATTTATCGAGAAGGATATCAGGGATCGATTCAAGAAAATGTGCGAGGGGTACTTCCAGAACGTGTCCAAGAAGTTGGCCATTGAACATAGTGTACGTGGGATCAAGGCAACTCCAGCGTGTGTTACTCACGCTTGGTCTTCTAGCGATTACAAGAACAGGATCGTCGGAACCATGAAGCGTACATTCGGTCCGGGGAGATCTTTGAGGACCGTCAGCAAGCTTACGAGAAAATGACCAAGGGATACGAGAAGTTGTTGTCCAACTGCCAGAGGTGAGCCCGTTGCGCGGAGCATGGAGTGCATCGTTTAATTTTATTTTTGCTACGTGCAGTTTATCGGAACTCCTGTACCTTCCTATGCCAAACCTCCCCTCGGCCTCTCACAAGTCCGAGTCGATCATGATCGGAAGCAATGCAGGGAAAGGCCTTGGTGAGGATGGCGAACTTGTCCTATCGACTGCGGGTGGGAAGTGGGAAGACGAGGAGGAGCGGAGGTTCTTTGAGGACATCCAGGACCTTCGTGACTTCGTCCCTAAGAGCATACTGGGCTTGGAGGACGGAGAAGATAAGACAAGTCCGGGCGAAGAGGAGAAGAAACCGGACGAGGACCTCAAAGTTGATATGGATAAACTTGACGAGGAGTTGGCTGGCCTGGAGAACGGGGTCGCGAACGGGGTTACAGAGGACGAAACAGGCACAAACGGCGACATCTCGGATGAGGAAGACAAGTGAGTTCTATTTCGAGGCGCTGTCGCGCCGTCGCTGAATCCTTCTCCCAGCGTCCCAACACCCACCCCTGGTTCACCCAAGGCGGACGCGGCCATGAGCCCTCAACTGGCCCCGCAAGGTCCATCCCAGCTGCTGACGGCATTGCTCACCCGGTTGCCTGACGCCACAAACCGCACGTTGATCGACTCAGCTGCTGTAGAATTCGCTTTCCTGAATTCTAAGGCTGGGAGGAAGCGATTGGTCAAGGTTTGTTCGTTCCCTACCCCAATTCCTGAAACATTCTGACTTGTTCGGAAATCCAGTTCTTCACGCAAATCCCCAAAAATCGGAACGATCTCCTGCCCCACTATTCGAGGTTCATTGCCACGTTGAGCAAGTACATGCCTGACGTCGGGGACGAAGTGGTCAAATATGTAGGTCTTGTCTCATCTCGTGGTTTCTTGTTGACGACGGTGCCAATTATTAGCTCAGCGATGAGTTCAAGTACTTGCAGCGTAAGAAGAACGTCAAAGAGTTGACCGAATCTAGAATGAGGGTGGGTGAAGTGCTGGCACCTCCATCGGTTGACTTACACTGACCCCGAAACCCCAGAACGTCGCGTTCCTGTCCAACCTCACGAAGTTTGGGGTTGTGCCCCCACATTTGATCCTCTATATGTTCAAAGTCTGCCTGGATACCTTCACTGGATCCAATGTCGAGAACGTTGCATGGTTGTTGGAAGGTTGTGGTCGATACCTACTTAGGAGCGATGCTACCCATGAACCCTTCGCGAAGATGGTGAGAACGGAGTCTATTCCGATTTGCCTTGGTATTGAGCCTTCCGCAGCTGGAGTTGATGAAGCGAAAACAAGCTATGCAACATTTCGACCAACGGCAGTTGCTCCTTTTGGAGAACGCTTACTACCAGGTGAGTAACGGTCAGGGACGATTCGGCACGCACCTATTGACCCATTCATGTTAGTGCAACCCCCCAGAGCGCGCTCCTCGTGAAGAGAAACAGCGAACGACTATGGAGCTTTTTATCAGGCATATCGTCTATGATGTCCTTTCCAAGCGCTCGATTGACAAGGTCCTCAAACTCGTTCGGAAACTCGACTGGAACGACCCGAGCGTTCGGCTCTCGCTGCACAAGGTGTTCACAAAGCCTTGGAAACTCAACTACAGCAATGTCGGGTTAATGGCGATGCTCGCGAATGACTTGAACCGATACCATCCGGAATTCGTCGTCTCCGTTGTTGACCAAGTTTTGGAGGATGTCAGGAGAGGTTTGGAACACAACATATACAACACCAACCAAAGAAGGGTCGCGACAGTCAAGTATCTCGGGGAATTGTATAATTATCGTCTTCTGGGATCTGGCATCGTTTTCGACACGCTCTGGTCACTAGTCACGTTTGGCCACCGTAAGGATTCACCTGATTTTATTCCACAGGACGAGACTTATACTTTGGTTTGTAGCCGAGGGTCGCCCCCTCCCCGGACAACCCTGCCAAATTGACATGCCCGATGACTTTTTTAGGGTCAGACTCGTCTGTGTCTTGCTGGACACTTGCGGCATGTGCTTCGATAGGGGATCGCAGAAACGCAAGCTGGACAACTACCTGAACTTCTTCCAGGTACTTCCCCACTCACAACCACGTGGTGATATTCTTAAGTTTTCCATTCCGTAGATGTATGTGCTTTGCAAGGGCCCTCTTCCCATGGACGCCGAATTTATGTTGTACGATTCGTTAGAGGTGAGGCTCTGCGTTGCCCGATATTTCCGACTTATCTGAGGTGACTTTTCGAGGCTGTCCGCCCGAAGTTAGTGATGTTCAAGACCTTCGAGGAGGCGGTTACCGCCGTCGACGAAATGTTTACCGTCGCATTTCAGACCGCCGGTCGTACGTGACTCGGTTCACACAAGTATGGAACTCGTTCCTGATTAGGTGTCCCTAGTTGTTACGGGTGACGACAGTGGAGATGACAGCGGGGACGAAGGCCCGGGAAGAGCAAGAGAGGACGAGGAAGAGGCGGAAGAGCCCGGTTCTCCTGTGGGTCGGCGGCTGAACACCTGCTTACCTTTAGTTAACGTACACTTTCTCTAGGTGGACGAGAGGGCACCTTCTCCTGAGACCGTTCTACTCAAAGGCTCTCAGGAGAATATGGGACCCTCCGCGGAAGCGGACGCTGAATTCGAGAAGGAATTGGCGAAAATGATGACCGACGTTGAATCACGGAGGGTGGACCGGAAGACTGCCCTAGCACTCTGGGAATCTGCAGCGTTGCCAACTGGCCTCAAGAAAAGGCGAGTCGACGGTTTTGAGGAAGACGGGGACACGTCTGCTCCCACTGAGGAGCCCGTAATGAACTTCACGCTCCTCACGAAGAGAGGCAAGCAACAACAAGTGAGCTTCCGCCTTCCACATCACGTACTGTTGTTGCTAATCGCAAAAAATAGGCTCGCGAAATCGCCGTCCCCGCGGAGTCTCCGCTGGCTATACAAACACGCACAGCTCAAATGCAAGACAAGGTAGAGCAGCAGCAGTTAAAACGACTGGTGTTAAACTACGAGCAACGAGAAGAGGCCGAGGAACTCAAGGGTGCGCCGCGTCCGATCATGAAGAACTTACTACCCTAACCCGCTTTCATCAGCGCTGGAGGCACAGAACAGACCCTTTAAGATCAGACTTGCGGGATGACATCCGCCACCCTTATGCCCCAACAGAACAACAGAACGATCCGCTGATCTATCTCTTGGCCAATATCCTGCCGACCAAATGATGCACCCGTTCTCTGAACGAGTGGATGCGCCCGTCCGAGACATGTTCGCTCTGTGGAGTGCCACGCCATTATCATCACTACCAGTGCTTTGCATGGGTGGAGACCAAGGTACTGAGGAGTGGTACGTTGGTAGTGCGAGAGATATCAGATACCTTGCGCTTACGATGTGGTCCCATAGATCTTTTTGGTGTGATCACGAGAGGACATACTTGATTTGGATCGAGATCCCTCTTCCCGGAGCCCATTCACGAAGTCTAACTATGCCTGTGTCCGATGTATGTTATGTTACAACCCGTCCTTTCCCCTCTACAAAGATCAGTAAGAATCAATAAGAATGAAAATGTTTGAACGATTGTCCCGAGAACCGAAGCTAGCGACGTGATGTCTAGAATGGCCCTAATATGCTTGCGATGATGAGCGGATCATGGGGATGAACGATCCGGTGGGAATGGTTGAACAGTGGCTGAGGTGGGGAGAGAGTAAATAGGTGGTTCCCCGAAGTGCGTTTCCCTCATGATTGACAATGTGTCGGTTTCACGGGAGGAGGCACGTAGGAATGCGGGTGCGGGAAGCTACAACAAGGGTCCGTGACCCGATCATCAGCTCGGTTAGATACCACACTCCTGGATAATAAATATTCAATCAAGCACTCACGTCGGGCTCGGAACTATCCACGGAGGCCGTCTCGGCGTTTACGTTCCGCTTCCGGTATGGGAGGGTCGGCACGATCTCTCCCAGCTCACTGTTGTGGTACAGATATTTTCGTCTTCGTGACCAGCGAAGCATCGCAAATGCTAGTATAATCGTAACCACCGCTGCGACTACCGCGGAGATGCCTGATTGGCACACGAAAGTTGAGTGTTGGGTGTTTGAACGTTCAGTGAGATCTGAGCGGATAATCCCCCTCACCTCCAATCATACTACCGAGGTTTCCGGCGTCTAAGCTCTGGTCCGGGCTGCCACTACTCCCAGAAGGAGCCACGCTGGTCGTGCTCGTACTGGGCTCAATGGGTCGCGCGGACACATGGCGAGGGATAAGGAAAAGAGCCAGAAGGGAGCAGAGCAGCATGGGTGGAGGGGAACGAAAGAGAAAAAAAAGTCAAATAGGGTTGCGCAGTTTCGTGCGTCGTATCGCCGGGGTTGGCGCGGACGCACACTAGTTACCGGGATGTGAGAAAACGAGACGAGGATCGCCCATCCAGAGCGATAATGAAGGAAATCGTAAGATTATCATGTTTTAGTGGCACACCTGGCCTGAAAAGGGGAGACGATGACCAGAAAAATGTCGACTTGGCGCTGTCTAAAACCTTGCTTGCCAAAGTGACCTCACGAAACAACTCTTCATTGTGCTGGACTCGAAGGTACGGGTGGTCTTATCATCATTACCTGAACAGGCACTCTCCCCCATAAGGGTAAGACCACCGCAATGCTTGGCAGCGGAACAATCGGCTTGATCTCCTTGTGTGCCTTACACCAGCTGCAAGTCAGAGGAGACCAGCCGCCCGGTCTCGCCCCTGGTGATGAGCGAGCGACCCGGACGTAACCTTCTCGTGATCGATCGGCATCAACATCCGCCGCGGAACCAGCTGCGACTGTACCGTCCGTGGAAATGATCGCTTCGTTGGGAGTTCTGCCCTCCCGCACGGCAGGGGTTTGCATAACGAGATGGAACAACTTGCATTCCGCCAAGGTCGTACCACACCCTGAACGATCCATATGTTTAAGGACTTAAAGATCCCCAACGTCTTCGGGGAAAGGGACCTCCTCCCACCCCCTCGTGACCCTCACCACCATCTTCCCAGATGCGTCCCTTTCCGCCACCCACTGGAACTCACAGGTCAGTCAAAGGACAATGAACGATTTAAGGCGGTAGTCACCAGTTCTTTGTGGTCCTGTTCCCACAATACCCAATCCGCCGGATATCCCCCTGACAATCTTCTGTTTTCCCCCACATGGATCTGGACACGGTTGATCGAAGTACGAGAAGCGAGTTTAGAAAGGAGTGGACGTTGGTCTGTTAGACCGCGAGACCAACGGGACACTGGGTGCTCGTCAGAGGCCCCCAAAATCCCAAAGAGCTCGATGGTCTGTAGGGATGGGAACGCAGTCTCGGATAGGAGAGCGTCCAAAAATTCCATTGGCTATCACCGGGGATACTTGAGCATGCAATGAGCGTCGGAGAGTGGACAAAGGGCTAACCATGGTGCCGTTAGGGGTCCGGTTTATGTCAACAAAAATGCCCTCGAGATTGGGTGCTCGTCGGCTTATGTCACTGAGATCCAGTTCGGAGAGCGTTCCTCTCTGTGGCTCGAAGGGTCGTTCCGGGTTGTGTAACAGCAATGTCTTCAAAGTCGCCCCGTGCCTATCCAAAATTGCCTGCAAGTACGGCTGGTAGTCCCCTTGAAGAGCGATCTCCGAGAGCCCTGTATCGCGCGGTGCGTCCAAGAAGCGACGGAAGGTGTCCTCGAATTCCCGCGTGTCTTTCGCTTCGTCGAACCAGGGGAGCTCGATGCGCAATGTTTTCAGTTGTGGGAGGCCATCCGCAAGCTCCGTGCTTTTATTTAAGAAATAACTGGGCTCGTCGATAGCGCGGAGGTCAAGGTGTCCCATTTGAGACCAGTCCATATTCTTCATCCAGTAATCGACATTTTTGACTGTGAGGGGGAACGCTTCGAGGGTCAGCTTTTCGAGGGGCGGGAAGCGTTTTCCCCTCAGCCGAGCGAACTTGGGGTCGACGTCGTATATAACGCAGCCCAAGGAACCGACCTTCATTGACAGTTCAACGAGGTTAGGCGAGTCCATGATTTGCGTTTGGACATGGGTCAACAGTGGGCTGGTCTTGGTAGTATCCAGTTTGTGTGGCTCGAAGTGAACACGTAGGGAATGCATGAGGGGAGACGATCGGACTGGGGTAGGGTCGGCCCATGGTAACTCCACGTCGAGTTCGAGGTTTGGGAAATGCTCTTCAAGGGAGGTCAACAACGGTGGGTATACAAAGCGCGAGGATGACCACCTAACCGCCCTCGTCAGGACCTCGAGCTGCAAGCAATGTGACATACCCACCTGAGCTGCTTCAAGGCCTTCAGGTAGCCCCCACCGCGATCGATAAGTTCGGTGAATGGGCTCTGCAAGCCATCGCATCCGCACCCTCCCTCATCCTCGTGAACGCAGAAGTATTCGACGTCGAACATTTCTATCTTCCCTGCAGCGACATCGTTCGTCATGAGTTCGGCGATCAACAGCTTCGATTGCTCCTGCTCCTCAGGAGAGGCACACAGCTTTAGTTTCACGTTGGGGGTGTATGGGTTTATCGGGAGCGCGAGCTGGACTCGACGGGATTGCACGCCCCCGAACTCGTCCTCGATGTCCTGGGGGGTTTAACTCGAATATATGTTTCTGGGAGGCACCTACTTACCCAAGAATCTAGGGGAGAAAAGGCCACGACAAGTCCGAGATATGGCAGAAAGAGCAGACAGGCGAGGAAGAGGAGGCGCATGATGGGTTCCAGCAAGGCCAACGGTGTAAATTATGTTAAATAGGCCTGGCAGGGCGAGCGGATCGCTTTGATCCACGTACACGGGCGGTCCCCCAAAACTCACGATTGGAACACGTAGTCGGCGCTATAAGTCGAGGAGTTTGTTGGACCTTTACAGTGCCGTAAAGACACACCACAGCGCACTCGCGATCAGTCGGTCGAGAAGTAGTGTGTTGATCACGGATTGGAACACGTGGAAATGACGACCTTGGGCGGCGGACCCGTTAGCCACATCGTGCCTGTAAATCGTGTGACGCGTTCTCCCAATGATTGGGGATCGCGAGGGGGGAAACTGCGACTGGATGTCCATATGCTCCCGTGTGTACGAACACTCGATCCGTAACCATGGTCTTTATGCCAGCGGGTTGATCTGCCCGTTCTCTAGGTGGGCGGCATCGGGGCTTTGTCACATAAACACGAGACTTATTAATGCCGAACGAGGTTAAGTGATAGAACGCACGACCAATCAACGTGTCCTTTACCACACAGGCGGTAACCCCTACGGGAGTCATGCTCGGGATGGTCCTACCGAGGACGCCTACAGTGCACCTTCCACTGTAACGTCGCCGGAGGTGACACAGGTCATTGGGTAGTCCGTTGTCGAACCGGTAAAACTCTCGGGTATGACCACACCTAGCCAAGTGCTTTGGGAGCGATATCAATGCTGACAGAATGTCGGTCGGGGATCGCGGGGAAGTGGACCCGGTTCGACTTCCGACGCACAATGGAGTAGACGCGTAGACCGTTAGAGGGAGACTCCGGCGTGTGAATTGCGTTGATCCGTTTCCATGTCCCGCACTACGATCTCGACCACGGTCCACCTCATCTCGAAATATTCGAGAGCATACGCGACAAATTCGACAGGTTCACAGAACAAGGATGGAGAATGGCAGCATTTCTCAAATCCTGTTTTGAAAGTCGTTCTGGACGTGAGGCGGTCCGAGGCTGGTGACCGCCTGGAGTCCTTCAGATTACGCGTCTTGTGGAGCATGAACGCGGAAGGAGACGCGATGGACGTGGACCAACGCGAATTTGTCTTTGTATGATCCGTCTCTCTTGCCCTTGTTCAGTGTTACGACGGACTCCATCTCTTTTAGGAGGACATGGACTTGCTTTTGTTTTCAACTGATCCAAGCGCGTCGCTGCAGGCGCAGCTAACTCAGGGCCTACCGTTAAAGGCCGTCTACTCCGACTCTCTGGTTGGCTTTAGATACCTCTACCCCCGCCCGACGCTCCCTGGCTCTTCACCGGTAAACGCTCCCTCTCACACTTAGCCACCGCTGCTAACTCGAATTGGACCAGACCTATCGCCGCTTCCAAATGGACTTCGCCACCACTGCAGCTGCGTCTCAATTCATAAAACTTGTGTCTACCGTTTGTCCTTGCACCACGACTGATAGAGTTCCTCGAGTGAATCGTGGCCAACCCCAGGCTACGTTGACCTCAGTGCCTAGTTCCCAACCCCGTCCTACGCCTAAGAAGGCGCAAAAGCCTGCACCTACTCGACCGAAGAAAGCAGCTGGCGCACAGGCACACCAAACTGGTCCCAGTTCTATCATCTCTGCTGGCTCGGACGACTCGCATACATTACCATCCGACCGTTCTGACCCCATCCCTGAGTCTCCTTTCCCCGCATATAATTACCCTGCACCACCGGTGACCTTTGACCAAACGCATTGGTCCTCATCAGTACCACCTCCACCATCGCAGAGCGATATCCCCTCTCAACCGGCGACTACCAGAGTTCTCCCTCCCTCTTCACAGATGTTTCTTCCCAGCACTCCGATCCCTTCTTCGTCTCAAATGCTCCCTCCTACTACTCCAATCACTCCTCAGCCAGCTCTCCAGGCTAGTGCACAACGCCCAGAAACCCTACCCGACGCTTTCCTCGAGGGCCTGATGCGGTCACCAACCCTTTATGACCTGAGCAAACCACAATTAGAAGCCGTGGTCGCTCAAGTGATACGAGAGGAAGGGTTTGTCAAACTGGTTTGTGTTGATGCCCACCACCAACGTGCTTCGTTGTGACTGACTTTTCGTGTGCATCTAGCTTGAAACCCTGGACGCAATGTGGAAGCTGAAGGGTTTCGTCCCGAATTCTGGTTCCTAGGCCACGGCCCTCGGGCGTCATGCGCTGAAGTTCTCACACCTTCGTCCAAATCTCGGTCTTCTCTGTTGAAATAGTCCAAACGTAAATAGATATAAGCTACCCTCGACCCTGGCAGCCGGTATTATACGTCTAGTTGGAGTACACGACCTGCTTGAGTTTCTCGCACACCTGATTGACCGCACGAGTCATCCCGGTCTCTAACTCGTCTATGATCATGATATCTTCGATGTTACCACTGGAAGCGCCGCTTTCCCAATTCCCGTTCTCGAAGATGTGCTTGTGAGCTTCTATGTATGCCGGCCAAACGATCTGTTCCCAGTAATTCGGTGGATCCCGCCACAGTGCACCCTCTGGATCAGTTTGGACTCCACAAATGAAGGGAAGGTGGTGGGAACGATGCGGAGAGAGAATGGGGAAGGAAGACGTTAGTTATTTCGGGAGCAATTAGGAGAGAATGTTTACCTGCGGTATGATACCCGTGCCGCTCGTGCCTCCTCTTGTACAGCACGTCGTGGGGTGCTCTGAGAAGCACACGGACATCAATCTGATCAACTACCCCCTATGTGGAATGTCAGAATACGGTCATTTGTGGGTTTCAACGTGACCTCACCCGATACCAGTATAACAAAAAACCATCGAGTAGCACCCAAATAATATTCTCCCCTTCTTTCTCCCTTTCGTCCTTAATCGCCCGAAATTCTTCCGTCCATCTTTCAATCACACCTGGGTTGACGGGGACTTCCTTCTGCTCGTTCAAGTGGTCGTGCGAGTGGTGGTCTGGGGGTATCTCTCCGCCAGAGGCCCGGACCTTACTCAAGAAGGAAACCATCCGGTCCCACTGTATACACCCTGCCGGCGAGTCCCAGTCCTGGACTCCATGCACCGGGTGTATCGGGATAAGTTCTTGTGGCTGTTAAATTCAGAGTCCGAGTCACCCCAGCTAAGATTCAGAGAACGGTGCTGACCGGAGCAAAATCCTAAGCAACCGACAAAAGTCAGAGGGTGCACACATTGGAATGTAGATGATTCTTGGCGCGTACATCCTGATGAATGATGGTGCTGCCGGGCAGGAGCTTTCGCAAATACTTTGCCAGGGTTGTCTTGCCGGAGCAAGTTGCGCCTCTAGAGGAAGGGAAAGTGGTAAGCGTGTGTCCCGGCGGATTGCGATTGGTGCGTACCCTATGCCAACGATAATTATCCTTTCCTTGGTCATCGTTCGACAAAGATCTTATCTGAGGGATCGAAGGCGTGGGAAACGGGTCGGACCGTCCTCTTCGGCGTCGGCGGAAACGCGGAATTAGCCGCACTTGTCTTGGTCAGAGCCATCACAGCAACAGCAAGCACGAGTAAACTCAGCCCATCCCTCAATAACCTTCGTCAGTTCTCATCTTCTCCTCAAATCTGTCGCTCATCCACTCGCCTGTCTCGCAGACCTCAGCTACGAAGTTGGCACCCAATGTCGAATTCAATAATCACCAATTCCCCCAATCAACAATTTAGTATTTGCCCCGCGTACGTTTTTTATCTCTTGTCCCTCTCAAATCCTGATCCATTCCTCCAACAGCAACGGTCGTCAAACCGTTGGAGATGGGGCATTCCCTGTTGACACCACCCCTATGGTAGTAGCGGTTTGCCACCGCCCCGGGCAGGGCGATCTCTACTACTATTCTACTACCTTCTCTGGCGGACCCGAGGTAAAATTGGAACGTTCTGCTATCAAAACTTGGGACATCTCACATTCGTTTCTTCAGTGGCGGTTTTGACGTCCCTACTCAGAAATGCCCTCCAGACAGAGGGTCGTCGGACTGGGTGACAGACAGTCCGGCGTCGATTATCCATTCACCAACGCCTAGCCGATCTTCTTTTTCCTCCTCCGATACTTCTTCCTATGGTTCTTCTCTCATCCAGTACCCTCCAACGCCGCCCCCTGAACAAGGATCCCACGATTCTCCCCCTCGCTTTAATATTAGCCCACCACCCCCGTCTGTCGACCCACAGGATATTGTCCCCAGACCGTCAAATAATTCCGGTTTAGTCACCCCGCCGCTCAGTCTCGGAGACACTGAGGGCGGGGTTTCTGCTATCAGCGAGAAGCAGACCAAAGCAACCCTCGAATTCCTCACCACTCTGTTCCCGTGGAACGCATTAAGTGCCATGCCGTATGCGCAAGGTGTCTCTGTCTCCTCACCAAACCTGGGCACCGTGTTCGACGGCGTCGTCCTTGATCTTCCAGAGAAGACCAAGACCCTGTACATTGACGGAAAAAACGCCCAACATATGAACCTCCGAGAGAGGTAGGTTACCATCCGCTCCGGATTGTTTCATGTTCGCTGATCCCTGCCACCTTTCAGCATCGTTGCCCTCTTGGATCTCGCCGATGAACAGCTCGACTGCACCGCCCTCGTGATCGCTCTCGAGAAATCCGTCGAAGGTCTTGGTGGCCTCTTACACTCTCTCATGTACGTTGGCGGAAGCGTTGTCACAAAACCACCATTCAAGGTTGACCCGGGTTATGTCCTCATTGGGTTGGAGATTTAACGGCTGACTGGACTATGAATATCGCTTTTGTTCTCCCACTATTTACGTGTATTTGATTGTACCTTTGTCGAAAATTGGCTGTCCGCGTCGGTCATTCCTGCTCTTCATACGTTTATTGGACCAGGAAATACAGAGTACTACAGAGTTGACGTTGTTTCAATGCGTGCGAAGGCGGACTGAATTGAGGGTCTGGGTCTTGTGAACATGCGCGCATCATGTGGTATGGTTAGCGCGAGGATGCGACAAAGGCATTGTAGTTGTATGACGTCGGGCGGCTGGAGAATACAAATCCTGCCGGAACGAGGCTTACAACACCGGCACCATCCCTCCGTAGTGTAGCCGATATCTGACCACCAGCGCCCATTAACGGCATTCGCAGTTTGAACGCCCCAGTGCCAGATAACACAGTCGTTTCTGAGTAATCGCCACACCGCAACGTGACGGAGACGTTCCCGCCGGTGGAAAAGATCATAGCCCAGAGGGAGTCCTCGGTCTGTGCGGGTGCTTGTGTCAGGCGACCCAGAGAGGGAGCGAGAAAGTGACGGGGAACCAACGTATTGCCATCCCGAAGGTCTCCCGATGACGTCTTTGGGAGCGTCTGTATTAGCAGGGTGCAATCGAGCCCAAAGGAAGACCCTATCCCGAAGAATACTAGGGTAAACGCCGTTCTTGAGCGCGGATATGTAATACTGTTGGAGATCAAGCCACCCTTTTAGTGCGAGCGCTCTGTGTGAGCGGACCGCACACATGACCTAGTGCCTTGGAGTATTAAAGACGTACCTTGGTGATCAAACCCGTTGACCCAAGCCTCTGACATTGGTTGCGCGCCTTCGACGGGGCCGATATAATGGGATTCTCCGTAATCGTCTTGATAACGGAACTTGAGCGCTCTACAACAAAGCACGAGGTGATCATTCAACGCGACCTACTCCATGTCAAGACTTCCACCATGTCCACATGAGTTTGGTTAGCAATCAGGTGCTCCCAGCGTTCGACGAACAGCCAGTTGTCTCCACTATAGATAAAGTTCTTGTCGTACGTTTCGGGTCCATAGTGCTGTGGTAGTTGGCCCGTGTCAGCAGACGCCATCGACTAGTAGGATCTGAATCATATGAGTCGACTTGCCGTGAAGAACCAAGGTGAGCAGGGTGCTATATACCCCCTTCCGCCGAGTTGGTCTAATGAGCGCTTATCTGCTTCAAATGTGACATTCTGATTTGAGGAAGGCCACCCTGCGTTCCACTGCGCGGGGTGAGCATGGGATCCCCACAGTCGAGGAACGGTGGAGAAGACTAACGCTGAAGTATCCATCCATGACGGTCAACCGAGAGAATTCAGACGGATCGACGAAGAACGAGGGGATAAACCAAACCTAAAAAAATGTGATGCTCAGGGGAGCGAATAAACCGAGAGGAGTAAGCGGAAGTACTGGGGGCATGTCTGCTGACTTGAGGGTTTCAGACCAGCCCCGGTTCAAGGTGTTGGTCCCGAACCTGCATGATTCTCCGGCAAATGTAGAGACCACGATACGGTCGTTGAACTTCATCTGATTCGGATGGGACTGATAGTTTTTGACGTACTTCCGGATGCGCTCAGCATCTGCGCGCGACTCACATGGGATGACCCTGTAGAAAAACATGTTGGTGACAGGGTACCCACGGAACGGAAGAGAAGGAGGTACGCCATGTCGAAGGAGATGAACAACCGGAACCTAGTTCCCTGAGCTGCGTTGTATGCGTCCGCAACTCTTGCCGTTTGCCAATCGTCACTTCCAATGTTGAGGGCAAACCCATCGATACCGTGTTCCAGTGCCAGGTTGATGTCTCGATAGCAAGTTAGTGACAAAAGCAACAGGAGTTGTCGATGTACCTTTCTTCCAGTCGTCGAGTTGGTAGGGATACGTGTTCCCTACCATCATGCTAGAGACGCAGATAAGTAGAAGGGCATTCGGCGGGGGGATCGGATGGATTTACTGTACGACGATGGGTTTGGTCGAACCGGTGGCATATACAGGGGAGAGGAAATCGCCAGGAGTCACCTCGGGTAAGAGCCAGCTCAGATCATCGAGGAGAGGAAGCGCGAGTTGATGTTGACGACTTCCTTGCGCCGGAGTTGATCGTTGGGAGGGTGCAGCCAGCGCAGCCAGGATACATAAGAACAAGGACAGGACAGCAACGCCAGGTCGCATGGTGTGGAAAGAGCGGATGTGGGGGGTGGTGTTAACCTGCCGGTGGGGTTACTTAACGAGCTGGAACACTCGAACCAAAATATGAACGTAAAATTCATTTCGGAACCGTTGATTTTGGAAGCGGGCGAAGACCAGAACACCGGCACAAATTCATGGTAAAACAGCCGAGAGGGCGGTGACCAAGAAGCGAAGCGTTAATTGCTT